>Ga0265338_10006960_pt1 | contig 14217 bp, 13 predicted proteins | sample 42126metaG_FD_193579 | JGI IMG/M metagenome (GOLD analysis project Ga0265338, IMG submission 193579) | Rhizosphere microbial communities from Carex aquatilis grown in University of Washington, Seatle, WA, United States - 4-21-26 metaG | ecosystem: Host-associated > Plants > Roots > Rhizosphere... | reverse complement strand
ACGGTTCGGCCTGCGGTGAGTTGCTCATCGCCTTGGGCGAGGTGCAGGCGAAGCTGACCGCAGCGCACGCCGCCCTGCTGCGCCGCTTCGACGCCGCGAATGCCCACGACGCCGACGGCTACGGCTCGTCATCATCGTGGCTGGCCGCGAGGGCGGGCATGCCGAAGAAGGCTGCCAGGGCCGCAGTCCGGCGGATGCGCCAGCTCAGCAGCCGCCCGCTGCTCGGCGCCGCGCTCGCCGCCGGGGACGTCACCGACTCCCTCGCCTTCACCATCGCCGACTGGACCCGCAAGCTGCCCGCACGCATGCGCGACGAGACCGACCGCATCCTGCTGGAGGCCGAAGCGGCCGGGGCATCCATCGACGACCTGGCCATCATCGCCGCGTGCGCGATCGAGACATGGCGCGCGCAGCAGCCCGACCCGGACGGCCCCGACCCGGATGACAGGTACGTGCAGCTGGGCACCACGTTCGGTGACGCCGGGGTGATCCGCGGCGACCTCACCCCCGAGTGCGCCGCCGCGCTCCGCGCGGTCCTAGAGGCCCTGGGCAAGAAGACGGGACCGGAAGACGACCGGACCGAGGGGCAGCGGTTCCACGACGCGCTGCAGCTTGCCTGCACCCTGCTGCTAAGAGCCCGCCTGGTCCCCGCCCGGGCCGGTGCCGACACCCAGGCCGTGATCCACATCCCCTTGTCGCAGCTGCGCCAGCTCCCCGGAGCGCAAGAGCTCGAAGACGCGTGGATCCGCGCCCGGGCCGGCGAGGACGGCTACCTCTCCGGCACCGACGCCCAGGCCGCAGCCTGCGACGCACAGACCGTCCCGGTCGTCACCGGCAGCATGGACCTCGACGTCATCGACAAGATGATCGGCCTGGCTCAGACCGCCGCCGAGGCGGCGAGCGACCACGATCCATTCATCGCCGGCGACCAGGCGATCGCCGGACATGTCCGCGCCCGCTCCGCCGCGCTGTCCCCCGAGGCGTGGCGAGCGCTGCGCTACGCGATGGCCCGCCTGGCCGTCGACCTGGTTTCCGGCCCGGCCGGCGTCGCCGCCCTCCTCCGCCAGGGCCTGCTCGGCAAGCCGTACAACACCCCGTCACTCCCGCTGGACATCGGCTACAGTGACACGATCCCCGCCCACATTCGCCGCGCCGTCCTGCTGCGCGACCGCGCTTGCGCCTGGCCGAGGTGCGGCCGCCCGGCTGTTTATTGCGACGTGCATCACCTGCGCCATAAGGCCGACGGTGGCGAAACCTCGGTCGAAAATTGTGCCCTGGTCTGCCAGTATCATCACGACGTCTGTGTCCACCGTCGTGGGTGGCAGCTCATCCTTCACCCCGACGGCACCACGGAGGCTCGAAGTCCCGACGGCAAACAGGTCCTCAGATCCCACGCGCCCCCGTCCTCGCAGGCCGCCTGAAGAGCCCGGATCAGCCGGGACGACGCGGTTCGCCGGACTCGATCGCTTCCACGCGCAAATACCGCCGCTATAGGCGCTGATCCTGGTCGGATGCCTGGTCAGGGGGACGCGCCGATCGGGGCGACCTGGCCCTGTGCAGAACGGCGGTCACAGCGTGCGCGAGTTGATGCAGGTCCTGCGCTCCAAAGCGCCGGCCTGACCGGCGGGAGAAGGAGCTAGCGGTGTCGCTTGGTGTCTGAAACGCGATGCGCACCGACTTCGGGGTGAGCTTCGGCGGCTACAAGAGGCTGATCGCGTCACGGAACGGGTTTTCGACCCGAGCGCCGTCATATAGCTGACCGTGGCTGAGGTCCTCTGAGTAAATGACTCCGCAGCCGATCTCGACGGCGCTGCGGACCATCATGGCGTCCCAGAAAGAAATTCCCGTCCGCTGGTGCAGGCCTATCGCACCAAGGACATCGTCAGCGGCCGGCACGTGCACGTACCAGCGGGACAGGTCGGCAATGATTTCTTTCGCCATCACCGCGTCAAGTGGCTTCGGGATTTTCCGTGTGACGTTGACGAAGAATTCCTGCATGATCTGGACGCTCAGGCATCCCTCGCGGGTGGCCCACAACTGTTCAAGGAGTGCGCGAGCACGTTCGTGCTTATCGCCCGCGGAAGTGTCGTGCGCGTACACCAGGATGTTCGTGTCCACGAACCGCCGATTACCGCTCATGGATACTGTCCCGGCTCCAGCCAATATGGCCGCCCGTGCCCAGGTCCGCGCCCTCACGCAGGCGGTTAAGGCTTCTCTCTCGGGCGCGCGCGTAGCCGGTTTCCTGCTCGACCAGGTCAGACAGCATCCGGGCCAGGAGCTGCGAGACTGACGTGCCGCGCCTAGCTGCGAGTATCCGCGCCTCGCGGAGCTGCTCCTCGGGGAGCGACAAGGTGATGTTCTGATTAGCCATAACTGCCTCACCGTTTTACGTGCTACACGTATTTCAGTGTAACACGATTTCAGTGGAGCGCCCGTCGCCCCGTCCAACCCTGCCGGGCGGACGTCACGACGCGGTACGCCGGGGGCGAGGAAGAGCGCAGCGGAAATGCCTGGCAGCGGTTACGGTCGAGCGGAGAGGGCCTGGCGGGCTGGCACCCGCGCCCTACCACTGACCGGAGGAACCACGGTGAGCCTCGACGACTACCACCAGCTCAAGTTCTCCCGCCGGGATAACGGCGTCCTGCTGATCACGCTCGACCGGCCGGAGAAGTACAACGCGGCCGACGAGGAGATGCACGGCGAACTCGCCCGGGTCTGGAAGGACGTGGCCGCTGACCCGGCCACCCGCGTCGCGGTCATCACCGGGGCGGGCAAGGCATTCTCCGCGGGCGGCGACCTCGCCATGGTCGAGCGGATGGCCGGCGACTACGACCGCGTCTCGCACATGCTCACCGAGATGAGCGACCTCGTCTACAACATGATCAACTGCGACAAGCCGATCGTGTCGGCGATCAACGGGGTCGCCGTGGGCGCTGGCGCGGTCGCGGCGCTGCTCGCCGACATCGCCATCGCCGCCGACGACGCGCGGATCGGCGACGGGCACGTGAAGCTGGGCGTGGCGGCGGGCGACCACGCCGCGATCATCTGGCCGCTGCTCGCCGGCATGGCCAAGGCCCGCTACCACCTGCTGACCGGCGAGATGATCACCGGCGCGGAGGCCGAGCGGATCGGCATGGTCGCCAAGGCGCTGCCCCGCGACCAGGTACTCGACGAGGCGCTCCGGGTCGCCGACCTGCTAGCGGCGGGCGCGCAGCAGGCCATCCGGCTGACCAAGCGCAGCCTGAACAACTGGCTGCGGGCCGCCGGGCCGACCTTTGACCAGTCCGCCGCCTACGAGATGCTCACCTTCCTCGGACCGGACGTCGTGGAGGGCTACACGGCGCTGCGCGAGAAGCGCCCGCCCCGCTTCCCCTCCGCCCGGTAACCGTCGGCGTGGAGGCGTTCAGACCACGTGCTGTAGTTCCTCCGGCTCGAAGGACTCCACCGCGCTGGTGTCCACCTCGGTGACGTTCATGGTGCGGGCGACGGCGAGGGCCTCAAGGCGGCGCTTGGCCAGCCGCCGGTAGCGCTCGTTGATTTCGGCCATGTCGCGCGTCGGCGCGTCCTGCGGGCTGGCCGCGCCGTAGCCGCTGTTGAAGCTGGCGGTGAGCTTCGCCCAGCGCAGCTCGAGCCAGTCCCACAGCTCGGGGTTCTCGGCGAGGACGCGCCGGGACAGGTACGTGCCGTAGGCGATGTGCCTGCGCTCGTCGCGCTGGGTCAGCTTGAGGCCGGCCTCAAGGCCGGGGAGCTTGCCGATCTTGCGGAACACCTCGTCCCAGCGCTGGTAGCCGGCGATGGCGAGCACGCCCTCGACGAGCTGGTTGTAGATGATGGACGCGTCGAGGATGGCCTGCGGCGACTGGTCGGTGTCGAGGCGGCGCATCACGCGGGTGAGCGCGCCGTCGAAGACGCCGGTGCGGCGCTCCCCGAGGGCGGCCTGCTGCGCGCGAACCAGGTCGTCGAGTGACGCCGGGTCCATGCCCACCGCGTCGAACCAGCGGCGGAACATCTCGGTGTGCTTGGCCTCCTCCATCGCGAACATGGCCAGGTACATGGTGTCCTCGAGGCGGCCAAGGTCGGACATGCAGCGCAGCAGCGGGACGATGTCCAGCGTCACGGCCTCCTCGCCGACCATGAACCCGCGGGCGGACATGGCGACCTGCGTCCGCTCCTCGTCCGTCATCTCCTGCCAGTCAACGGCGTCCTGGGAGAAGTCAATGTCGGCGGGATCCCAGAAGAGCTTCTTGGACTTCTCCCACAGCTTCCACGGCACCGACTCGTAGTCCAGGCCGCGGGTAGAGCGGTAGCGGCCGATGTCCGTCTCGGTGATCTTGCCGCCCGCCGGCTCGCTCATCTCGCTCCTTCGGCGCCCGCTTCAGCAGACCACCGCAATTCTAGAATTTGTGGCTCCATTAGACACCGGGCCGTGCGGCCGGACAACCGCGAAGCGGTCCTTGAGTAACCAGGAGCCGGCCACGCCGGCCGAGATCCTAGTGCGGCGGCACAAAAGCACTCACCCGAGGGCTGGCACGAGGCCACCTACCTGGCGACTCGCCCCGTGCATACGATCAATTCCGTGCAGGCAGGGCAGGCAGCAGAGCTCACGGCGCCGTCGTTCGACCTCGACGAGCCGGGGACGATCGAGTTCACCGCGCAGCGGGCGCTGGCGGGCCGGGCACTCAACCGGTTCGCGCTCAGCCTCAGGTCGCCGGCCTGCCGCGCGGAGTTCCTGGCCGACGAGGCGGCCTACCTTCGCCGCTTCGGGCTCAGCGACGAGGAGACCCGGCTGGTCGGCGAGCGGGACTGGACCGGGCTGCTGCGCGCCGGCGGCCACCTGCAGGCCGTGCTCAAGCTGGCCGCCACCGTGGGCGAGGACCTCTGGTCGATCGGCGCGCACAACGCGGGCTGCGACCGCGACACGCTGATCGCCGCCACGCCGCGCCGGGTGAGCGGCGTCCCGGCACCGGCACCGGCACCGCCGCCGGACGGCGCCTGACGTGGCCGCGGTGATCGGCGGCATCGGCATCTCGCACACCCCGTCCATGGGCCTCGAGTACGACCGCGGGACCGCGAACCCGGACGGGTTCAGCCCGCGCTGGCAGCCCTGGTACGACGGCACGCGGCGGGTCCAGGAGCTGCTCGAGCGCCTCGCGCCCGACCATCTCGTCGTCGTGTACAACGATCACCTCAACCACTTCGACCTGGACAACTACCCGACCCTGGCGATCGGCGTCGGCGCGCGGTTCCGGCAGGCCGACGAGGGCTGGGGGCCGCGCGAGCTGCCCGACCTGGAGGGTGACACCCGGTGGGGACTGCACCTCACCGAGGAGCTCGTCGGCCGCGAGTTCGACCTCACCGTCAGCCAGGACCTGGCGATCGACCACGGGGTCTTCTCCTGGCTGCCGTACGTCTTCCGCCAAACCGGTGGCCGCGCCGGCGACCGCACGGGCGGCGGCTGGCCGGTCACGGTCACCCCCATCGCGGTCAACATGGTCCGCCAGCCGCTGCCGACGGCCAACCGGCTCCGCTCGCTCGGCCGGGCGATCAGGGCGGGCGTGGCGACCTTCCCCGGCGACGACCGGGTGCTGGTCATCGCCACCGGCGGCATGTCGCACCAGATCAGCGGGGCCCGGTTCGGCATGGCGAACGAGGACCTGGACCGGTACTTCCTGCGGAACCTGCCCGGGCACCTCGACGAGCTGGTGTCCATTCCGGTCCGTGAGTACATGCGGCTCGGCGGGACCGAGGCCGCCGAGCTGACGCTCTGGTTCGCCATGCGGGCCGCGCTGTCGGACCGGGCAGCGGCCGTCTACACATTCCAGACGTTCCCGGCTATAACCGGGTGCGGGGCGCTGGTGATGGCCGAGCCCGGCGCGCTCCCCGGCACAGGATCAGGTTCGGAGGCAGGCTCATGAAGCTAGGCACGGTAAGCGTGAACGGCGCGCAGCGGGTCGCGGTGGCGGTGAGCGACGACCGCGCCGTCCTCCTCTACTCCGGCCTGACCATGCCGGAGCTCATCGAGGACTGGGCGGCGGCCAGGGACTCCGTCGACCGCGCGGTCACCCACGACGCGCGCAAGGCCGTCCCGGTCAGCGAGCTGACCTGGCTGCCTCCCGTGCCGCGCCCCGGCAAGGTCATCTGCGTCGCGCTCAACAACAGTGCCAACGCCGGCCGGATCATGAGCGGGCCAGGCACGCCGGCCATGTTCAACAAGCCGGCCACCTCCCTGCTCGGCCACGGCCAGCCGATCCGGCTGAAGAAGGAGTTCGGCCGCGTCCACCCCGAGCCGGAGCTCGCCGTGGTCATCGGGACCGGTGGCGCCGACATCGGCCGGGACGACGCGATGAGCCACGTCTTCGGCTACACCATCATCAACGACCTGACCTCGCCGACCATGCGCACCGAGGACACGTTCCACTACCGGGCGATCCACCCGAGGAAAGACGGCACGGAAGGGATCGAGTACGTCGACACCTGGGTCAGCTACTCCGGCCGGTACAAGGGCAGCGACGGGTTCGGCCCGGTCGGCCCGTGGATCGCCACCGCCGACGAGATCGCCGACCCGCACGCCCTCACCGTCACCTGCGTGCACCAGGGCCGGGTGGTCACCGAGGACTCCACCGGGAACCTGACGCACAAGGTCGCCGACGTGATCTCCTACATGTCCGGCTACCAGACGCTCGAACCCGGCGACATCATCGCCATGGGCACCGCGCTGAAGGCGTCCTCCGCGGGCGGCGGCGCGGTCCAGAACGTCAACCTGACCGAGCTCGGCGGCCCGATCGAGGTCACCATCTCCGGCATCGGCGCCCTCAGCAACCCGGTGGAGGTGCGGTGACTGACCCGATGGAGGCGTTGCTGCTGCGCATGATGATCGACGCCGTGCTCGCGGACTGGGCCTGGCACCTGGATCACGGCGACTACGCCGCCGTGGCCGGTCTGTACACCGAGGACGCCCGGTTCGTCACCGGTGCGGTGGAGCTGCGCGGCCGGTCAGCGATCGAGAACCGGTACACCGAACGAAAGGTGGCCAGGTCCACCAGGCACACATACAGCGGACTGCGGGTAAGCGTCCCGGACGACGATCCCGTGTTCGGTGGCCCCGTGTTGGACGGCACCGCGTCCGGCGCGGGCCGTGACCCGGACGCCATGCCCGCCTGGGTGCGCGCCCAGTCCACCTGGGTCAGCTACGCGGTCAACGGGCCGGTCCCGGTGGACGACGTCGGCGTCTATCTCGTCGCCGACTTCCATGACGTGCTGACCTGGTGCGACGACGACCAGTGGCGGATCAGCGAGCGGCGCATCGTCCCGGTTTTCCGCGATCCGTCCCGCGCCCCCGCATGACGGCACCCGCACGCGGCCCGTGTGAGGTCGCCCTGCCGGACGGCGGCGAGCTGGTCGTCGAGGAAGCGGGCGCCGGCCCCTCCGTCGTGCTGATCCACGGCTTCAGCTTCGACCGGTCCCTGTGGGATCCCCAGTTCCCGGCGCTCGTCGAGCGCCATCAGACGATCCGCTACGACCTGCGCGGCTTCGGCTCCTCCAGTGCCCCTGTCGGCGGCCAGGGCCACGTCGAGGACTTGCTCGTGCTGCTTGACGCATTCCTGATCGGCCAGGCGCACCTGGTGGGCCTGTCGCTGGGCGCGAACATCGCGCTGGCGACGGCCGCCTTCCACCCGGACCGGGTACGTTCCGTCGTCCTCGCCTCCCCGGGTCTGCCCGGCTACGCGTGGACCACCCCGCGGCCACCGGACGAGGCGGCCGCCGTCGCGCGCCGCGCGGGCATCGCGGCGGCGAAGGAGTGGTGGCTCGGCCACGAGGTCTTCCGCTCCACTGAGCGCTACCCGCCCGCCCGGGCGCACCTGACGGACATGGTCGGGCGGTGGCCCGCGTACCAGTGGGCGGACGGGCCCGCCGCGCCGCCGCTGCCGTCACTCACCGGCTGCCTCGGCGCGCTCCGGCTGCCCGCGCTCGTCATGAACGGCGCGCTCGACGTGCCCGGCTACCGCGAGATCGCGTCGGTGCTGCACCGGGAGATTCCCGGCGCGCGGCGCCGGGAGTACCCCGACGCCGGCCACCTGCTCAACCTCGAGCGGCCGACACGCTTCAACGAAGACCTGCTGAGCTTCCTGGCATAGCACGCACCCGTTCTGAATAATCGGCGTTTATCCGGCGGATATCCGCCAGCCGGCGGGGCGGTCCGCGCCGCCAGCCCCAGCTTTGGTTTCTCTCTGTAGTCGTCAGGTAACTAATTGTAGCAACCACGGGGACTGCGAGGGAGCGCTGATCATGCCGGAACCAGTAGGGAACGACCAGAGGTACCTGCCAGGGCTCGACGGCCTGCGCGCCATCGCCGTGGCGGCCGTGGTCGCGTATCACCTGGGGTACGGATGGGCGCAGGGCGGGCTGCTCGGGGTCGGCGTGTTCTTCACGCTCAGCGGCTACCTCATCACCGACATCCTCGCCGGGCAGTGGGCGGCGCGCGGCCAGATCGGGCTGGCGAGCTTCTGGCTGCGGCGGGCGCGGCGGTTGCTGCCCGCGCTGTTCGTCATGCTGGCGGTCGTCACGGCCTGGGTGTACGCGTTCGCGCGGTCCTTCGTGCCCGGTTTCCGCGGTGACGTGATCGCGTCCGTGTTCTACGTGAGCAACTGGTGGTACATCGGCCAGCACTCCTCCTACTACGCGCGGTTCGCACCGCCCGGGCCGCTTGACCACCTGTGGTCGCTGGCCGTGGAGGAACAGTTCTACCTGGTGTGGCCGTGGGTGGTGCTGCTGCTCGTGTGGCTCGCCAGGCTGGCGGGCAGGCGGCAGGGCGGCGGGGCAGGCGGGCCGTACCTGAGCAGGCGGGCGCGCCTGGTGCTCACCGAGGTGACGTTGTGGCTCGCGGGGGCGTCCGCGGTACTGATGGCCGTGCTCTACCAGCCGGGCTATGACCCCACGCGGGTGTACGAGGGGACCGACAGCAGGACGTTCGGGCTGCTGATCGGGGCGGCGCTGGCGCTGGCGTGGCCCACGCGGCGGCCCGTGCCGTACCGGGGCGGCGGCGCCGGGGCCGGCCGGACCGACGAGGGCCGGACGGACGAGGGCCGGACCGACGAGGGCCGGACCGTCCCGGCCGCTGGGCGGTGGCTGCTCGACGCGGCGGGGGTCGCCGGGCTCGCCGTCATCGGGCTGCTCGTGTGGCGGACGAACCAGTACTCGGACATCATGTTCCGCGGCGGCCTGGTGCTGCTCTCCGCGGCCACCGCAGCGGTGATAGCGGCGGTGGTGACCCCGGGGTCGCTGCTCGGACGCACGCTCGGCATCCGGCCATTGCGCTGGCTCGGCGTCCGCTCCTACGGCATCTACCTGTGGCATTACCCGCTGATCGTGCTGACCGCGGCGGCGGGCGGGGCGGGCGGCCCGGTCAGCCCGGTCCGGGCGGTGCTCCTCGTCACTGCGACCGTGGCCGTCGCGGCGGCGTCCTGGCGACTCATCGAGGAGCCCGTACGGCGTGGCGCGCTACCACGGCTGGCCGTCCGGGCTAAAACAGGCGTGACCAGCAATTTCGCTGATCCAAGCAAGGCCAGCATGGCTAACGCGACAGGAGGGGCAAGCATGACCGGCGGACCGCGCGAACCGGAAACCGGCGGCGACCGTCCCGCGCGGCCCCCGTGGCGGCGCCCCGGGCGGCCGCGGACACCGCGGGCGGTCGCCGGGCTGTGCCTGCTCACCGCGGCGCTGCTCGCGGCCGGCGTGACCGCGGCCACCCGGCTGACCGCGACCGCCGCGCATACCGCGGCGCCCGCGCGGCCAAGCGCCTCGTCGGCGATCGCCCGGCTGTCCAACGCCGGCGGCCGGACGCGGACGGCGCCGGACCCCAGGCCCGGCGCGACCGCCGGGACGGCCTCGACCGCCGGGGAGGCCTCGACCGCCGGGGGGGCCTCGACCGCCGGGACGAGCATCCCGTCGGGCGCGGTCACGGATGCCCCGTCAGCCGACGGCACCGCCGGCGCCGTCACGGTGAACTCCGGCGGGCCGAAGGCGACGGTGGCCGCGTTGCCGACGCCGCCGCCGCGGACCTCATGCGATTCCGTGGTGCACATCGGCGACTCCACGTCGGAAGGGCTGATCTCCTCCAATTACCTGCCGGACCCGGCCGACCGCATTACCGCGCGCTACGCGGACGTCGGCGTCAGATCGTCCACGATGAAGATCGTCGGCGCCACGTCGATCATCGAGTCGCTGCCTGGCACGCCGAACGCGTACCAGATGGCCGCCCAGGTCATGCAGGGCGGCTTCCAGGGCTGCTGGGTGCTCGCGCTCGGCACCAACGACACCGCCGACGTGTACGTCGGGTCGAACGTCGGCCGGGAGCAGCGGATCGAGAAGATGATGGCCCTGATCGGCAACCAGCCGGCCATGTGGGTCGAGGTGACCTCACTGCTGTCGTCGGGCCCGTACGCCGAGCAGAACATGCAGCTGTGGAACCAGGCGCTGCAGCAGGCGCTGCCGCGCTACCCCAACATGCGGGTGTACAACTGGCCCGCCGTCGCGCAGCGGTCCTGGTTCATCCCCGACGGCATCCACTACACCACCATCGGCTACGAGCACCGGGCGACGGCCATCGCCGACGCCCTCGCGGATGCCTTCCCGGCGAGCTGACGGGCGCCCCGGGAGACTACGAACGGTCGGAGACCGGGTCGCCGGCCAGCACGTCGGTCGGCTCGAGGCGCATCAGCTCGTCGCGGGTCCACTCGCGGTGCACGTCGGAGGCGATGCGGTGCGCGTGCCTGAGCCGGGCGAGCTCAAGCTCGTTGCGCACCGTGCGGGCGTTGGCGAAGTGCGGCTCGGTCATCATCCGGGACACCTCGGTGCGCAGCACCGCTTCCGCCTCAGGCGACAGGTAGTAGTTGGTCTGGTCGAGCATGAGGGCGCCGATCGCGGTGAGCTCGTCGATGTCGTAGGAGGTGAAGTCCAGGTGGTGGGCCAGCCGGGACCGCATGCCCGGGTTGGACTCGAAGAACACTTCCATCCGGTCCTTGTAGCCGGCCAGGATCACCACGAGCTGGTCCCGGTCGTTCTCCATCACCTGGAGCAGGATCTCGATGGCCTCCTGCCCGTAGTCCTTGGAGTCATTGCCCCGGTACAGGTAGTACGCCTCGTCGATGAACAGCACGCCGCCCTTGGCCCGCTCGAGCACCCGCTTGGTCTTCGGCGCGGTCTGCCCGATGTACTCGCCTACCAGGTCGTCCCGCATCGCGTGCACTAGCTGGGGGGTCTCGATGTAGCCGAGCCGGTGCAGTAGCTGGGCCATGCGCAGCGCCACCGTCGTCTTGCCGGTGCCCGGCGCGCCGGTGAAGCACATGTGCAGGTTGGGGCGCGGCGCGGTCAGCCCGAACCGCCGCCTCGCCCGGTCGACGAGCAGCAGGGCCGCGATCTCCTCGATCCGCTGCTTCACCACGGCCAGGCCAACGAGCTCGCTGTTCACGGATCCGATGATGTCGTCGATGCCCGCGACGACACGCTCCGCGGCGAACGTGACCTTCGCGTCGGGTCGCAGCGCAGTGCTGTTCTTGTCACCGCCGCGCCTCAGCCGCCCGGACTTGCCCGCTCCCGGCTGAAACCCGTATCCGCCGCTCAACTGGCCCCCTCACAAGGCTCGCCCATCCCACCGCGGGCCCAGATATCCGGTCACCTCGGACCATCAGCATAGAAGAGGTTCATTAGCTACTGGCAGCAGAGGCACCCCGCTCGCCTCGCCGGAGGCCATCGCCCGGAGTAGCCGCCGCGCTCAGCTGAGGCGGGCCTCGGCGGCGGTGCTCAGGCGCGGAGCACCGGACTCGTCCGCGGTGGCGCGGTCGAACCGGACCCGGACCCGGGCCGCGGTGCTGCCGGACTCTGGGCCATCGAACTCAAGCACGGCGATCATGTTCTCGAACCACGGGCCCTTGGTGATCCGCCACCTCATGCCCGGGACGCGCGCGCCGGCCAGGGTGGCGGCGATGGTGCCAACGCGGCCGCTCGCCCAGGTGCTGGCGAGCCGCTGCGCGAACCGCATCGCGGGCGGCATGGCCTGGTGAAACGGCGAGCACACCACCTCGTGTACGGCACTCATTTCCTGGCGAGCCGCACCTGGCAGGTCGACTTCGGCCAGGTAGCTGTGGTGCACGTCGCCCGAGATGACGGTGACCGAGACGGGCGGGCCGCCGTGCGCGGCGAGGCGGCCGGCCGCCAGGTCGGTGAGCAGCCGCTCAAGCTGGACGAACGACGCGCCGAACGCCGGCCAGTGCTCCAGGTCGACCGCGCGCCGCAGCCGCTCGCCGAAGCGCGCGGCCCGCATCCCCCAGGCACCGTCGGCGAGCCGTTCCGTCCAGGCCTCCAGGGCATGAATGCCCCGCGGCAGCAGGGGCGGCACGGAGGTGGCGATGACCACGTGCTCCCAGTCGCCGGACACCGACTCGGTGAGCCACTGCCACTCCCCTTCGTCGGTCATCAGCCGGGTGCCGTCCACCACCCGGCGGCTGCGCGAGTCGAGCATGACCAGGCGCACCCGGCCGAAGGCACGGCGGAATGACCAGCGGATCCCCGGGGCGCGCTGGTCAGCGCGGTGCGCCAGGTCGGCGAGCACCTGCGCCCCGTCGCCCCCCTGGCGGAGCTTACCCCACGTCTCGTCGCGGGCGAGTTCGGCCGGCGACAAGTTGCCGAGATGCTGATACAGCCAGTAGCTCTGGTAGGCGCCCTCGATGCGGCTGCCCCACCAGGGCAGCGCCGTGACATCGCGGCGCCAGGCGGCCGAGGTGTTCCAGTCATCGTGCACGTCGTGGTCGTCGAAGATCATCGCGGTCGGGATGACGGAGAAGAGCCAGCGAATCTCGGGGTCGCTCCAGGCCTCCAGGTACAGGGCGCAGTACTCCTCGAAGTCGGCGATTTCCCCGAGTGGCGGGGCACCGGCTGGCGGGGCACCGGCTGGCGGGGCGGCTCCCGGGCGGGTGCCAGGCGGCTGCGGGGCGGCGGCGGCGCCGCGGCGTTCGGCGATGAACCGGCGGGTGGCCGGGCCCGGGTCGTCGGCGTAGACCTGGTCGCCGATCATCAGCAGCACGTCGGGCCAGCGGTCACGCGGGGTGTCCCGGAGCGCGGCGGCGCAGGCGGCGAGCGCGTCGACGCCTGCGCCGCCGGACCGCCTGGCCTGCCTGCCCAGGTTCTGTGGCGCGATTTCCGCCACCCGGCAGGAGCCGAACGCGAGCCGCACTGGCCGGGCCTGGCCGAGCGTCCGCAGCACGCTCGGCGGGAGACCGCGGCCGGCGAGCGGCCAGCGGAGGATGCCGTCGAGCGTGACCGTGTACTCCTGCTCGCTGCCCGGCGTCAGGCCGTCGAGCACCACGAGGCCGTAGTGATGCCCGGCCACCTCGAAGGTCCGGGCCTGACGGCCGAGGATCTCGACCAGGCACTCCCGGTCCGTCTCGACCCAGACCGTCGCCTCCGTCTCACCCGCGTAACGCACCATCGGCCCGAGCACGAGGGCCGGGCCGTCGTTCTCCCCAGACGTCATCGCGGCCAGTTTCCTCCGCCTCTCCTGGCTTGTCCGCCATTTGGTCTCCATCATGGACTTCCCGCCGGCCGTGGTCATATCCCGGCCAGATGCCGCAACTGCCACCCGCTCGCACCGGGGGCGGCGGTCACCGCTTGAGCAGGGTGAAATCGGCGAAGTCGAAGCCGGGTGCCACCACACAGCTGACCAGGACCTCGATGTCCGCGGCCGGCCGGGCGGCTTGCCAGTGGCCGCCGGGGACGACGTGCTGCGGCCGGTGACCGCTGGCCAGGTCGGGGCCGAGCGTTACCGGCCGCGGCGCGTCAGCAGGCACGTCGCCGGCGCCGCCGTCGAGCATGATGAGCGGGCCGCCGGAGTGCCACAGCCAGACCTCGTCCGACCTGACCCGGTGCCAGGCTGACTCCTCGCCCGGAGTGAGCAGGAAGTAGATGCCGGTCGCCGCCGCTCGCGGCCCAGGGTAGCCGTCGGGCTGCCAGGACGGCCCGGCCCGCCAGGTCTCCCGGTACCAGCCGCCCTCCGGATGCGGTGCGAGGTCGAGCAGTTCGGCGGTGCGCGGCCGGTGACGCTGATCCATGAGCACTACTATGCCGGGACCATCCGGGCGGCTGGGCCGCGGCTGGCGGCCCGAGGCGGGCGGTCCATGGCTTACGGGCTGAGCATGGCGGACCGAGGCTAACGGAGTGCGCCGG
>Ga0265338_10006959_pt1 | contig 14218 bp, 10 predicted proteins | sample 42126metaG_FD_193579 | JGI IMG/M metagenome (GOLD analysis project Ga0265338, IMG submission 193579) | Rhizosphere microbial communities from Carex aquatilis grown in University of Washington, Seatle, WA, United States - 4-21-26 metaG | ecosystem: Host-associated > Plants > Roots > Rhizosphere... | reverse complement strand
CCCGGATACGGCTTCAACGGTATTGCTTGAGGAATTTGGCCGCAAAACGAGCCAAAGCCTCAGAATCTTATGCTCCTGAAAAGTTCAAAACAAAAGACCTTGGAATCCTACCCGCGAGGAGATAGGTCAGCCGTTCCATAATATCGGATGGGCTGAAGGCTACCTGGCGGCTTGAGGCTTCTCTTCGTGAGGAAGGCCCGCTGGCTGCAAGGGGCTCATATGCGCTTTTCTAGCCTCGCGAATCTTTCCGTCAGGGTCAAATTGCTCGATGGCCTTCTCATCCTCGTTGGCGCCTACATGAGCCTTGCGGAGACCGGTATAAGAATAATTTGCCTGACTGATCTTCTCGTTCGCTTCGCGAACTTCGTGCCGCGTAGGAATATAGGTTCGACTCACTTGAAGGACGCACGCTACGGATAGGAAAATGGACAATACCCACGCAGCGCGGCTCGCCAGTAGAACGCCCAATGAAGCCAGAACAATTCCAATCTCGGCAATCAGTTGGGCATGCTCGTACCCTTCTGCGGCGTCGAAATGGGCTTCCACCAACGGTTCGTAGCTGTCAGCCCATTTCTTTGAGAAGGTCCGTTCATCGCTGTAATCCGCGGCAAGTTCAACAAAGCGCTGGACTGGAGACCAGCCGCCAGGGGTATCCCGGGCCGTTACGACCCGGGCATGCTGTTTTTCCAGCTCGATTAAAACCAATCTATATTTCGTGCTGGCGGCGGTAAAATCTGAGTGCGCTTGCGTTTGTTTGATCATCGCCTTGGTCAACTCATTCCGCTCGGAGCCGACCAGGGCGGCGCAAAAGGCTATGAGCACGCCGATCATGGCCATCGTGATCCCGAACAGCTTGTTGTTATTGGCGTGGTGCCAGTCTGAATGCGAGGCATGTTCGGCTCTTTCCAGCGTCTCGTGTGCTCCTGACATACGTCCTTTCGGTTAAGTTCTCCAAAGTCCGTTACTTCAGTTCGAAGCAGTGCGACGCACCGTCGAAGGGCAGCTTCTTGCCGGGCCCCTTCGCGGAGGCCGCGCGTTGCGGCTCATCTGCAAGTTCAACCGACAGACCAACAGTCGATTAGTTGTAATCACAGACTAGAGAAGTGATGCTATCTTCACCCCTTTGGCCCGCTCCGTCAAGCCTGCTGTCCGACAGGATCCTGTCCGCGCTGTCACTGTCTCATTCGACCTTTTTTCCGGGGACCAGGGCGCAGGGCGCGCTGAAGGCTCAGCGCCGCAACTGAAGGCAAATTCGCATGCGTTTCTGCATTCGTTCCGCCCGCTGGACGCGGGCGGGGACATCGCAGGGCGATGGTTCCTACCTGGCGGCGGGACGCCGGCCTTCGCGAAAACGCTACGGCCCGGCAAGCCGGCCCTCCACGGCAGGCGAGACGCCCGGCCGCTACAATGGGCCTGCCATGGGCGGCACAATTTATTGACAACAAATCTCAAATCTATTATTCGTTAGCCTGAATTTTCCCGGGCGCGCTGGCAAATACGTCCTGTGCGCTCCTTTTGGCCTAAAGCAATATCGTCAAACTATTACCCAAGAACATGAAACGGAAATTGATTCATTTTGCCTGCGGAGTGCTCCTGTTGGGATGCGGCGCATCGAGCGTCCTGGCTGACGACGAAGGATTGCCGGCATTGATCGTGCCACCGTTCAGCGGCGACACTGCGGCCATTTCTTCCTGGCAACCGGCGCTGGGCGCAGGCCTGTCCGAGATGCTGATTACGGAAATGGGGAAGCTCAATAAATTCACCGTCCTTGAAACCACACAGCTTGACGCGTTGAAGGACGAAATAAAAATGGGAGACGACGGGTGGGTCGAACAATCCGAGAAGGTTGACAAGGGCGGATTTGCCGCGGCGGATTTCATGTTTACCGCAAAGGTGACGCGGTTTGGATCCAAAGACACTCAAGTTGGATTGGGTGGGTTTGCTCCGGGCGCGTTAGGCGGATTAGGGGTTCACCAAACCACTTCGGATGTTCGGATCGACTGGCGATTGGTGGACGCCTCTAACCGTAAGATCATCAAGACCGGATCGGCCACGGCATCCCAAAAAGGCGGTGGGTTCGTTCTTGGATCGGCCGTCAACGGGAACGGCGGCGGCATCGGCTTTGATAACCACGAGTTCATGGACAGCGCGCTCGGGAAAGCCACGGTCAAGGCGCTTGCGCAGATAAGCGCCGATATGGCACCGGTTACTTTGCCCGAGTCGGGACGGCATAAGAAAAAAGCGGCCATGGCCGGAAAAGAAGCGTCGGCAGCAACGGCAGCGGTAGAAGGGCTGCACCAGACTCCCGGCAAAGTGCTGGCCGTCGCGAGCAAGGACACCATCATCGTATCACTTGGCAGCAAGAACGGGTTTAAATCCGGTGACAAATTGAATCTTTACGAAACGAGCGAAGTTAAGGACGACAAGGGGCAAGTGGTTTTTACGGATGAAAAATTGGTCGGCGAGGTCACGGTGCAATCAACGCAGGACGAGAGAAGCAAGGTTTCCTATGACGGGGACAAAGAGGTAAAACCCGGCTGGACGGTTAAGGCGAAATAGACCTTGCCGGCGAGAGGCCGGCGCTCCCGGAGGTCACGCCAATAGGCCTTGGACGATTTCGCCTTCGACGTCCGTGAGCCTGAAATCACGGCCCTGAAAACGGTAAGTCAGCTTCGTATGATCAAAACCCAGGAGGTGTAAGAGAGTGGCGTGCAAGTCATGGACGTGAACCTTGTCTTTGACAACGTGGAATCCCAACTCATCGGTCTCGCCCCAAGTAATGCCCGGCTTGATACCGCCGCCGGCGAGCCAGGTGCTGAAGGCCTGGGGATGATGGTCGCGCCCGAGTTTGCGCCCGACGTCCGGATTGCTCTCGACCATGGGTGTGCGACCGAACTCGCCCCCCCAAAGGACGATGGTATCGTTAAGCAGTCCGCGTTGTTTGAGATCTTTAATTAGGGCGGCGCTCGCCTGATCGGTCTTGCCGGTTTGCTCTTTTACACCTTTTACAACTTCGCTGTGATGATCCCAACCTTCGTGAAACAGTTGCACGAAGCGCACGCCTCTTTCGATCAGGCGGCGAGCCAGGAGACAGTTCATCGCAAAAGACGGTTTGCCAGGTTCGACTCCATACATCTTCAGCGTCTCGGGCGATTCCTTGGAGATGTCAATCAACTCGGGACCGCTGGTCTGCATTCGAGACGCCATTTCATAGGAATTGATGCGGGTCGCGATCTCAGGGTCTCCAACCATGCCGAGGTGCTTTTCGTTTAACTCCTTGATTAAATCGAGCGACTTTCGTTGCATTTGGTCGCTGATCCCGGCCGGATTTGAAAGGTAAAGAACGGGGTCCCCGGTCTTTCGAAACGGGACGCCTTGATAATACGTCGGCAGGAAACCGCTGCCAAAGAGCGCAGTGCCGCCGCTCAGACCGTTTGCGGAATTCATCACCACGAACCCGGGCAGATTCTGCGCCTCACTGCCTAGCCCATAAAGCGCCCACGAACCAAAACAGGGACGTCCGAACTGCGTTGAGCCTGTTTGCATCAGAACCTGCGCGGGCGCGTGGTTGAATGCATCGGTGGTCATTGATTTGACGATCGCGATGTCGTCCGCGACCTCGGCTAAATGGGGCAGCGCCTCGGAAAGCTCTGCCCCGCATCCGCCATGCTTGGAGAACTTAAACTCAGAGGCATAGAGCGCAGCGTCCGGTTTGATAAACGCGTACTTTTGACCCATGACGACTTCCGCAGGGATGGGCTTGCCGTTATATTTTGCCAGCGTGGGTTTGTAATCGAATAGATCCAGCTGGCTGGGGGCGCCGCCCATAAACAGGTAGATGACACGTTTGGCTTTGGGCTTGAATGGAGGCTGTTTAGGCGCAAGCGGATTGGAAGGGCGCGGCGCGTTGCCGGCAACTGCGTTCTCGGCGCCAAGCAATGAAGCCAAAGCGACCGAGCCCAGTCCAACACCGCATTGGCGAAAAAACCAGCGGCGTCGGATTAGCTTTGCGGTCTCAGCCCTCAGTTCGTGTTGAAAATTCATTCTCTTGTTATTGTTTCATCGAGGTTCAGAATTGTCCGGCTGACCATGGCCCAAGCGGCCGCTTTGTGGAGGTTGACGTCCGGCGGGAGGTTCGACAGGTCGGCGCTGGAAACCTTCACGGCGTCGGCCGTGTCGTTTTCAAAATGGTCGTACTGTTCCTGCCAAAACTTCAGGAGTTTTTCCAACTCTTCCCGATCGGGTTGACGCCCGGTGCACAGGCGAAAGGCGTAGCGCAACCGCGCGCGGTTGTCCGGCCCACCCTCTTTCATCACGCGCAGGGCCATTGCTTCGGCAGCCTCAACAAAGGTCTTTTCGTTCAGCGTAGTCAGCGCCTGCAAAGGTGTGTTAGACCGCATCCTTCGCGGGCAGGAGGTTTCTCCAGTGGGGACATCAAAGGCCGTTAAGGTTGGGAACGGGAGCGAGCGTTTCCAGAAGGTGTACAGGCCTCGGCGATATCGATCATCCCCTTTGGATTCGTTCCAGCTAAAGCCACCGTAGACGGTGTCGCCAACGCTGGCTGGATTGGGCGGGAAAACGCTAGGCCCGCCGATTTTAGGATTGAGCAAGCCGCTGACCGAGAGAGCGATATCCTGCACAACCTCGCCATCGACTCTGACGCGCGGTGCCCGCTCGAGCCAACGGTCAAACTGGTCTTTCGCATAAATCTCAGGTTGGACGTGAGAGGACTGGCGATAGGTTGCTGAATTCACGATCAGGCGATGGATGTGTTTCACGCTCCAAGGCTGCGCGCCGGCCGAACCGGCAAACCCAAATCCAGAATCGGGAGTTGTTGGCCGCATGAATTCACACGCCAGCCAGTCCAGCAACTCCGGGTGCGAAGGGGTTTCGACTCGCGTGCCGAAATCCTCCGGGGTAGTCACGAGGCCCTGGCCGAAATAAGCCTGCCAGATTCGGTTAACAATCACTCGAGCAATGGTAGGACTGGCCGGATCAACAATCCATTTTGCCAGGCCAAGCCGGTTTGGTGGAGCACCGACCGGGAGAGGGTGCAGGAACGCCGGCACGCCGGGCTGAACCTCTTCCGCCGGACGCAAGCGATCCCCGCGCTTAAAGACATGCGTAACGCGAGGGTGAGGACGTTGCTGCAAAACCATGGTTGTGGCGGGGTATGGCCATTTCTCCCAGACCCGATCGATTTCCTGGTTCAGGTTGGTGCAGGCCGAATCGGACAAACGGAAGATGCTGAAGAGCTCGCGCTTTTGTTCCGGGGTGCGCTGCGTTGAGGGGATCGCCAGCAAAGTATGCTGGGCAGGCGAGAGCGGGTCGACGGACAGCGGCAGCGGATCCGTGGTCGCACTCAATCTAAAGCTGCCCAACAAATGACAATCGAGCTTGCTGTCGGCATCGAGGCCCTTGTTCTTATCATCACCATTAAAAGTCTGATGCAAGGTGATCAACAACCGCAGGTCGCCGCTCAGGTTGACGGGTTCGTCGCATTCGAACACGGCATAGTGATTCTCATTGCGATGCTCGGGGGTTGTCGTCGGGGTCCAACCGCCTTTCTCTGTTTTTCCATCAATGGCATTGGTCACGCCAAAACCAGGAGCTTCCAGGTCGGCCAATGCGCGGCGGAATTTTATTTTGTTTGTCACGGTCGGGTTTTCCATGGCGTAGGTCTCGGCAGTAAGTTCCTTGACCAGGAAGCTGCCCTTGCCCACCTCGCCTGGCCCGCCATGCATCAAGTTGGGATTGGTGAGAGCCTCGAGACGGATGGCCGTGACATTGGTCAGTTTAGCATCAAACCAAATCTTCATGACCCCGCCGGCGGTAATGTCGCCTCCACCCAGCAAAGACAAGTCATCCTGTTTTTCAAACTTGGTGCCAAAGTTCTCCCATATGACAGGATCAAGCGCGGTCCAATGCGGCGCCGGATTGGCCAACCCCTTTTCCCAAGCGTCCATCCGCTCGTTGAGGTTGGTCGATTCACTCATGGCCTTATTTTCGAGCGAATGAATCCGGCTCAGAATCTCTTCACGTTGCCGTGACTGTTCATCCGTGGGCACCTCCAAAAACGCTTCGTCGTCGTTGTTGAGGAACGCGTAGAAGCGGTAATAATCCTTTTGGGTGAACGGATCGAATTTATGGTCGTGGCATTGGCAACAATTCACCGTTAATCCGAGAAAAGCTTTCCCTACTGCGTCCACACGATCGATTAGCGATTCGACGCGGAACTGCTCAGGTTCGATGCCGCCCTCCTGGTTGAGCATCGAATTGCGCAAGAAACCGGTGGCAATTCGCTGGTCTGGTGTGGGTTTAGGCAGGAGATCGCCCGCAAGCTGCTCGATCGTGAATTGATCAAACGGCATGTCGCGATTGATCGCTCGAATTACCCAATCGCGATACGGCCAAATTGAGCGAGGCCGATCCTTTTCGTAACCGTTGCTGTCCGCATAGCGCGCGGCATCCAGCCAATGCCGCCCCCAGAGCTCGCCGTAGTGCGGTGACGCCAGCAAGCGATCCACAAGCCGCTCGTAAGCCCCGGGCGCGCGGTCGGCCAGGAACTCGTCCACTTCTTTGGGCGTGGGCGGCAAACCTGTGAGATCCAACGTAACTCGCCGGATCAAGGTTATCAGGTCCGCTTCGGGCGAAGGGCGGAGGTTTTCCTTTTCCAGCCTGGCGAGTATGAAATTGTCGACTGGGTTGCGCGGCCATTTGCGTTTGTCGGCTTGCGGCACTGATGGACGCACTGGAGCCTTGAACGCCCAATGATTCCTCTTGTCCACCGCGCTTCGCGCCACCACCGCCGTCTCCGGCCAGGCCGCTCCCTGATCGATCCAAGCGCGCAACAAGCCAATTTGAGCAGGGGTCAAACGTTCACCACGGGGGGGCATGATCGAGTCGGGCTCCAAGCCGCTGACCAACTTGATAACTCGACTGGCGGCGCCGTTGCCGGGCACGATAATTGGGCCGTGGTCGCCGGTTTTGAACGCGCTTGCCTTTAAATCCCAGCGCAGCTCACCTTTTTGCTTTTCAGGACCATGGCAAGCATAACAGTGCTCGGAGAGAATCGGCTGAACGTCCTTGACGAAGTCGACGGACCGGGAGGCAGCGGGAGGGATTAGGGCTGCCGGCTCAGCAGCAACAGAAGGGTCCTCGAAACCCAGCCAGAGAATTGGGCCGAGAGAGAGCAGAAAAAGAAGTGCGAGTTCCCGCAAGCAAGTTCGTTCAAGGATTCGAAAACTCATAATGACCGCACGCAGTTAGCCGAAGCCGACCGGGCACAGCGTGTACACCAGCCTGGTATCAAAAGGACGCTTCATGGAATATATTATTCAAACACAAATCACAGGCAAGACTTCAATCCCCGTTTTGTGGCATTTGAGAGGCTGGGGTTTCAAACCCAGGAAATTTGATTTTCCTTCCGAAATTGCCTGTTACACCTGAAAAGGAAAGATGCCCCGAATAATTTATTTCAAAAACATGTAAAGCACGCTTGACATATGACAAGCATGCTTTACATTACTTCCTATGAGTAATAATCCGATATTCCCTGAATCTGTTCAGCCGGGAAGGCACTATTCCTTTGCGGCGGATATGAAATTGAATGCCTGGGCAATTGTCGCCGTGATGGTGGCGGTGCTGGCTCGCTGGTTGTTGCACCATCATGCCGATTGGCCGGGTTTGCTGCGCTCAGCAATCGCGCTGACACCGCTTTTGCCAAGCCTGTTATATGTCCAAAGTATTAAACGATGGATTGGCGGCATGGACGAGATGCAGCGGAGGATCCAGCTCGAGGCGTGTCTGTTTGCGACTACGGGGACCGTCTTCGTCACGACTGCATTGAGTTTGCTGGAAGGCATTGGCGTTCTCCAGCACTCGAGGCTACAACAAGGTTTGGGCTGGGAAGGGACATTCGCCGTGATAATCCTTCTATACGTTCTTGCCAATTTCATCGTCAATCGCCGCTACCGATGAAAAACCGACTTCGCGCATTGCGCACAACCAAGGAGTGGTCACAATCCGACCTGGCCGAGAAACTGGGTGTTTCGCGCCAGACGGTGAACGCCATCGAGACCGAGCGCTACGATCCAAGTTTGCCACTAGCGTTTAAAGTCTCTCGGGTCTTCAAGCTTCCGATCGAGGAAATTTTTGAGCCAGATGGGCAGTGAGTCGTCGCTAGCCACAGATCCATGGCCATTCAGCTTTTCAGCTGGCGGCCAGGCAGCGGAAAGGCGCCAGCGAGCCGGCGCGATCCAAGCGCTTCGCGAATAAGTGGAACTATCATTGCAACCTGCCGGCGCTTCCCGTAGGCCGGAAGAGTATTCGATCTATGAAAACGGCTTGTTCAGGGCGCAGCTTGCCATCCTCGCGAACACAGCCGTTCGGGTTTTGCCCGGTTAAGCAGCCCCAGGCCCACCAATCGCCGCTGACGTATTGTTGGTCGTGTTTGAACGTCAGCCCTCCGGGCGCCTTGCCATTCATGTAATCAAGCAACGTCGTTCCCCATTCCTTGCTGGTAGTCGAGACCATCGAAGCTCCCATCTCGCCGATCCATACCGGAGCGACGTTTTCGCGGATGAGCCAGCCCCACATCTTATTCATGCGCTCGATGTAACCCGGTCCAGACTCGGGCCCGTGGTAGCCGCCAATTTCCTTTGGATATTCGTGGACCGAGTAGACCAGCTTAGCTGGATTGGTCAACTTGATCGGAAGATCTCTCACGACTGAAAGGTCGCCTTCATAGGCGTCTTTCTTATAGTTGATAACCGCTTCGCAGACGATCAAAGCATCGGGGTTGACTGCCAGAATGGCATTGCCAACACGCTCGTACATCGCGTGGATGTCGGTGGGGCCGCCGCCGCCCCAGAGGGCGGGAGTCGATGTGTGAGCACAGGGCTCGTTGCGGATATCGAAGCCAATCACGGTCGCGTTTCCGGCCCAATGCCTGGCGAAGACCACCCAATCCTGCTGGAAACGCGCCGCGCTGATTGTTCCCTTATTCCCGCCGCCATCTGTGCCATCCGTGCCCGGGCCGGTGTCGAACCAGAGGCCATTCTTCTGTTGGGCCGCATTTTGCCAATCGGCCGCAGTAGCCTCATTATTGTGATTATCGAAGATGACCTTCAGTCCGGTTCTCGCGCATGCCGCGACGAACTGATCGAGCTGCGCCATAGCAGCGGGGTCGTCCAGCGTTTTGTAGATCCAATCGACTCGGACGCAGTTAAAGCCCATTGCGTTCATGGCCGCTACATGGCCATCGATACCTTTGAATGGGCCTTCCAGTTCAAGGCGTCCACCGATCACGTTCATGCCGGTCAATCCAACGCTGGCAATGCGAACGGAATTGCCGTCAGGGCCGACAATCTGGCTGCCGCGGACGCTGAGAAAGCCGGAGGGCAGCAGGGCTGGGGAGGATGGTTCAGGGGAAGCGCCGAAACTCACAGGCAGGGAGAGGCCGATGACGAAGAGGAACAGGAACCAGGAGATAAACTCGAAAGATCTCTTGTGGCTGAGCCGACCTGAGCCTGCAAGATCTTGTAAAACCTTGCAGACAAGAGTCAGTCTGGCTTTCGTCTCGTTCATGAAACGGCACGGTGTCTGAAACGAATTTACCTGTCGAACCGAAAGACGGCGAAGAGAAATTGAATGCAGATTTTGGAGCACCGCGTAGCGGTCTTTTGAAGGTAGCCGTGCGGCTTTAGCCCACCGATCAACGAGTCAAAATGACGTGCGTCGCGGAGCGACGCTTGAAAGACCTCCTCCTCGATGTTTTCAATCGTCGCTGACGCGACACTGAGCCGAGCCGCGTATGGTTCCGTGGGCTGAAGCCGCACCGCTACCTTCGAAAGCATCGCTCCGCGATGTGCTGCGATTACGCACAGCACCTCCAAAATGTCTAAACTTTGGGGCAAGTTGAAAGCCGACTTAAAGTCCGATGCCACTTGGATTTGAACGTGAAATGGTTTCCCCATAACATTTGACAATATCCCAGCATGTTTCAACCGTATCCAGGGTGGGTTGGGAATTCGTGGAGGTTCTTTCGTTCCTGGCGGGACTTAGGTTCCTAACGCGCGGGTTCCCATCGATGAATATGAATCGATGGGCTATTTTCAAATATCCTGCGGGATGAGAACTCGAATCCGAGTGGCATTGACGCCCGATCTCTGACGTAGCGCACAGTTCGAGACCGGTCTCGCCCCCCGCACGCGCTGCCGACTGAAAGTCGGCGATAAAGCAGACTGAAAGTCTGCGCTACCTCGACGCTATGTCGAACTCGGGTAACTTTCTTGCAATTTGTGGCGATTAATCTAACGCTTTCGCAAAGAAACCGCGCTTAAGCTACTGGAACGGGAAGGAACAGACCATGAACATGAATCCAGTTATCCAGACCAAGTCGAATTCGATCGCAAAGAATAGTTCGGCAAGCGCAAGCGTGATTCGCTTATTGGGTTTCGCCCTCGGTGTCGCAGGTATTTTGGGAACCGTTCTTGGAGCCGAAACGGCTTTGCCTTTCAGTGGCGAAAAGACCTCCTGGCATGGATTCGATCGCTACGACTTCGTGATGGATGAGACGAGCCTGAGCATCGCACCCATGAAGGCGGCTGAGGACGAAAAGGACGGCATCAGCCACACAAAAGCCAGCGAGCGACGCTGCGTTGTGGTGGTGCCTAAAGTCGCGGCATCGGGCAACCCGTGGTCCTGGCGGGGTTGTTATTGGGACCACCAGCCTCAGGCCGAAGTCGAACTCCTTAAGCGTGGTTTCCACATTGCCTACGTGGAGTCCAGCGCCACGCTGCGCCCCGGCAAGCCGTGGGACGCGTGGTATGCCTTCCTGACTGAGCAGCATGGACTGTCGAAGAAACCTGCCTTTGTCGGAATGAGCCGGGGTGGGGAATTCGCCTTTACCTGGGCGACGGCTAACCCAGGCAAAGTCTCGGCGATCTACGCGGACAATCCCGGCAGCAACCCGGACGTCTTCCGAAGGCTTGGGGATCTCGCAACGAATGATGTGCCATTGCTGCTGGTTTGCGGGAGCATCGACCCGCTGTTGGGAAAAAATGCGCTGGCGATCGAAAGCATGTATCAACAGTTCGGCGGCCGAGTCTCCATCATGATCAAGGAGGGCTTCGGACATCACCCTCACAGCTTGCGCGATCCCAAGCCAATCGCTGATTTCATCGTCCACAATGTCGACCCGAAAACCGAGGTTTCACCCTCATTCGCCGGCGGCAAATTCGTTCGAAACTCCTATTACGGCACTCAAAACGTCTATCGCAATTTCCCATCTGAAGGGACCTACATCACTTGCCGTGGACCGGAGTTCGCCGAATGCTATGACCGATATGCATTTGGCCTCGATGGGGTTGAGGGGACCACCACCGTCATTGCGCCAAGGACCGAGGCTCCCGCGAAGCCGTGGGTGTTTAGGGCTGATTATGTGGGCCGGGAGGCATCCGTTGACCTGGCGTTGTTGGCCAAGGGCTTTTACATTGTCACCGGGCCGGTCCCATACAATGCCGACGGTCCGAAGCTGGCGGACTGGAACACGGTTTACAAGCACCTGGTCGCACAGGGTTTTTCGGCAAAGCCCGTGATGGAAGGCGCAGGCGAGGCAGCTGGTGAAGCCTACGCCTGGGCGATTGAGAATCCAGACAAGGTAACCTGCATTTACGGTGAAAACCCTGTCCTGCGCAGCAAGCTCGCGAAGATGCAACCGTTGGACAATTTGGCGCCGTTGGCAAAAGCCCTTGTGCCGATCCTGCACTTATGTGGCAGTCTCGATCCTTGGCTGAGCGAACAGACACGGGTCGCCGAGAAACGCTACACCGAATTAGGGGGACGGCTCACCGTCATGCTCAGGGAAAGCGAGGGGCATTATCCGCTCGCTCCAAAAGATCCGCAACCGATAGTCGATTTCATTACCCGCAGCCAATTGGGTGAGCCGCCGGTGGAATCGCCGGGCCAAATCAGCATGAGCGCCAGCGGAGAGCTTCGAGCAGGCACAGCCAAGGTGAGCATCACTCCTGAAAATCCGAGCCAACCGGTGCACGATAAGGTCTACGCCCGCAGCCTGGTACTGGAGGTTGACGGAAAACGAATCGCGTTTGTTTCGGTCGATTTGGGGATTTATACCAGCGAACATCTGGTGTCGGCTTGTAAGGATAAATTCGGAATTGCCGAACTCATGCTCAGCTCGTCCCACACTCACTCGGATCCGGGCAAAAAATATTCGGCATTTTACGAGGAACAAATCCTTAAGGCGGTGGAGGCGGCCGTTAATAATATGTTCCCCGCCCGGATTTCGGCCGGGCACAGGAGTTTTCCTCAGTTGGGATTTAACCGACTGATCGTCCGCGATGATGGGCACGCGCGGGAATCCTGGTTCTCGGACGAGCATTACACGTCCGAAAACCCAGAACGCATTCCTTTTGGCCCGGTGGACCCGGAAGTTGGGGTCATCAAGATCGATGACGCGCAAGGTCAACCGCGCGCCATCTTGATGAACTATGCCTGTCACGCGGATGTGGTTTGTCAGAATTACGCGATTTCAGCCGATTATCCCGGTGCCGCCACGAGGAAAGTTGAGGAGGCCTTTGGCACCAATGTTAATTGCCTCTTCGTTCAAGGGGCCGGCGGCAATATCGAGTCACTGATCATTAGTTCGCGAAGAACGGGGCCGGATGATCCTTTTCAAACGGATTACAGCACCATCGAAAGAGTGGGCGAGCTCCTGGCTTACGAAACAGTCAAGCTGGCAAAGACCTTAAACCCTAAACCCGGCGACAAGACGACGATGAAACGAATGGATGATTCATTGAAATTCACGGGACGCTTCGACAAAGACGCGAGTTACGATCTACACATCTCAACCATTCTCATCAACGACGACATCGTGATAGCCACTGTACCGGGTGAACCGTTCATTCAACTTCAACTCGATTGGAAAAGGAAAGTGGAAGCGGCCAACCCGTTTCTGTTCGGTTACACGTGGTACGAGGGGACGTGGCCCAATTATATACCCGACATAAAATCAGCAGCATTGGGCGGGTATGGAGCTGATCAAAATGGTCCCAAAATGATCGAAGTCGGCGCGGGCGAAGCGATCATGAACAAGCACCTGGAGAACATGTACAGTTTATCCGGACTCATGCGGCCGGAACCAGGGCCGGTCGGATTCAAGCCCGGCCCGCGTTGGATGGTGACGCCGGTGCCCCGAGACGCGCCTTCGAGTAAAGAGAACTAAGGCGGTGGACAGATCGGGCCGACGGTCGAAAAATTTGGGCCGAGGAAAATTTCCAGCCGCCCTTGAGGAACTCCGACAGGACAGGGCCGCAACGGGTCCGGCGATCGAAGAAAAGCCATTGCCAAATTTCGTAGAGCCAAACGCGGCGGCCGATATTCGAATACCAGCGCATTCCGGCACGGAAAGTTTTGTCGGGATGGGCAAGCAACCGCAGGAGGGACTTTGGCCGAAGCTGACAGATCGCCTCAATGGACTTTACCCATAAAACCACGCGCCAGTTTGGCACGTGCGCGCTCTCCAGGACCTGATGTTTGTAATCCCACCGGCTGAGGTCCGTTTGAACGACGCGGTGTTTCGCTTCCTGGAGCGCAAAGGGGGTCCAGCTGTGGGGGGTTGCGTAGAGGGCCTGAATTTGATCGGGATCATAAGAGAGCAATTGGCGGAGTGTGCGCCAATAATCAGTATCCTTCTCTTGCGCAAAACCGGCCACCCACGCCGCCATGGAAATAATGCCGTGCTTTCTCATCAAGCGGATGGCTTCTCGATCGATGGCCTTGGTGCTGCCTTTGTGAATGGCCTGCAACGTCGCATCATCCGTACTCTCGAGCCCGAGCAGAAATCGAGCGACCCCGGCCCGTTTGTAGAGGTGAAGAATATCCGCATCACGAACGATGTCGCTCGCTCGCGTGGTGCCGATCAAGATGAGCGGAACATTCTCCGCAATGAGCGCTTCCAGAAATTCCAGCCACGCAGCACGATCCGCGGTGGGATTCTCATCGGCGAAGTTGATGAGCTCGACTCCCTGCTCCCGGTGAAGGCGAGCCAACTCCGCCGCAAATTTCACAGGATCGCGATGCCGCCAGGCCCGCCAAAACCCATGTTGCCCGCAATAATGGCAATGATGCGGACAACCACGCGAAAACTGCACGACAACGGCTCGGCGTTTTCCATAATAAGTATAACGCCGAT
>Ga0265338_10006958_pt1 | contig 14219 bp, 13 predicted proteins | sample 42126metaG_FD_193579 | JGI IMG/M metagenome (GOLD analysis project Ga0265338, IMG submission 193579) | Rhizosphere microbial communities from Carex aquatilis grown in University of Washington, Seatle, WA, United States - 4-21-26 metaG | ecosystem: Host-associated > Plants > Roots > Rhizosphere... | reverse complement strand
TTTTAAGATATTAATCATTTTTTCAAAGGCCATCAAGTCGTTACCATCAAAATTGGTAGCAAATGCTACATTCTTAATGTTCTTAAGATCTTTTAATAATATATCTTCAGGAATTGCAAATACAGGAATATCACTTCTTTCAATAACTTCAGCTGTGACACTACCAATTAGGTCGAGGTCTTTTCTATTCTTTCCTCTAGTACCCATTATAATGATTGAAGGATTATATTCTTTACTGAATTTTATTATTTCTTCTTCAGGTACACCTTCTCTTAATACCGTTTTAAATTTTATATTTGGTAATGTCCCTTTATCAATTTTTCTATTTAACATATTTGTTAGATTTTCCATATCCGCATTTACTTTTTTTACAATACGGATAGTTTCATCATCGTTTGAGGAATATGAAACAGTATCTAAAATTGGAATATTACCATAAGCCGGTGTAAAATAAGTATGTAGTAAAGTGACTTCAGCTTTCATTGAGAGGGCTAATTGAAAAGCTATATCACAAGCTTTAATAGAGTAATCAGAAAAATCGACAGGTAGTAGAATTTTACTTTCATTATTGAACATTTTAGAATCAGTAGTGAGTTCTTCATCAGCTTTAATCATCTTTACAATTATTGATAAAGCCCTAGTTAAATCACTTTCTTTAATACGAACTCGCACTCCAGCAGAAAATGTAGGTTCTATTAGATTAACATTGTGAATATAAGTTTCGATACCTTCGCTTTCAAGAAGCGTTTTAAGTATTTGTGCTTTTTCATAAGTGTGAATAGCAACGGTTACTAATTTATCTTCCATGTTATGTTTTATTTTTTTGTAAATATAATACTTTATTTATTTCAATGTGAAATATCTATTTGTTTTTAAGTATCACTTGACTCAATTTTTTAATGCTTCTACCCTACTCTTGATGTGTTGAGTATTTGTATTTAATAAAAATCTCATAGAACTATTCGTGTTTTTTTTACTAATTTTGCATTTCTTTTTTAGCGGATTTTGCATTTAATTTAATTATATATGGAGCTTGCAAACAAATACGATCCTTCCTTAGTAGAATCAAAATGGTATCAATATTGGTTAGATAATGGCTTTTTTAAGTCTTTACCAGACAAATCAAAAGAACCTTATACTATAGTTATTCCTCCTCCTAATGTAACCGGTGTTCTTCATATGGGACATATGTTGAATAATACAATTCAAGATATTCTCGTGCGTCGTGCTCGTATGTTGGGCAAAAATGCTTGTTGGGTACCGGGAACTGACCATGCGTCAATCGCTACTGAAGCTAAAGTTGTAGGAAAACTAGCTGATGAAGGAATAAAAAAAACAGATTTAAGTCGCGAAGATTTTTTGAAGCATGCTTGGAAATGGACTGATTTACACGGTGGTATCATCTTAGAACAATTAAAAAAATTGGGTGCATCTTGTGATTGGGACAGAACATGTTTCACTATGGATAAAGTGCGTTCAGAGAGTGTTATAAAGGTCTTCATTGATCTATTTAACAAAGGGTTGATATATCGTGGGGTTCGTATGGTTAACTGGGATCCTAAAGCACTTACCGCTTTGTCAGATGAGGAGGTGATTTTTAAGGAACAACAAGGTAAATTGTATTATTTACGCTATAAAATAGTTGGTGAAGATTCTTATGCAGTTGTTGCAACTACACGCCCAGAGACTATTTTAGGCGATACAGCCATGTGTATCAACCCAAATGATGAAACCAAAGTACATCTTCGTGGAAAAAAAGTATTAGTACCGCTTATAAATAGAGAAATACCGGTTATTGAAGATGAATATGTAGACATTAATTTTGGTACAGGTTGCCTAAAAGTAACGCCGGCACATGATGTTAATGACTATATGTTGGGTGAAAAGTATAACCTGCAAACCATTGATATCTTTAATGATAATGGTACTTTAAACGAAAACGGTGCTCAATATGCAGGACTGGATCGATTTGAAGTGCGTGAAAAAATAGAAAAGGACTTAGCTGAAGCCGGCTTGCTTGAGAAGGTGGAGGCTTATATTAATAAAGTAGGTTATTCGGAGCGAACTCATGTAGTTATAGAACCAAAACTGTCGATGCAATGGTTTTTAAAGATGGAACAATTGGCAAAACCCGCTTTGGATGCAGTAATGAATGATGATATCCAATTACATCCACCTAAATTTAAGAATACTTACCGTCACTGGATGGAAAATGTGAAGGATTGGTGTATTTCTCGCCAACTTTGGTGGGGACATCGAATTCCTGCATTTTTTCTTCCTCATGGTGGTTTTGTTGTTGCAGAAACAGAAGAACAGGCACTTAAACTTGCTGTTGAAAAAACAGGTGATAAAAACTTAAAATTAAGTGATTTAAGACAAGATGAAGATTGTCTGGATACTTGGTTCTCTTCTTGGTTATGGCCAATTTCTGTTTTTGATGGCATTAATCATCCTGAAAATGAGGAAATACAATACTACTACCCTACTAATGATTTAGTTACAGGTCCGGATATACTTTTCTTTTGGGTAGCTCGTATGATTGTCTCTGGTTATGAATATCGTCAAGATAAATGCTTTAAAAATGTTTATCTTACCGGTATTGTGCGTGATAAGCTTGGTAGAAAGATGTCCAAGTCACTTGGAAACTCTCCTGATCCGATTGAATTAATGGATAAATTTGGAGCAGATGGTGTGCGTATGGGTATGATGCTCGCTGCACCAGCCGGTAATGACATTCTATTTGATGAGTTACTTTGTGAACAAGGTCGAAACTTCAATAATAAAATTTGGAACGCTCTACGTTTAATCAAAGGATGGCAAGTCGTTGATATTGAACAACCTGAATCATCAATTATTGGCATTAAATGGTTTGATGGTAAGTTGAATCAAGCAATTGAGGAAATAGATGATTTATTTAGTAAATATCGTCTTTCAGAGGCTTTAATGACTGTTTACAAGCTCTTCTGGGATGAATTTTCATCTTGGTATTTGGAAATTATTAAACCGGCTTATCAACAACCTATTGACAAAGCAACATTTGATGCAACTGTCGATTTCTTTGAAAAACTATTAAAATTGCTTCATCCATTCATGCCATTTATCACAGAAGAACTTTATCATTCCTTGAATGAAAGAGTTGCCAATGATAGTATCATGGTAAGTGAGATGCTTATAAATAAAGGTTTTGATATTGATTTTGTTAATCAATTTGAGATGCTTAAAGAATTAATATCGGCAATACGAACAGTTCGATTAGAAAAGAATATTCCAATTAAAGAATCATTGGAGTTGCAACAATTATCTGTTGATAATGATTATTATTTTAATTCTATTGTAATTAAAATGTGTAATCTGTCGTCTATTAATAATGTGTCTGAAAAGGATGCTAATGCTGTTTCTTTTTTAATAGGTACAACGGAATATGCTATTCCACTAGGAAATCTAATTGATGCCGAATCTGAAATAAAAAAAATGGAAGAAGAAATAACTTATCTTCAGGGTTTTTTGAAATCGGTTATGGCAAAATTAAATAATGAACGATTTGTAGCTAATGCAAAATCCGAGATTGTTGAGACTGAGCGCAATAAACAAAAGGACGCTGAAAGTAAAATTAAATCTTTGCAAGAAAGCATTTTAGCCTTAGGGAAATAAACATTTGGGTATCATTAATTGTTTATATCTTGTTTTGTAGTTTAGAATGTTTCTATCTAATCAAAATAAGCTATATTTGCGGAGTTTTTGAGTAAAAATATAATATAATTATGGCTAAAATAAAAGGTGCAATAGTTGTTAATACAGAGAGATGTAAAGGTTGTGATTTATGTGTGGTAACGTGTCCTAGACATGTATTAGCACTTTCAAAACATGTTAATAGTAAAGGTTATAATTTTGCATATATGGAAAACGAAGATGAATGTGTCGGATGTTGTTCCTGTGGGCATGTTTGTCCGGATGCATGTATAACAGTTTATAAAGTTAAGATTGACTGATTTAGTGTTTTTTTGAGTTGTTATGCTTAAAATTAATAAGAGAAAAAGAAAATGAGTGAAGAAATAAAATTGATGAAGGGTAATGAAGCCATTGCGCATGCTGCCATTCGTTGCGGTTGTGATGGTTATTTTGGTTATCCAATTACTCCTCAATCGGAGATTATGGAAACTTTGATGGATGAGCAACCTTGGAAAACCACAGGTATGGTCGTTTTACAAGCTGAAAGTGAAGTTGCTGCAATCAATATGGTTTATGGTGGAGCTGGATGTGGTAAAAAAGTAATGACCTCTTCTTCAAGTCCAGGTATTAGCTTAAAACAAGAAGGAATATCATACATTGCAGGTGCAGAAATACCCTGTTTAATTGTAAATGTTATGCGTGGAGGACCCGGATTAGGTACTATACAAGCAAGTCAGGCAGACTATTTTCAAGCTGTAAAGGGCGGTGGACATGGTGATTATAAAGTAATTGTTCTAGCACCGGCTTCTGTACAGGAAATGGCTGATCATACTGCATTAGGCTTTGATTTAGCTTTTAAATATTTGAATCCTGTAATGATTTTGGCCGATGGTATAATAGGCCAAATGATGGAAAAGGTCATTCTTCCTCCTTTTACTCCTCGGTTTACAGACGAAGAAATCAAAGCAAAATTACCATGGGCAACCTATGGTAAGCCGGCTAGCCGTAAACCTAATGTTATTACTTCATTAGAACTTGAATCGATAGTTATGGAACAACGAAACCTTAAATTCCAAGCTAAATACCGTAAGATTGAAGAAAACGAAGTTCGTTTTGAAGAATTTGAATGTGAAGATGCTGAATATATGTTAGTTGCATTTGGAACTTCTGCTCGGGTTTGTCAGAGAGCTGTTGAAATTGCTCGCGAACAGGGAATAAAATTAGGCCTTATTCGTCCGATTACTTTATGGCCTTTTCCAACAAAAGAAATAGCAAGTTATGCTTCTAAAGTAAAATGCTTCTTTTCTATAGAAATGAATGCCGGTCAAATGATTGAAGATGTTCGACTTGCTGTTAATGGTAAAGCGGAAGTTGAATATTTTGGCAGGTTAGGCGGTGTTGTACCATCTCCTGACGAAGTAATAGAAGTTGTAAAAGCAAAATTAGTATAGCCAGTAAAGCAATTTTAATAAACAAAAGCAAATGACAATACAAGATATTATTAAACCGGAAAATTTGGTCTATACCAAATCAAAAATTTTGAACGACACGCCCATGCATTATTGCCCTGGCTGTAGTCATGGTGTGGTTCATAAGCTGATTGCTGAAATAATAGAAGAAATGGGTATTCAAGAAGATGTAATAGGTGTAGCTCCTGTGGGTTGTGCTGTTTTTGCATATAAATATTTTGATATTGATTTCCAAGAAGCGGCTCATGGTAGAGCGCCAGCTGTAGCCACAGCGATTAAACGCTTAATGCCTAATAAATATGTGTTCTCATATCAAGGTGACGGTGATATGGCTGCTATTGGTACTGCTGAAACTATTCATGCATGCAATCGAGGCGAAAATATAGTTATGATTTATATCAACAATGGTATTTACGGTATGACTGGTGGTCAGATGGCTCCTACTACATTAGAGGGAATGAAAACAGCTACTTGTCCTTATGGTCGTAATACTGAGCTAAATGGTTATCCGTTGAATATTACAGATCTACTTTCTAGATTAGAAGGTGTTCGCTATGTTACTCGTCAAAGTGTACATAATTCAGCATCTGTTCGTAAGGCTAAACATGCTATTAAAAAAGGTTTGGAGAACTCTATGGAAGGTAAAGGAACTTCAGTAATTGAAGTTGTATCTACCTGTAGTTCAGGTTGGAAAATGACACCGGATCAATCAAATAAATGGATGGTAGAAAATATGTTTCCAGCTTATCCAATGGGTGATTTGAAAGATTTATAAAAAAAAGAAAGATTTATGAAAGAAGAACTAATTATAGCAGGATTTGGTGGACAAGGAGTATTGTCTATGGGGAAAATATTGGCTTATTCAGGTTTAATGGAAGGTCAAGAAGTGTCATGGATGCCTTCATATGGTCCGGAACAACGCGGAGGAACTGCAAATGTTACTGTAATATTGAGCAAGAACCGCATAAGCTCTCCTGTTATCAATAAATGTGATACTGCTATTATTTTGAATCAGCAGTCAATGGATAAATTTGAAAGTTATGTTAAACCGGGAGGAATCTTGATTTTTGATGGCTATGGTGTAACCAATCCACCCACTCGCAAGGATATTAATATTTACCGAGTTGATGCTATGGACAAATCAATAGAAATAAATGCCCCTAAATCATTCAATATGATAATTCTAGGTGGATTTCTTAAGATTAGACCAATAGTAAAAATGGAAAGTGTAATTCTAGGATTGAAAAAATCATTACCGGAACGTCATCATCATTTAATTCCAATGAATGAGAACGCAATCAAGGTTGGTATGGAAATAATTCAAAAGATATAAGGTTTTTTTTTTCATAACAAGAAAAGTAATTAAAATAAAAAAGGGTGTCTAAACTTAAGTTTAGACACCCTTTTTATATCATCAATCTCCGTTAATATTTATAGTTTCCTATAAAATATGGATATTTTTCATTCGATTTATTTAAGGCCATGCGATTACGTAGTTCTGCTTTGTATGCATCCCAATCAGTAATAACCTTACGCGCTACACCAGAAGCAATAGCAGCTTTAGCAACAGCTACCGAAACAGATTCTAACAAACGATGATCAAATGGTTTAGGTATGATATATTCATTCCCAAATTTCAAATCAATTTTATATGCATCAATAACTGCTTGAGGTACCGCTTCTTTTGTTAATTCAGCTAAGGCAAGAACAGCAGCTAATTTCATTTCTTCATTAATAGCTGTAGCCATAGTATCCAATGCACCACGGAAAATATATGGAAAACCTAACACATTATTGATTTGGTTAGGATAATCTGAACGACCTGTAGCAAATAAAATATCAGGACGAGCTTCATGAGCATCTTCGTAAGTAATTTCAGGATTTGGATTTGCTAAAGCAAAAATAATTGGATGCGATGACATGCTTTTAACCATTTCTTTTGATAAAACACCTGCAACAGATAAGCCTAAGAAAACATCAGCACCTTTTACAGCTTCTGCTAAAGTTGTAATATCTCTTGATGTTGCAAAAGGTTTTTTACGACTATTTAAATCTGTGCGTTTTGTATTGATAACACCTTTAGAATCGCACATTACAATATTCTCTAATTTCACACCTAGAGCCATGTATAAGGTGGTACAAGAATTAGCAGCAGCTCCTGCCCCATTTACAACAAGTTTGATCTCTTCAATTTTCTTTCCGGTAATTTCTAATGCGTTTAACAAACCGGCAGCAGAAATGATAGCTGTACCGTGTTGGTCATCGTGCATCAATGGAATATCAAGTTCTGCTTTTAGTCTTTCTTCAATATCAAAACATTCAGGAGCTTTAATATCTTCCAAGTTAATACCACCAAAAGTAGGTGCAATTGCTTTTACAACTTGAATAAATTTGTCAATATCTTTTTCATCAACTTCGATATCGAATACATCAATATCAGCAAAGATTTTAAATAAAAGACCTTTACCTTCCATAACAGGTTTTCCTGCTAGTGTACCTATGTCACCCAAACCTAAAACGGCTGTTCCGTTAGAAATAACAGCAACTAAGTTTCCTTTAGCTGTATATTTGTACGCGTCTAATGGGTTTTTTTCGATAGCAAGACAAGGTTCTGCAACTCCTGGAGAGTATGCTAAGGCTAAATCTTGTGGAGTTGCTGTAAGTTTGGTTGGAATAACTTGAATTTTTCCAGGACGACCTTCAAAGTGATAATCTAAGGCAGCTTGTTTCTTTTTTTCGCTCATGTGTTATATGTTTAAATTAGATTTTTAAAATGTATGCAAAACTATAATAAAATAACAGAAATAGTATCATTCATTAATAAAATCTTTTCAAAAAAGATAAAATTATAACAATTGTGGAAGAAATACAACAAGTTTGATATACAGATTAATATAAAATATTAACTAAAAATAGATGAGTGGTTTTTGGTGAAAAAGGCGTAATTTCGGGCTCTTAAAAACTATATAAATGACAAGAAATAAAAAACCACATCCAATTATTGAAAATATCACTATTTCTGGCATTGCCGCGGAAGGTAAGGCAATTGTAAAATATCAAGATAAAGTGATTTTTGTACCATTTGTTGTACCCGGTGATGTGGTCGATTTACAAGTAACAAAGAAAAAAAGTAGTTATATGGAAGCTCGTGCTATCAAATTTCACGAGTATTCCAGCCTCAGGGAGGTACCCGTTTGCGAACATTATGGTATTTGTGGAGGTTGTAAATGGCAGATATTGCCTTATGCAGAGCAAATTCGATACAAACAACAACAGGTAGTTGATAATTTAACTCGCATAGGTAAAATTGAAATGCCAGAGGTCTCTCCTATTCTAGGATCTGCTAAAACTATCTTTTATCGGAATAAGTTAGAATATACTTTTTCTAATAAGCGTTGGATGACTTTGGAAGAAATGGATTCAGACTCAAAAGAAACGATGAATGCTCTCGGATTTCATATTCCCGGCTTGTTTGATAAGGTATTGGATATAAAAAAATGTTGGTTGCAGGAAGATATATCAAACCAGATACGTTTAGCAATTCGTACTTATGCTCTAGATAACGATTTGACATTCTTTGATTTGCGAAGTCAGGAAGGCTTTCTGAGAAATCTAATCATTCGCACTTCATCAACTGGTGAATTGATGGTGATTACCGTTTTTTATTACGAAGATAAAACCGCACAAAAAGCTCTTTTACAGCATATTGCCGATTTATTCCCACAAATAACTTCACTCCTATTTATTATCAATGAAAAGGCCAATGATACAATCACGGATAGAGAAGTATCTGTTTATAAAGGCGAAGATTGTATCTATGAAGAGATGGAAGGTTTAAAGTTTAAGATAGGTCCAAAGTCTTTTTATCAAACCAATTCCGATCAAGCTTATGAGTTGTATAAAATAGCTCGAAGATTTGCCAATCTAAGTGGTAAAGAACTGGTTTATGATTTATATACCGGTACGGGTACTATTGCTAATTTTATAGCTAAAAGTTGTAAGCAGGTTATTGGTATTGAATATGTTCCGGAAGCTATAGAAGATGCTTTTGTAAATTCAAAAAACAATGGACTGACAAATACCCTATTTTATGCTGGAGACATGAAGGATATTTTGAATACCACTTTTATCGAAAAACATGGAAAACCTGATGTTATTATCACTGATCCTCCGCGTGCAGGCATGCACGATGATGTAATTAAGGCTATCTTGTTTGCTTCACCGAAAAGAATCGTTTATGTGAGCTGTAATCCTGCCACACAAGCACGTGATTTATCTTTACTTGATATTGATTATAAGTTGGTTGCTGTTCAGCCAGTAGATATGTTTCCACACACACATCATGTGGAGAATGTTGTATTATTGGAGAAGCGATAAAACCTTTTCTAATTGAGGTATCAATAGTTGTTTATCATCATTGTAAATTATATAATCAGCTTTTTGAAGTCGTTCAGCTTCAGAGAGCTGATTTTTTATTCTCATTAAGACAACCTCTTTGCTTACACTATCTCTATCCATAACCCGTTGCATTCTAATTTCTTCAGGTGCCGAAATGGCAATAGACTTATCAATGAAATTTTGTAACTTAGATTCAAAAAGGATGGCAGATTCTATAAAAACAATAGATGAGTTTTGAATTTTAGCCCAATGAAGAAAATCACTAATAACAGCCGGATGTATAATGTTATTTGCCTGTTCTAATTTCTTATTGTCATTAAATATGATTGAAGAAAACACCGCTTTATTTAGAACACCATCATCATATAAATTCTTTCCAAATGCTTCTTTAAGGGATGATTTGAGAGCCTCTGACTCGTTGCATAGGTTTTTTGCTTCAAGGTCAGAATTATAAACAGGATATCCCATTGCTTTAAGTAAGTCACAAAAAATACTTTTGCCACTACCGATACCACCTGTTATTCCTATTTTAAGCATATTCTTATTTTTCTTCCAGAATATATTCAACCATTTTAGGAGATTGATTTAAGTTGGTAATATAAGAAATAGATGTATTAAGCTTTACTATTTGTTTACCCTCTTTATTATCAACGATAGAATTGAAGTCAATATATGCTTGAATATCATTCGGCTTTATGAGATTGAATTTACTAAGCCCTACAAAGAAACTAACATTCACCGTTGCGGGAAATGTTCTAAGTTTAATATTATTAGGAACGTTTTTACCAATAATTGGAATAGTAATAGTTTTTTCTGTAAATAACTCGACGGGAATTATCACCTGAATTCTATTTGTCTGAAAACGAATATTATGAATTGGTTGTGGGTATGTTATAATTCTTTTAGAAGTATTTATGTCTTTTATTGATAGATGCTTAGTCTGTATTGCAGACATTGTATCCAATATTGATTTTGAGCCATATACCGTTATTTTTGAAGGAACAAGTTGTACTTCACCTTTTAATATATACTGTTGAGATAAATTAATATCTCCATTCAGTATTACTTGCAACTCTTTTTCATAAAGCTTTTCATATTTTATTTCTAGGTCTTTAGGCTCAATATTTATTAAACTCATAGTTGGATTAAGAATGTTTAATACATTTTCTTTCAATTCTTTAGGGTTAATACCTACTATCCTTTTATCTCTAGAAAAACGATTTTTTAAGTCTATCGTGATAACTGAGTCTTTGTGTGTGAAGTGATAAATTAGAATTGAAAAACCCAAATCTTTTACTTTTACTTTTACATTACGACATAAGGGTGCTGAAACGATATATTGTGCTGGAATATTTTTATATTTAATAGGAATTGTCAGTTCATGTTCTGTCGTTTTGCTTAATGTATTTAAAAACCAAAAAAGAGTAGCTAATAGCATACAAAAAAGAAAGATTAAAACATCCTTTGAAAAGGGCGTTCTAATCTTTCTCTTTTTGTCTTGTAACATTGTCCGATTTTCAGACATATAATTACCTTGTATTAATGATTATTTAGTAACACTATCTGCTGCAGAAGCAAAAACAGCTGTTTTTTCAACTTTAATACGAACATTTTCAGCTATTTCCACAATGAAATATCTATCTTTCACTTCCTTCACTTTACCATAAATTCCTCCGGAAGTAACAACTTCAGTTCCAGTTTGAATAGATTCCTGGAATTTTTTGATTTCTTTCTGACGCTTTTGTTGTGGTCTAATCATAAAGAAATAAAATACTACAACCATTAATACAATAAGTAAAATGTTTTGTATACCTCCTCCTGTAGATGGAGCGGCTGCAACTAATAAAACGCTTAATAAATTCATGTTTTTTGTTTTTTTAAATTAGACAAATTTAAATAATTATTTTTGATTTGGTGATAAAAATTTCGCTTTGATAAGTTTATTATCTTTCTTCAACTGGGTTACAATATTATCCAAAACCCCATTAATGAAGGTACTGCTCTTTTCAGTACTGTATGTTTTTGATATTTCGATATATTCGTTGAGAGTAACATTAATCGGAATTGTAGGGAAATTAATTAATTCAGCAAGAGCAATCTCCATAATAACAACATCCATAAATGCGATACGATCTACTTCCCAATTTTTAGTGTGTTCATCAATAAGTGATTTATATTCCTCTATATGAAGTATAGCACTTCTGAAAAGTTTTGAAGCAAATTCACGGTCTTCGTTATCTTTAAACATTGGTAATAACGGTTGTTGATTGCCATTTGCCTGATCAAATTTCTTTATCGTTTTCAAAATAAAACTAACTACGATATCAATATCATCATTCCAATAGATGCAATGTTCTTCTAATGCCGCTTCTATTTCTTCGTTTCCCAGTATACATTTTTTAAAAATCTTGCGCCACAATTCCCGGTCATTATCATATGAATTCGTTGGTTCATTCATATAATCAACATAGAAATCACTATGAATGATAGTTTCGTAGATATCTTTATTGCTGTAGGATAATTAGCCCATGATAGTTTACTTTCTTTTATATAGGCAATAAAAGATTCATTTTTAGCTAATTGAAGTGCAAACTGGTTGTCTGCAAAACGGGTATTTGGATTAAGCTCTTCGGATGTTGGGCGAAGTTTGTTTTTTCCCGAGTCTAATTTGTTTTGAGAAAAGCGGGTTACTTCTGTAATAAGAAGTAATAAAAAGTGATAAAGACTAAATGTCTTTTCAATACTTAGAAATAGTTCTTTTTCAGCTAAATCAACAGATTTGGATTGATTTTTAAGGTATGCGTATAAAAGTTGAACTATTTTAATGCGTAGTAGTATTCTATTTATCATCTTTTCAGGGAACTTCTTGTTTTTTTGATGATGCAAATTTACTATTTTATTTGTAATAAAACTCCAAATCTTAAGTCAAAAAAGATTAATCAAAAACTTTGAAGAATAAAAATGCACTAATATTTTGAAATGTGAAAAAAAATGTACAATTTTGAAATATATATAATTTAATCTTAATTGGGGTATTTTTCAATTAAACAGGATGATGTATGGATGAAATGAAACCAAAAACAAGAATTGATACAAGAGAACAAGAAATTGTTTTCTCAAAATCAATAAAGGCAGGCAAAAGAATTTATTATTTAGATGTAAAACGCAACAGAAAAGATGATTTATTTGTTGCCATAACAGAAAGTAAGAAAATCATTACTGGTTTTGATGATGATGCTCAAGTTTCTTACGAGAAGCATAAGATTTTCTTATATAAAGAAGATTTTGATAAATTTGTAGAAGGCTTACAAGATGTAATTAACTTTATTAAGATAAATGGTGAAACCGATATTGAAATGGAAGAAGTTTCTGTAAATGTCACTAATGTGGAGGCGGACTATATAGAACCCTCTATCTCTATGGAATTTAATATGGACGAATTTGAGAAGTAAATTTTAAAATAAGAAAAATAAGAAACCGGAGCTTTTTAAGCTTCGGTTTTTTTATTATCATTTAATATAGGACAAATTTTGAAACACAAATGAACCAATTTGATAACAGATAAGAAATATTACTGACATATTCTGAAACTAGTTTTGCAAGCAAATAAACTCAGCTTTTCCTCATGAGAAAATTTGCATTTACACTGTTACTCTTCTTGCTTCACGCCTCTTTTTTTTATGCCGCTAACATTACAGGTAAAATAACTGACTCTAAAACAGGCGAAGAACTGATAGGCGTTAGTGTATACCTAAAAAAGAATCCAACCATAGCTACCCTATCAGGTCTTGACGGAAGTTTTATTTTGTCAGGAGTAGAAGCAGGCAATAGTACTTTAGTTTGCAAGTACATTGGTTATAATCAATCAGTTTTAGACTTGCAAATACCTGCAACAGGTGTATCTAAATTAAACATAAACCTTCAACCGGCAGATATTGAACTAAATGAAGTAGAAGTAGTTGCCAGTAATAAAGGAACAGAGGTAGGAGCTCGAAATTTAGAACGAAATGCTACAAGCGTTCTTAATATAGTTAGTGCCAAAACAATTGAATTATCGCCTGACATTACAGTAGCTAATGTTATCCAACGGGTTTCGGGCGTTACAGTAGAAAGAAATAGCAGCGGCGATGGGCAATATGCCGTTCTGCGAGGCATGGATAAACGATACAACTACACATTAGTAAATGGGATAAAAATACCCAGTCCTGACAATAAAAACCGTTTTGTACCCTTAGACATTTTTCCTGCAGAGTTGTTGGAACGCCTGGAAGTAACTAAAAGTCTCACTTCGGACATGGAAGCCGATGCCGTAGGGGGTACCATTAACATGGTGATGAAAGACGCACCCAATTCCTTCCAGCTTAGGGTCAACTTGGCTACCGGATACAACTCATTATTCTTCGATCGTACATTTCAAACTTACGATGTAGGAAAAATTCTGCAAAAATCCCCTTACGAACTATATGGAGAAGGTTATCCGGCGAAAACCAAAGACTTCCCCACCTCCACCGTCAATTTGCAAGAAAAGAAAGCAATACCTAATATGATTGGAGGGTTCTCTATCGGCAATCGATATTTTCACAAAGCCTTGGGCGTTATTCTTGCCGGAAGTTACCAAAGCACTGATAGAGGAAGTAACAGTACCTATTTTGGAAGTACCGACGCTTCTAACCTACCCGATTT
>Ga0265338_10006957_pt1 | contig 14220 bp, 13 predicted proteins | sample 42126metaG_FD_193579 | JGI IMG/M metagenome (GOLD analysis project Ga0265338, IMG submission 193579) | Rhizosphere microbial communities from Carex aquatilis grown in University of Washington, Seatle, WA, United States - 4-21-26 metaG | ecosystem: Host-associated > Plants > Roots > Rhizosphere... | reverse complement strand
ATGCGTTGGTCGGTAAAGCGCTGGCGCAACTTGGTAATATTTTGCTGGGGAGTAGTGGTGGTAATGCCGAATTGGATGTTGTGCTCGTCGGCCGCTAGGGGCACCACCTTTAGGCTATAGAGCTCGGATACCGGCAAAATAGTCCTAAAAAGCTGCTTTTGCAGTTTGCTGGTATCAACGTAATCTAACCCCAATACTCCAGCCCGCCGCTGGGTTATTGTCTCTTCGCTTGCTCGGGCTACTTCAGGCATACCTTAATAGTATAAGACATTAGCGTTATATAAGGCACTGGCTATCAAAGCGGCTATTGTATAGTTGGAATATGGTTAAGCGACGAATTATCCTGGTGGCGCATGATGTGCGCTCGGCGCACAATGTGGGCAGCTTGCTGCGCACGGCCGATGGCCTGGGCGTGGAAAAAGTCTATTTTAGCGGCTATACACCCTACCCTGCAGCGCGCGATGATAAACGTTTGCCTCATGTTGCTAGCCGGGCAACAACCCAAATTAGCAAAACCGCCCTGGGCGCCGAAGATAATGTAGCCTGGGAACACTCAGATGATGTCACCAAATTATTAAAAGCTTTAGCCGGACAAGGTTTTACGATTGCCGCGTTAGAGCAGACCAAGTCCAGTATTTCGCTGGAAAAATACCGGCCCACTGAAGCAACAGCCTTAGTGGTCGGTAACGAAGTTGATGGCTTAAACGGGCAAATTTTAGGTATGGCCGATGTGCGCCTGGAGATTCCAATGTTGGGTAGCAAAGAATCATACAACGTTGCGATCGCTGCCGCTATAGCCCTGTATCATTTGCGCTATTAAACCTAAGTACATCTGGACAAAGTGCTCATGTTAGTTTACAATTCGCTTGAAAATGACCGCAAAAATAAAAAGTCGTTCTCACTCTAGCCACAAACACAAACCCAAGGGGTTGAGTAAGCACGCCTTCGAGAAAGTCTACTGGCCATATATCCCAGTCATACTAATCGTAGGAATTTTACTAACATTTAGCGGTCAAACTGGTGCCCTACAAGCGGCGGTGCAGCGGCACGGTGGAAAAGTATTGGCGTATTCCACCAGTATGAGCGTTGACGCGCTATTCGCTGACACTAATGCCGCCCGGGCTAGCAACGGCGTGGCCACCCTAAATCTAAACGCGCAACTGGATGCAGCTGCCCAAGCATCAGCAAATGACATGGCAGCCAGGAACTACTGGAGCCATAACACGCCCGAGGGAAACCCGCCGTGGGTTTGGGTTACCAACCAGGGATATGCCTACCAAAAACTCGGCCAGAATTTAGCCGCTGGCTTTAGTGATGAGCAAGCGACTATTGACGGCTGGATGGCCAGCCCACCCCACCGCGAGAACTTGCTGGATACAACCTTTACCGATGTCGGTTTTGGTTTTGCTAATAATCCCGACTACACCTCTGCTGGCGGCGGCCCAATGACCATTGTAGTGGCATTTTATGGCGTACCGCCGGCGGTAGAACCAGCCCCGGTGGCAGCAGCACCAACCGCCCCACCGTCATCAACGCCAGTTAGTCAGACTCCGGCTGCGGCACCGGCAGCTACTACGCCTAGCACCGCAGCAACGCCAATAACTACGGAGACGAAAAAGTCCACACCAGCGCCAGCCACCACCCAGGCTAATACCGGTGGCATCACTGTTGCCTACAGAACATCCAGAGCCCAGTTGGCTTTTGCAAAGTTGCCGGTTGCCAGCTTTGCTACCGGCTTAGCTAGCTTTGGCGTTATTGCCGCCGCTGGGCTTTGGGTTAGCCGGCACCTGTTCAACTTGCGACGAGCGCTGCTATATAGCGAAAAGTTTGTGATTAGCCACCCGCTCATGGACGTTGGCTTACTGACTATCGCCTCATTATCCTATCTGCTCAGCCAGACCGCCGGTTTTATTCAGTAATCTCTATTTAACTACGACGTTAGTCGCGCCAAAAACATCCGCTAAATCCCTAAGGCTTTGCTCACTAATACTAATGCTTTGGGGTAACCTAATAACCTGCTTCGAGGAGGGAGCTCCAGTGACCAAGACGACCTCAGTCTCACCTTTGTAGCTATCTAGTTTTTCTTTGAGGGTCAAAAGTAACGGTTGGTTGTCGCTATTTTCTAGCCGTATGTATAAACGTTGTTTGATGATGAGTGGTTTTGTTTGGGCTGAAGCCGACGCAGCCGCGACAGCGGCGCCAAGGTCCAAATTATCATCCGGATTTACCGGCCTAATTTCGTCGACTAGCAGTTTTAACTCGCCTTCATCACGACCAGCGCGTCCACTGCCCAGTTTGCCTCTTGCAATAACTACTTGGTCGCGCTGCAGCGGTTCGGTCAGGGATTGGAAGACCTTGGGGAATACAATGAGCTCCATCTCGCCACTGGTATCTGCGATTTTTACAAATGCCATCTTGGCGCCGTTTCTGGTGACAATTTCCCGCGACTCGGTTATAGAGCCGCCTAGCGCCAAAGTCCTATTCTCCATGCCCGGATTAACATCGGCGATTGGCAGTGTATGCTTAGCCAAAAGCGCTTCATAAGCTTCTAGCGGATGCTGACTTAGGTACAAACCTAGAAGTTCACGTTCCCAATTTAGCTGCTCGGCTTTAGGAAATTCCGGACCGTGGGTTTCTAGGTCTACCTTGGCGGCCATTTGTTCGGTGCCACTGTCAACGCCGAATAAATCTACCTGCCCCGATAGTGCGTCTTTTTGCAAACGCGACGAAAATGCTTGCATGGCGTCAATACTATTTAGCAAGTGTGAACGCGGACCAAAGATGTCCATGGCGCCGGACTTAATAAGGCTTTCTAGAGCTTTGCGGTTAACGGTATGCGGATTAACGGTGCCAAAAAAATCCTCTAAGCTCATGAACTTACCGCCTAGCTCGTCGCGGGCACGCAAAATTTCTTCTACCGCCCCATGGCCAACGTTCTTGATGGCATCCAGGCCGAAACGTATCTGTTGTTGGCCGGGAACAATGCCAAATTCGTGGAAGGATTCATTAACATTTGGCGGCAGGACTTCGATGCCCATATTTTTACATTCTGTAATCTCGATAGCCAGGCGGTCAGTGTTATCAAAATCACTGGTCATAAGCGCCGCCATATAAGCCGCCGGGTAATTAGCTTTTAGATAGGCTGTTTGGTAGGCAATCAAGCCGTAGCAGGCCGAGTGAACTTTGTTAAAACAATAGGCCGCGAATTCTTCAAGCTGTGTCCAGAATTTTTCCATTTGTCGGCGGTCAGCCTTGGAATATTCAACCGCGCCGTCAATAAATTCCTTTTTCATTTTGGCGAGTACCGACGGGATTTTCTTGGCAATGCCCTTGCGCAAGGTATCGGCCTGGCCGCCGGTAAAACCGCATAGGTCTTTGCTAATTTGCATTACCTGCTCTTGGTAAACAATCACGCCGTAGGTGTTTTCTAGGGCACTTTTCATTACCGGGTGAATGTACTCAATTTTCCGCTGGCCGTGCTTACGGGCGATAAATTCATCAATCCACTGCATGGGCCCCGGCCGGTACAGCGCCACCATAGCGACAATATCGTCAAAAACCGTTGGTTTAAGTTGCTTTAGATATCGGCGCATGCCAGCCGACTCCAACTGAAATACACCAGTGGTCTCGCCACGCTGCAACAAGCGGAAGGTTTTTTTGTCGTCCAGCGGAATGGTCGCGATATCTATATCTTCTTTATAGACTTTCTTGATGATGCGCAGGGCATTTTTGATGGTAGTAAGGTTTGATAGCCCCAAAAAATCCATCTTAAGTAGCCCGATATCCTCTACCGGACCCATTGAATACTGGGTAGCGACCACACCTTTTTGGGCCATTTCCAGCGGTGTATATTCCACTATGTCGCTGGGCGCGATTACCACACCTGCGGCATGTACGCCGTGGCTGCGGATAGTTCCTTCTAGCTTGGTCGCAAGCTCGAATACCCTGGCCGACTGTGGGTTGTTCATATTCTCGGCTATAAGCTCCGGTACTTGTTTGAGGTGGACCTTTAGCGGTGTGTGCCGCCCTTGGACTGGCGGTGGAATCATCTTGGACAACCGGTCAGCCTCTGAATAAGGTACCTGGAGCACTCGGGCTACGTCCCGGACTGAGTTGCGCGCCGCCATCGAGCCAAATGTCACGATATTCGCGACCCGGTCATGGCCGTACTTTTCGATGCAGTAGTTTATAACCTCATCGCGACGGGTGTCTTGGATGTCTATGTCCATATCGGGCATGCTGATACGGTCGGGGTTAAGAAAACGCTCAAATAATAAATCGTAAAGTAACGGGTCAATTTCGGTGATGCGCAAACTATATGCCATGATTGAGCTAGCGGCGCTGCCACGGCCAGGGCCAAAAACAATGCCCTGATCCTTCCCCCAGTTGATAAAATCGGCAACAATCAGAAAATAGCCGTTAAAGCCCATCTTGTTAACTACTCCGAGCTCGTATTTTGCGCGTTCAGTTACTTCTTTGGGCAGCTGTTTTTGACACTGGGTAATTGAGAGTTTAGCGGCTTGCTCGCGGCTCTTGCCACCGTAGCGCCAGGCCAAACCTTGCCAAACCAGAAGCTCCAGGAAGCTTTGTTCGTTCTCGCCTTTGGGCGTTGGAAACTTAGGAATGAGGATTTTACCTAACTCGATCTCAACAGAGCAACGCTCGGCGACCTTTTTAGTGTTAGTGATGAGCTCTGGATGGTCTGTACCCCAGCGAGCGATAATTTCTTTTGGATCGGCAACATGCAGCTCAAAGTTCTTGAGACTAAAGCGGTTTTCGTCTGAAAGAAAAGAGCCGGTTTGGACGCAGAGCAGGATTTCGTGGGCTTCTTGGTCCTCGTGTTTTAAATAGTGGGCGTCGCAGGTCACTACGGCTGGAACATCTAGCTGTTTGGCAATCTTTAATAATTGTTCATTTACTTTGGTCTGTTCGGACCAGGCGGTAGGATGATCGGGGTGACCATGGTCTTGCAGTTCAATGTAGTAGCGATCACCAAAAACTTTCTTGTACCATTTGGCTGTTTCTAGTGCCTGGTCATGTTGTTCTTGCCGCAGTGCATCGCTGAGCTCCCCGCCGATGCAACCGCTCAATACTATTATGCCATCGTTATATTTTTCGATTAGTTTGCGGTCGATTCGTGGCCGGTAATAAAATCCGTCTAAATTTGCTATGCTGGAAAGCCGCATGAGGTTTTGATAGCCCTGGTTGTTCATGGCTAACATCGTCAAGTGATAATACTGCCGGTCTTTGGCGGGGTCTTTACCGGTATGGGATCCCGAGGCAATGTACGCCTCCAGGCCGATTATGGGTTTGACATCTTCGGCTTTGGCGGTGGTATAAAATTCTATGATGCCGCTCATGCTGCCGTGGTCGGTGACCGCTACAGCTCCCATTCCCATCTGTTTTATCCGCGTCACCAAATCAGGTACTTTGGTCAAACCATCTAGCAAAGAATACTGGGTATGGTTGTGCAGGTGCACATAATCACTAGGTTTTAGCTTAACCCTCTTTTCGCTCATTACTATCTATTATATATAAACAAAGCCGCTATAGTTTAGCGGCTCATGTTTTTACAACGCGATTTTACGTTTTATTGTTTCAAATACTTGTCTAGATTCTTCTTAGCTTGCCGGGCCTGCTTGATTGCTTTATTGAGTTCTGGGTCGTCAGCCTCGCCGGCCTTAACGGATTTTAATATGGTGGCGGCTTTGTTCTGGGCGTCCTTGGCCTTAACTACCGCTTCGTCGAACTCTTTGCGCGCCGTGGCGCTAAGTGCAATTGTTCTAACCTTAGCTTCGGCGAGTAAATCTTTAAGTTCTACGTTAAGGTCCCGTAGTTGCTCTTCAAGACTTCCCTTGATGTCTCCGGCTTCAGCTGCTATATCCTTGCGAGTTTCTTTGCCGCTTTTGGGCGCGGTTAATATTCCAGCCAGGTAGCCCACGGTTCCGGCTACGGCGCTGCCGATTGCTATCTTTCTACCAACATGTTTATCTCTTGCCATAAAATTATCCTTTCTTCTTACGTACACGTGAGGCTTGGTCGACTATATTGCCCACCAATTTTAGAATCGCTATGGGTGTAGCGGTCTTTTTAAAAGTGTCGGCCGCCGACTCCATAGACTCGGCGACATTTTCCGCCCTATCTGTAATCAATTTAATTTGTTTGAGTATTTTAACGACATAAACCAGTGCGACGATACCAACGATTAAAAATATTGATAATACCGAGCTGACTACGATTAGTAAAACTTCTGCTGCTGTGTCCATACCCGCAGTATACGCCTAGTTTTTAGGGGTGTGCAACCACAAGCGGCTTAAACACCCAGCTGTTTTTTGATGATTTGTTGGGCCAGGCCGGGATTGGCTTTGCCCTGGCTTTTGGCCATGACCTGGCCAACCAAAAAGCCAATAGCCTTCGCCTCACCAACTTTAATATCCTCAGCGACCTTTGGGTTATCTTTAATAACCTGTTCAACTATGGCATTGAGCGCTAATTCGTCTGAAACTTGAAGAAGATTTAAATCTTGCGCTAATTGATGGGCGCTTTTGTCGGTGTGAGATAATTCGTTATAGATTTGTTGAGCAGCGTTAGAGTTTAGTTGTCCAGCTTCTATCATTTCTGATAATTCAATAATCCGGTCTTCAATCTCGGGCAAGTGGCCTTCCAGCTGAGCAGAATCATCTGTTTGGGCTACTAGCCAAAATGTAGCCCTCCGAGCTGGGCCTGGACCACCCTTATCTAGTATGTGGAGAATCCGCTCCAAGCCAGCCGGCCGATCAAGTAGATCTTCGGCTACTGACGGAATTAGATCAATTTTAGACAAGCGCTGACGAATTGACGACGGCAGTTCAGGCATTTGCGATTTTATCTGGCTGATATAGGTTTCTTCAAGTTCAACTGGTGGGATGTCGGGTTCGGGCATATAGCGGTAGTCGTGGGCTTCTTCTTTTTCGCGTTGGCTAGTGGTTTTTTGTTTGGCTTCGTCCCACCCACGAGTTTCTTGCACCACCGCCTGACCCTTGTCCAACAATTCCGTTTGGCGTTTTATTTCGTATGCCACTGCGCCCTCTACGCTTCTAAAGCTGTTCAGATTCTTTATCTCCGAACGGGTGCCCAGTTTGTTGGGGTCAGCACTCAGGCTTATATTCACATCAAAGCGTACTTGGCCGTGATACATGTCGCCCTCGGTCACACCGGCGTATTTCATAACTAGCCACAGCTCACGGGCAAAGGCTTTGGCCTCAGCCGCGCTGTGCATATCGGGTTTGCTGACAATTTCTAGCAGCGGTGTACCCGCGCGGTTAAGATCCACCAGACTATAGTCCGCGCCAGTCGGGTGGGTATTTTTGCCAGCGTCTTCCTCGAGTTGAACGCGATCAATCGCAACATTTAAAACATTGCCGTCCAGTGGCACTTCAACATGCCCACCAACAATTATTGGCTGTTGATACTGAGTAATCTGGTATCCCTTGGGTAAGTCCGGGTAAAAGTAGTGCTTGCGCTCAAATTTACTGAATTTTTGCGGCTCGGTATTAAGCGCAAAAGCCGCCCGGGTGGCAAGCTCCAGGGCTTTTTCGTTCAAAAATGGCAGCGCCCCCGGCATGCCCACACATATATGGCTAATTAGGGTATTTGGCGCAGCATTGCGGGCGTCGTTATTAACCGCCGCAAAGAGTTTAGTTTTGGTATTAAGCTGCACATGGCATTCGATGCCGATTGCCGGTTGGTATTTGTTCATAGCGCCCTCAAATCCCTTAGAGCACGCTTAAAACCTGCTAAAGCGTTTTGGGCTTCGCGTTTTTTGAGGGTCACATTGGGTTCGTGGACTAACCGGTTACGAAGTTTGTGCGCGTACCAAACTCCGTCGTTATCGCTAAGTGAACGCTGGGCTGCTACCAATCTTTCGCCAGTAGTCTTGCCAGAAAAACCGCGCTTTTTTAACGCCTCGTCAAGCAGTTTATCGGCGTCGATAATAGCCAACATCATACCTTCTGGGGTCTTTACCCTGGCCAAAAGCTCAAGCCACTTTGCTTCAAAATATTGCTGGTTAAGGTGCCTGTGGGGTATCTTGCCAAGGCGGTTAATAATCGCCAGAACGACTATGCCAAAGATGATGATTGCTATAAGGATTGCTAGTGTCATGCCAAATCCCCAAAGGCTTTAGCCGCTGCCAGAAGCTCACGGTCGGCGCGTTGTGGCGCAATTATTTGCAAGCCGACTGGCAGACCATCTGTCTCTCCAGCAGGTACGCTGATAGCTGGCGCGCCGGTAATATTAGCGGCTACAGTCATGATATCGGCTAAATACATTTGCAGTGGGTCGCCACTTTTTTCGCCAATCTTAAATGCCGCCGTGGGCGCCACCGGGCCAACCAAAAAATCTAGGCTTTCAAATGCTTTGTTGAATTCATTTATAAGCTTGGTGCGCACAGTCTGGGCCTTTTTATAGTAAGCATCGTAATAACCACTAGATAGTACGTGTGTTCCTATCATAATCCGCCGCTTGGCCTCGGCGCCAAAGCCTTGTTCGCGGCTTAAGCAGTAGCTTTCAATTAGGTCCTTTGCATCCGGCGAATTATAACCATAGCGTTGGCCATCGTAACGGGCTAAGTTGCTGCTAACTTCGGCCGGACAAATAATATAATAGACGGCCAGTGCCAAACCTATAGATGGCAGGCTAACCTCTGATACTTCTGCGCCAGCTTGTTTGATTTTCTCTACCGCGGCGTTTATGGCTTGCTTTACGCCCTCGTCCAATTGGCCTTCCATGTACTCTTTGATTACACCTACCCGCTTGCCGCTCAAGTCCGAATCCAGCTCAGTGTAGGATTTGTAATCGCGCTCAATCATCGTGCTGTCTAGGTTATCTTTGCCGGCCATGACATCAAGAACAAGCGCTGCATCTTCAACCGAGCGGGTCAATGGGCCAATAACATCGGTGCTTGACGCCATTGCTACTACGCCACTGCGGCTAACCAGGCCATAGGTTGGCTTGTAGCCAACCACGCCGCAAAAACTGGCTGGCTGGCGGATAGACCCACCGGTATCGGTACCCAGCGCAAAAGCCGCCAGTTTGAGTGATACAGCCGCGGCTGAGCCACCGGAGCTGCCGCCCGGCACCCGGGTTTTGTCGTGCGGGTTTTTGGTGGTAAAAAAATCGCTGTTTTCAGTGCTGGCACCGTGGGCAAAGGCATCAAGATTAGATTTAGCCACGCAAATTGCACCTTCGGCCTCCAGCTTTTCTATGGCCGAGGCTTGGTAGGGTGCAGAAAATGGTTTAAGAATGTTGCTGGCCGCTGTGGTTTTACCACCAAGGGTCAAAAAATTATCCTTACCGATAAACGGTACCCCAGCTAACCGGCCGCTGGGATTTTTGTCAATTTCGGTGGCTCTCGCGATAGCCCGTTCTTCGAGCGTGGAAATAATAGCGTCGTACTCTTTACTATCTTCAATCGCGGCTAGCGATTTTTTAACTAGGTCAACGGCTTTTAGCTCGCCTTTTTGGACTCGCAGGGCAATATCGGCAATAGCAGGCCAATCGTCCATGACTCTACAGAACCCGTCTTACCTTAAATTGGCCATCTTGCAGGGCTGGCGCGTTTTTTAACAGCTCGTCCGGTTGGTAGCCGTAGTTGGCTATTTCGTCCGCGCGTGTAACATTTTTGAGCCCTGTAATCTGATAAGTCGGCTCTAGGCCCTGGGTATCAGCATTATTCAAAACTTCCACATATTCTAAAATCGAAGACAATTCCTCGCGGAACCGTTCAATTTCTTCATCTGTTAATTTAAGACGGCCGAGTGCCGCCAATTTTAAGACATCATCCCTGGAAAGCTTGCTCATATTCTCTTAAAGTTAAGTATAACAGACCCCTAACAGATATAAATCGTTGACAAACTGCTACTGTTATTATACCATCCAATTAACCGTAGTGGCTCCCAAGCAAGGGAGTTTTCTATTGGCGTACAAAGCAGAGTAATGTCCCCGACCAACGCAAGGAAAGGACTTCGATGAGCTGGGAAGCGGTAGTTGAAGGCAACCACGTTGTTGTCGATACCCGGGAACCGATCAGCAATCTCTCCGGTGTCAATTTCACGGAGGGCGAAGCAATCGGTGAGCGTTGTTGCCAGAAGGTAACAGCGCTGGAGCTCGGAGAGGCTGGCGCAACCGTCGTCAGCACGCTGTTCGGCACAGGGAAGGTCAGAAGGCTGACCGTGAACCTGCGAGGATTCAAAGCTTGCGCAGCTTCTCAGGAAGCTGCACAAGAAGTCCTCGCAGTCGTTCAGCAGCTCGAAGCTCGTGTGGGCAACAAGCTCGTGGTGGCGGCATAATGGCCACTGCAAGCCGCCTTACCGACCGGCTCTGGCGCATCCAAACCGATAGGTGCATCCTGCCGCAGGAAGCATCACCTTGCGTCTTCGAAAACGCAAGTGAGGGCGAGAATGCCCTCACCGGTAGGCGTGTCACCCCAGAAACACTCGGGCAACCGCTCATGACGTTTCTGGAACGGGTGTTTGGGTCGCAGCCCATCGTCAGAGTCAGGCTCGCCTGGCAATACCTGGATGTCTGGCTGCCATCGCCGTCAAGCGCCGGCACAGATCCACCCAGAACCATCCTCACCATTACCGAGCTGGTAGACGCGCTTTAGTTAGCGCACTCCAGCATGGGAGGGACCGGCACATAGGCCGGTTCCTCCCCTAGGTGTTAAAACCAAGGGCCATTACTCTGCCCTTCAACCAAGCAGTTTTAGCAAAAAAACTTTTTGGCCGGAAGGAATCTACAATTTAGCTTTTACTTCAGCGATTAGGTCGCGCAGTTCGGCGGCTTTTTCAAATTCCAGGTTGGCCGATGCCAAATCCATCTGCGAAGTTAAATCGCGGATCATGTAACTATATTCCTCTTTGGGTATCTTCTTTAAATCAAGCTTTGGCTTATCTTCCTGGACAGCTCGTGGCAGCATATCTCCCACCGCCCGGATAATACTTTTGGGGTCAATATTGTGTTTTTGGTTATATTTTTCCTGGACTTCGCGACGGGCGTTGGTGGTATCGATGGTCCGTTGCATGCTGCCGGTAACTCTGTCGGCGTACATAACAACCCGGCCTTCCAGGTGGCGGGCCGCGCGGCCAACCGTTTGAATCAAGGCCTGTTCACTCCTTAAAAATCCTTCTTTATCAGCATCCAAAATCGCTACCAGGCTAACTTCCGGTAGGTCCAGTCCTTCGCGCAGCAAGTTGATACCGACTACCACGTCATAAACCCCCAAACGCAAGTCGCGCAGAATATCGGTGCGGTCCATAGTGTCGACTTCACTGTGAAGGTACGTGACTTTGATGTTTAGCTCTTTAAGATATTCTGACAAATCCTCGCTCATACGCTTGGTCAAAGTAGTAACTAGCACCCGCTGGCCTTTGGCCACAGTTGCGCGAATCTCGGCAATTAAATCGTCGATTTGGCCTTCGATTGGCCTGACTTCAATTTTGGGATCAAGCAGGCCGGTTGGACGAATTACTTGCTGTACCGGCGCCGGGCTGCGGCTCAACTCGTATTCGGCCGGTGTAGCACTGACATAGACCGTTTGATTCATATGGCGCTCAAACTCGCTGAAAGTCAGGGGGCGGTTGTCTAGCGCCGATGGCAGGCGAAAACCGTGTTCCACTAGCACTTCTTTGCGCGAGCGGTCGCCGTGATACATACCTCTTACTTGGGGTATGGTCATGTGCGACTCGTCTATAAGTAGTAGGTAATCATCCGGGAAATAGTCCATCAATGTCGCTGGCTGCTCGCCTTCCTCGCGGTTGGTCAAATAACGGCTGTAGTTTTCAATGCCTTTTACGAAACCGGTTTGTTCTAGCATCTCCAGGTCAAACTTAACCCGTTGCTCTAAGCGCTGGGCCTCCAGTAGCTTGCCCTGTTTTTTAAACCATTTGCCGCGTTCGTCGGCTTCTTGGCGTATTTTTCCTAGAGCCCCTTTGAGTTTTTCCTCCGGCGTTACGTAGTGGCTACCTGGAAAAATACTTAACTTGTTAAGTGATTTTTCTATCTCGCCGGTCAGCGGATTTATTTGATTTATGCGCTCAATTTCATCGCCAAAAAGTTGTATACGATAAGCGCTTTCTTCACCGGCCGGAAAGACATCTACCACGTCGCCCCTAACCCTAAAGTTGCCTCGTTCAAAAGCCATGTCGTTGCGGCGATATTGGATATCCGTTAGTTGGCGCAGGAGTTTGTCGCGTAGTCGGCGCTCGCCCTTTTTGAGTCGCACTGCCATATTGTCGTAGTCTTCAACCGAGCCAATGCCGTAAATGCAGCTAACACTAGCAACGATAATTACGTCTTTGCGCGATAGCAGAGCGCTGGTAGCTGCATGGCGCAGCCGGTCAATTTCCTCATTAATATCGCTGTCTTTCTCAATGTATGTGTCGCTTCTGGGGACATAAGCTTCCGGCTGGTAGTAATCAAAGTAGCTGACAAAATAATGCACGGCATTATCCGGAAAGAACATTTTAAATTCGTTATAAAGCTGGGCAGCCAGGGTTTTGTTGTGGCTCAGCACCAGCGTGGTTTTCTGGGTGTTCTGAATTAAATTAGCCATAGTGAAAGTTTTGCCGCTGCCAGTGACTCCAAGCAGTGTCTGATTTTTCTCACCCTTAGCCAGACCATCCGTTAACGCAGCGATCGCGTCCGGCTGATCACCAGTTGGTTTGTAGTCACTCCTAAGACGGAACTTAGCCATCTCTTAATTGTATCAATTTAAGAACTTATTCTTGATAGATGGAACGGTAGCGGACGTTCTGCTTATCAATCAGTTTGGTAAGTTTAGCGACCAGGCTATCGGCATCGCTATCGATTACTATTAGTTCTTTGTGGGCGTTGGGCAGAATATCAATCAACTTTTCTATCTCATCACTCACGCCGCCGGCGCCCTGCAGCAGCCCAAACGGCGTCCGGGTTTCCATAGCAATGGTGAATTCGTGCAACGTGCCTAGCCGGCCACCAACACTCACCACACCATCCGAAGAATTGATAAGCAAAGCGTCCCGGCCGGTATAGTGCAGTCCGGTATAAAGGATAGCATCGTAGCTATCTGTTGGTAGGCGGTATTTTAAAACATGTTCAACTTTACTAGTGGCTGGGCTGATACCTAGGCTAGAAGCGCCCCCAGCTCTTTTGTAGCCGATTGCCGCGGCTTCGGGCAAGCCAGTGGTCGCACCGGTCAGCAAAGCGTGCCCCGCACGGGCAATTGCCTCGCCAACGGCATTAGCAAGCTGCTGCCCCTGCTCAACGCTATCACCGCGGGCTGCTCCCGAAACACAAATTTGATATATCGTTTTCGCCACCTTTTAATAACCTATTCTATCTGAGCATACTCTGCTGCCAGGCGCTCGCCTAGCGGAACTTGCGCGGTATTACTTAAATCGCTGCTCAAATTATAGCCGATATCCTTAAGCGCTTCTGATACTTTTTCTGATTGATTCTGATAGCGTTCTACTAATTCGCGCAGCAGGGCTTGGGCGGCGTGTTTGGTGCTCCGCTGGTGGTAGTCGCGTCCGACCAGATGGTCGCTAGCCAAATCTTTTATATTCAAGGAAACCGAGCCGTCTTCTTGCCGGGACATTAAATAGGAATTTTCTGACCACCAACGCAACTGGGGATTAAGTTCACCAACCCGTCCAACTAACTGTTGCCCGCTAAGCTTTTCAACTTTATTAATAAGCTCCAGAGCGAGAGGTAAAATTCCGGCGTCGCTCGGTAAGTTCGCTGGCCAGAAAGCCAAGGTGCCGGTAATGTTGTCAGTAATTATCTTAGATTTCATGGCCGGTATTGCCTGCCAGTATCTAGGTTTTAGGACGATGGCCCGCAGACCCCTAATCTCGCAATCGGCTGAGCCCAAACGGCCAGTAGCTTTAGTTATCTTAGAGCGCCATAGTTTTGATTCTAGCTGTGAGGCCAATAAGCAAGCCGCGTCAACGTCTTCGTGCTTAATAAATGATTCAGATGAACGGTAATTGAGGGCCTTTATGAGTTTTTTGGGTGGGTTTTGCCTGAGGATACTCTTAATGGCGGTGTGCTTAGGCAGCCACATTTGTGGTATCTGTTCACTGGCACTAACTAGTTGAGTGGCTTTACTGACTCTTTCAGCTAGCGAACTATTGGTAGTAATTCCCATGGCTTTATACACTTGAGCGCAGTCACCACTAAATTTAGCCCTTAGAGCTTGGT
>Ga0265338_10006956_pt1 | contig 14221 bp, 15 predicted proteins | sample 42126metaG_FD_193579 | JGI IMG/M metagenome (GOLD analysis project Ga0265338, IMG submission 193579) | Rhizosphere microbial communities from Carex aquatilis grown in University of Washington, Seatle, WA, United States - 4-21-26 metaG | ecosystem: Host-associated > Plants > Roots > Rhizosphere... | reverse complement strand
AGCCGGTCGAGCGCCGCCATCGTCCCGCACAGCGCGCCCGCCGATGTGCCGTAGATCCAGCCGATCCGCGGCCAGAGGTCGCTCTCGCGGAGCCGCTTCAGGAAGCCGAGCTCCATCAGCACGCCGTTGACGGCGCCTCCCGAGAGGACGACTGCGACGTCTCGTTCCATGCTTCTGATGGTACGCGCGAAATCCGTTAGCGTCCGGATATGCCCAAGCTGAACGCTGTCGGGATCGTCACCGCCGACATGGCCGAGACGGTGCGTTTTTACCGCCTGCTCGGACTCGAAGTCGCTGATCCGTCGCCGGACCATCTCGACACCGTCCTGCCCAACGGCATCCGACTCATGTTCGACACCGAAGAGGTGGTCGCGAGCTTCGACGAAGGCTGGAAGCGCTCGACGGGCAACCAGCTCGGCCTCGCATTCGAGTGCGATAGCCCGGCCGAGGTGGACGAGGTGTACGCACGCGTCGTCGAGGCCGGCTTCACGGCGCGCCGGGAGCCGTGGGACGCGTTCTGGGGCCAGCGCTACGCGCAGCTCGACGACCCGGACGGCGTGCCGGTCGATCTGTACGCGCCGCTCTGATCGAGGACCGCATCGAGGTCGCCGGGCGGGAGATCTCGTTCCTGCGGCCGCCGAGCGCGGACGAGCTGATCGACGAGGCGGCGTTCGACGAGGACGAGTTCCTTCCGTACTGGGCGGAGCTGTGGCCGAGCGGGATCGCGCTCGCGCGTGCGGTCGCCGTGCTCGACCTCGACGGCGTGCGCGTGCTCGAGCTGGGCGCGGGGCTCGGGCTGCCGTCGCTCGCCGCCGCGGTCGGCGGCGCCCGCGTGCTCGCCACCGACTGGGCGGACGACGCCGTCGAGCTGCTCCGTGCCAACGCCGAGCGAAACGGGATCTCGCTGCGCGCAGAGGTCGTCCGCTGGGACGAACCGGAAGCGCTTCTGCGTGAGGCGCCGTGGCCGCTCGTCCTCGGCGCGGATCTCCTCTACGAGCTGCGCAACGCCGACACGCTGCTGGAGCTGCTGCCGCGGCTCGGCCCCGACGCGCTGCTCGCCGATCCGAGGCGTCCGTTCGCGAAGGGCTTCCTCGCGCGGGCCGCCGAGCGGTGGGAGATCGAGACCGACACGGACGGGACGGTGATGCTGCACCGGCTGCGGTTACGGTGAGTCCGTGCTCGCCGTCCTCCTCGCCGCGCTCGCGCTGAGCGGGTCCGCCGCGGCGCCGCCGAAGCCGCACATCGTCTGGAAGCCGATCCCGTTCGGCGCGCATCGGCTCGCCGAGACGGCGGCGTACGCAAAGAAGCACTACGGGATCGACTCGTACGTGCTGCGCCCGCGCGCGATCGTCGAGCACGTCACCGTCACGACGAACTTCTCGTCCGTGTGGAACGGCTTCGCCGCCGACGTCCCGGACTCGGAGCTGCACGAGCTCCCCGGCACGTGCGCGCACTTCGTCGTCGACCGCGACGGGACGATCTACCAGCTCGTCCGTCTCGACGTGATCTGCCGGCACACCGTCGGTCTCAACTGGGCGGCGATCGGGATCGAGCACGTCGGTCTTTCCGACGCGCAGGTGCTCTCGGACCCGGCGCAGATGCGCGCGTCGCTGGCGCTGACGCTGTGGCTGATGTCGCGGTACCGGATCCCGCTCGCCGACGTGATCGGCCACAACGAGAGCCTGACGAGCCCGTTGCACAAGGAGCTGTACGCGCCGTGGCGCTGCCAGACGCACGGCGACTGGCAGCACGCCGACATGGTCGTCTACCGCGCGAAGCTCGTCGCGCTCGCACGCCGGTACGGGCTCGCTCTCGGGCCGACTTTCCGGCCGCTTCCGACGAGTTGCGGCTAGCCTGACTGCGTGGAAGCGTCCGCATCCGTCGGAACGGTGCGCCAGCGCACGAGCCGCATCAGCCAGGTGATGACGATGATCGCCGTCGTCGTCCCGCCGCTCGGGATCGTGCTGGCGATGGGCCTGCTCTGGGGGATCGCCTTCCACTGGGTCGATGTCGTGCTGTTCGCCGCGCTCTACGTCGTGTGCGCGTTCGGTACGACGATCGGCTTCCACCGCTACTTCACGCACCGCGGCTTCGAGGCCCGCGCGCCGGTCAAGGCGGCGCTCGCCATCCTCGGCTGCATGACCATGCAGGGCCCCGTGACGCAGTGGGTCACCGACCATCGCAAGCACCACGCGCTGTCGGACAAGCCGGGCGACCCGCACTCGCCGCACGTCGGTCACGGCGACGGCGCCTGGGGCGCGATGCGCGGCTTCGTCCACGCGCACGTCGGCTGGATGTTCAGCAACATGGGGATGGAGCAGGGGCGCGAGTACGGCCGCGACCTCTACGAGGACCGGCTGATCCGTACGATCGACCGGATGTACCTGCTCTGGGTCGTGCTCACGCTCGGCCTGCCGTTCGCGATCGGCTACGCGATCGGCGGCACCTGGCAGGCGGGCGTCGAGGGCCTCGTCTGGGGCGGGCTGATCCGGATCTTCGCGTACCAGCACGCGACGTTCAGCGTGAACTCGATCTGCCACATGTTCGGCCGCCAGGACTACCGCTCGCGCGACGAGGCCCGCAACAACTGGGTCGTCGCCATCCTCGTCTTCGGCGAGGGCTGGCACAACAACCACCACGCGTTCCCGGTCTCGGCGCGGCACGGACTGCACCGATGGCAGCTCGACGTCTCGTGGTGGGTGATCCGCGGGCTCGAGAAGCTCCGGCTCGTGTGGAACGTGAAGGTGCCGGACGGCGCCCAGCTCGAGCGGCGGCGGCTCGAGCCTCAGTCCGGCTCCTGAAAGCGCCGAAGCTCGTCTGCGACGAGCCGCGCCCACGCCGTTGCCCGGGGGAGCGGGAGTGCACGGCCCCAGTGGGCGCGAAGCGCGATCGCGTGCCCTGCGCCCGGGATGAGCGTGTAGTCGCCGTCGACGCCGAGCGCCTGAGCCCGGTCGAAGCCGCGGCGCGAGGCGGCCGGCGAGACGCCGGGGATGCCGAGGAAGGGGCGGTCGAGCGCGCCGTGGAGGATGCGGAGGCGGCGGCCGCGCAACGGCTCGAGCGACAACCGGTCCGGGAGCCACGGCGCCAGCCCGAGCACCGTCTCGACCGAGGGCTCGTCCGCAGCCGCGACGGCAACGGCGCCGCCCATGGAGAAGCCGAGCAGGAGCGTGCGCGGCGCGCCGAGCGCCGATACCGCGGCCCTCGCGTCCTCGATGCACCAATCGAGCTTGTTCCAGGACTTCACGCGGTAGCGCACCTCGCCGAACGTCAGGCCCGGGAACGCCGGCGCGAGCCGCCGGACGAGCCATTCGAGCGTCGCGCTCCACGTACCCGCTGCCTCGTGGCCCTGGCCGCCGTTCACGCAGACGACGGCCGCCGGCGGCGCGGCCGGCCCGGTCAGCCGCAGCTCGGCGCCGGTCGCGAGTCGGAAGGGCGCGTCCGCAGGCATCCGGCGACGCTACCCTCGGACGCGGATGTCCTGCGCCGCCGACCTCGCTTCGTGATCGTCATCGCACACCGCGGCGCGTCGGCTGAGCTGCCGGAGAACACGCTGCCGGCGCTCGAGCGCGCGATCGAGCTCGGCGCCGACGCGATCGAGATCGACGTCCGCGCCGACCGCGACGGACGTCTCGTCCTCACGCACGACCCCGTCGTGCGCGGCAGGTCGTATGCAGTGTTGGAAGAGGCGGTCGACGTCTGCCGCGGCCGGATCCCGCTGATGGTGGAGCTGAAGACGCCGCGGCGGTATCGCCGGTACGACGTCGTCGCGCGCACGGTGCGCCTGCTCGGTGACGACGACGCGCTCGTGTGCTTCCAGCGCGCCGCGTTACAGGAGGCGCGCGCGCTCCGGCGCGGGCTGAAGACGGTGCAGCATGTCGGGCTCGGCGTCTCGATTCGCGGCGCGCGGGACGCATGGGCGGCCGGGTTTGCGAACGGGCGCGTGACCGCGCGTGGGATCGCAGCGGCGCGTGCGCTCGGCCTCGAGACGCTCGTCTATACGGTCAACGAGCCGGCGCGGATGCGCGAGCTCGCAGCGCTCGGCGCCGGCGGGATCTTCACTGACTATCCGGATCTGGCCCGTACGACGCTGGCTGGTCGGCGAGGCTGAGCAGCCGGGCGCCTTCCGGCGGGAAGCTCGCGGCCACGCGCGTGCCGATCGTGAGCACTGCGGCCCGAGCCGGTGGAACATCCGCCGTGAGCCCGCGTTCGCCGTCCGGATCCTCGATCCTCACCCTGGTCACCGAGCCGAGGAAGATGTGCGAGACGACCTCGCCGACGACTCCGCCGTTCGCCGGAGGACCGTCCGTCGCCGGCTCGAGCACGACGGTCTCCGGCCGCACGAGCACGAGCACGCGCTCCCCGCGCGGTAGGCCTCCGGCTGCGTCGACCCGCAGCCGGCTGCCGGCGTACTCGACGTAGCCGTCGTCCGCGACCGTGGCGACGAGCCGGTTCATCGTGCCGATGAACTCCGCGACGAACGGCGTCGCCGGGCTGCCGTACATCTCGGGCGGCGACCCGACCTGCTCGATGCGGCCGCCGTACATGACCGCCACCCGGTCGGAGATCGACAGCGCTTCCTCCTGGTCGTGCGTGACGTAGATGGTCGTGATCCCGAGCTCGAGCTGGATGCGGCGGATTTCCTCGCGCAGCGTCACGCGCACCTTGGCGTCGAGCGCGGAGAGCGGCTCGTCGAGGAGCAGGACGCTCGGCTCGATCGCGAGCGCGCGCGCCAGGGCGACGCGCTGCTGCATCCCGCCCGAGAGCTGATGCGGATAGCGCTTGCCCGCGTGCCCGAGCCCGACCAGCTCGAGCAGCTCCCCGATCCGCTTGCGCCGGTCGGCCTTCGGCTTCTTCCGGATCCGCAGCCCGTACTCGACGTTCTGCTCGGCGGTCATGTTCGGGAAGAGGCTGTAGGCCTGGAACACCATTCCCATGTCGCGCTTGTTGGGCGGGGTGCGCGTCAGGTCCTTTCCGTCGACGAGGATCTGTCCCGAGTCGGGCTGGTCGAAGCCCGCGACGAGGCGGAGCGCCGTCGTCTTGCCGCAGCCGCTCGGGCCGAGCAGCGAGACGAACTCCCCCGTCTCGAGCGAGAGGTTGATCCCCTGCAGCGCCGTGACCGGGCCGAAGGAGCGCCACAGCTCGTGCAGCTCGACGTGGGCGGCCATCAGCGGCCGATCCCGATGCGCACGGTCCGCTGTCCGCCGCGCCGGCCGATGAGCAAGATCGAGAGCATGGCGAGCCAGGTGATCCCGAAGCTCAGAAGGGTCGCGGCGGCGGCCGGGTACGCCTCGTCCTGGTTGATCTGCTGGAGGTAGGTCGGGAACGTGTGGAACTGAGCGAGGCTGGCGATCGTGAACTCGCCCATCACGATGGCAAGCGTCAGGAAGGCTCCGCTGAGGGCCGCAACACGGATGTTCGGAAGAATCACACGCCCGAGCGTCGTTCGCCAGCTCGCACCGAGATTCTGCGAGGCCTCGGTCAGCGTGTGGACGTCGATCGAGCGGAAGCCTGCATCGAGCGAGAAGTAGATGTACGGGAACGCGAGGATCACGTACGCGCCGACGAGGAACAGGTCGGGCTTGCCGAGGAACCAGAACGGCGCGTGCAGCGTGTCCTTGTAGAACTTGAGCAGTCCGACGACGAGGATGATCGGCGGGATCACGAACGGCACGAGCGCCATAAAGCCGATCAGCGGCCGCAGGCGCGGCAGCTTCAGGTGCACCCAGTAGATCGTCGGCACGAACAGCAGCAGGCCGATCACGATCGTCTCGAGCGCGAGCCGGAACGAGAGCTTGATCGTCGACCAGAACTGCGGGTCGTGCACGATGAACCCGTACGAGGAGAGGCTGCAGCAGTGGCCGGTCTGCAGGCCCCTGAGGCTGAAGAGGAACGTGGCGAACAGCGGGATCAGGAAGTACAGCGCGCCGAACACGAGCCACACGACGGCCGACGGTGCGATCCGATCCTTCTTCATTTCGCCCACCGGGACGCGCGGCGCTGCAGCGGGATGTAGAAGATCATGATCGCCGCCAGGACGACGAACATCCCGAACGCGAGTGCCTGGCCCTCGTGCGGGTTCGAGAGCACGTTGCCCGAGAGGTCCGCGCCGATCACGATCGGCACGAGCGGCAGCCCGGTCCCGCTCGTCAGCGCGTAGGCGGTGGCGTAGGCGGCGAACGCGTTCCCGAAGAGAAGGACGATCGCGCCGAGGATCGACGGCATCAGCACGGGGATGCCGATGTGGCGCCAGTACTGCCAACGGCTCGCGCCGAGGTTCGACGAAGCCTCGCTCCACTCGGCGCGCAGGCCGTCGATTGCCGGCGCGATCACGAGGATCATCAGCGGGATCTGGAAGTAGAGGTAGACGATCTCGACGCCTCGCGGGGACCAGATCGCGAAGCCGTGCTCGTAGATGTTGATCCCGAAGACGTTGTCGATCAGCTGCGTGATGATCCCGATCGTCCCGATCGTCGCGATGAACGCGAAGGCGAGCGGAATGCCGCCGAAGTTCGCCGCGACGCCGGAGAACGTGCCGAACGCCGAGCGGACCCACGACGGCGTCCCCTTGCGGATCGCGGCGTAGGCGATCAGGAGCCCGAAGAGCCCGCCGAAGATCGCCGTGATCCCGCTGAGCTTGATGCTCGCCCAGAAAGACTGACGGAGGTTCGCCGTCCGCAGGATGTCCAGCACGTTGCTGGTCGTGAAGGCGCCGTGGTCGTTCTTGAACGCGCCGATCATCACCACGGCCGCCGGGAAGATCAGGAACATGCAGGCGTAGGCGAAGAACGGGATCACGCCCAGCCATGCGAGCGAGCGGCGTCTCCGGCCGGGCTTGGGGCCCGGCCGGAGCGCACTCTGCGTTACTGCGTCGGTTGCCGCCAGCTCGGTAATCAGCCGCCGACCTTCGACGGCCACTGCTGCTTGATCAGGGCTGCGCCGGTGTTGATCTGTCCGAGGCTCGCGAACTTCGGCTTGGCGTTGAGCCAGCTGGCCGGGAACTTCGCTGCCACGGACTTCGGGATCGACTTCTTCGCGATGAGATCGGCGAAGCGGGCCGGATGCGCGTAGCCCTGGAGGTAGAGGATCTGTCCCTGGTTGGAGTAGATGAACTCCTCCCACAGCCGTGCGGCGTTCGCATGCGGGGCGGTCGAGTTGATCGCCTGGCAGTAGTAGCCGCCGTACTGCCCGTCGGTCGGGAGCACGACCTTCCAGTTCGCCGACGGGAACTGCTTCACGTACGCGAAGTTGTTGTAGTCCCAGTCGATCGAGATCGGCGTCTGGCCGGACGCGACCGTCTGCGGCGTCGTCTGCACCGGAATGAAGTTGCCGACAGACTTGCACTTCGCGTACCAGTCGACCCCGGGGCCGACGTTGCTGAGCGAGCCGCCGTTCGCGAGCGCCGCGGCGAACACACCCGCGATGGCCGAGTTCGACGTGAGCGGACTGCCGTTCAGCGCCACCTTGTTCTTGTAGTCGGACTTCAGCAGGTCGGCGAACGACTTGGGCGGGGTGCTCACGAGGTTGGCGTTGTAGCCGATCGTGATCGAGCCCCAGTAGTCGCCCATCCAGAAGCCGCGCGTGTCCTTCATCGCCCGCGGGATGGTGCCGTAGTTGCTGTTGAAGTACTTCGCGTAGAGGCCCTGGGTTGCGCCGGCGACCGCGTAGGACGGGCCGACGTCGACGACGTCCGGAGCACGGGGATCACCCTTGAGCGAGACGATCGCCTGGTTCTCCTGAGCCGAGCTGCCGTCCGGGTTGTCGCTCGTGATCGGGATGCCGTACTTCTTCGAGAAGGCCGAGATGATCGCGCCGTAGTTCGCCCAGTCGGGCGGAAGAGCGATGACGTTGAGGTGGCCTTCCTTCTTCGCCGCCGCGATCAGCGCGTTCATGTTCGCGGCGGTGCCCTTGAGCGGCGGTGCTGCAGCGGCGCCGCGCCCGGCGGCAAGAGCCGCAGCCGGGGCGGAGAGGACCGTCAGTCCGGCCGCCGCGACGATGCTGCGCTTCAGCATCTGCGATCGGCTCATCCCCTCCTCGTCGAGCTTGCGCCAGAACTCGACCTCTTGCTCTTCGTGGTCTTCCACAGACCCCTCCCGGTTAGACGGAATGTGAACGAGTGGTAGCGAAGCACGGATAGCCCCCCATTGGCAATGGGGATCGCATCCCTGTTACTGGACGTTCACCAGATCGCGTTGGCGATAGGCTCGCTCCATGACACCGTTCGAGTCCGACGGCGTCTGGCTCCGTTGTGCGCTCCACGCTCATACGACGAACTCAGACGGTCAGTTGTTGCCGGACAAGCTCGTCCGGCACTACGAATGGGCGGGTTACGATGTTCTTGCCATCACCGACCACTGGGTGCGGACGGCCGAGCGCTCGACGAAGAAGCTGCTCGTCATCCCGTCCACCGAGCTGAACGCCCAGTGCGGCGGACCGGAGCACGACTCGCATGTTCTCGCGCTCGGGGTGGCGGCGGATCCGGTCGTTCCGGAGAGCGAGTTCGGGACGCTCCAGGAGGTCGTGGACTGGATCCTCGCCAACGGCGGCGTCCCCTACATCGCCCACACGTACTGGAGCGGGCTCCGCACGGAGCAGTGGGAGGCGTGCGAAGGGCTCATCGGGCTGGAGGTCTGGAACGCGGGCTGTGAGCTCGAGATCGGCCGCGGCGACTCGTCGCTGCACTGGGACGAGGCGCTCGAGCGGGGGCGGACCCTGTTCGCGCTCGCGACCGACGACTCGCACAACCCCGGCTACGACAGCGGATTTGCCTGGACGATGGTGCGGGCCGCGGACCGCACGCAGGAGGCGGTGCTCGACGCGCTGCGCACCGGCGCCTTCTACGGTTCGACCGGCCCGGAGCTCGAGGCGGTCGAGCTGACCGACGACGCGATCACCGTCCGCTGCAGCCCCGCCGCCAGCGTCACGCTGTTCGCGGGCCGGCACCGCGGCGCGCGCGTGAATGCCGGCCGGCTCGGGTACCCGCACAACGGGCAGATCCTCGAGCGCGACCACGCCGGGCTGATCACGGGCTGCCGCCTCGAGCGCCCCTGGGACGCACCGTACGGGCGGATCGAGGTCGCCGACCCGTCCGGTTGCCGCGCATGGACGAATCCGCTGTGGATCGCGTAGACGCCCTCGAGCAGCTCGGCTCGCGGCGGTTCGACCTGCTCGTGGTCGGCGGCGGCATCGTCGGCGCCGGGATCGCGGAGGCCGCGTCGGCGCACGGGCTCTCGGTCGCGCTCGTCGACAAGGGCGATTTCGGCAGCGCCACGTCGAGCGCGTCGTCGAAGCTGATCCACGGCGGGCTCCGCTATCTCCGGCTCGGCGACGTCGGTCTCGTGCGAGAGGCGCATCACGAGCGGCGGATCCTCATGACCGTCGTCGCGCCGCACCTCGTTCGCCGGCTGCCGTTCCTCTTTCCGCTGTACGACGAGGGTCCGTTCCGGCCGTGGGTCGTCCAGACCGGAATCGTGCTCTACTCGACGATCGCACGGGCGCGCCTGAACGGGCCGATCGCGGTGGAGCGAGCGCGCCGCATGGTGCCGCAGCTGCGTGCCGAGGGGCTGCGCAAGTGCTCGCTCTACGCCGACGCGTGGACGAACGACGGCCGGCTGACGCTGGCGAACGTCGCGGCCGCCGCCGACGCGGGGGCGGCCGTCGTCAACTACGCCGAGGTCGTGGCGCTGCGCGGCCGCGAAGGCGCGGAGGTCCAGGCGGACGGACGGACGATCTCCGTCCGCGCCGACCGCGTCGTCAACGCGGCCGGACCGTGGGTCGACCGGGTGCGCAGGCTCGAGGACCCGGCGGCGCGAAGGTCGGTTCGCCTCAGCAAGGGCGTGCACGTGCTCGTCGACGGCGGCGCCGACTGGGATGCGGCGCTGACGATCCCCCACGACAAGGTCCGCGTCACGTTCGCGGTGCCGTGGGAGGGGATGCTGCTGCTCGGCACGACGGACACGCTCCACGACGGCGAGCCGGAGACGGCGTCCGTGACGAACGAGGACGTCGAGCAGGTGCTCGCCGAGGCGTCCGCCGCGGTCGAGGACATCGGCCCGGTGCGCGCGTCGTTCTGGGGCCTCCGCGTCCTGCCCGGCGGCGACGGGGAGACGGCGAACGCGCGCCGCGAGACCGTCTTCTCGACGGGGCCGTCCGGGATGGTCAGCGTGGCGGGCGGCAAGCTCACCACCTACCGCCGGATCGCACTCGACGCGCTCGACCATCTCGGCGTGCGCGGGCTGTCGCCGCGGCCGCGGCCGTTGCCCGGTGCGACGGGGCTCGAACGCATCGTCTGGCCGGACGAGCTCGACCGGACGACGCGCAACCACCTGCTGCACCTGTACGGCTCCCGCGCGGTCGACGTGCTCGCACCAGCGGCGGACGACCCGTCGCTGCTCGAGCCGCTCGTCGCCGGCCGCCCGGACGTCCGCGCGCAGGAGCTGTACGCGCGCACGCACGAGTGGGCGTTGACGGACGAGGACGTCCTGCGCCGGCGGACGACGGCGTGGCTCGCCGCCTCCGCCGCCCGCGTCTAACTCGCCGCGGGCAGCTCGACCACGAACGTCGTTCCGGCGCCGACGGCGCTCGTGAACGTGATCGTGCCGCCGTGCGCCTCGACGATCGACTTCGTGATCGAGAGACCGAGCCCGACGCCGGCGATCGCCTGGCTCTGCGCGCGCTCGGTGCGGAAGAAACGACCGAACAGCGCCTGCTGCTCCTCGAGCGGTATTCCCATCCCCGTGTCCGCCACCTCGACGATCGCCGTCCCGTCGCTCTGCGCGGCCCTGACGTGGACGGTGCCGCCCGCCGGGGTGAACTTCAGCGCGTTCGAGAGGAGGTTGTCGACCACCTGGCCGAGCCGCCGCAGGTCGCCGGTGACGGCGGGCGCGCCGTCGACCGAGCAGCCGAGCTCGATCTCCCGGGTGGCGGCGAGCGGCGCACTCGCCTCGACGCAGTCGGCGACGAGCCTGCCGAGGTCGATGGTGTCCCTCGCGAGTTGCAGCGTGCCAACCTCGACCTGCGCGGTGAGGAGCAGGTCCTCGACGAGCCGCTGGAGCCGGTCGGAGTTGCGGTCGATCACCTGGAGGAAGTCGCGCTGCTGTTCCGGCGTGGCCGTGCCGGCCTCGAGGTCGTCCTGCAGCAGCTCGAGGTAGCCGCGGATCGACGTCAGCGGCGTCCGCAGCTCGTGGGAGACGAGCGCGATGAACTCGTCCTTCATCCGGTCGAGCTTCAGCAGCTGCTCGTTCTGGATCTGTGCGCGGCGCAGCAACCGCTCCCGGTCCTGCTCCGCGAGCTTTCGGTCGGTGATGTCGAGCGCGAAGCCCTGGCTGTACCACGGCCGGCCGGAGTCGTCGCTGACGATCGTGAAGCTGTCCTGCAGCCACACCGTCCGCCCGTCCTGCGCGATGAAGCGGTACTCGAGTTGGAGCGGCTCGCCGCTCTCCCGCGCGGCGCGCTGCGCGTCCATCACCCGGTCGTGGTCGTCCGGATGAAGATGGTGCGGGAAGAACTCGGGGTCGCCGAGCCAGTCGTCGAGCGGAAAGCCGAGGATGGGCTCGACTTGCGGGCTGATGTACGCGGCGGTGTTGCGCGATCTGTTCGGCGCATCGACGTACGTGATCAGCGGCAGCTGCTCGACGAGCGCCTGGTAGCGCGCCTCTGCCTCCTTGCGCGCCGTGACGTCGACGAGGAACCCCTGCCAGTGGAGCGGCCGGCCCTGATCGTCGTGGACGGTGACCGCCTGGTCGTGCACCCAGATGACGGAGCCGTTCGCGTGCAGCATCCGGTACTCGCCCTCGTACGGCCGGCCGCTCTTCTTCGCCGCCGCGACGAGCTCGAGCACCCGTTCGCGGTCGTCGGGATGGACGAGCTCCTCGAACAGTGCCGGGTTCGAGTGCCAGTGGTCGAGGTCGTGGCCGAGCAGATCGACGATGGCGGGGCTGACGTAGAGCGCGTGGCTCGTCTCGTGGAGCGCAGCGACGTAGAGGGCGAGCGGCATCTCCTCCACGAGGAGGCGGTGGCGCTCGTCGACGGCGTTCTCCGGTCGGCGGCGGGATCTCACGCCGTCGTATCGAGCAGCTGCCGCAAAGCTCCCTTTGGGTCGTCGGTGATCGGGGCGCCGTGGTCGAGGCAGAGCACCGAGAACGGCAGGTCGAGCAGCCGCTCGACGCTGCGGCGGGTCTCGGCCGGATCGTCGTGGTACTCGGGCGGGACGAAGCTGAGCTCGCGGACGCCGTCGTTGGCGATCAGGTCGGAGCAGATGAGGACGCCGGGCTCGCGCTCGAGCAGGAACGAGTAGTGCGGCCACTCGGGACCGGGTGTCCGGATCGCCAGCAGCCCGCCGGGAAGCACGTCGCCCTCGGCGTAGCGCCGGTCGGGCTCCTCGTCGCCGGGACGAGCGTCCTCCGGCAGCCAGACCTCGATCCCGAACTCGGCGCGGTACCGCCACGCGGAGCGCTGATGCGTCGTCGCGTCGAGCGCGATCGCCGTCGGCTTCGGCAGCGACGCGAGCGCGTCGTCGTCCAGGCGCACGGGGTCGACGAGCACGCAACCGCCGTCCGCCGCCACGGCGTGCGAGCTGGAGATCGCGCCGCCGATGCCCGCGTTGTGGATGCTCCAGTGCCAGACGCCGTCGACGACCTGCTGGACGCTGCCGGCGATCTCGCGCGGTTCCGTCACGTCTGAAGGATTGCACGCGCCTATGATCGCGGGCGATGCGCGGGGCCACTGACCCTCACGTGCGGGCCGTGAGTCGCCGATAAGACCATCGCCTTGCGCCGATTCGCCTGCATCGTCATCCTCGCCGCGGCGTGTCTCGCGGCCGCGACCGCCTCGGGTGCCTCGGCCGCTCCGGGGATGCAGCTCGGTCTCGTCGACGACAGCTTCCTCTACTGGATGCAGCCGTCGCTCAACTCGGCGCTCGACCTCGGAGTCCGTGTCGTCCGCGTCAATGCGCTCTGGTCGCCGAACCCGGGCTCCGCATATTCGGTCGGGGGCCTGCGCTTCACCGGAGCGGTCCGGGACCTCGCCGAGAACGCGCACGGCTGGGACGTGCAGGTCGTCGTCAGCTTCTACCCGAGCCGCGCGCGCGACGCCCCGCAGGACGACGCCTCCCGGCACCAGTTCTGCGCGGCGGCGGCGCAGCTCGCGCTCACGCAGCCGCAGATCACCGCCTTCATCATCGGCAACGAGCCGAACACGGCGCGGTACTGGCAGCCGCAGTTCAACCCGGACGGCAGTCCCGCCTCGCCGCAGTCGTACTTCCAGACCGTGGCGCTCTGCTACGACATGCTTCACGCCGTCCGGCCGAACATCAACGTCGTCGGCCCGGCGACCTCCGACCGCGGTGGCGACAACGCGCACGCCACGAGCAACGTCAGCGTGTCGCCCGGAGCGTTCATCGCCGGTCTCGGCCGCGCCTACCGGGCCTCCGGCCGCACGACGCCGATCTTCGACACGATCGACCATCATCCGTATCCACTGACGGCGGCCGAGCGTCCGTGGAAGCGTCATCCGGACAAGCGTGTGATCGGCGAAGGCGATCTCAACCGGCTCGTGGCCGCCTACCAGTCGGCGTTCGCGGGCACGGGCCAGCCGGCTCCCGGTCGCTGCGTCCAAGGACGCTGCATCGGCATCTGGTACACGGAAGACGGCTTCCAGACGCGGGCCGACCCGACGCTCGCAAGCAGGTACGCCGGCGCGGAGACCGACAAGCTGGCGGTCCTCCCGACAAGTCCCGCCGAGACCGGACCGCTCCCGGCGGCGGCGAGTCACGCTCCGAGCCAGACGCAGCAGCTCGACGACGCGATCTCGCTCGCGTACTGCCAGCCGTACGTCCAGGCCTTCTTCAACTTCCAGCTCGACGACGAAGTGTCGCTGGCCGGCTGGCAGGCCGGCCTCCTCTACGTCGGCGGCGTTCCCAAGCCGAGCTACGACCTGTTCCGCACGCTCTCGTACGACGTCCGGGCGGGGAAGATCGATTGCTCGCGCTACGCGTCGGCGGTCCGCGGGACGAGCGGGTAGCAGGCGAAACCGATCGCCATCGCGATCAGGTGGCCCCAGTAGGTGAAGTTGTGGTTCAGAGCGAGGCTCACCCCCGCGAACCCGACGAGCCCCGCGGCGTACAGCAGCCGCCACCGTCCCGGGAAGCGATACGCGAGCACGGCGGCGACCGCGGCGAAGCCGTAGCTGGCGCCGACGTCGCGCGCGTTCGCGACGGACGACTCCA
>Ga0265338_10006955_pt1 | contig 14224 bp, 14 predicted proteins | sample 42126metaG_FD_193579 | JGI IMG/M metagenome (GOLD analysis project Ga0265338, IMG submission 193579) | Rhizosphere microbial communities from Carex aquatilis grown in University of Washington, Seatle, WA, United States - 4-21-26 metaG | ecosystem: Host-associated > Plants > Roots > Rhizosphere... | reverse complement strand
GACAGCGCCGATGGCCTTGTCGAGCTGGATGACGGCGGAGCCGACGCAAACCCAAATGGAATCGCCATGCACAAGGATTTCCGGTTTGCGACCGCCGCCAGTGGTGGTGTAGCTGGCGCGCCAGACGTCCTTGTCGGCCTTGAGGTCGTGCAAAATGGCGCGCTGCGAGTCAGCTAAGATGAACTGGTCCGGCGCGATGAATTCGGCGGTCGGCTCGTCCTGGGCGCCGAAGGTGGTGGTGAAAATCATTTTTGGCTTGGAACCCGAAAGCCAATACCAGCCCCAGAAACCGCCGAAGCCGAGCGCCGCGACGACCACGGCGACGACTATCCACACGCCAGCGCGATAGCCGCGTTCCTGGGCGAGCTTTTTCTTGCGCAGGTGTTCCTCAACAGCGCGGCGGTTTTCCTGGGTTTCGGCGTGCGACGGAGCGGCGGCAGCGGCGACCGGGGCGGCAACTCGCACTGCGGCCCTTGGCGCGCTCGCGATGGATTGGGCGATCAACTCGTTGGCGGATTCCGTGCCGTCGGCGCCGCAGGTGGGGCAATTGACGACAAAAGGCATGCGGCCATCGACCGGCTCAACCTCGAAGGCGTATTTCGATCCGCAGGCGCACTGAATCTTGAGGTTCATTGCAGATCATGCCCTTTCATGGAGGCAGTCTATCCCCGGCCAAAACGAAGGGCAACCGCGAATGAGGGGGGACGGACGCGGCACAGGGCTGCTTTATTCCGCCCGCTAAAGATGCGAAAAAACGCTAAAAGGGGACGGAGAGATCGTCCGGGCGCGTTCTGCCGGCCGCTCGCGCGGCCGAGTCAATCCAACGTCAATACTTTGAGTTGCCCGCGGGATTCGACGGTCACCTGGTCGCGCGCAATTTTGACGATGCGCATGCCGTAAACGGTGTCGCCTTCGGAACAGGATTTGCCACTGATGACCGCACAAGGGTGAGAGGCGGAGAAGAGAATGCCCTGAAGCTTGATGACAAGGTAGGGTTTGGCCGCGGGCGGGGCGAGTTGCTGCGGTTGCGCGACGGCGACTTGCGGGGCGGCTTTGACCGGCGCGGGCGCAGCCACCGGCGTCGATTCGGTCGGGACGGGGAGGCCGATGGCGCTGCGGCAACGGTTGACGGCATCGATCATGGCGGCGGGGCCGCCGGGAAGGTATCCCGACTGTTGCCACAGGACGCCGCCGCCCGCTTTCAGGACGATAACGGTGGGAAAGCCTTGCACGCCATAACGGTCTTTCAGTTCGCGATTGGCCTGCTTGAGGTCGGCGGGCTGTGGCTTGTGCGCCGGGAAATCGAGCTGGACAAGCACGAGGTTCTTGCTCGCGTAATCGATGAATTCCGGTTTGGAGAACGTGTCGGCATCGAGCTTTTTGCACCAGCCGCACCAATCGGAGCCGGTGAAGTCGAGAAGCAGGAGTTTGTTTTCCTTGCTGGCCTGGGTGGCGGCTTGGGGGAGGCTGGTAAGCCAAGGCGCTTCGCCGGCGGAGGCTGTCGCCGCCGCGCAACAAACAAGGAGAGCCAATGTGAAGTTTTTCATAATTCAAACTTGGGCCACCATATCTACATCGGCGCGACCGGGCAGGAACATTAGCCGCCAGTCCCGGCCACGGTGGCGGCTGTCGCGCCGCGGCAGCTCGCCCCTCGCAGCGCGAGGCGCGCCACCTTGGGCGTCTGACAGCCGCGCGCGGTTTTGCATACTGAAATGGACGCTTGACGCTCGCAGAGCCCCGCGTAATATATGAAGCGCAACGTACAGTGTTTTGCCGGGTTTCGACCTGGCGCGCAAGTCGGAGAGCCAGGTTCTGCCGACTTTTTTGTTCCCCAAAGGGAACTGTGAGCTATGAATGCGGACTTTTTAGCAGTTTTGGAATTCTGGGAACGTGAAAAAGGCATCAGCCGCGACGTGCTAGTGCAGGCGGTCGAGGAAGCTCTCCTTTCCGCCGCAAAAAAAGCCGTCGGGCCTGCCCGTGAATTGCGTTGCGCTATCGACACTAAGACGGGTGACATCAAGGCTTTCGCGAAGTTGTCCGTGTCGGAAAAAGTGGTGTCCAAACACGACCAGATTTCCGTGTTTGACGCGCGCCGGATCAGGCCAGACGCCCAGCTTGGCGAAGATATCGAAGTGGAAGTGACGCCCGCCAATTTCGGGCGCATCGCCTCCCAATACGCCAAACAGGCGCTGATGCAGCATATTCGCCGCGCCGAGAAACAGCTCATTTTCACCGAGTTCAAGGATCGGGTGGGCGACATCATGAGCGGGGTGGTGCGGCGGTTTGAGCGTTCGGACGTGACGATCGACCTGGGCAAGTACGAGGCGCTTCTGCCCAACCGCGAGCGTGTGCCGACGGAGGAATACCAGATCGGCGAGCGGATTCGGTGCTTTGTCAAAGCAGTGGAGACCGGCCAGCACGGCCCGGAGATCATTTTGTCGCGCGCGGATCCGCAGTTTGTGATCAAGCTTTTCCAGTTGGAGGTCTCGGAAATCAACGACGGGACGATCGAGATCAAGGGCATCGCGCGCGAGCCGGGTTTTCGCACGAAATTGGCGGTGCATACGCGCGATCCGAAAGTCGACCCTGTGGGGGCGTGCGTCGGGCTGCGCGGGCAGCGCGTCAAGAACATCGTGCGCGAGCTGAATAACGAGAAGGTCGACATCATCAAGTGGGACCCGAACCCGAAGACTTACATCGCCAATGCGCTGGCGCCGGCGCAATTGAAAGCATTTACAGTGGACGAAGCCAAGCGGCGGGTGAAGATTGTAGTGTCGGAGGACCAGCTTTCGCTCGCCATTGGCAAGCGCGGCCAGAATGCGCGGTTGACCTCCAAGCTCACCGGCTGGCAGATTGACATCGAGCCGGAGACGGTCGTCACGCACAGCTTCGAGGAGAAAGTGGCTGAGGCGGTGCAACGCATGGCCGCGATTGTGGGGATCGGGCCGGAAGCCGCCAACGTGCTGGTGCACGCGGGGTTTTTGACGCTGGAGGATTTGTCGCAGGTCGATGCTTCGGATTTGCAGCAAATCCCGGAAATAGGGGAAAAAGCCGCCTCCATATTGGACGCGGCGAAAGCGGAGTTTCAACGCAGACACGCAGGACCGTCCGCCGGGCAACCACCCGCGGCGGCGGCACAATGAAATTATGATTTATTCATCCACATTGTTAGTATGAGGACCGTGTGGGTCAGCAGGCACCAAGAAGATTATGCCCGTTCGGATATACGACTTAGCAAAAAAACTTGGCATCGAGAGCAAGGCCGTGCTCGCGAAGGCCAAGGAATTGGAGATCGCAGCCGCGAAGGTGCCCTCCAGTTCGCTGGACAAGATCACGGCCGAATTTCTTGAACAAAAATTGCGGGAGCTGTTCCCGCATCCGGCGCCCGCCGAACCCCCCGCTGCTGTAGCGCCTCCCCCGCCACCACATGAACAGGCGCCTGCGCCGCTAGCCGCCGCGCCGCCTGCCCCTGAGATTTCCGAGCCCGCTCCAATCGTCCATCACGCGCCGGTCGCAGCGCCGCCGCCTGAAATGGCCGCGCCCCCAGTCGCCCCGACGCCCGAAATCGCCAAGCAAGCGGAGCCGGTTGTTCATGCGCCGCCGCCTGTTGAGGTTGCCCCCGCCGCCGCGCCAACTGCGCCTCCCGTTGTGGAAGCGCCAGCCATCGCTCTCGTCGCGCTGGCTCCAACTCCGATCGAAGCGCCGAAACCAACGCTTCCAGTGATTTCTCCAACTCTAGCGCCGCCGACGCAAGTCGCCCCTCCACCGCTGCCAGCGGCTCCACCTCCTCCACCGCCGGCGCCAAAGGTCGGGGACAAAGTCGGTTTTATTCAATTGGCGCCCAAGCCTGCCCCTCGGCCAGCCCCTGAGCGCGGTCGCCCGGGCCAGCCTTCGCGCCCGGAATTTCAACGTCGCGGCGATACTCGCGGCGTTCGTGGCGCGCCGCAACCGTCCGCCGGGCAGCAATCGCCCGGGCAACGTTTCGCGGGGCGTCCTGGCGCAAGGCCTGGCGTTCCGGCCCCGAAAGCACCGGAGAAATTTGTGCCGCCGTCGACGGGCGAGTTAATCACGCTCAAACCGCCCGTCATCGTTCGCGACCTTGCCGAGCAGCTCAAACGCAAGCCGTTCCAGATCATCGCCGACCTGATGGGCCTGGGCGTTTTCGCCAACGTCAACCAATCGATTGACGAGGAGATCGCGCAGAAGATTTGCGCCCATTACGGATTCCGTTTCGAGATGGAGAAGCGCAACCGCGACGGGGGAACCGTCCACGCGCCTGTCAAGAAGGTTGAGCTAGACATCGAGGACAAACCTGAAGACATGAAGCCGCGCGCCCCGGTGGTCACGATCATGGGGCACGTCGACCACGGCAAAACCACGCTGCTGGACGTCATCCGCAAGTCCGACGTCGCCGCGGGCGAAGCCGGCGGCATCACGCAGCACATCGGCGCCTACACGATTTCTTTTCCGCATCCGGAGCGCAAGGATCAGTTGCAGCAAATCACGTTTCTTGACACGCCCGGCCACGCCGCCTTCAGCGCCATGCGCGCCCGCGGCGCCAACGTGACCGACATCGTCGTGCTCGTAGTCGCGGCCAATGACGGCGTGATGCCGCAGACCCTTGAGGCGTTGAGCCACGCCCAGGCCGCCAAGGCGCCGATCCTCGTCGCTGTCAATAAATGCGACCATCCGAACGCCAACCCCTTGAAGGTCCGCCAGCAATTGCAGGACAAGGGACTGGTGCCGGACGATTGGGGCGGCGACACGATATTTGTCGACGTTTCCGCGCTGACCCACCAGAACGTCGACAAAATGCTTGACATGATCCTGTTGCAGGCGGATTTGCTCGAGTTGAAGGCTAACCCGAACCGCCGCGCCAAGGGCAATGTCATCGAGTCCGGCCTGGAGCCAGGCGGGCCGACCGCCACAGTGCTTGTGCGCAAGGGAACCTTGCGCGTGAGCGATGTCGTGATTTGCGGGCAATATTGGGGCAAGGTCCGCGCTCTCATTAACGAGGAGGGCAACCGGCTCAAGGAAGCCGGTCCGTCCGTCGCCGTGAAGATTCTTGGGTTGAATGGCGTGCCGGAAGCCGGCCTGGAATTCAGCGTGCTCGAAGACGAAAAAGCGGCGCGCGAATTGGCCGATCAGCGCGTCCAGGAAGCCCGGACGCTCACCACCGAAGCGCGCGCAAAGGTCACGCTCGAAAATCTCTTTGCCACCCTCGACGCCACCCAGGCCAAGGTCCTCAAAGTTGTCGTCAAGGCCGACACCCAGGGATCCGTCGAGGCGATCGTCGAGGCGCTCAAGAAAATCGACAGCGGCAACGTGTCGCTCGAAGTCATCCACAGCGCCGTTGGCACGATCACCGAATCAGACGTCACCCTGGCTTCGGCCTCGCACGCCGTGGTGCTTGGTTTCCACACCCGCATTGACGTCGGCGTCGCCGACCTCGCCAAATCCGAAGGCGTGCAGATCAAGCTGTATTCGATCATTTACGAATTGATCGACCAGGTGAAGGAAGCAATGGCCGGGCTGCTCGAGCCGGTCATCAAGGAAGTGATTATCGGGACGGCCGAAGTCCGCAAGATTTTCGCGTTGTCCAAGGGCGGCAACGTTGCCGGCTGCATGGTCACCAACGGGCGCATTGTGCGCGGCAAAGGGCGCGTGTTGCGCCGCAAGGGGCTGATTTATGAAGGCATCGTGCAGACCCTTCGCCGGTTCCAGGACGAGGTCAACGAAGTCCGCGCCGGCATGGAATGCGGCATCCGCATTGAGGGCTTTAACGATATGGCCGTGGGTGACGCGATCGAGTGTTTCACCACGGAGAAAGTCGCCCCTAAATTGTGAGGAGTGTCTATGTCATTGCGATTAGAGCGCGTGCGCGAATTGCTCAAGCGCGAGATTGGCGAAGCAATTCGCAAGGAACTGCCGCTGGCCGAAGTCGGGCTCATCAATGTCAATGACGTCGACATCGCTCCCAACCTCCAAAACGCCACCGTCTACATCGGCGTTTTTGGCGACGCCGAAAAGAAAAAGCGCGCCATGGCCGCCCTGGATGAGCATCGCAAGCGCCTGCAAGGGATACTCGCCCACGCGGTCGTCCTGAAATACACGCCGCACCTGCGCTTCGTGCTCGACGAATCCGTCGAGCGCGGCAACCGCGTCCTGCGCATCCTCGACGAACTGGAGCATCCAACGTCGTAGGCCCCGGGGCGTATCCTGATGAAACCGCACCCGAAAATCATTGATCGCATTCTTGACATCGTCAACGAAAGCAAAAAAATTTGCGTCGCCGGCCACGTCCGTCCCGACGGCGATTGCATCGGATCGCAAATCGCGCTGACGCTCGCGCTGCGCGAACGCGGCAAAACCGTTTGCTGCTGGAATGAAGACGCCGTTCCGCAGAAATACGCGTTCCTCGATCCGGGCCACGTCCTTCACAAGCCCGAAAGCGGCCATGAATTCGACCTGGTCATCGCGGCGGATTGCGCCAGCTTCGAGCGCCTCGGCGCCGTTGGCCCGGCCGTCGTCAAACGCGGCTCCCTGATCAACATCGACCACCACGAAAGCAACACCCGCTACGGCGACGTCAACTGGATTTCCGAAGACGAAGCGTCGACGGGCGAATTGATTTTTCAATTGCTACAGGCGGCTGAATGGGAAATCACCCCCGCCATGGCCGACAACTTGTTCACCGCCGTTTCCACCGACACCGGGTCCTTTCAATATCCCACAACCAAGCCCGGCACGTATCAGATCGCCGGCGAACTCGTCGGCCTCGGCGCGCACCTCGACAAAATCTGCAACGAAGTTTACCAATCCTTCTCCTTGCAGCGCGTCCGCCTCCTCAAACATCTCTACAACCATTTCCATCTCACGCACGACAACCAGATCGCCTACCTTTGGCTCAAGAAAAAGGACTTCGCCCGCACCGGCGCCGAACGCAACGACACCGAAGGCCTTATCGACCATATCCGCTCCATCGAACCGGTCGTCGTCGCCTGCGTCCTTGAAGAAGTGGAGCCCGAGTTGACGCGCGTGAGCCTTCGCTCCAAATCCGCCGCGGTGAATGTCAACGATATTGCCGCGCAATTCGGCGGCGGCGGCCATCCCGCCGCGGCCGGCGCCCGCATCGCCGGCAGCCCTCTTTCCACACAGCGCCGCGTCATCGCCGCCATCCGCAAAGCCCTCGACGCCGCGAGGTGAACGCGGGCGGGCCGTGCATGGCGCGTCGGGCCAAGGCGGACGCATCTAAATTCCGCGATGGAGGTTCCTCACGCGGCGTCTCCAAAAGGCCTCAGTTTTGAGTGCGGGAGCTTGGAGGAATAATCGTTTTTCGCCCCTTGAGAAAATACGTCTTCAGCTCGCCTTTGTCTTTCACGTAAAATTCGCCGCGCTCCTCGAAGAGGTATTTTTCCCGGAGTTTCGCATAGGTCGTTTCGTTGACTTGTATGTGGCCGGGAGCGCCGTAAGTCTCCATGTGCCAGGCGGTGTTGACCGTTTCGCCCCACACGTCGTAGCTGAATTTGGTCTTGCCGATGACTCCAGCAATGACCGGGCCCGTGTTGATGCCTATGCGGAGACTGAAGGTCTCCTGGCTCGGCGAATCGTGCCGCACGATTTCCTCCTGTAATCCAAGGGCCGCTTCGGCGATGGCTTCGGCATGGTCGGGGCGAGGCACGGGAACGCCTGCCGCGATCATATAAGATTCGCCGATTATTTTTATTTTCTCCAGGCCCAGTTTCTGCACCAGCGCGTCGAAGCCGGAATAGATTTTGTTGAGCAAGGCGACGACGTCAACCGCGGGCATGCGCTCGGTCAGGCGCGAGAAGTCGTGCAAACCCGCGAACAGAATCGTCGCTTCAGGGAAGCCATCCGCGATTATTTCCGCGCAACCGTTGGCGGCGTCGTTCCGCGCCTTCAATCGTTCCACAATAGCCTGGGGCAGCACGTTGAGCAGAAGCCCCTCGGACACCTTCTGTTCAGCCGCAACTCGTTCGTATAGTCTCTTCGTTTCCAGGTGCAGCATGCGGACTTCGATCATGTTATGAACGCGCATCAATACCTCCGCGAGATCAAACGGCTTGCTCACGAAATCCTTTGCCCCTGCCTGGAGGGCCCGTAGCTTGTGGCCCGGTTGGGCCGTGATGACGAGAACAGGAAGATAGCCGTTTGTTTCGATTTTCTTCAGTTCATCCATTACTTGGAATCCATCCATCCCTGGCATTTGCAAATCCAGCAGGATAAGCGCGTAGCGATTTCGCCGGTGTAGATCGCTTACCTCATCTGGGCGCGTTGTAGTTGTGACGCTTGTGTAGCCGGCGCCCCGCAGCATGCGGTCCAACAGGAGAACATTGGGTTCCTGATCGTCAACGACGAGAATGCTGGCGCCCAGAATGTTTGAGGAGTTATCCATACTTCGGATCGGCGACGGCCGTTATGTTCCTTGTTGCATTCGTAATTATATCAGGAGCTTTTCGAGACAGTCCGCCACTTCGGTCAGGACGATAGGTTTGGCAAGCACGAGATACTTTCCGAGGCGTCCTCCGCATAGTTCCGCTTGTTCTCGTGAGATCCTCGCCGTTAGAAACACGATGGGCACGGCCTGCAATTTGGGATTGGCCTCGAGGCGGCTCGCTAATTCGAGGCCGTTTATATCAGGCATAAGGACGTCCAACACGATTAGGTGCGGTTGAAATTTTTCCGCGGCGGAAAGCGCGGCGGTGGCGTCATTTTCCTCCAGGACTTCATATTTGTTGGTTTCTTCCAGGAAACGCTTCAGCAAGCGGGTGTCCCCGGCCAGGTCGTCCACCACGAGAATGCGTTTCTTCTCCGCTATCGGCGCTGTGTTCATAGTTTATTACTTGGAATTCTTTGGCGATCTTAGAGGCTCAGACGACTTTTCCGGCGCCGCCGTTTCGGGCAATGGAAGGACCGGCGGCGGATTGGTTTTGTTGATGTATTTGCGCACGAGCCAGTTTCTTTGCAATGCCTCAATCAGACGCTCCAGCTCACGCATTGACACCTGAGTTTGTTGGACCAGGCCTGGGAGGTTCTTGGCTTCATTGGCCATCGCGTCGGTGATTTCAGGCAGTCGCGTCGTGCCAATCTGGACGTTTTTCACCGCGACGTTCATGTTCGTCTCGATAGTCTGCATCTGCGCCAGGGCATCGTTCCCCCGGTCCAGCAGTTTTTCCGCCTTGTCGGCCACCGAGGTGTCGGTGAGCAATTTGCCCGCGGCGCCCTTTCCTTGTTCGAGGCCGGCGGCAAGGTTGTCGAGTCGCGCCACGAGCTGCTTCAATTGCTCGCTATTGGACCGCAAATCTCCGCCGAGCTTCGTCCATTCCTCCAGACCGTCGCCTGCTTTTTTTAGCGCTGGCATCAGCTCGGAATGCACGTCGCCAACCATCTTCTCCATCCTTCCGAGAGAATCTTCGACAACAAGACAAACGATCTCCGGGTGATGCGCCGGGAGCCCCGCGCCGGCGCCGCGGGTGATTTCAATGAACGAATCGCCCGCCACTCCGAACACCTTCTTAATGGACGCTGTCGAATCAATGCGCACGAAGCGCGCGAAATCGTGGCGGATTTTGACGCGCGCAGTCATCCGCCCGTCCTCCTCCACCGTGATGTCGTCCACCAGGCCAGCCGAAACTCCCAGAATCACCACATCGGCTCCCGCGCGCAAACCCAACGCGCCTTCCATCGGGAGGAGCACGTTGAATTCGTACTTGCGGGCGAACCATCGCTGCGAATGCGCGCTAAAAAGCAGCCCTCCCAAAACCAGGGCCACCACGCCGAGCACAAGCAAGCCTGTCAGCTCGTTGACCTGGCGAAATTTGTAACGCTTTTCCATCACGCCATTGGAAGTGTCTCAAAATTCTGTTCCGACAAATGCAATTGAGATCCGAACATTCTGGCGCGTCCTGTCGCGTGAATGCCCGAATGGTTCCAGATTTTCGGATCACTAATGGTCCACAGAACGGCGGCGCCGCGCTTGCGGGCCGACTGGGCGGCATTGAGCAGCGGCGCCATAAGATCGGCGTAAACGCCGCGCACCGGCTGTTCGATTATAATAAACACGGGTTGGCCGAGAAACGCTCGAATACAAGCTGCTTTGCGCAAGTCCCAACGTCGCATACTCCCCGGACGCCCTCGCGGCAGGCCGGGCAGGCCGAAGACTCGCGCCAGCTTTAACGCCTCCTCCAAAATGTCCTCCTCGCTTCGCATTGTATGGTGAAGCTGGGACAATAGGATGTTCTGGTCCACGTCCAGATCGCCAATCCAGCCCTCGTCTTCGAATAGGCGCCCGATTCTCCCGCGTTGAGCGGCCGCATGGTCGGGAGACATTTCCGTCCAATTCTCCCCCAGAAAATCCACGTTGCCGTGGCTGGGTGTCACAAGGCCTTCCGAGGTGTCCGCCAACGGCAGCCGCTCGTCCTCGCGTTCAATTCGCCCGAGAAACAGCCCGCCCGGATCGATCTGGAATGAAGCGCTCCACAGTCCGGTTTCGTAATAGGGATTCGATTCGATTGTCACGTCATTGAACTTCAAGATGGGCGGGGACGCATTCATGCCAGGGAGCGGAGAATCAAGTGTAAGCGAGCAGTGAAACCGCTGTTGAGGTCAGGAACAACGCGAATAGCGACCGCGCCAGCGCGCGCTTGGCGGCAAGCGGCGCTTGCGTAACCCCGCCTTCCACGCTCAGCCCCTCCGTGGAGCAAATCACTCCAGTCAACACCGCCGGCAGGATGCATTTCACCAGAAAACCGATCGCGTCCAGGGGATGCACCGCTTTGAACACACTGTTGAGGAAGACCTCCGGGACCATGTTTATCCCCGCAAATAAGGCGCTGAACCCGTACCCGCTTGCAAATGCCGCAAGCACGAAAATCACTGTCAAACAAAACGCGGCCAGGGCCATGGCCAGGACTCGAGGCATCACCAGAAACAACAGCGGATCCAACCCTTGCGCTTCCAGCACCCGCACTTCGCCTCCAACTTTCATGATAGCCAGTTGGGTGGCGATGGCGCTGCCCCCGCGCACGATCAGGACCAGATTGGCAAACAGCGGCCCCAGTTCCCGCGCGACGACCACGACAAGCAACGGCCCGAGTTTCTGCGACTGTCCAAGCCTGTCGGTCCAGACACCCAGTTGAACAACAACCGAAATCCCAACCAGCGCCGCTACGATCAGAATGAAACGCACGGATTCGACGCCGAAGAAAAAGAACTGCTCCGCGAAAATCCCCCGCGCCACCCGTCCCCAACGCCGCGGCTGCACGCCGAGAAACAGCGTCGTGCCCAGGACCGCCGCCAGATATTGCAGCGCGTCCCACTGGTCCAACGTGGCGCTCCCTATCCTCGCCAATGTTTTCCGATGCAGAAAATTCCAGGCGCCCGCCGGCTTCCATTTGTTGGCGGCAGAATCAGACATACAGATTTTTACACAGGAATGTCTTTGGCTTCAAAAGTCGTGGCGCATTCAGGAGACGAGCGACAGCCTCTGATCCCACTCTTAATGAATGCGAAATCCTAAAAATCAGCGCCGACAACAGGAAAATGGACTCTTGCCAATTGATTCCTGACGCAACTAACCATTTGCGTCCGGTTTTTACAATCAGGTCTAACCCGAACAGCGGCCTTTATTGATGAGATCGCTTCTAGTATTTCAACGGCGGCCCAACGACTTCCATCCCGTGGTCGGCCCAAAGCTGTTTCATGACGACTTCTTGATCCTTGGGTATGTCCTTCCCAAGCTTGGCGACCTGGTGGAAGAAGTCCTCCATGCTGCCTGCCGGCTGAAAGAGGACAAGCATCTGTCCCTCCTCATCGCTGATTTTGGCAAAAGCATGCGGAATTTTGCGCGGCGCAAACGCCGAATCCCCAGGCAAAAGCCTGAGCGTGACCTCGCCGACTTGCACCAGGAATTCGCCGCGTATCACGTAAAACCATTCGTCCTGGAAATGATGGAGGTGCAATGCCGGACCTCCTTTGGACTTGCGAATCGTGTCGTAAATGCAAAGGTCCCCTCCCGTGTCCTTCCCAGAGACTTTGCAGTCGAAGCGACCGCCAAGAATCTGGAGTTCTTCGCCGTGGCGATCCGCATGGGCATCCACTTTAAAGCCGCCGGCGGATCGCGTCTCATTTTGAGCCCTGGCCGTCTGGGCGAAGGCCGCAGCCACAATCGACATCTGCAGAAATCGTCGTCGTTTCATAAAACAGCGTGGACCGAAGCAAGAGTGTCGGCGCGCCGGAATACTTTACAAGCAAATAGCGGCGCTCCGCAGTCCTCTTTGAGTATTCATAGGATGGCTTCTACGATGTCCCCCCAACCGCTCCATTGCTCACCTTCTGGCAACTCGTAGCTTTCAATTTCGCCGCGACTCCAGCTCCGGATGCGAGCTGTGAAGCAATGGGTTTTGAAAAAAAACGCTGGGGCCTCTGCGAACCACCGTCGATCTTGAGAATTCAAAGCCTTGCGTGGGTTGGACCGCATTTGTCCCACCCCCTTCACTAATGTGAACGCATGACAGCAACGTATTTTCCAGAAAACGCCGGCGAAGCCGGAACCCTCATCGCGACTTTCGGCGCGGCGGCGCTAATCAAGAAACCGGAAGGCGGATACGCCCTGGCCGGCGGCTCATCTGATGATCGCATCGAAGCTCAGGAGTGGATTAGCCTCTTCATGCACGAGGCTGTCATCCGGGACAGCCAGGGATTGCCGCTGGGTTGTCTTCGGAGGGGAGCCGGTTAATTCAACGCACGTCGCGTTGTCGCGCCGCGCTATTTACTTCGACTCCGCCAACGCCACCGCAAGAAGCGAGCGTCGACCAGGAGGGACTGTTCGCGTCAATTTCATTCGCGCCAGTCTGAACGAATCCGAATGGAATTCAAGGCGGCCGGGTGGCGCCCTGAGTCAGGATTGCCCCTCGGCCAGCAGCTTCTTTACAACGTCTTCAACGTATTCGGGCTGTAGTCCAATGATGCGCACGACGCCTTTGCGATCCACAATGGCGTAAGTCGGGTAGTAGTGGACATGCCAGGCCTTTTCGGCGGTTTCCGCGGGGTCGGGCGCCGTTGGGTAAGTGATGCCCTTGCCATGCACCACGTCATTCATTTTTTCCTGGCCCCGGTTCGAGGTGCAGACGCCGATAATCACCAGCCCCTTGTCCTTGTATTTGCTAAGAAGCTCGTTGTTGTGCGGGATGGCCCTCATGCACGGCCCGCACCACGTCGCGTAAAAATCCACAATCACCACTTTGCCCTTCAGATCCGCGGCTTTGACCTCACCGTTGACCCAACCCGTCAGCGACAGGCCCGGCATCGGCTTGCCTTCCAACGCCGCGTGATCCGACCGAAACCCCGCCTCATCGTCCCAAGTCCAGGCGTCCGGGAATTCGCCCGCCCGCGCGCTGAGAGTCAGACCAAGAAAGAAAACCGCGAGTTTAGAAAGGCTGTTTTGCACGAGCCACGCTCGCACACCGCCGCATACGCGTCAATTCTGTGTTCGGCGGCGCCGCTTGCTTGTATACCCGCGGGCCGCAATCCGCTATGAATGTTCAACGATGAAGCGTCGGACGTTGCGGCAATTGCGGGCCAAACTGGAGCCCGGGTTTCATCACAACGTCTACGTCGTGCTGCTCGATCCTGCCGTGGCCAGGCTGCGAAAGGTCCGCGCCGAAAACCCAAAGCGCGATCCGGCGAAGACGTGCGTGTATGTAGGGCTGACAGGCTTGTCGCCCGAAGAGCGGTTTGCCAATCACAAAGCGGGCCTCAAGAGCGCGTGGGCTGTGCATCGTTACGGCATCCGCTTGCTGCCCGAGTTGTATCAGCACCTGAACCCGATGCCGTTCGACGCCGCGGTGAAAATGGAAGTGGATTTGGCGGAAGACCTGCGCCGCGCCGGCCACACCGTCACAGGCGGGCATTAAGGGCGGAACACACTGCAGCGGGGGCGGTTACGCGCATTGGGGTCAGTTAATGGTATTGTAATATAATTCCTGAATTCGCGCCTATATGTCCCGAATTGGCGGCGCTTCGGGCAACATGCCCTCGATCAGTGACGCAAAATGGTGGGTTGACATGTTGGAGTTTTCAACATATCTTCAATCCATAGGGCCGGGGGCATTGGCGCCAAGGGCCTTGCTTTGAAGCTGGCGATATTTCGACCGGCGCGCTAGGGCTCTGTCTTTGGACCTCCAACGCTCAAACGGGGAACGCG
>Ga0265338_10006954_pt1 | contig 14227 bp, 12 predicted proteins | sample 42126metaG_FD_193579 | JGI IMG/M metagenome (GOLD analysis project Ga0265338, IMG submission 193579) | Rhizosphere microbial communities from Carex aquatilis grown in University of Washington, Seatle, WA, United States - 4-21-26 metaG | ecosystem: Host-associated > Plants > Roots > Rhizosphere... | reverse complement strand
ATGGAAGCTATGTTGTTGATTTATTGGCTCCTCAGGTAGGACTCGAACCTACAACCCTTCGGTTAACAGCCGAATGCTCTGCCATTGAGCTACTGAGGAGTGAATGGCGCTGATTTGTCCTTTATTAAGTTAGCAGAGCTTGGCGGGGGCGTCAAAATGTTGGGACGGGTGGCCGGGTCCCCCTGGCTCACCCCCACCTGAATTCGATCGGGATCTGGATATCAGGATGCAGGCTCTTGTGCACGGGACACGCGTGAGCTGCTCGTTCGAGTTTCTCTCTGTCTGCTTCGCTCGGCGAATTGGGTACGTGGATTCTAACGGTCAGGCGCTCGATCCTTCTGGGAAGCGTCGCCGTCATTTCCTTTTCGACAGTCGCAGTTGCGCCGGAAATGTCGATGTTGAACGTGCGAGCCGCGATTCCCATTATTGTCAGCATGCAACTGCCAAGCGCCGTTGCTACGAGGTCGGTCGGGGAAAAGCTTTCGCCACGGCCCTGATTATCTTTGGGAGCGTCGGTTGAGAGTTCGGTGCCGGAGGGGCCGTGGGTTGCCTTGCAGTGCAGGTCTCCCTGATACTCGATTTGAATGTTCACCATAATTCTTCCCCCGGACTCCGCGAATATTCTTATGCTAGGCGTTCGCGGTTGCCAGCGGCAAACTTCACGCCTCTACCGGCTTCTTGAACTCGTATCCCTGACCGGTCTTCCGGTTTGATCCTCACTGGCTCTGGAGAGCTTTTATTAATGAAACTTGCTATTCCTTCCGGCGACTTTGGCGCCTATCTCTTCGACTGCGACGGCACCATCGTCGACTCCATGCCGCTGCATTACATTGCCTGGAAACAGGCCCTCGGCGAGTGGAACTGCGAATTTGATGAAGAACTGTTTTACGCGTGGGGCGGCAAGCCGCCGCTCCAGATTATTGCCGAACTCAATATGATGCACGACCTCGAGATACCTGTTTTGGCCCTGGCCGAGCGCAAAGAGAATCTCTACTTTGAGCAGTTGCGCGACCTCAGGCCGGTGCCCGAGGTGCTCGAAGTCATTGAGGCCGAGTACGGCCGCATTCCATTTGCTGTGGTTTCGGGATCGACGCGCGAATCCATTATCAAATCGCTCACCGTGGTTGGGCTGATCCGTTACTTCCCCGTCATTGTTGGTTCAGAAGACTACGCGCGCTCGAAGCCGGCGCCTGACGTTTTTCTGGCTGGAGCGTCGCGCCTTGGCGTGCCGCCCGGAAAATGCCTTGTGTTTGAAGACGCCCAGATCGGCATCGAAGGCGCAATTGCAGCAGGCATGGCGACCGTGCGAATTCCCAATCCACTGGAACGCCGAAAGCTGGAGCTGTGCAAGGGAACCGAAGCCCCGTTATCTGCGTAACCCTCAGCAAGCGGAGGTCTGCTTGCCAATCGCGTCACGTTCCGAAAATCTCGCCACCGACTCGCCAGCCATTTCGGCTCCCGCACATCATCGCGCCGAAAATGCCGCGCTCTTTGCCATCGCCGCTGCGATCGCGCTGTTGCACATTTTCACCAACGGCCGGTACGGCTTTCATCGCGACGAGCTTCAATTCCTCAGCGATGCGCGGCACATGGACTGGGGCTTCGTCGCCTATCCGCCATTCACTGCGCTTATGGAACGCATCAGCATGGCGATCTTCGGGCTCAACATGGTTGGACTGCGCTTTTTCTCCGTTCTCGCCCAAGCCGCAGCCATTATCGTTACCGGCCTTATGGCGCGCGAACTTGGTGGCCGGCGCCTGGCACAGGTTACAGCGGCACTTGCCGTCGCTCTCTCGCCGCTGCCCTTGTTTGAAGGTACCGAGTTCCAATACACCACCTTCGATTACCTGTGGTGGGTGCTGATCGCATACTTCACTGTTCGACTTCTTAAGTCTGACAATCCCCGCTGGTGGATCGCCATCGGCGTCGCCGTGGGCCTGGGACTCGAGACCAAATATGCCATCGTCTTCTTCATCGCCGGGCTGCTCGTCGGGGTCGTCCTCACCCGCTCTCGCCGTTATCTCGTCAGTCCCTGGTTCTGGGCCGGCATCGCTGTGGCGCTACTGATCTTTCTACCCAACTTCATCTGGCTGGTGCGCCACGACTTCATCTCCTACCACTTCCTTCAACACATTCATGTGCGCGATGTGGGCGAAGGCCGCGCTGACGGATTCATCAAGGGCCAGTTCATAGAGTGCGTGAATCTATTCGCCGCACCGCTCTGGATCGTGGGCCTTGTGGCTTTCCTCCTTAATCCCCGCTACCGCATGCTTGCCTTCATGTACCTCGTACCCGTTGGGTTTTTCTATTTTTCAAAAGGGCGAAGCTATTACACGGCCGGCGTCTATCCCATGCTGCTGGCGATGGGCGCGGTTACTTGCGAACGATGGATCGCCGCCCTGCCGCGCTGGGGCCGGCGCACCATTGAATCTGTCTTCTTTACCGGCCTCACCGCTTACGCAGCGTTCATCATTGCCGGCTGGGTACCGCTCGCCACGTCCGGCCCGCTGCGCACCTTCGCGCTCAAACACTCGGGCGACCTGCGCGAAGAAATCGGCTGGGATGAAATGGTGCGTACCGTGGCTCAGATTCGTGACTCACTGACACCTGATCAGCAGGCCCACCTCGCCATCACTACCGGCAACTACGGCGAGTATGGAGCGATCGATATACTCGGCCGCGCGTATGGGTTGCCTGAGCCAACCGGCACCACCAACTCCGAGTGGCTTCGCGGCTATCCCACGCGGCCCATCACAACCATCATTGCGCTAGGCATAAGGCCTGAAGAGGCCAACGAAATATTTACCAACTGCCGCATCGTGGCGCACAACGGCAACTCAGAGGGCATCCACAACGAAGAGCTTGATGACCACCCATACATTTACCTGTGCGGTCCTCCCCGCAAACCAATGTCAGAACTTTGGAAAGAACATAAGGACTTTGGGTGATTTGAGGTCAGAGCCTCCACAGATTCGGTGTGGATCTGTGCGTTTTCTGGGTGGATTCTGTGCGGTTTCTGTTTGGTTTCTGTGCGGTTTTGGATGGATTAAATTGTTGATTCAATTGAGTTACATCCGCAGTTGCACAGTTTCTGCGTGGATTTCGGAAGACAATTATTTTCGACTTTGCAGCAATTCTCGAAGGCAGGCGTTGCACGGCAAGTTGAGATCATCGTTTCCATGATTGCTCGTGCCATGCTTCGATCCTTCCTTTTAGACTTACGATTTCAATTGTGCGCCAATTGGACGAAATTACATGCAAATGCCGGAAAGAAAATTTTGAGCTCGCCAACCGGCCAATATCCCGGCCCCAAGTGCGAGGGATCGCCACCCCAAGCCGAGGGCACATGGGAATTTCGCTTAGTACAACAACACAGCAACCCGATAAGAAGTGAATCCGCCTTGAACTGGACCTGCCGGGCAACTGCCGATGGCCGCGGAACGGTAGTTACCCGAGCTGAGCTTGTCTGCCAGTTGCTGAGGCAGCTTGTCGAGGGTTGGATCTTGCCAGCGGTCTATGAATCGCGGTTCCACGCCGGCTGCATTTCGCGGAAAACCCGAGGCCGTGGCACAGGCTGCGCGCGCCGCCGCGTGGTCGTCCTCAATTCCAATGCCGCTCACCCGCACCAGCTCGGCCACTCGCGCCTCAACTTGATCTGCGGACAGCGACGGCACTTCGCGGGCAAAATCCTGCACTGCATATAGCACGCCGCGGCTGGCTATTACCGCAATGCCTACCCTGTCAACTTCAGGGCTCAACAGGTTGGCGCGATGTCCGGGTGACTTCATCCATGCCTCGTGAATCACCGCAGGAGTTGACCCGATCGCCACATTTTCTTCAATCGTGCCAAAGCGGGCGCCTGAATTGGCCGCTCGCTCTTGCAGGTCGAGTTCGCCATCGTACCTGTGCGCGATTGGTCCCTCACGCACCATCCAGCGGCAGTGGAAGAGCGCTGCCCTGGCCAGTGACGGATCCCATTGCAATTGCCCGAGGCCGGCAATGCTGCGTGCGTGATTGGCCATGGCGAGGAGTTGTTCGGCTTCGGCCTGCAGGTTGGCGCCGGCGGCATTCTGGCCGCCCGTGTTCGATTGTGGCTGCGCAGTTGCAAATGCAGGAGCTAGCAGTACGGCGCAAACGGCGCATAATTGCAGTGCAGTTTTCATGGTTGGTCTCACGGTTAGTGTAGACCCGGCCCGCAGACGCAAGTCGCTGCATCTCTTTTGTTGCCGATGGTTTTTCCCATCACCATGGGTTTTTGCGAAACGGATCAGAAACACCAAGAGATATCTATTGCGTCGCTTGGTTCACCGCAGGGATCTTGCCTGGCGCCTCCAGCAGGAATTTGGGATCGATACGGGCGTCGTGCCATCGGATGCCGAACCACAAGTGTGGTCCCGTAGCACGGCCAGTCGATCCTTCCCGACCCAGGGTTTCGCCCTTGCTGACTTTCTGCCCGGCCTGGACCTTGATATCTAATAGATGGAAGTACATGCTGATGAGCCCGTCGCCGTGGTCGATAAACACTGCGTTGCCCTCGAAGAACATTTCATCTGCGAAAACTACCGTTCCCGCCGCAACTGCAAGGATTGGAGAGCCCACCGGCGAATCGTAGTCGGACCCCATGTGGGCCTGTTCAGCCATTTTGCCGTTGTAGACCCGCTTCACGCCGAAAGACTTGCCCACGCTCATTGGCCTTACCGGCGCCCCAAGGGGCAGCGTAAACTGCGCCGGCCCTTCTTTTGTCCTCCATATTTTGCCCAGCAGCACCTGGTCGCCCGCGTCGCGCTTCAGGTCCTCCCGCGAGGGGTTGGCCTGGGGAATGTCGGGAAGGGTTATCTCCTCGGTCCCGTAGTCGTTCGCCTCCACAGAGATGCGGGCAAACTTCTTTGGACCCGTGCCCCAGAGCGCGATGGCGATAGGTCCAGGCTTAACTAGCAGGTCGATCGGATAGTAGCAAGTACCCTCCAGCGAGGCCCAGGAGCGGCCTTTCATGCTGCATCGCGTGGCACCCGTGGCCGTCCAGCGGACCAACATGCCCGGAGCCGCCGAGATGCTTGCTTGATGCCCTTGTGCCGTCGAGACCGTGGGCGAAATGAAGCAGACCAGCGCCAATGCTGCAACGATACTACCGCGAGGATGAATGACCATCGTGATGTCTCCCTTGCACAAAGAGTTCCAAGTCGCACTTACTCTATGCGCGAATGGACAAATCCCGGGTCTGCAATTTCAGACCCCTGGTAGCTGCATGTATGCGCGCGCAGAGAGTCAAGATCATTAAGGAACTTAACAGCGCGAGACTTGAGCTTTCTGTTCAAAACGGCACAGCCGTTTCATCCATCGCGGGTCGGCGACGGCGGTGGCGGACTGATACAAGACTCCGTGCCGATGGCGTTTTTCACCATCCTGCAAAACCGCGGCCTTTCAAGGCCTTATTTCTGCAGCTGGTTCCAGGCTGGAGTTGGGTCTGGATTGTCGTCTGTGCTTTTTAGTTGTTCATTTCCGAAATTGTCGCGCGGTCCGATCCAGAGGAACAGAACGAGGGCCGGCAGTCCGACGACGCTGGTGAGCAGGAAGAACTTTTCCCAGCCGATCTTCTCTGACAACACTCCGCCCGAGGATGCCACTACGGTGCGGCCGAGCAAAGCGAGCGAAGAAAGCAGCGCGTACTGAGTGGCCGTAAATGCGGGCGAACACAGACTGGAGAGATAGGCTACCAAAGCGGTCAAGGCCATAGCGCCCGTGAGATTTTCGGCAGTGACGCATAAAGCCAGGTAGCCGATACGATGACCTTCCACGGCCTGCAGAACAAAGAACAGGTTTCCGACCGACTGCAAAATACCGCAAAGAATGAGCGCGCGACGGATTCCGAACCTGGTGGTGACGACGCCACCTATCAGCGCTCCTGCGACGTTCGAAAAAACGCCAAATATTTTTGAAGCGGTGGCAATTTCCGGCAAGGAAAATCCGAGCGATATATAGAGCGGGGTTGACATCACTCCCGCCATGGCCTCGCCCAGCTTGTACCAGAAAATGGCGATCAGGATGACGGGCCAAAGCGGCCGGTGCATGAAATCGCGAAAGGGTCCGGTGACGGCGGTCGAAAACGCGTGGCTAATCGCCTGCCATCCCGATCCCGCTACATATGAAACCTGCGCCGAAGCTTTCGGTTCCGGACCTAGCAAAAACACCAACAGCCCTACAACCATGAGCGCAGCCATGGTGGCATAAGCCGCGAACCAGCCTGCGTAGGCTGCGATGAACAGGCAGCCCGCACCGGAAACCAGCATGCCGATCCGATAGCCGGCCGTGACCAAGGCTGCGCCGGGACCCTGCTGATCGATGGTCAGGCTCTCAACGCGCCAGGCATCGATCACGATATCCTGGCTGGCCGATAGAAATGCGACAACGACCGCCAGCACGGCCATGCGAGGCAGGTTGTGCTTTGGATCGCACATACCCAGCAAGAGAATTGCGCCGATGAGAAGAATCTGGATGGTGATGCCCCAACCGCGCCGCCGCCCCAGAGGCAACGGTGGAGGCACGCGATCGATGAGCGGCGACCAAAGAAATTTGAATGCGTATGGAGTGCCCACCAGTGCGAAGGTGCCGATGGCCGCGCGCTTAACTCCGCCTGTCGAAAGCCATGCCGATAGCGTTGAGTAGGTGAGCAGCAGCGGCAGGCCGCTTGAGAATCCCAGCGCGAGCACCTGCAACACGCGCGGCTGAGTGTAGGTTGCGAGCGCGTGGCGCCAGTTTGATTGAGTGTGTGGTTCGTTGATTCGCGACAATTGCTTTATTTTAGTATGCTCGCCGAAGCTATGGTTTCGTCGACGGTGAACTTATCTGTCATGCTGAAAGAACATGAAACTCGGCATCGTCAGCGATACTCACGGCCTTCTTCGTCCTGAGGTCGCGCTCGCACTGAAAGGCGTCGACCATATTGTTCATCTTGGCGATGTGGGGAAAATTTCCGTTCTCGACGAGCTTGCGAAGATCGCGCCGGTGACTGCGGTTCGCGGAAACGTAGACCGCGATGGCGCTTGCGGCAAGCTGCCCGAGACTGAAGTCTACCTGGCCGAAGGCCACTACATTTACATGCTGCACGATCTGAAGACGCTGCACCTTGACCCTGCCGCCGCAAAGTTTGCGGCAGTGCTCTACGGCCACACGCACGTGCCGAATTACCACACAAAGAAAGGCGTGCTGTACTTCAATCCCGGCTCGTGCGGGCCGCGGCGATTCGAGCTGCCGGTGACACTGGGACTGCTTGAGATCGACAAAAAGCACGCGCTGCAGCCGCAGATCGTGACGCTGTTCTGAAGGCTTTGAGGCCTGCTGAAGCATTGATGACTCGGAACGCTGGACGTGAAAGTACGATTCGGAGCCATAAATCGGGCTAAAACCCAAAAAGGGTCAAGAACGGGCTAAAACGGGGTCCAATGTAACAGAATTCGGCTTGTTACATTTCTGTATGTGATTGATTTAGTGGGTGTTGCCAAGGATGCTCACTATTGTCGTTCTGGTAACCCCGGGGGAGGGGGGGTGGGTACCCCCCCTTTTTTGTGTCTCGGACAAGGCTGAGTCGCGACCCAAAAGATGAAATTTACCGCAATTCGGGCAAAGGGCGCTAATGAAAACAAGTATGCGCCTGGAGGGCGAAATTGCATGCAAAGCTGCGAAACATTTATGCGATTGAAGCTTAAGGGAGGGTTGGGAGCTTTCGATTCGGCGAAACTTGTGGTGTCAGGCGGGTCGCAACTTAGTGGCGGCTTTGGAGTTTGGTGAATTCTGCTTGAAGTGGAAAACAGACGCTTGAAAGTTTTCGGCTTTCCTGCTAACTAATACTTTAGTTGGTGCGTCTATGGGAGTGTGGGGATGGAATCCTGAATTGGCCGCGACCTTAGATAGGAGGGGACACTAAGAACCTTCCCTCAGGGGATAGAGCCCGGAAGTTATTTGATTGGTTGATGTACGAGCTAAAGAGGCTGCGGAAAAACTCAGTAAGCGAGGCAATTTCACAATCGCAGGCACAGCAGGGGCTAAAGCCCGCCTCATTTTGCTGGCCTTATCGGCACGACTAAAGTCATGCCCTGTTACAAAGCTCCCTTTGCCTGTGCCTGAACGAGTTTTTCCGCCGCCTGTAAAGCCCGTACCTTTCAAAACGAGCCCGTACGTTTCAAAACTAACCCGTGCCTTTCAAGACGGCCCTTTGGCCGTGGCTTCGAGAAAAACATGCCTCCACGCAAATCAAACACGCTGACTGAAGCCGAGCTGAGACTGATGAAGATTCTCTGGCGGCGCGGTGAGTCGGCTGTTACCGACCTGGTGGCGGGGCTGCCCGAGGACGAGCCGCTGGCGTACAACTCGGTGCTTACCACCATCCGCATCCTTGAGCAGAAGGGCTATGTGGACCATCGGCAGGAGGGTCGCGCTTTTGTCTACCGGCCGTGCGTTGCCGAGGACGAGGCGAGCCGGTCAGAAGTGAAACACATTCTGAACCGGTTCTTTGGGAACTCGCGCGAGCGGCTGCTGCTGAGCCTGCTGGGCGATGAAGAGGTTACACCCGCCGAGTTGGAACGTTTGCGTGCGGCAATAACGATGGCTGCTCCCGATGGAGTCGAAGAGGGCTCGGGCGGCATCGAAAGAGGGGGAGGCGAAGCGTAGTGGCGATGGCTTCCACATTATTGCTACAGATATTGAGCGCTGCGCCGGGTGCGTTGCCTGCCGATGCGTTTGAGGCGTTGCGAAGTTCTGCGTACCAGTTTGCGCATTGGGCCGGGCCAGCTGCGGTGACTGCTCTTTGGCAGGGCGCGGTGGTGGCGGCGGGACTGGCGATTTGCCTGCGGCTATTCCGCCAGGTTGGCGCGGCACATCGTTTTGCGGCGTGGGCGGCGGGGTTCAGCATGCTGGTTGCGCTGCCGTTTGTGCCGGCGCTGGCGAATGTATTAGCGCCGGGCACGGATTCGACTTTGGGAGCGGCTTCCCCTTCCCTTGGTTCTTTTGCATCTGGTTCTCTCGCGCATCCCTTACTGCAACTGAGCGATCGCTGGAGCCTGGCGATTGCGGCGCTGTGGTTGCTGCTGGCGCTGGCGCGCCTGGTTGATCTGGCAATTCATACGGGCAGGCTGCGCGGATTATGGAAGGGTGCAACTCCTATCGCTATGGACGAGGGTCTGCTTGCGGAACTGAATTTGGCGGGCGATGCTGGGCAGCCGAAGTTTGAGCTTTGCAGTACGCGCGAGCTTGACCGGCCCAGCGTGATTGGATTTTTTGCGCCGCGAATACTGATTCCCGAGTGGCTGCTTGAGCGGCTGACGCGGCAAGAATTGGAACAGGTGGTGTTGCATGAGGCTGAGCACCTGCGGCGGCGCGACGACTGGACAAACCTGCTGCAGAAGCTTTGCCTGGTGATGTTTCCGCTGAATCCTGCGCTCATGTTTGTTGAGCGGCGTTTATGCCGCGAGCGGGAGATGGCGTGCGATGAGGGCGTAGTGCGGCGGACGCAGGCTCCACGAGCCTACGCTGCCTGCCTTGCTGGGCTGGCCGAGCGGCACATGGAGCACCGGGCCGAATTGACATTAGGCGCGCGGGCGAAAGCACTGACCCTGAGCGCATTTGAGCGGCGGCCTGAGCTGGCGCGGCGCGTGCACAGCATCCTATTGCGGCGGAGCGTGATGCACCCGTTGATGAGCCGCGCGCTGGTTGGCACAGTGGGTTGCGCGCTGGCAGTGGGAGCGGTGGCACTGGCGCGCTACCCGCAACTGGTGGCGTTTGTTCCGGCAGAGCCCGTGGTTACGGTGGATACGGCGCAGTTGGTTCCCGAACAATTACGCGGCGACAAGGTGATTGCGCCTGCGGCGGGTTCGAATTTCCGCGCCGTGAACGCGATGGCGATTGTGCCCGATATAAAGCAGCGCGGCGACGCTCATCGCCAGATGAGTTTTGACAAGACGAGTGCTTATAAGATGGGCTCGCAAGAGAGGGAGCCAAAGTTTCGGCAGACCTTCGTAAGCGCTAAAGGGAATGCCGCGAGTCCGGACACCGTTGCGGGCGCCAAAAAGAGTGAGGCTGCTGTGCCGCGGGAGCTGATAGTGCTGACGGCCTTTGAGCAGGTGCAGTCAGAAGGCGACGTGCTGGGCGACAAGGCGATGCCGGACTACGGAACGGATACCTATGGGCGGCCTGTCGACGGCGGCGAAGGTCGAGTTACGGTGACGCAGCTGATCTTCAAGGTGTACACCCGCGCAACTGCCGGGGCGCGTGAATCGGATGGTCCGGGCGGATCGACACCCGCTGACCAGAAGCAACCGACTGAGATTCCGACTTCCGCGGCCGCGCCCAGCGCGAATATGCAAACTACAAATTCGACAAGTAACGCTGGCGGCAGCAGTGTGAAACCCGCCAGCTCCGCTGCGCACGAAACAAATTCTCTGACCCATTCTCAAGCTAGCCAACCCCACGCAGTGGCGCTGGGCAACGGCTGGTTCGTGATTCAACTTTAAGGACTTTGAATTTCAACCTACGGAGAAGAAAACATGATCGCATCAACTAAACAATTAGTAGCAGCCGCAAAGAAGCTGGCGCTCCCTGCCGGCATTGTTGCGACGCTGGTGCTGAGCTTTGTATTTTTAACAACACACTATACGGCGCACGCGGCACCAGCCGCCGGGCCCATGGACAGCCAGAGCGTGGAGCCGCTGGTGGCACTGGACAACGCGGTTGAAGCCGTAGCGGCGCGGGTAACGCCGGCAGTGGTGAACGTGGCAGTAACTTCGCGCACGACGGCCGACCAGGTGTCGGAAGATGGCGACGGGCAGGACGGTGGCCCAGGCGGCGGCCAAAACGGGCAAGGTGGCGGACAAGGATTTGGCGGCATGAATCCGCAGGATCTGCCGCCTGGATTGCGCCAATTCTTTTTCGGCCAGAACGGGCAGGGCATGAGGCCGCAGCAGCCGCAGATTGAGCATGGCATCGGCAGCGGCGTAATTATTTCGCCGGACGGGTACATTGTGACCAACGACCACGTGGTTGACGGAGCGACCCAGATTCGCGTGACGCTCGACGATCGCCGCGTGTTTACCGCCAAGCTGATCGGCGTAGACAAACTGAACGACCTGGCGGTGATCAAGATTGACGAACACAACCTGCCCAGCATTGCGTGGGGCGACTCAAGCAAGCTGCGCCCGGGGCAAACCGTGCTGGCGTTCGGCAATCCCTTCGGCAACTTTCCGTTCACGGTTACGCGCGGCATTATCAGCGGACTCGATCGGCCCAACCCTTACAGTGACGATGCGCGCAAGCCGGGCGATTATATTCAGACGGATGCGGCAATCAATCCCGGCAACTCGGGCGGGCCGCTGGTTGACTCACGTGGCGAGCTGATCGGCATTGACACGTTCATTATTTCGAACAGCGGCTCGTTTGCAGGCGCGGGGTTTGCGATTCCGGTGCAGCTTGTGAAGGCTTCGGCTGACCAGATCATCAAGTCGGGCTCGGTGCATCACGGGTACCTTGGCATCAGCATGAACGCGGTGACGCCTGAAAATTCCAGCTTCTTTAACCTGCCCGATGCGTCGGGCGCGATTGTGAGCGAAGTAACGCCTGACTCGCCGGCCGATCACGCGGGCCTGAAGAGCGGCGACGTGATTCGTACGCTTGACGGCAAGACGATTCCCAATTCAAGCGCGCTACAGGTTGCGGTGAGCGAGATGATGCCCGGCGCGCAGATTGAGCTGGGTGTACTGCGCAACGGCAAGCAGGAAACCATCCACATCACGGTGGGCGAGTTCCACGCCAAGCAGATGGAAGAAGCTGCAAACGCGGGCTCAGGCAGCGGCGCGCAGGGCGGCAAGCTGGGCGTGGCGCTCAATGCGCTTACTCCTGACGTGCGGCAACAGTTCAAGATTCCTGAACGCGTGCAGGGAGCAGCAATCGAGAATGTGCGCCCAGGCAGCGCGGCTGACGATGCGGGACTTGCACCGGGAGACGTGATTATTGAAGTGAACCGCAAGCCGGTGGATGGGCCCGAAAGCTGCGTGAACGCGATTCATGCCGCCCCGGCCGACAAGGACATTCTGCTGCTGGTATGGGCGAACGGCGGGGCGAGCTTCCGCGTGGTGCACCCGGAGCAGAATGCGGGATAAAAGACAGGGCACCAGATAACAACTAGGGCAAGGTGGTTGCGTGCGGTTCGCTGACTCTGAAGGGTTGGCGGGCCGTACGCGTTTTGCACTTATGCGAATTCGATATTCTCTTATACTCGATGCATGGCCACGGTTCAGGCATGCGGTTGGAGGCTCGAAAATGCTGCGCGCCGCGCGGGTGCGCTGAGCATTGCCGGCCTTGATGAAGTGGGTCGCGGACCGATGTTTGGGCCGGTGGTCGCGGCCGCGGTAATCTTTCCAAAGGGCTGCCGCCTGCCGGGCCTCACCGACTCAAAGCAGCTAACGGAAAAGATGCGCACCGAGTTTGACGGCGAGATTCGAGCGAGCGCGATTGCGTGGGCAGTGGCCGTGATTGATGTGGAGACCATCGACCGCATCAACATTCGGCGGGCCTCGCTGCTGGCCATGCGCACGGCGGTTGAGAAGCTGGCGTTGACGCCGGACTACCTGCTGATTGACGGACTCGACACCATTGACTGGCCCTGCCCGCAGCAGGCGGTCGTACAGGGCGATGGCACGAGCATGTCGATTGCCGCGGCCAGCGTGCTGGCCAAGGTGTATCGCGATCGCATGCTGGTTGAGCTTGACGCGGTGTATCCCGGCTACGGACTGGCGAGACACAAAGGCTACTGCTCGGCCGAGCATCTTGAAGCGCTTAAGCGGCTGGGGCCGACGCCGCTGCACCGCAAGAGTTTCGGCCCCGTGGCACAGACGGCGCTACAATTCCCAGAGTGATGAGGCGTGACGAAAATCGGGAAGTGAAAAGGCTCTGCTGGCTTGGCGTGGCGGCGTTCGCGTGCCTAATGCTGAGCGGCTGCCCCGATGACAACGCGCCGCGTAAGCCTGACCCCACCAAGGGCACCGTAACCGGGCTGGTGCTGTGCACCGATACAGGCAAGGCCGCGCGTTTTGCCACCGTAATGCTTCTGCGAGCATACGATCCCAAGACTGCCGCTGATGGTCCCGACAAAGACTCGGTCGACCTGGACGAAAACGGCACGACCGGCCTGGATGGCAAATTCAAAATTGAGGCTGTGCCTCCGGGCGACTACTACGCCTTTGCCACGCTCGATGGATATATCGACCCAACGCTGGCCGTGGATGAGAATCGGCTTGGCTCCGGGGCATCGGAGCGCGAGAAACTTATCGACGAGATCGACCAGTGGAAAGATCACCTGGTGAAGCTCACCGTTGCGGCGCAGCACGTGTCGGACATTAGTGTTTCGATTGATCGCGGCGCAGAGATTGACGGCACCATGAGTTATGACGACTCGAGTCCGGCGATCGGCATTCGCTTTGTGGTGCTTCGAAAGACCGCGCAGGATCATTGGATCAAGATCGGATCGAATGGAGATGATGGCTGGCCAAGCGACGTGAAGAGTGACGGGCGCGGACGCTATAGCATTCCCGATCTGCCGGAAGGCGAATACAAGGTTTGCGCACTGCTGCCGGTGAAAGACGAAAACATGTCGCCGAAATTCTGCTTTGGCGGCGGCTTCCGCATCAATAAGGCTGAATCTGTGAAGGTGAGCGCGGGCGAAACGCATGACGGAGTCGACATTATGTTGCCGCTTGACGGACTCTTTACCGTGGCCGGCAATATAACCGCGGGGACCGACGCGCACGCGCCTTCGCAAGCGACGGTGCATCTGCTTTACGCTGACGACCGCGAAGAAGCGCGCCAGACTGCGATGCTGAAAGATGGCAGCTTCAGCTTCGACTACGTGCCTGTGGGTAGTTACATTCTGCAGATTACGAATGCGCAGGATGCGGCTGCTGGTGCGCCGGCGGCTGGTGGGGCGAATGGTGGCGAAACTGGCGGCGCGGGCTCGGGGACCCAGGCGCAGGCCGCAACGCTGGTTCATAAATACATGGACAAGGAGACGCCGCTCAGCGTGCAGAGCGACTTGGATGATGTGCAGGTTATGCTGGTTGATCACTGCTGTCCAAAATAGCTTTTTGAATTGATAAGTTGAGCCGCCCTCCGGCGGCGTGTTTCAGAATGACTTTGTCGAGAAGTCGCTGAAAAGCGCTGTGGAGGGCGTGAGTCATGGTACAAGTCG
>Ga0265338_10006953_pt1 | contig 14227 bp, 14 predicted proteins | sample 42126metaG_FD_193579 | JGI IMG/M metagenome (GOLD analysis project Ga0265338, IMG submission 193579) | Rhizosphere microbial communities from Carex aquatilis grown in University of Washington, Seatle, WA, United States - 4-21-26 metaG | ecosystem: Host-associated > Plants > Roots > Rhizosphere... | reverse complement strand
GTGAATTCATCATCATTAATACCGATATATAGATAATGATGGTTAAAGGATCGCGAAATAACATATCTAATGTGCTCATGATCGATATTTTTATTTCTTCAACATCGTTGGTCATACGAGCCATAATATTTCCTTTCTTCTCGTCGGAATAATACGATAATGGCAATTTAATGATTTTGTTAAAAAGAGATATTTGAATATCCTTAACAACTCCATTTACAATGAAAGCCATGGTATAAGATGCCATGAAAATAAAGAGATTTTTAAATAACGATGCAATTACAACACAAATCACAACTAAAAGTAAAGCAGACGATTTACCATGAACAATTATTATTTGACTTAGAATATAGTATAAATCGTTTTGCAATGCCGAAACAGAAACGAGAGGTTTATATACGGTTACCATCGGCTGAGTTCCAAATAAAATCCCTAAAAAAGGAATAAAAAGACTAAATGAAAATAAAGCGAAGATAGTAGCCAATATATTTAAAATAATATTTGATAACGCTTTGTATTTATACGGCTTAATATATTGCCAAATTTGAGAAAAGTCTTTCATGTAAAATGTTTTTCAGTGTTACAAAAAATTATAAAGCATTTTTTTGTATGCTTTTTGTATGCTAAATAATACGATTCGAGTATATCCAAATTTTTTATCATCAATCATCGAAGGCATAGCACCATTTAAACTGCCTTGAATTGCTATAGCGGGGTGACACCAATATATTGAAATTAGATCTTTATTAGCACATTGATTGTGGAACCAATCAATAGGCTGAGAGCATTTATTGTTTTTTATTTCCAATAAAATATTTTTTGCACATTCGTTATCAATAATATATGCTCCAGCCATTCTACCATTTGGCTTTTTATATAGGTAGCTGTTATTTATTTTTTCACTTTTTTTAACATATTGTAAATTCGAATCTTCTAGTGAGATTAAACAATTATGTATTTTTTTAGCTTTAATTTCATTACATAGAAGCTCAAACTGGGGTTTAAAATTCTTATAGAACGAAATATCATCTTCGAGTATTAATGCATAATCTATAGAATCGTTCACTATTTTTTCATAAGCCAAAATATGTTTATAAGCACACGAACTAACATTCGAAACGTTATTTAATGGTTCTATAAAATAATTCGAAATAATTTGAGGAGTTAAATCTTTTTTGTCGCCATCTACAATGAATATACTATCGAATTCTTTATTTCCTATTTGTTTCTTAATATAGATTTCACGCTCAAGAGCATCACTAACATGGATTATATATGTTTTAAACATTTTTATAATAATTCAATATTCAATTTATGCATCGATTTAAAATGAAACCTTCAATCAATATAAAATCAACACAACAATTGTAGGTGATCTATTATTGTTAGGGTTTCAAATCAGATCATTAATCAACCACTATATTATATAGAGATAAAATAATATAAGAAATTAGTCGCAAAATTACGTTTAAATCTCGATTAACAATCAAAGATTATATGTTAATCATTCTATGTTCTCAATTCATTGATTAAGATTTTCAAATTTGAAAAAGCATTTAAGTCTTCAATAAAATGACGTAGTAACTGAAACAACATATCATAGTAAGTAAGTGGGATAAAACTGAGGCACAAAGGCTTATTGCCGATAGTGGCTTGTTTTTATAATTTTAATTCGTTCGGCTGTATTTTCCTATCGTTAAATTAACGATATATATCGCGTTTTCTCCGATCTCGATTTGCTTATTTGCTGTCTAATTTACTGATTGTCATATTAAAAAATCTGTAACTTTGTCACCTACTATTTAAATAGGATATATGCTAAGGTGTATCTCTATTTCTCATAGGGGTTGAGTTGTTATTTTATAATAAGAAAGTTTTTTTAACGGTATTACCAATTTTAAAGGTAGCAATAATTAAAGTGTAAACAAATGAAGAGGAATACAATTCTTAAAATCGCAGTTGTTCTGCTTTTGTTTGGTTCTTGTAAAAAAGACAAACTTGCAGCACCCAGTTATCCTGCAAATATTAGTTTTAAAACACAACTGGTACCCATTTTCACGAAAGATTGCTTTAGTTGCCACGGAGGATCGACCCAACCGAACTTAAAGACCAATCTATATAAAGCAATTACGTCTACGAGCACTCAAGGTACCGGGGTTAATGTCGCAACACCTACCGGAAGTGGAATATATAAAACATTACAAGGTAAGATGGCAGGAAAAATGTCGTCGGGCGATGTAAATTTAGTCTTAGGTTGGATAACGCAAGGAGCAAAAAATAATTAATCATTAAAAAGTAGAACAATGGTAAGAAAAATCAATGTAAAGGTTATTGCAGCATTCATCTTTTTAACTCCTATTGCAGGGTTTGCACAAGATGATTTGATGAATATTTTGGATCAAGAGGTTAAACCCGAATCGCAAGAGGTTGAATATACTTTTAAATCTACCCGGATCGTTAATTTCCAATCAATCGAACGAATGCACGAAGGTCAGCTTGATGTGAGAATTAACCACCGTTTTGGACAACTCAACCTAGGTCCTTACGAATTGTGGGGATTAGATCAAGCGGTTATGAACTTTTGCTTGGAATATGGAATTAAAGATTGGTTGCAAGTGGGCATTCGCCGAGGGAACATCGATAAATTGTACGATGGTTCTTTAAAGTTTTCTTTGTTCCGTCAAACAAAAGGTGGTGTTCACGAAATGCCGGTTGCTATTTCTTTCTTTACCGATATGGCATTAGTAACGATTAAAGATAGTGCAAAATATATAAACACCTTAGATCGTTTTGCATTTACCGACCAACTTTTAATTGCAAGAAAATTCACCGAAAAATTCTCTCTTCAAATAATGCCTACCTATATACATCGTAATCAGGTAGCATTCGACGAATGGAACAATACCTTTGCCTGCGGTTTAGGTGGTCGCTATAAATTGACAAGACGTTTAGCTCTTTCATTTGAATATTCGTATGCCAACTTAAGGAAAAACACAACAACTAAATATTATAATCCCGTATCAATAGGATTCGACCTTGAAACAGGTGGTCACGTGTTTCAATTATTCCTTACAAATTCTTTGAATATGGTTGAAAATAGAGTTATTGCCGAAACACAAGGCGATATTAAAAATGGAGGAATCTATTTCGGTTTTAATATATCACGCGTGTTCGGTGGTGGAAAAACAAAAGAAACAAAAGAATAATGTATATCAGTTTATAATTTAAAATATAGAAAAATGAAAAAAGTGATTGTAATATCAGGATTAGTATTTTTGTCAATTAGCAGTCTATTTGCTCAAAAATATATTTGCAAAGATGGTAATGTCCATTTGTTTAATAAAACAGCATTATTAACTATCGATGGTAAAAATAATAAAGCATCGAGTGTTTTAGATTCAAAAACAGGCGATCTGGTTGTTCAACTTCAAGTACGCGGATTTAAATTTCCCGAAGCTTTGCTCGAAGAACATTTCAACGAAAACTATATGCAATCGGGAACCTTTCCTAAAGCCGATTTCAAAGGTAAGATTGCTAACATAGCGAGCGTAAACTTTGCAAAAGATGGTGAATATCCAATCGAATTAGTTGGTAAATTAACCATTCACGGCGAAACTCGCGATATAAAAGAAAAAGGTAAAATTGTTATCAAAGGAGGTAAAGTTTCGGGCGAATCGGCTTTCCCTATTTCATTAGCTAACTATAAGGTGAAAATTGAAGAAAGCTACAAAGACAGAATTGAAGATAAAGTGTCGCTTACAATGACTTTCAATTATGAAGTTTTAGCAGGGAAATAATTAATAACTAAAAAGTAATAGTTAATAACTAAAAGGTAATAGGATGAATAAGTATTTGAAGATATTTTTAATTGTAGCCGGTATAGGCTTGGTGCTTGGACTTTGTGGTGTATATTATGTGTTTCACATGCCACACCGGAATTTAGCAGACGAAAAACCTAACGTTGTAATGACTGCAAAAGCATTGTTCGACGATTTCAGCAAAAACGAAACTGCAGGTACTAAAAAATATGGCAATAAAGCCGTTCAGGTTTCGGGTAATGTTGTTGATGTTAAAGTAACCGATAAAGATGCAACCATTGTTTTAAACGATGCATCGTCGGGTGTTACCTGTTCGTTCGATAGTGCAACCGTTGCTGAAAATAAAGCCGACTTTCAAAAGATTAAGGTTGGTGATGCATCTACCGTTCGTGGTCAATGTGATGGATTGGATATGATTCAAGGCGTTATGTTGTCGCGTAGTGTTTTAGTGCGGTAGATACAATTCACGAATTGTATCTTTCACGAATAGTCTCTATTCACAAATTATCACTATCACGAATTGTCTCTATCATAGACGCAAACATATTAGATACATTATTAAGTGGTTCACATCATTCCAATAAAAAATAATTAAATTATATTATGATGAAAAAAATAATCTTTCCTGTTTTATGCCTTTTAGTCATATTAAATATTGGGTGTGTTAAAGATAAGACTATTGATCCTTCAACGCTCGATTCTACAACTACCAGTCCTTACGTTCCGTCGTTGAAAGACACTACGTCTATTGCGAACTTGAAAGATTTGGATAGTGGTCGCGTTATATATGTAAATAAATGTATTGCTTGTCATAGTCTGTATAAAGTTGAAATCTTTACTGCCGATCAATGGTCAAATTATGGTAAAACGATGGGTTCACGATCTAAATTAACCTATGCCCAAGATACCCTTTTAATTAAATATTTGACAAAAGGAAAAGCTCCTTTACTCGATCCGGCAACATTAGGTCTTTATGTGCCTACGAATAAAGATACAACGATTAATGCTTCTTTGATCAATTTATTAAATGGACGAAGCCTCTATATCGTAAACTGCAAAAGCTGTCATAATTATTATACCGCCGAGAATGTTTTACAATCGATGAATACAAAAAACAGTTGGTATCCAACCTTGCAAGACTCTTTACATCGATCAATTTTAATACCTTCCGATTATTCGAATGTTATTAATTATTTGACCAAAGGAGCGTTGCCTATTAAACCGACTTATATCAGTTTTAAAAACATCATTATCCCAATGATTAACGAGAATTGTATTTCATGTCATAATGCTTCAGGACAAAAACCCGATTTTACAAGTTTAAATACCATGTATTCAACAATGACTTCTAAAACAATCGAAGGTTGTGGTGTCGATACCGTTACTGCAACCAATAGCGGATTGTATAAAACATTAACAGGTCCAATGGCTGGTAAATTGTCGGATTCAGAAATGCAACTTTTATTAAAATGGATTTCTGAAGGAGCGAGAAATAATTAAGAATAATGGTGAATGGTGAATGGTGAATGGTGATACGTTTTTGGATTTATTATTCAGGGCTAAATTCTAATTATACATCAAATACCATCGTTGAACTCGAAACAAGATTGACATCAATAAATAATATTCATACTTTAAATCGAGTATAAGCCTGAAGGGTTTAAATGTGAGTAGCCACAAAGGCGAATAAGGATTTTCACAAAGGCACACAAAGGTATATATATGGAACTAGGCTCAAGCGGAAAACCTATCCACAATGCATTCCCCTCCTTTGGAGGGGTGTCCGGCAGGACGGGGTGGTTAGTTTTTAGTTTTTAGTTTTTAGTTAAAATAGTAGGTTTGAATTTGTTCTTATTATTCAATATAATATCCAAAATAATGAAGCCTTTCAACCATTCACCATTCACCATTCATAATTCACCATTATTTAACGAAGAGTTGCAGCTCTTCGTTTTTATTTAGAATAACGTTGTTACTGATTCATAAACGAATGATTGTTGCATTGAAAATCTGATTCTTGGAATCGTTAAGCCCGAACTGTTTAAGAAAAATTCGTACTTTAGCGTCAAATATAAATGAATATGTTTCCACAAACACGATTACGTCGACTTCGCTATAATGCAACTCTAAGAGAGTTAGTACGCGAAACAAGCCTTTCGGCACATGATTTTGTAATGCCCTTATTTGTAATATACGGACAAAACAAAAAGAATCCAATTAAATCAATGCCCGGTCAATATCAACTTTCGGTCGAAAATTTGGTGATTGAATGTATAGAATTGGCAAAAGCAGGAGTGAAATCGGTTTTACTTTTTGGTATTCCTGAACATAAAGATGAACATGGACTTGTTGCATGTCATCACGATGGCATTGTTCAACAAGCAATACGTGCAATAAAGAAAGAACTGCCCGAAATGTATATCATAACCGATGTCTGTAACTGCGAATATACTTCGCACGGACATTGCGGTACTATTTTCGAAGGCGATGTCGATAACGATCTAACGCTTGAAACACTTGCTTTACAGTCCGTTTCGCTTGCTCAAGCAGGAGCCGATATGATTGCTCCCAGCGATATGATGGATGGACGGGTTCAAGCTATTAGAAATGCATTGGACGATGCCGGCTATTTAAAAATACCGATCATGGCTTATTCTGCAAAATATGCTTCGGGCTTTTACGGTCCCTTTAGAGATGCAGCCGAATCGACACCCCAGTTTGGCGATCGACGAACCTATCAAATGGATCCTGCTAACAGCGATGAGGCAATGCGCGAAATAGAACAAGATATCAACGAAGGTGCCGATATCGTTATGGTAAAACCGGCCTTATCGTATCTCGATATCATTCGCCGTTGCAAAGACGAATATAATATCCCTATTGCTGCATACAGTGTCAGTGGCGAATATTCAATGATCAAAGCTGCTGCTGCAAACGGATGGATTGACGAAAAACGTATTATGATGGAAATGTTAACATCAATAAAACGTGCTGGTGCTGATATCATCATAACCTATTTTGCTAAAGATGCAGTCTTGGAATTAAAAGCGAGAAATCTTTAATTACCGTCTAAATGCCATACATAAACAATCTTGACAAAGCTTCAACGCTTAAAAAAGAATTGGATCAATTCAGACCTTTGACTCCTGAAATGGAGCGTCGAATTATGCAGAAGTTCCGCTTGGATTGGAATTATCATTCTTCGCATATTGAAGGAAATCAATTGACATACGGCGAAACTAAAGCTCTTATTCTCTTTGGGCAAACGGCACAAGCTAAACCGTTGAAAGATCATTTGGAAATGACCGGTCATGATGAAGCAGTGAAATATATTGAAGAAATAATATCGCAAGAAAGAACTTTATCAGAGAGTTTTATTAGAGAGTTACATGTTTTACTACTAAAAAAACCTTATGAAGTTGATGCTATAACTCCCGATGGAAAACCAACGAAAAGAACTATATCCATTGGGAAATACAAAACGGTTCCCAATCATGTGAAAACTCAAACAGACGAAATATTCTATTTTGCAACGCCCGAAGAAACGCCTGCAAAGATGGACGATTTGATGCAATGGTATCACGAGAATCTTCATAATGAAGCATTACATCCTGTATTATTTGCAACAGAATTTCATTATCGTTTTATAAGAATTCATCCGTTCGACGATGGTAATGGACGAATAGCCCGCATGCTTATGAATTTTATCTTGATGCAAAAAGGCTATCCACCCGCAATAATAAAAACGGAAGATAAAAACGATTACTACACCGCTTTACAACAAGCCGATTCAGGGCAACTCGATTATTTCTTCAATTATGTTTGCGAACAAGTAAATAGCTCGCTCTCTATTATGATTAAAGGAGCAAAAGGCGAGAGTATTGAAGAGGAAGATGATTTGGAGAAGGAAATTGCTTTATGGAAAAACAAATTAAATGATAAAAGGGTTGAGGTTATGCCTTTATCAGATGAAATCGTGTATAATCATTATTTTAATTGGATTAAATCGTTTTTAACGTTATATAGAGAGAAATCAAAACAATTTGAAGAGATGTTTACTTCAACTCTTCGAAATGGAATGGTTAATAATAGATATTCAGGGAAAAAGAATGATGAATTAGACTTTATAGAAGATAATGTTATTAAAAATTGGAATGCTTTTACTACACAAAATAAAAACAGTGAAATGCAAACAATTACTTATGATCCAATGAGAGAAATAATTCTTAATATTCAATTTAACGGATTTAATAAAGACAATATTAATACCTTCAATCAATATAATAGTTTAAAGATTCGGTTTGAAGAATTTAGATATATCATACAATTTGATAATGATATAATAAAAGAAAATATCTATTCTGATTTCTTATCGAAAGATATTTCCAATGAAATTGTCAAAACCTGCATATCAAAAACATTTGAACAAATAAAAGCAAAGATAAAAACAGAATAATACTCTTTTCATCTGACTTCAACTCAAAACTCAAAATTAAAAACTCAAAACTAAGAAAATGAAAACTCAAAATAGTAACACCCAATTCGAACGTGCCTGCGAAGTAATACCGGGAGGCGTAAATTCACCGGTTCGTGCATTCAAAAGTGTTGGTGGTAATCCAATACTTATCAGTTCAGCAAAAGGATCAACCGTTACCGATATCGATGGCAATTCGTATATAGATTTTGTTTCGTCGTGGGGACCAATGATTTTAGGACATGCACATCCAACCATTGTTGCCACCATACAAAAGGCAGCTGAATTGGGAACAAGCTACGGGGCTCCTACCATTCAAGAAACCGAAATGGCTGAACTGATCTGTTCTATGGTACCATCGATTGATATGGTTCGTATGGTTAATTCGGGTACCGAAGCTACAATGAGTGCAATACGTCTGGCACGTGCATATACAAAAAGATCGAAGATTGTAAAATTCGAAGGATGTTATCACGGACATGCCGATTTCTTCTTAATAAAAGCCGGATCGGGTGCAATGACCTTAGGTATTCCCGATAGCCCCGGAGTTCCGGAAAGTATTGCAAAAGATACCTTAACTGCCGAATATAATAATCTGGAATCGGTTGAAGCATTGTTTGCTCAATTAGGAAACGAAATTGCAGCAATTATTGTTGAGCCGGTTGCCGGTAATATGGGCGTTGTTCCACCTAACGAAGGGTTTTTACAAGGATTACGCGATATTGCAACCAAGAACGGAAGCCTTTTGGTTTTCGATGAAGTAATCACCGGATTCCGTCTTGCAAAAGGGGGGGCACAAGAGTATTATGGCGTTATGCCCGATTTAACAACCTTAGGCAAAATTATAGGTGGTGGACTTCCTGTAGGAGCTTATGGTGGACGGAAAGAAATTATGCAGATGCTTGCTCCAATGGGACCGGTATATCAAGCAGGTACACTTTCGGGCAATCCGCTTGCCATGGCATCGGGACTTGCAATGTTGAAAATAATTAACGAAACTCCCGATTTCCATAAACTTCTCGACCGTAAAGCTGAAATGTTTGAAAAAGGACTTTTGGAAAATCTTACCAAGGCAGGAATCCCGGGAGTTATTAACCGTGTAGGATCGTTGATAACGCTTTTCTTTACCGAATCGAAGCAGATTACCACATTCAAAGAAGTGATGACATCAGACCGCGATCGCTATGCAAAATACTTCAAACTATCGCTCGATGCCGGTATTTACCTTGCACCGTCACAGTTTGAAGCAGCCTTTATTTCAGCCGCACATAGCGATGCCGATATCGACTTGACGTTGAAGGCAAGCTTGGAGGCGATGAAACAATTATAAGGTTCTCAAATCGTAATGTTCTCACTTAATCAATGTCTAACGTTTAGTTACAAATTATTACACTATGTCTTCAGTCTTCATCGATACACTTCAAGGGAAAATTACAAATCGTCCACCAGTTTGGTTTATGCGTCAAGCAGGTCGAATTTCACCAACATATAGGAAATTACGCGAAACATACAGTTTTCAACAGCTCATGTCCGATCCAACATTAGCAGCTCAAGTAACATTAATGCCCGTGAATGAATTTGGTGTTGATGCAGCTATTTTGTTTTCCGATATTTTGGTTATTCCCCAGGCATTAGGTTTGGAAGTTGATTTTCCCGATAGCGGTCCGGTGTTTAAAAATGCATTATGCCGTCAAACGTCGAAAACAACATTACACTATAATCCTTCGAAACTCGATTATATCTATGCTGCGATAGACGAAATAAATAAGACAAAAACCCCTGACTTTCCACTTATCGGATTCTGTGGCGGTCCGTTTACTACCTTTCTGTTCATGGCTCAGGGAACAAGCTCGAATCATCAATTCTCGGAAGCAATGACCTATTATTACAATAATCGTAAAACGTTGCTTTCGTTACTCGAACAAATAACCGATGCAAGTATTGATTATGCCGTTAAACAATGCGAGCATGGTATAGCAGCTTTTCAAATATTTGAAACGTATGGAGGATTACTTCCTACTGAAGTTTATCTAAAAGATGTTTATCCGCAGATAAAACGTTTAATTGCAGCAGTTAAAGCTACAGGCGTTCCTGTTATTTATTTCCCAAAAGGATTAGGAACCGGATTAGCTCATATTAACGATTGTGGAGCCGATTTTGTAAGTATAGACTGGCAAGTATCACTTACCGATGCACGAAAAATGATAGATAAAAGTATCGGTTTACAAGGAAACTTTGATCCGCGATTACTTTCAGTTTCCGATACATCTATAATAAAAGAGGCGTTGGAACCATATAAAGCATTTTGGCAGGAAAACAAAAAATTTATCTTCAATCTTGGTCATGGCATAACACCCGATAACACTTTTGAAAATGCAAAGTTCACTATTGATACAATAAAATTAATAACTAATAGTTAAAAACTAAAACGCTATGGCATTTGAAAGTGTTTTAAAAACTAAAAGTTACTTATTTTCTATTGAAATAATAAAGACATTTCAATCTATTTGTAGTACTAAAAAAGAATTCGTTTTAAGTAAACAACTTTTACGTTGTGGAACATCAATAGGAGCAATGATACGTGAAGCTGAATTTGCTCAATCGAACGCTGATTTTATAAATAAATTTAGTGTAGCATTAAAAGAAGCAAATGAATGTGAATATTGGCTTTGTTTATTAAAAGATTCAGATTATTTAAAAGAGGAAGAATTTGAACCGCTTCAAAATCAAGTACTGGAATTAATCCGATTATTAGTTGCAACAATCAAAACACTTAAATCAAAAGAAACCTCTAAAAAAACAATCATTTAGACACTCTTATATTACCATTTAATTTTTAACTTTTAACTTTTAGTTTTTAGTTCATGAAAAATATACTTATAAAATACAATCGTCCGGTACCAAGATATACCAGTTATCCACCGGCAAATTTCTTTAAAGAAGGATTTACGATTGAGCAACATATTCAACTTATTAAAGAATCGAATACAGCGGGCGATAAAAATATTTCGGTATATCTCCATACGCCGTTTTGTAAACAAAAATGTCACTTTTGCGGATGTAATTCATTGATTTGGAATAACGATAATCAAACAGAACAATACATTCAAGCATTGCTTGCTGAAATAAAGAATACCTTTCAGTATATCGATACAAAGAATCGTAAAGTAAGTCAAATACATTGGGGAGGTGGCACACCGAACAATTTAACAATCGATCAACATCGACGGGTAATTGAAACAATTAAAGAATGTGCTTCATTTCTCGACAAAGCTGAAATTGCCATTGAATGTAATCCTGCGTATCTTGATGAAGCATACATTATCGGATTAGCCCAATTAGGTTTTAATAGAATCAGTGTAGGTATCCAGGATTTTAAAATTGAAGTATTAGATGCCATTAACCGAGCACCATCGGCAATGCCGTTAGATGAACTGCTTGCTATGATACGGAAACATGGATTTAAAGGCATTAATCTTGATTTTGTATATGGATTGCCATTACAAACAATCGAAGGATTTAAAGAAACAATTACAAAAGCAGTAGCTTTAAGACCCGATAGAATTGTAACATTCTCGTATGCCCATATGCCGTCGTTAATGCCTGGTCAGGCTAAGATTTCAACCGAATCGCTACCTACCGACGACGATAAACTCGAAATGTATATAGCAGCACGTCAAATTCTTGTTAATGGAGGTTATGAAGTAATAGGATTCGATCATTTTGCCTTACCAAGCGATGAATTGACCAAAGCAAAAGAAGCAAAAACATTGCATCGTAATTTCCAAGGATATTGTACTCGCGAGACAACCGGACAGGTCTATGCCTTTGGAGCATCAGGAATTACACAATTAAGTAATGCTTTTATCCAAAATGTAAAAACAACCCAAGACTATATTAAAGCAATAAAAAATAATGGTTTTGCAACACATAAAGGCTATAAATTAGACAGTAACGAATTGCTAAGCAGCGAAATTATTGAAAAGATAATGTGTAATGGCTTTGTTGATCTTGCTTTAGTAGCTCAAAAATGGAATATCAGCGTTCAAGATTTATATGCCATAACAGGATTCTCAGCCGATAAACTCATTTATTTAATTGACGATAAGTTGGTCGAGATAAAACAAAATCAGCTGACTGTATCCGAAATGGGAATGATGGTGGTAAGAAATATTGCTATGTTATTTGATCCGATGTTAATTAATAACGCTGCTGTTCATTCAAAATCGATATAAGAAAAATTACTTATAGTTAAATACAACAGAGTTTTAAAGTGTAACCCGGCATTAATTCCCATTATAGTAATCAAATAAAACAAATAATACTAATGAAAGGCATTTTACTCGTAAACATGGGAGCTCCCGATTCGTTGGGCGATATGAAAACATTTCTAAAGCGAATGTTTCGAGATAAAAATATAATACCATTACCCAAAGCTTTACGAAATATTGTTTCAACAATCATAAGCAATGTACGTTATAAAAAATCGTGGGCAAAGTATCAACTCATTGGAGGTTCGCCATTAAAAAGATCGTGCGATGCAATTGCTATTGAATTGGCACACAAAACCGGAATGAAAACATATATAGGCTATTCGTTCTCAAATCCATTTTTAGAGAATACAATCAAAGAAATGAGAAAAGACGGAATAGATGATATTATCGTCTTGTCAATGTTTCCACAGAACAGTTATTCAACCACACGAAGCGTTCAGCAGGATATTGAAAAATACATGCCTCAAGATCTTCACTATTCAATTGTTAAAGAATATTATTCGGATCCGTTGTTTATTGACTTTTGGGTTAAACAAATCAATAAAACAATTACTAAAACAGGAGTTGAACAACCGTTATTATTATTCTCGGCACATTCAGTTCCACAATATCACATTGATCAAGGTGATAGTTATGAAAAGGCAATTCGACATTCAGCCCAATTAATTGCAAAAGCAATGAATCTTCGTTTTGAAGTAAGTTTTCAATCTAAAATTGGAAAAATGAAATGGGTCGAACCCGATACAATTTCAACATTAACAAGACTGAAAGGTGAAGGAGTTCAAGAAATCCTGATAATCCCAATAAGCTTCTTAACCGAAAACTTAGAAACGCTCTACGATATCGATACAGAGATTATTCCTCAATTTAAAACGGCATTCAAAGCTATTCATAAAGTATCGATGGAAGACTCTACCGACGATATAATACCGTTATTTCATAATCTGGTAGTCAACTAGGAACTGAAAAACTCTATGTCAATGAGAATCGTTTTTTTGTTTTGCTTTTCCTCTGCCTTCCTTTTTCTTGACAAGAAAGTAACAACCGAGCAAAGCGAGCTCATCAACCGGAACGAAGTGTAGCTCGACGAAGTCAATACCAATAAAAAATAATATATTGATAAATGCTGTTCCCTCAAGCGAGTTAACTAATCCCTCGTTGCACGCTTTTTTGACGGGCACTCGTATAATAATGTGACGATGTTTCAAATACTCCTTACTCTTTATTTAATTATATTTAATAACTTAATCGTTTTTCGAGTAGACCCTATTTAGAGCAATTTTCAGGACAAGTTTATCATTCACCTATTAAAAAAAGAACCTATTGCAAATGTTCTATATTTTAATATAACGTCAGTTCGATCTAAGCAAAACGGATTAACGATTTATTGTCAACAATATCCGTATTGATTGAAGGTTCTTTAGGAAAGAAAGAATAGGCGATTAATCCTGAAAGTAGGTTTGTAAGAAAATTATCAAAAGAACGATGTCTAGTGTGCTCTATTTGACAAATGTTTTTTAACTCATCATTAACCGTTTCTATTAGAGCTCTTTTCTTTAATGTTATTTTATCTTGAATATGCATCAAACAATTTTTCATATTTTTTCTAATCTTAGTTATAAGATGTATTCCATCAATAAAGAGTCTCTCAAAAAGAGTTT
>Ga0265338_10006951_pt1 | contig 14230 bp, 11 predicted proteins | sample 42126metaG_FD_193579 | JGI IMG/M metagenome (GOLD analysis project Ga0265338, IMG submission 193579) | Rhizosphere microbial communities from Carex aquatilis grown in University of Washington, Seatle, WA, United States - 4-21-26 metaG | ecosystem: Host-associated > Plants > Roots > Rhizosphere... | reverse complement strand
GGTTTTCTTTTCATAGCAGCAATTCCCTGTTTCTTGGCGATGACTTCATTGCCATGCAAAAGTTTACGGCGGAAGAACGGGTAACGCAACGGGAATTTCAACCGTCAAATGCGCTTGCCGTCCGCCATCAAGTATGTTTTGATGAACATAAGTCGCATGAGCCATCCTGAACGCACTGGGGTCGCCCGGTTGCCGTCCACCATCTTCGTGGTGGACGATGAACAGATGTTGCTGGATTTGGCCGAGATGATTCTGGAACCGGCCGGTTTTAAGGTGTGCCTGTTCAACGACCCGAAGAAGGCCCTGGCCGAATATGTTGCCGCCCAATCGCCGCCGGATGTCCTGGTGACCGATTTTGCCATGGCCGGCATGAATGGCATGGAATTGATCCGCGAATGCAAACGGGTCAACCCGCGCCAGAAAACCATCCTGCTCAGCGGCACCGTGGACGAGAGTATTTACACACGATCCGACGTCAAACCGGACCATTTCCTGGCCAAACCTTATCAAATCAATAAACTGGTCGAGGTACTTCACTCCGTGATCGCCCGTTGAGCCATTCAAATTTGCCGTGAGAATCGGTGGCCATCGTTAAATATCGCGCTTATGAAAACGCTCAAAAAAATGTTCTGGGGTGCGGTCATCGTCCTGGTGGTTCTCGTCGTGGTTGGCATCATCGTCGCCGGCACGTTCCTGGGTGACATCGTGAAACGGGGCGTTGAAATCGTAGGCCCGAAGATCACCCAGGTTTCCGTCAAACTGGATGAAGTGCATTTGTCGTTGTGGACCGGCTCGGTCGCGGTCAAAGGCCTCGTCGTCGGCAATCCCGACGGTTACCAAACCCCGCAAGCCATCAGCGCCGGCCTGGTCGCCGTCGGCGTGAATCCCCTTTCCGTGTTGTCCGACAAAATTGTTGTGCGCTCGGTGCACGTGGAATCCCCGGAAATCACTTTTGAAGGCGGTCTGGGCGGCAACAATCTGAGCAAAATCATGGACAACGTCAATGCCGCCGCCAAAAACGCCGCACAAACCGGTGGCACGGTCTCGACGAATGCCACCACCCAGACCAAACCTGCCAAAAAATTTGAAGTGGATGATTTCCTGATCACCGGCGCCAAGGTTCACGTGAACCTGACGGACCCGGTGAAAAGGGAAATGACGCTTTCACTGCCGACGATACACCTCACCGATCTGGGCCAGAATGCGGATGGCATTACCGCGGCGGAACTGACCCGGAGTGTGCTGGACGTGATTGTGACCGCCACCGTAAAGGCCGTCAGCGAAGCTGGCATCAATAAAGGCGCAGAAAAACTGATTAAAGCAGCCGGTAAACATATGGACGCCAACACCAGCAATATCATCACCAAGGGACTCGGCAACTTGCTGGGCAAATGAGATTCGCCCTGTGCCGGTCTGCGACCGCAGTGTCGGCAATTTTGGGATTGCAAACCTGATGGATCATTCCTAGGATTCCATCATAAACCCGAGGCGAGGTTATGTTTTTTGGCGTTGACTATTATCCTGAGCAGTGGGTCTTCCCTTACAGCGGCACCGCTGACAAACCCGAGGGCGCCTGGGAACGCGACGCCGAATTGATGGCCCAGGCCGGCATCAATGTGGTCCGTATCGGTGAACTTTCCTGGGGCATTTGCGAACCCAAAGAAGGCAAATATGATTTCCTCTGGCTGCGCCGGGTCATGGACATCATGCAAAATCACAACATCAAGGTTGTCCTCGGCACGCCCACCGCCGCCCCGCCCATCTGGCTCTCCAAAAAGCATCCCGATATTCTGCCGCTGGACGAACACGGCCTGGTCAAACACGAAGGTACGCGCCGCGCCGCCTGTTTCAACAACGACGCCTATTGGAACGCCTCCAAGCAGCTCGTGGAAAAAATGGCCGAGGCCCTGGGGGACCATCCGCAATTGGTCGCGTGGCAAATTGACAGTGGCCTGGGCGGACACCAGACCGAGTGGTCGTTCAATGAAGATTCGCGCCTGGAATGGCAAAACTGGCTGAAACTGAAATACAAAACCGTCGAGCGGCTCAACGACCAGCTCGGCTTGCGTTACCTGGGCCAGATTGTCACTTCCTTCGATGATGTCCCCATGCCCATGTCCGCGCCCACGTCGCACAACGCGGCCTTGTTGCTGGACTGGTGCCGGTTTTGCAGCGACGCCATCGTCGCCTTCGTCCGCATGCAGGCCGACGTGTTGCGCGAGCATTGTCCCGATCAACCCGTGACCGTCAATTTGCGTGCGCTCCACCGGAAATTTGATCACTTCGACATGGCCGATGCCGTGGATTTCGTTTCGGTCGAAAGCCGGCCCGCGATCAAGACCAAACCGTCCGAACTGGCGTGCGACATCGACATCCTCCGCTCGCTGAAAAAAAACGGTGTCAAAACGCCCGACGCTGATTGCGGTTTCTGGGTCATTGAACAAAAAGCGGGCCAGGTCAACTGGCAGGACGTCAACTCCCTGGTGCGGCCCGGCATCATCCGGCTGTTCACGTATCAACTCATCTCCCGGGGCGCGTGCGGCGTGCTGTATTATCACTGGCGCCAGCCGCGCATCGGCAATGAGAAATTTTACGGGGCGGTCCTGCCGCATCACCTCGAAGGCAACAACCGCGTCTTCAAGGAAATCAGCCAGATCGGTGAAGAACTGAAGCTGCTCGCGCCCGCACTCAAGGACACAAAAGTCGTCGCGCAAACCTGCATCCTTTACACCCACGACAACGATTGGACCCTGCAACAGCCGATGCAGCCCAACAAATTCTTCAACCTGCGCGAGCACATCCAGCTCATTTACAACGCCCTCCATGATCGCAACATCCCCGTGAATTTCGCGCGCCCGACCGAGGACCTGTCCCCCTACAAAATTGTCTTTGCACCGTCCCTGCATCTGCTGGCCGCCGGCGAGGCCGACCGCCTCAAACTCTATGTCCAAAACGGCGGCACCCTGGTCAGCACGTTCAATACCGGCCTCGTCAACGAACACAGCATCGCGCCCGACACGGGGTACCCGAATGACCTGACCGATTTATTTGGCATGGAAGTTTTGGAATTCGATCCCATTCCGCCCGGGGAGGAAAACCATCTGACGTTCAAGGGCGCGTTTTCCACCAGCCACGTCCATCCCGCGCGGCTCTGGTGCGACATCATCGAACCCAAGGGTTGTCAGGTGCTGGCCACTTTCGCCAAGGATTTTTATGCCGGCCGGCCGGCTATGACGATGAACACCTTCGGCCTCGGCCGGGCCGTTTACCTCGGCACCATGAGCCACCAGCATTTGTATCACGACCTCGTCGTCTGGCTGCGCCAGATGGTCGGGCTGCAACCGCTGCTCAAGGTTCCCGAAAACGTCGAAGTCAGCATGCGCGAAAAGGAAGGCTTGCGCATTTACTTCCTGATCAACCACCAAAACTCGCCCGTCCGCATCCAGTTCTATAAACCGATGCACGATTTCCTCACCGGCAATACGTTTTCCGGCAACTACGACATTCCGCCACACGGCGTGCTGGTCCTGGATGAACGCATCGAGGCGAAGCCGGTTGATGTCACGGTCTGAGTCTGGCCGCTGCTCCCCGGTGAATTTCACCAACGCAATTCCCGCTACACTCGCCTGCCTGAGCCTTGCGCTGGCACTCTGGCAATGGCTGGCAGCCCGGCGATTCCCCCTCCACCAGCGGGTCACGGACCCGTCTTTTACGCCGGCGGTTACCCTGCTCAAGCCCCTCAAAGGCGGTGATGCCACCACCGCCGCTTCGCTGCAAAGCTGGTTCGACCTGGATTATGCCGGGCCGACCCAACTCCTCTTCGGCGTCGCCGACGCCAGCGATCCGGTTTGTAAAACGGTTCGCGCACTCATTGACAAAAATCCCGGCCATGACGCGCAACTGATGGTCTGCGGCGAATCCCTGGGAACCAACGGCAAAATTTCCACGCTCATTCAGCTCGAACGATCGGCGAAACACGAACTGATCCTCGTCAGCGACGCGGACGTGCGGGTGCGGGCGGATTTTCTCGTGAATGCCGTGGCGCCGTTGCGCGATGATGAAACCGCGCTGGTATATTGTTTTTACTGTCTGGCCAACCCGGTTACGGCGGCCATGCTCTGGGAAGCCATCGCCGTCAATGCCGACTTTTGGAGCCAGGTATTACAGGCCGCCAGCCTGAAGCCGCTGGATTTTGCGCTCGGCGCAACCATGCTCGTGCGCCGCCCGGCGCTGGCCGAAATCGGCGGTCTCAATTCCCTGGTGGATTGCCTCGCCGACGATTACCAACTGGGTCATCGCCTCGCCGAAACGGGCCATCGCCTCGCCCTCTGCCCGGTCGTGGTGGAATGCTGGGATGCGCCGATGACCTGGCGCGACGTCTGGCAGCATCAACTCCGCTGGGCGCGCACGATTCGCTGTTGCCGGCCCCTGCCCTATTTTTTCAGCATCCTGTCCAACGCCACCCTCTGGCCGCTGCTCTGGTTTTCAGTCTCTCTGATTTCGCCCGCAAGACCCGGCCCTGCGCTCGCGGCCATCGCCTGCCTGTTAATCCGAATTTGCCTTGCCCGAAATCTTCAGCGCCGGCTTACACCGGACCGCCAATTGGTTTCACCGTTTTGGCTGGTGCCGGTGAAGGATTTGCTGCAAATCGTCCTCTGGTTTGGCGCGTTTTTGGGCCGCACGGTCGAGTGGCGCGGACAACGGATGAAACTTCATCGGGACGGAACCTTGCGTGCAGAACCGTGAGCCGAACCGCCGATATCCCGCCGTTCGCACGGCCTGTTTCCAAAACCTTTTCAATCAAGACCCGGCGGTGGACGGGCGAAGCCGAAGCGATCTGGCCTTGAATCCGGCCGCTCCCGCGCCACATTGTGAATAACTTTCCGGGATTTTCCTTGATTTAATCGACGAATGAGGTGCATAAGTAAAGACATTCCAATAATCCGGTGGAACGCCGTCGAAAGGATGTTATGAAAATTACGTTTAATGTGCCGAGGCAGTCATTTTATTTGGCCGGTGCACTATGGGCCGCGGTTTGTCTTCCCGCAATTTCCTCCGACGTCCAGTCCGGAGAACTTCAGATCAAGTCGGTCCAGGGCCAGGTGGCGTTTTCGACCGACCATTCGAAATGGGCAGATCTGAAGCCCGGCATGGTTTTGAAACAAGGCGCCGCGCTCAGGACCGGACCGGATTCCACCGCCGACCTGGAATTCGCCTACAGCGGAACCGAGCTCCGCCTAAGGCCGGATTCGTTGCTTGAGCTGGTCAGGATGAATGAAGTGGTGGCGGAAGAAAATGTCATCATCGATACGCGTTTGAATCTCAAATCCGGCAGCATGATCGGTTCGCAGCACAAGCTGGCCAAACCTTCCACCTTTACCATCATGACGCCAAACGGTTCCGCAACCATTCGCGGAACGGAGTATCTGGTCAGTTCCGACGGCGGCGTAACCTGCATGCGAGGCGAGGTTGCCGTCAATTCCTCCCACCAGGGCGGTCCGGTCACCGTTCAAGTCCCCGCTGGTTTTTCCTTCAATCCGGCCACGGCTCAAGTGGTGGCGGCCGCCACAGCTCATGTTACCGGTTTCAGCCAGGACATTCGGTGCGTGCGCGAAAATGCGGATAAACTAGGAAACCGCGGAAAGGGTTTTAACGACTGCGATTCTGATGGAGATCACGATCACGACGTGTCACCGGTCAAGGGCCACGATCATGATCACGATCACGACCACGACCACGACCACGGTGATGACCATGATCACGACCATGGGAACGACCACGATCATGGAGATAATCACGGTGATGACCACGGAAGCGACCACCATTTCTGATCGGTGGGCTCAGCTGCCTTTCTGCGATGGAGATTACGTCGGTAAGCCGCAGATGCGCCGCCGGCCACTTTGTAATTTTCGATTGCGGATTGTGGGTTGCCGGGTGAAATTTCCACGACATGGCAACCGTCTCCGAAGTTTCCGCCGATTTGATATATGAACTGCCTTCCGTCGTTGAACGATTGAATCTGGCGGAGCTGTTTCCAAAACCGCAGCCGCTGGAAATTGAACTGGGTTGTGGCGACGCTTCGTTCCTGGTTGATTACGCCCGGCGGCATCCGGAAAGGAATTTCATCGGCATCGAACGGTTGCTCGGCCGCCTGCGCAAGCTGGATCGCAAAGGCCGTCGGGCCGGACTGACGAACCTGCGCGGCGTGCGCATCGAATCGTCCTATTTTCTGGAATATCTGCTGCCGCCCCATTCGGCATCCGTCCTGCATGTCTATTTTCCCGACCCGTGGCCAAAGAAAAAACACCACAAACACCGGCTCATCAACCCGCACTTTGCCGATACCGCCCGCAACGTGCTCCCGCCGGGAGGCGTGGTTTACCTGCGGACGGACGACCGGGATTACTTCGAGCAAATGACCGCCGTGTTCGGCGCCAATCCGGGGTTTGAAAAGGGTGAGACGCTAGGTGAATTGTCAGGGTTGCTGACGGATTTCGAGCGGGAATTTCAAGAGCGCGGAATCAAAACCCTTCGCGCCGCGTATCGGTCAAAAGTCTGAGTTTTAAGTTCTTGCTTTTTAGTTAAGTCAATCAGCGGGCCGGCCAAAGCTAAAAACCCAAAATTAAAACTTGGAACTTAATTTCAGACATCAATCACCGGACCATCATCGTCGCGGGGTTTCTTGGGCGGGGGCGTCCGTCGCTGGACGGCGACGCGTGTGTTACCGGTTAAAACATTTAGCGCGACCGATACAATGCTGATGATGAGCGCGCCCAGAAAGGCAAATCCGAAACTGTCCACCTGAAAATGCGGCGCGAGCAGCCACCCGACGAATCGCAGCAGCACGGCGTTGATGACCAGCGTGAACAGACCGAGCGTGAAAATCAGCAGCGGCAGCGTAAGGAGCATCAAAACCGGCCGGACGAATGCATTGAGAATGCCCAATAACAAGGACGCAACAATGAGATCCGTCGGGTTGGCATAATGAATGTGACCACGCAGGATGATGGCCGCAATCAACACCGCAAACGTGTTGATGGCCCAATTGCCAAGAAAGCGCAGAAATTTTCCGGTTCCCGGTTGCATGTTCACCCGCCAAAATTATCAGCGTTTTTCACAATGCGCCACTCGACCCGGAAAAACAAGGAACGATTTGAGTGGATTCTTCATCCCCCTCATTCCAGACTGCGATCCATGATGCGAACCGCTCGATTCCTCATCTTCGTCTGGCTTGGCTTGGGGGCTGCGCCGTCGATGTTCGCTCAAAACATCATCGCCCCCGGCGCAAAACTTGAAAAACTGGCAGGCGGTTTTGATTTCACCGAGGGGCCAACCTGCGACCGGGCCGGCAACGTGTTTTTCGTGGACCAGCCAAACAATCGCATCATGGAATGGTCGATCGACGGAACGTTATCCACGTTCCTGCAGCCATCCGGTTACGCCAACGGCATGTGCTTTGATGCCAACGGCAACCTGATCGCCTGCGCGGACGAACACAACGAGCTTTGGTCCATCGCGCCCGATAAAAAAGCGACGGTGCTCATCAAAGACTTTAAGGGCAAATATCTCAACGGCCCGAATGATGTCTGGGTCGCACCCGGCGGCGCCAGGTATATCACCGATCCGTTTTACCGGCGCACCTGGTGGGACCACGACAAAATGGCCTTGGACAGTCAGGAGGTTTTTTATCTTTCATCGGACGGGAAAAATCTTGTGCGGGTGACGGATGATTTGAAAAAGCCCAACGGCATCACCGGCTCGCCGGATGGCAAAACCTTGTTTGTCTCGGATATCGGCGCGGGACAAACGTGGCGTTATGACATCCGCCCGGACGGTTCGCTCACCAACAAAACACTGTTTTGCAAAATGGGTTCCGACGGCATGACGATCGACGAGAAGGGCGACATTTATATTTGCGGTCATGGCGTGACCATCTTCGACAAAAACGGTCAGCGGATCGAACATGTGGACGTACCGGAACCGTGGACGGCGAACGTCAGTTTTGGTGGCGCGGACCACCGGACGCTGTTCATCACCGCGAGCAAGTCGTTTTATTCAATTCGAATGCAATTGAGAGGGGCGAATCCGTCAAAATAACAAGAGCCTCCTGGCACAGGGATGTCAGAATCTGCAAAACTACTTGTTTAACAGTAAGTTATATTAGCCTCCGCCGTACAAGTTTCACACTCAAACGCATCGGTGCCATTAAGAGTGTTCGGTGAATTACATGTGAATAACTTTTCGGGTTATTTTAGAGTTATTCACATTTTGAGGCACGCCAATTGCGGTTTTGGAGCCATGCGTAACGAGCCGTTTGATGTATCGGAAGCCCGCCGAAAAATTGAAATCACGCTGGATGGCTTGCCTGTGTTACTGTCATTGGAATTTCGCTCCCTCTCTGCCATCCGCTGCCATCTGGAGGCGCTTGCGCTGGAAAAACAGCGCATTTTATGTTCATTGAGTGTTGACGACCAGCCGATGAATCTCGCGTTGCCACTGGCCATCGGGAAGGAATTTTGCCGGGTCGAGGCTGAAACCATACCCTTGGAAGAAAGATCCCTGCTCCTGCTCAAGACGGCGCTGCAACAAGCCGGACAGGCGCGGGAATGTGTGGAAACCGCCGTCACCCTTGTTCTGATCAACGAGATTCATGTGGCGCGGGAACTCTGGTGGAACCTGGCCAAGCAACTCAAGGAACCGGTGCTCACCCTGAGTTTGCTGCCGGACAGCGCGTGCGGACCGGCCAACGGCCGCGCGTCACTTACCCAGCTTCGCAAATGGCAGCTCGAACAGATCGCTGCCATCATCAAGGACGTTGATGCGGTTTGCCATGCGGAAGACACCCTCCCGCTGTCCAATGCCCTGGAGAATCGGGTGCTGCCTTGGCTGCAAAATTTAACCGAACTCATCATCCTGTGGCATGAGACGGCGCAAGTCGGTTCGCGACTGGGAATGAACTGCGCGGCTGCTTGATTCAGACAGGTGTCCGGTCATGATCAAGCCAGAAGCGTGTATCGGCAGCCAAACCCATAGACCCGTTATTGCCGGTTCTGCTGGAGCAACTGACAGGCCGGTTGCACACCCAGATTACAGGCTTTTTCCAGCAAAGTAGTCGCCCGCCGCTCGTCTCGCGGCACTCCATCGCCGATGTGATATAACCGGGCCAGAAACAGGCAACTGGAACCGTCTTGCGCGTCAACCGCCTTTTGCAGCCAGAGCGCGGCGGAGGTGTGATCGGGCGGACCCCCTTCGCCGTTCAGTTGCATTCGGGCCAGGCTTTTGCAGGCGTCCAGATCCCCCAACTCCGCACCCCTTTGATAAAAGCGCCGGGCTTTGGTCTTGTCCTCCGGGCAACCGCGCCCGGTGTCATAGGCGTAGCCGACCAGATAACAATAGCGTCCTTTGGTGGTCGCCGAGTCGCCGCTGTTTTGCTCCAGGAAAGCCAATGCCTTGCCCACACTGGCGCTGGCTTCGGTGTGGTTGAACAAGAGATATTGAATGGCCAGATTGGCGCAGCCGTCGGAATTGCCGTGCTCACAAGCCTGGGTAAAAAAGGAGGCGGCCCTGGCGGGATCCGCCGGCACGAATTTTCCCTCGGCAAAAATCACACCTTCCTTGTTGCATAAATCACCCAGGGATCGCAGGCGGTCCTGCCGTTCCTTCGGGTCCAGCAAGCCGGCCGGTTGCGAGAGTTTCTCCATGTCCTGCTGGATGAAATTATTGAGCAGTGTTAACAGGTTTCCTACGGCGTGGGGACGCCCCTCTTCGGCGGCTTTTTCCCAGAATTCAACGGTATTGCCCGGGTGCGGCGCCTCCACAAAACCGGTGGTGAGCATAACCAGGAACAAGGCCGCCCAGCCGCTCATGTAGCCGAGGTTCATCCTGCGCGGACCGACGAGCGCCTCCCAAAGGCCGAATTTCTTCGCCATACCCAACGCGGCCAGCCGATCCAGGGATGGCGTCAATAGATTCAGAAACGGCACGATCACCAGCTTGTCGTAAAACCCCGGCGCCCCAAAAGCCTCAAGGATGATGAAGGCGATAAATGCGCCTGCCCCGTAAAGCCCGCCAAATATGGTTTTGCCCAGACTGCTGCGGGGCGTCGTCGCCGGATCCGTCATCAGGAGATGCAACCCGAGAAAGACCGCAATGGGAACATTTGTGTCAACGAACAGATAGACCCCGGTCATGCGGGTATAAGTCAGGCTGAGCAGGCTGATCACGGCCGCCGCTGAAAACGTCATCAGCGTTACCGAGAAAAAATATTGCACCACCACCCCACAAAGAAAAATCAGCAGGTAAATGTGGGGCGGCCGGCCGATGGTGATGGCGATTTGATCGCCCCACGTATAGCCGCTCGTGCCGGTAAACAACAATACAAACGAAACCAGCGTGAGGGTAAAGGCCGACGGATTGAACACATGCGTCAGTTTTCCGTCGCGCCGCCAGCGGATGAACTGTTTGCCCAACACGCCGATGGCCACCATCACGAATTGAAACACAAACCAGTCGTCCCGAAACCACATGAACAGATTGCTTCCCAGAACGATGGGAAACGGCCCAAACCCCATACGCCAGTTCTGGCCTCGGGACCAGGTCAATAATGCGTCAAAGATATATAAAAAAATCAGCTGCGAGAGAATCAACGGGGCCTCCGCATACACGTTCCGCCAGTACCAGCCCCAGTAGATATAAATGGATAGCTGCAGCATCGCCTGAATGTAGTGCGACCGAACCGCGATGAATTCCCATTTGAACCTGATCTTTTTTTGTTTCGAACGGCATAAAAGGACGAACTGCCAGCACAGCAAAACCCCCGCCACCCCGGCAAACGTCCACGCCAGATGGGTATTGGTTCGTGCCCGGGAAAGAAACCCCACCAGTAGAAATAGCCCGGTCAAAATCAGGGGGAGTGCCAACGCCCGGTACGTCGGGCTTGTCGAGGAATCGCTATGGGCTTGCGCATACACGATGGAAGGCTAACTGTGGAAATTTAGATTCCGTTCTGATTAGTGGATTCGCACACAATATAATGGACGGAAAATGCCTTTGTCAAAGCAAAAAACTTTCACACCCTGGAAAAACGGGTGGATTTTTTCCTGAATTCAATCACGGCAAAACCGCGTTCACTGCCGGGTCGCAACGATCTCAACGGCACAGTAATTCCATCGGTCGGCGGTCGGGGCGTTATCGTGAATGTCCACCAGCGCGTTAGCGATGGACGGCGCGGTCGTTGACTGCACCCAGAAGGTGTTCCCAACCACCGTGTCGAGTTGTTGATGCACCAGCACCTGCCCGCTGGCCGGCGTCCGGGCGGTGGCGTGGTCCCAGTCGTTTCCGACGGCAAAGACCCAGTTCCCCGCCTGTACCCCGGGCACGTAAATGTCGGGTGCTCCCGATGAGGCACCGGTCTGGCCCACGACGCCCGAACCGGCGGCGTTCGTAAATGCCATCACCGTCAGTGATCCGTTGTAGCCAGGCACTGCCGGTTGCGACTGAACCGACACGGAGGACAAAAAGTCAGTGATCGGCGCCACCCAGATCTCCGCCGTGCCATTTTCCGAGTTGCTGCGCTTCGCCAGAATCCAAGTCACACCGCCACCACTGACCGTCGCCACTTGCTGTGTCGTGGACGGACCATCATACGCCACAAACGCGACCAGCAGGCCCGAATTCGTGGAACTGGAAAAAGCCGGTGTTTGCAGCACCCCGTTTCCATCCTGGAAAACCGTCACATCGATTCCGATCGGATCGGGAGGATTGGAATTGTCCACCAGCACCGAGACCGGGGTTGAGCTGTTGCTGAGGCCGTCTTGATCAACCGCGGAAGCGGTGAGCACGTGCGAACCGGCGGTCGCGGCTTCCGTGTTCCAGGTCGTCATGAACGGCGGCACCGTGATGGGGGCTCCCAGCGGCGTGTTATCCACGTAGAATTGCACGGTCGGGATTCCCACCTGGGCCGCGGCCGTGGCGCCAACGGTGATGACCGCGGATACCGTGGTGTTGGAATCCGGCTCGGTCACCTGCACGGCAGGGGGCATCGTGGAAATATTGGTGACCGTTACCAGTATGACCGGAGAGGTGTTATAGTGGCCGGTCGAATCCGCAACCTGGGCAGCGAGCCAATGGGATCCGTTCAACGTCGTGGTCGTATCCCACGACAGGAGGTAGGGCGCATTCGAAACGATGTTCCCGAACGGCAGACCGTCCACGAGGAATTGCACGCCGCTCCCGTTGGTCACGGGCGTACTCGCCGCCAGTTCCACGGTGTTGGACAGGAAGCCTGGACCGGGTGAAGTCAAGGTGATGCTGGGCGGCGGGGTCAGGACCGGCGTGACGGTCTGAAGCACGGTCACTGAACTGCCGGTGACCGAGATCTTGGTGTCCGTCTCGTTATTGGTCTCGTTGCTCTCGGCGAGGTAGTTGAACGGATCAACAATGGATCGCAACCAGTAGATGCCATTGGTCAAATTGGGGACCGGAATGGATTGACCTTCGTCGGTCTTGTCATACTCATCCGCATAACCGATCGACAATCCCCGCAGCGACGTCGGGGCCGTGCATGGACTCAGGTAGCCAAACACACCGGCGTTGGGCAGTGAAGGATTGATGAAATACGAGTCACCAATGCAGAACCCGACCTTCGGACTAAGCGCGATGAGGGGGCCGATGCTGCCGTTGGGATTTGCCGCGTAGAGGCCGTAGGCCGCAAAGGGGAAATGGAAGTGTCCGTGGGCCACGTCAAAGACAAACGCGCCGGCCACGGGAATGGTTTTGGCCAGCGTCCACGTGCCGGAGTGCAAATAATAGATATGCTGAATACCCATATAATTGCCGGAAGCGGGGTTGTACACCGGCTGGATTTCAAGCGGACCGGTACCACCATTGTAGGTGTCATGCGTGTACTCAAACAGCTCGTTGGTTCCCGTGCCGGCAATCGCGATTGCCCCGGCAGGGATGATATCGCTCAGATCCGGATAATTGAGGTAGTAGGAAGGCCATAGCTCGCTGAGCAGACTGTAAAACGTCGTGGGGGCGTTGGGATTGACCGGCACATTAAACTGGCCCTGCTTGGAAGGTGGAACGGCCGCGAAAGTCACCGGTTGCGGGTTGGAGATGAGCGAGCCCAGATTGTCGGACGAAAGCAGCGTCACATAACCCTGGGTGGTCATCATGGAATAATTAAAGACGAGGTTGGTGCCGTTCAAGGTGATGCCCAGGGTGCCGGAGTTGGTAAACTGGCCTTGAGCGGAAACAGCCAAGAACGCCATACCGATGGCCAGGAGACACAGGATTAATCGAAGCTTCCTCCCAAACCCGGCCTCTGCGCGATCGGAGCCGCTGTTTTCAGTTTCTTTGATCGTGGCAGACTGCATCCGGGTGCAGCTTGAAACCGGCGTTTGTGAATACAAAAAGTAAAACATGTGAATCTGGGGTGCGCGCAACGCGTCACATCTCCAAGGCAATTTTTGAGTTCTTTACACTATGAGTACAACCTTCGTCAGGCGTGACTGTAGCTGCTAACATGACAATTGTCAATCACTTATAAGACACCGCCGAATGATATAACAATCTAATAATCCGTGCATGCGCCTTTTCGGAATTGGAATTGTAGGCGGCGGCCGGATGGTCTGGGTTCAGGGATCAGCGCCCTTCCGCCGTTTGGTGTAACTGACACGCCTGACGGGTGAAGGTTTGCCTTCCTCGTCCGGTTGCGGGTCGTCCATCACGCGTTTGAGTTCCTTGATCTGGTCACGGAGCAAAGCGGCTTTCTCGAATTGTAAATCCTCGGCGGCCTTGAGCATTTCCGTCTCCAGTTCGCTCATGGTTTCGGTCAGGTCCACGTCCAGGCCGGCGTCATTCAGGACCGCGGCGCCGGCTTCGCGCTTCGATTCGTAGGTGGCCAGACTTTCCTCCACCGCGCGGTTGACACTGCGCGGGGTGATGTGGTGTTCCACGTTGTAGGCAACCTGTCTTTGACGGCGATATTCCGTGACCGCCAGAAATCGTTTGATGCTGTTGGTCATCACGTCGGCGTACAGAATCACCTCGCCGTGAAGATGCCGCGCCGCGCGACCCGCCGTCTGAATCAAACTGGTTTCACTGCGCAGAAACCCTTCCTTGTCCGCATCCAAAATCGCCACGAGCGAAACTTCCGGCAGATCCAGTCCTTCGCGCAAAAGGTTGATGCCGACCAGCACGTCAAATTCACCTTTCCGCAACGAACGCA
>Ga0265338_10006950_pt1 | contig 14232 bp, 12 predicted proteins | sample 42126metaG_FD_193579 | JGI IMG/M metagenome (GOLD analysis project Ga0265338, IMG submission 193579) | Rhizosphere microbial communities from Carex aquatilis grown in University of Washington, Seatle, WA, United States - 4-21-26 metaG | ecosystem: Host-associated > Plants > Roots > Rhizosphere... | reverse complement strand
CGTTCACGCCGGCGTCCACCACCACGATGTATTTCGTGAACATCATCTGCCCCATGCCCCACAGGCCGTGCATGATTTTGTAGGCCTGCATCGGGTAGGTCTTCTTGATGCTGACGAACACGAGGTTGTGGAACACGCCTTCCGCCGGCAGCGCGATGTCCACGATCTCGGGGAAATTCATCTTGAAGATCGGCAGGAACAATTTCACGCTCGCGCCGCCGATGTAAAAATCCTCCATCGGCGGAATGCCGACAATCGTCGCCGGATACACCGCGTCCTTGCGGTGCGTGATGGTGGTGACATGGAAAACCGGATACGGCTCGGGCAACGTGTAATAACCGGTGTGATCGCCAAACGGGCCTTCGTCGCGCAACGGCTCGGTCGGGTCAATATAACCTTCAATGACGAAATCCGCATTGGCCGGGACTTCGAGGTCGTTTGTCTCGCACTTCACGAGTTCGACGGATTTTTTGCGGAGATAACCTGCGAGAAGAAATTCATCCAGTCCGTCCGGCAGCGGTGCGGTGGCGGCGAAGGTAAACATGGGGTCGCCGCCGATGAAAATGCTGACGGGCATCCGCGTGCCGGTTTCGTAATAACGCCGTCCGTGCCGCGCGCCGACTTTCTGCAACTGCCAGTGCATTCCGGTGGTTTTGTCGTCGTAAATCTGGATGCGATACATGCCGACGTTGCGTTCGCCGGTGTCCGGGTCTTTCGTGACGACACAGGGCAGCGTGATGAAACGTCCGCCGTCCAAAGGCCAGCACTGTTGAATGGGAAGGTTGAGCAGAGTCGGTGCTTGGTGGGGCGAGGCTCCTGACGAGCCGACGTTTTCACCGGGACGGCTCGCGGGGACGCTCGCCCCACCAGTAATGTCCGGCGCTTTCGGCCACGGCTCGGTGCGAGATGCGGGCGCATCGAATTTATGAATCACTTCCTTGCACGCGCCGCTCTTCACAATCTTCGGTTTCGCATGGCGCAAATCCAGCGCGAGGCCGAGCAGCTTGATGGCTTCCTTGAAACTTGTCGGCGGCTTGGCTTTCATCAGCGCGCCGAGTTCGTTGGCCACTTCGTCCACGGAATTCGCGCCCATGCTCATGGCCATGCGCTTGTGCGAACCCATCGTGTTGATGGCGACGGGGAATGGCGAGACGACGCCGTTCACGGTGGGCTTCTCGAACAGCAGCGCCTTGCCGCCGCCGGGCGATTTCATTTCGCGGTCGGCGATCTCGGTGATTTCGAGCTCGGTGGCGACGGGCTGGGAAATGCGCTTGAGTTCGCCTGCGCGGTCGAGCGCATTGACGAAATCACGAAAGGAATCGAACGCCATGGCGGGAGGTTAACAGAACATTTCTGCCACGCAATGTTGCGCAAGCAAAACGCGACTATGGTTGGCGTAGACAATCAAGATCTCGCCGGGAACCTTTTCGTTGCCTGTTCCTCACAATTGGAAATACACAACCCAAAAGGAAAGGTTTATCTATGAAAAATGCCCTTAAAATGGCGTTCGTTTCAATGTTTCTGTGGCACGCTAAACTGGTGGATGTGGCTCACGCCCAAGATTATATTGTAGATGCCCAAATGACAAATCAAGCGGTCGGCGACGGCACCTACAACTACACGATCACGCTCAACAACAAGACCGGATCCGGCCAATCCGTAGGAATGTTCTGGTTCGCGTGGGTGCCGGATTACGGCGGCTATGATTTACTCCCCTCCTATCCGACCATTACCCAAATACCAGACGGCTGGTATGCGTATGTTATCAATAATTCCGATTATTATCCGGATGGTTATTCGATTGAATTTTTCAACTATGATCCAAGTTTGGATTTGATGCCGGGCAATTCTTTCACTTTCGTCTTCAACAGTGCCGATTCGCCCGATACCCTGAATCAGGATTCATCATACTACCCTGTGCCGACGCTGACTTCCTTTGTCTTCAACGACTACAGCATGTCGGATGCCGGGGCGGAATTTGTGGTGACACAGACAGGAACGCCCCCTCCGCCCCCGGTGTTGAACGGCTTGGCTGTGACCGGCGACGGCTCTTTTCATCTCTCCTTCACCAACATGCCGGGCTACACCTTCACCATCCTGGGCACGACCAACCTTTCACTGGCGATGACCGACTGGACTGTGATGGGGCAGGTGACAGACATGCCGCCTGGTTCCGGGTCATACCAATTCGTCGATTCCGGCGCGGTCACGAACCCGACGCCTCGGTATTACCGGGCGAGCTGGCCGTAGTGGTCCAGCCCGCACGGATCGCGGCTCTATTTCGGCAGCAAATCCGTGACGAGCGACTTTTCTTCCTTCAATTCATTTTCCGTCGCGGTGATTTTCGCCTTGCTGAAGTCGTTGAGCGGCACGCCCTGGACGATTTCAAAATCCCTGCCGTTGCTGCGGGTCGGGTAGCTGAAGATCAAACCCTTCCCGATGCCGTAGCTGCCGTCGGAGTGAACCGCCACGCTGAACCAGTCGCCGGCGGGCGTCGGATGCGTGAGCTTGTAAACCGTGTTGACGGCGGCGTTGGCGGCGCTGGCGGCGCTGCTCAAACCGCGCGCCTTGATGATGGCCGCGCCGCGTTGTTGCACGGTGGTGATAAATTCACCCTTGAGCCACGCTTCGTCCTTGATCACGGACGGGACCATCTGGCCGGAAAGTTTCGTGTTGTAGAAATCGGGATACATCGTGGCGCTGTGATTGCCCCAGATGGCGAGGTTGGTGACGGCGGTGACGTCCACGCTGGCCTTTTTGGCGAGTTGCGACTTGGCGCGGTTTTCGTCGAGCGCGGTCATGGCGAAGAAGCGTTCCTTCGGCACGCCGGGCGCGTTGTTCGCGGCGATGAGCGAATTGGTGTTGCACGGATTGCCGACGACGAGCACGCGCACGTCGCTCGCGGCGTTTTTGGCGATGGCATTGCCCTGGCCGGTGAAAATTTTGCCGTTGATGCCGAGGAGGTCTTTGCGCTCCATGCCGGCCTTGCGCGGAACCGCGCCGACGAGCAACGCCCAATTCGCGCCCTTGAAACCTTCATCGAGGTTCGAGGTCGGCACGAGACCCTTCAGCAGCGGGAACGCGCAGTCGTCGAGTTCCATACAAACGCCGTGCAGCGCCGCCATGGCTTTTTCGTCGGGGATTTCAATGAGGTGCAGGATGACCGGCTGGTCCGGCCCGAACGCCGCGCCGGAAGCGATGCGGAACAGGAGTGAATATCCGATTTGGCCGGCAGCGCCGGTGATGGCCACGCGAACAGGAGTTTTGCTCATAAAAAAATTGAGGCGACATTATGCAAATGCTGGCGTTTTGAAGCAAGTTTTCAGCGCGCAGAAAATTTTACTTGGAAAAAAAAATATTCCGCGTAAAAAGGAACTGTTCTTTGAAACCGGCGGAACAGTTTCCGCCCACAACGCAGTCAAATGTCTGGGAACCCGGTGAAACTCCGGGACGGTTGCGCCACTGTAACGGCTACAAATTCCGATGCCACCGGAAACGGGAAGGCGGAATGAGGTTTGAGGCCGAAGTCAGGATACCGGTTTGATTGCACTCGTCGGCCCCGAGCGTTTCGGGGCGCTTCTCCGCAAAGAGAAGGATGAGGCCGGTCCGCCGGACTGTTTCTGGTGGAACTCGTCGAATGCCTTCATTCCCCGTTTTGCGGAATTGAAGGCGTTTTTGTTTTATAGCGGCGCTCTGCGAGCGTCGCAATTTCGGCGGTCACAGACCGCCGCCACAACTTCGCTTCAATTCCGCGCTGGTCTCTCAACCAAAACCCGTTCTGTGAATTTTTATTCACGGGACAAAATTGAAAGATCAGCACAAATGAAAAAAATCTGTTCGCTGGCAATTGCCGGCTTGTTCGCATTCGTTGCCGCAAATGGCGGCGCCAATACGATTGTTGAAAGATTTTCCACCAATCCGGCGCTGGCCGGCTGGCAAATTTTCGGCGACTCAAGCCTGTTCTTTTGGGATCCGGTGCTCCAGCATCTGGAAGTCACCTGGGATTCCACACGGCCCAACAGCTATTTCTATTTGCCGCTCGGCAAAACGCTGTCCATCACCGACAGCTTTTGCGTCGAGATTGATTTGCAATTGAACGATGCCGCCGGCACGGGCTATGGCTCGGAACTGGGGATTGGATTGCTGAATTTTTCCGATGCGACGAATGAAGATTATTTGCGGACATTCGGCACGCAACCCAACGTCTTCGAGTTCGATTATTTTCCGGCCGATGATTTTGGCGACCCGGCTTCCGCGGACGGCACGTTGGTCGATTCCGAAGCAAATTTTTATTTCTCCTATGACAATCTCACCCTGAATTCCAATGTGATCTGTCACATTTTGCTTTTGCATCAGGCCAACGCGGCGGGCATCAGCGGTGAAATTTTCACCAACGGGCAATTGATGACCTCGTTGCCAAATGTTTATTCCGATATACCCACCAATGATCCGGGCGCATTTCAACTCGACGCGCTTTCCATCAGCAGTTACACCGGCAGCGGCTTTGGCGACATCCTCGCGCACGGCACCGTGACCAAAATTGCCGTCGCGTCGCCGCTGCCAATCCAGGCGATTCAAAATCTGGCGACCGGACAAATTCAATTGACCAGCGACACCAATTGGCTTTACACGCTCGAACAAAGTCCGGATTTGCAAAACTGGTCGCCCGCCGCGACGTCCGCTTTTGGCAGCGGAACCAATTTGGTTCTGCAAGCCACAAATCTTTCGCCGGACAAAATGTTTTATCGCGTCCGCACCGATTTGCCATGAACCGCCGCGCGTTCACGCTGGTTGAAATGCTCGTCGTCATCGCCGTCATCGCCATTTTGGCGGCGATGCTTCTGCCCGCGCTGTCGAGAGGCAAATTGTCCGCGCAAGGCGCCGCGTGCCGGAGCAATCTGCGCCAGCTCGGCCTCGCGACGGAAATTTACCTCGGCGACAACGCCGGGAATTTTTTCAACCGCTGCGCCGCGCCGACTGCGGGCGGCCAGCAATGGTGGTTCGGCTGGCTCGGCAACGGCGCGGAAGGCCAGCGCGCCTTCGATTTGTCCACCGGCGTTTTGCATCGCTATTTGAACGGCAGCGACGTGAGGCTGTGTCCGTCGCCCGTTTGGGATTCGCCGCAATTCAAACTCAAAGGCACGAACGTGATTTTCAGTTACGGCTGCAACGCCTATTTATGCGCCAACCAAAATCAAAGTCCGATCAATGCCAATAAAATTCTCCATCCGGCGGACACCGTGCTGTTCGCCGATGCAGCGCAGGTGAACAATTTTCAAAAGCCCGCGTCGCTGACGCATCCGATGTTCGAGGAATTTTATTATGAAGATTTGGAAACCAATTACGCGAACCTAAACAACACGCCGAACTGTCACTTCCGCCATTCGCAACGGGCCAATGTGACATTTGCCGACGGACACGTGGATTTGGAATGGCCCGTGGCCGGTTCGTTTGACAAACGTTTGCCAAATCAATGCATCGGTCAACTGCGCCCGGAGATTTTGCTCGTGCCCTGAAATTTTTCCCAGACCAGGCGGAACGCACTCGCGAAATCCTGCGGCTTCTCGTTCACCCACTTCGTCACCGCGTCCGGCGCGAACCAATCGCCCGTCTCGATTTCATCGGGATGCAACTGGAACGGCCCTTCGCTTTCGCAGTGGTAAACCCAGCAGAATTCCCAACCGGTTTCCTTGCAAGCGTCAATTTTGAAAAGCCGCTCCGGCGTCTGCGACAGGCGCAGGCCGATTTCCTCGCGCACCTCGCGCACCGCGCACGCGTCATAATCCTCGCCACTGTCCAGATGACCAGACGCCGATGAATCCCATTTGCCGGCGGCGATGTCTTTTTTCATCGAGCGCTTCTGGAGAAACACCTCGCCGCGCGCATTGAATACCAGCACATGCACTGCGCGATGCCACAACCCGTGCGCATGGACTTCGCTGCGCGGCTTCCGGTCAATCACCTCGTCGCGCTCGTTGACGATGTCAAAAATTTCTTCAGACATAAAAGATTATTCCGCCGGCGGGAAATGTTCCCGCATTTTCTCGCGCAAAAGCCCGACCAAATTTGCATCCATAAACTCGTAATCGTCGGCAATGAAAATGCATACGCATGGTTTCGCCGCCAGTTCTTCGGGATATTTTTGCCGCAATCGTTCCTTGTGCCGCTTTTCCATCACCACAATGACATCGGCCCAGCCGAGATACCCGGCGGTCACTTTGATGCGCGCACTTTCTTCCGTTCCCGCCGAGCGAACTTCCCACGCGGGTTCGCTCTTGAAAATCGTTTCCGCTGTAAGGCTGCGCCGCTTATTGCGGCTGCACACGAAAAGGATCTTTGTGCAGGTTGATTTCAAGCGGCGAGCAACTTTGTCAGTGCCACGAATTGTTCCAAGCTCAATTTTTCCGCGCGTTCCTGCGGTGAGATCTTTAGTTCGGCAAAGGCGGCTTCCAGTTTTTCCTTTGGCCAATCCATTTTCAAGAGCTTCAGCATCATCTTGCGCCGTTGCGAGAAGCCGCGCTTGACGATTTTCACAAAAGCAGGGCGGAGATTTTCCGGCAGCAGCGGTGTCGTGCGGCGGACGAGGCTCACGCACGCGGAGTCCACATCGGGCGACGGAAAAAAACATTCCGGCGGGATCTTGAAGCTGTCTCGCGGTTCGTAATCGAGCTGGACGAGCAGCGTCAGCACGCCGTAATCGTCGTCGTCGGCCTGTGCCATCAGCCGCTGCGCGACTTCGAGTTGTAGCGTCACGACCATGCGCTCCGGTCGTTTGGGCGATTGCGCCAGTTCCACCAAAATCGGCGAGGCGACGGAATACGGCAGATTGGCCACGAGCTTCCAATCGCTCCAACCGCGCGGCTCGCGCTTGAGAAACGCGAGCGCGTCGTCGTGGAGCAGATGGAATGCCGAACTCCGGGTCGTCCTGGACGTTTTTTCCGGCTGACTGGCCAACGCGTCAATCAGGAGATCGGCGTTCCGCTCTTCGGTTCCAAACCGCTCGCATAGAAAATCCACAAGCCGCGCGTCCATCTCAATCGCCAGAACTTCGCCGGCATTTTCCAAAAGCAATTCCGTGAGCGGCCCGAGTCCCGGCCCGATTTCCAGAACTTTGTCCTCCTCTGAGAGTTCAGCGGCTTCGACGATCCGACGCAATTGGTTCGCGTCGTGAAGGAAATTCTGGCCGAGGGATTTGGTGAGTTGAATCCCGTGCGCCGTCAGAATTTCCCGCATTTCCGAAAGTTTCATTTCAAAACCAGCCACAGATAAACACGGATGGCCACAGATGAAAATCCAAACCGGAAAAATCTGTGTTCATGTGTCAATCTGTGGCTAAAACCTTCGCGAGCGCGGTCACGGCATTTGCCAGTTGTGCCCTGGTGATGGTGAGCGGCGGCGTGAAGCCGATGACGTTGCCAAATTCGCCTTCCGGCAGGAAAATAAATCCGCGCTGCAACAGGGTTTTGATTGCGGCGAAAGTCTCGACGGTGGCGGGCGAGCCGTCGTGACGGCGCAGTTCCACGCCAACCATCAAACCTTGTCCGCGCACGGCGACTTGGAATTTTCCGTGGGGAATTTTCGCTTGCAGTTCAGCGAGCAGGAATTCGCCAAGTTGCGCGCTGCGTTCGGGCAGTTTCAATTTTTCAATTTCCGCGATTTGCGCCAGCGCCATCGCGCAGCCGACGGGATGGCCGAGGAACGTGCTGGTGTGAATTGCCTCGCCTTTGGATTGCGGCCACGCGGCATCCATGAGATTGGCGCGGCCGACACATGCCGAGAGCGGAAAGCCGCCGGTAAGCGCCTTGCCGAGGCAGATTAGATCAGGGGTGGCGCCGGAGTGTTCGCTCGCGAACCATTTTCCGGTGCGTCCGAAGCCGGTGTAAATCTCATCGGCGATCAGCAGCGCGTTGAACTCGTCGCACAGTTTCCGCAGCAGCGGCAAAAACTCCGGCGGCGGGACGTTGATGCCGCCGCGCGCCTGCACCGGCTCGACGAGAATTGCGCCAATCCATTCGCGCCGGATCAAGTGGCGGATTTGGAATTCAACGGTGGCCAGGTCGACTGCCCGTGCCGGAAACTGGACGAAGCGGACGAATTCGCGGAGCTGCGGCTGGAACGGCTTGCGGAAAAAATCGCGGTGCGTGGCGTTGAGCGCGCCGTAGCCAAGCCCGTGATACGCACCGGTGAACGCCACCACGCCGTGCCGGCCGGTGGCGAGGATCGCGGTCTTGAGCGCGGCTTCGACGGCCTCAAAACCGGAGTTGCAGAAAATGACCTTGCCGGTCTTCATGCCGCCCGTCCAGCGCTCGAAGGTGATGCGGCTCAATTCGCGCGCAAGTTCGGCCTTGCGCGCGGCGGGATGCACGTCGCCCATCGCGTGCAACAGCCGGCCCATCTGCTTTTGGCCGGCCTTAACGACTTTTGAATTTGTGTGGCCGGCGGCGGCGACGCCGAACGCGCCGGTCAAATCCAGATATTTTTTGCCGTCGGCGTCCCAGACAAAGACATCCTTGGCGCGGTCCCAGACAATCGGCCACGAGCCGTCCGGTTCCATGTGGACGACATTGCGCGACTCGTGGGCGCGCAGCAGATCGAGTATTTGTTTCGTTTTCATGTGTCAAACCCCGCGTTGTTCGGGCGGCCAGATGATTTTGTGCAATTGCGCCTGAAATCGCACCGGCAATGCGTCGGCGATGATTTTTTCCGCCAGCTCGCGCCGCGAAATCGGCGTCAGTCCCGCCGGGACTTTCTTCAGCGACGGATTTTGCTGCTCGGGCGCGAGCGGATGAACCCACGAAAACAGCAACGGGCATGCCAAGTCCAGCTTGTGCCGGGAAATATTTTTCTTCGCCCACTCGTAATCCTCCATCGTGCCGATGACGAACTTGATTTCGTCGGTCGCCTTCAAGTGTTTGAGATTATCCCAGAGATTACGTTCAACTTCGCCGCTGCCGGGGCATTTCAAATCCATGATGCGATGGACGCGCGGATCAACCGGCGAAATATCATGCGCGCCGCTGGTTTCGAGCAGCACGGTGAAGCCCTCATCGCAAAGTTGCTTCATCAGGGGCAGTGAATTTTTCTGGAGCAGCGGTTCGCCGCCGGTCAATTCAACCAGGGGAAGTTGAGGGTTGATGGTTGAGGGTTGAGAGGTTGAAAAGGGCATGGCGAGTCGCTTCACTTCTGCCAGAATTTCCGCGAGCGGAGTTTTTTTACCCTCGGCGAAGGCATAGGCGGTGTCGCAATAGGAGCAGCGCAGGTCGCAGGCAGTGAGCCGGATGAAAATGCACGGCAAACCGGCGAAGGTGCTTTCGCCTTGCAGGCTCAAATAGATTTCGTTGACGACGAGCGCGTCGGACACAATGGCAATTTAATTTAATTGACGGAAAAAGGCACCAAATTCGCAGATTAAAATCGGCGCCGTCCGACTGGAAATGTCCGGGAAAAGATGTATCTTCCCCTGCCCAGAGCGATGAAAAAGTCATTGAAACGAATGTTGGTCTTCGCCCTCGCCGGATTTCTGGGCGCAACAGGTCGCGCGCAAACACTAGACGCCATCGGCGTCACGGTCCTGCGTGCGGTAACGACGAATCTCAATGGCACGGGTATCCGCGTTGGCCAGCCGGAGGGGAATGCGACCGTAGGCCAGACCAATTACGAAGTCAATCCCAGCGTGGCCGGCCAGCCAACCAACTTTTTCACTTATATCTATGGCACGTCGCCGTATCTGACGGTCAGCACTTCGACCAATTTTCCGAACGCGCTCGGCATCGAATCCGGCCACGCGGACACCGTGGCCAATAATTTTTACGGGACCGACCACGGCGTGGCCACCAATGTCGCCCACGTGGACAATTACGAAGCGAACACGTTTGTTTATTACTACATCGGCTATGTGCTCAACAACCCGCATTCGATTTCTGAACGCATCGTCAATCAAAGTTTCACCTTCGGCAGCGTTGATACGACTGCGGACCAGGACTACGACAATTATGCTGCGCAAAACAGCGTGCTGTTCATCTCCGGCGCGGGATTTCTCAATACGAATGTCTGGTCCCCGGCGACGTGTTACAACGGCATGGGCGTGGGGGTTTCCGACTACTCCCAGCCCACCTACGGTCCGACGCCGGACGGCCGGAGCAAACCGGACATTGTCGCACCGCACTATCCCGATTACTCCACGAGTTACGCCGCGCCGCAGGTGGCGGGCGCGGCGGCCGTGCTGATGCAAGCCGGACTGCGCGGCGACGGCGGCGGCGATACGAATTCCGCCGTGGACATCCGCACGCTGAAGGCGTTGCTGCTGAATGGCGCGGTCAAGCCTGCGGGCTGGACCAATGTTATTTGGACCAACGGCACCCGTTTGGTGCTGGACACCAATTACGGCGCCGGCGTGCTGAACGTGTTCAACACCTACAAACAACTCGCCGGCGGCAAGCACGGTTACAATTTTTCGACCAACGTTCCGGCGGGCACGCCGCACCCGCCTGTGGTCATGACCAATGCCATCTCGGTCTGGAGCGGCTGGGATTTCAACACCAACACCAGCAGCGGCAGCGCCGACGCGGTGAGCCATTATTTTTTCAACCTGACCAACAGCGTGAGCAACGCGACCTTCACGGCGACGACCACGCTCGTTTGGAACCGCCAGTCCGGTCAAGCCAGCATCAACAATCTGAACCTGTTTTTCTACAAGGCCGCCAACAGCAATCTGGTCGCGTGCAGCACCAGCCTCGTGGACAACGTGGAGCACATCTTTGTGCCGAAACTCGCCCCGGGGCGATATGATTTGCAAGTGTTGAAAAAGGGCGGTTCGTTTGTCAGCGCCGGCGAGCCTTATGCGCTGGCGTGGGAATTTTTCACGGAAACGCTGAACGCCTCCAAATCCGGAACAAATGTGGTCCTGTCGTGGCCGGTGTTCCCCGATGGTTTTCACGTCGAGGCGACGGCGAATCTTTCGGCGCCCAATTGGAGTGCCAGCGGCCTTCCGTCTCCGGTGGTGACGAACAACCGAAATATGATTTTGCTGAATGCGGCGAATGCCCCTCAATTTTTCCGGCTGCGAACGCCATGAACGGCGGATTTTCAAGCCAAGCCGAGCGCAAAATGGTTGCCGACGCGGTAGCTTACTGAAATGGCCCGCGTGACAAATTCTTTCCCTATTTCCACCGCGCTTGGCAAATCGTGTCCCAGCGCGAGCGCGGCGCAAATCGCGGCAGAATAGGTGCAGCCGGTTCCATGGGTCGAGACGCCTTTCACGAACGGTGCGGACAACAGCAACTCTGTTTTGCCATCAAAATAAATGTCCACGGCTTCGCGTGAATTTCTCAAATGCCCGCCTTTGACGAGCGCCGCGCAGCCGAAGCGCGAATGAATTTTCCGCACCGCGTCCCGCATTTCTTCAACTGAAGCCGGCCTGCGCCCGGTGAGGATTTCCGCTTCATCCAGATTTGGCGTGACGAGCGTGGCCAGCGGCAAAAGCTGTTCCTTGAGAATTTTTATCGCGCGCGGTTCGAGTAATTTTGCGCCGCTGGTGGAAATCATCACCGGGTCAATAACCAGGTGCGGAGTGCGGAATGCGGAGTGCGGAGCGCGGAAGAAATTGGCGACGATATGGACGTTTTCCGCCGAGAACAACATACCGGTTTTTACCGCAGCAGGGCGGAGTTCCTCGAACACGGCCTCGATTTGCTGCCGCAACATCTTCGGCGAGACCGGCTCGATGCCGAGGACGCGCCGGGGATTTTGGGCGGTGAGGCAGGCGATGGCGCTCGCGCCATGGACGCCGAGCGCGGCGAACGTTTTCAAATCGGCCTGGACGCCCGCGCCACCGCCGCTATCCGACCCGGCGATGGTCAGGGCGACGGGCAATTGTTTCCGCTTCGGCATGGCGCAATTAAACCGTGAATTGTGAATTGTGAATAGTGAATTGTGAATAGTGAATAGTGAATAGTGAATAGTGAATAGTGAATTGTGCGCACCAACTCAAGCGGGTAAACTGGATTCATGGACAAGGACAAGGTTGCGGAAATCCTGATTGAAATCGGCACGCTGCTGGAATTGAAGGGTGATAATCCCTTCAAAACCCGCGCCTACGCCAATGCCGCGCGGACGATTGAAAGCCTGAACGAGCCATTGACAAAACTCGTCGCTGAAAAGCGGCTGGGCGAAATCAAGGGTATTGGCGAGGCGCTGGAGCAGAAAATCACGGAATTGGTCGAAACGGGAAAATCGAAATACCACGACGAATTGAAGGCTTCGATTCCGCCCGGCTTGATCGAGATGCTGGAAATTTCCGGCCTCGGCCCGAAAAAAATCCAGGCGTTGAATCAAAAACTTGGAATTGATTCGATTGAAAAACTGGAAGCGGCCTGCAAAAAAAGCAAAGTGGCGGAACTCGACGGCTTCGGCGAGAAGACGCAGGCGAACATTCTGGAAGGCATCGAGCGTCGGCGAACCTATGCGAGCAAACATTTGTTGAGCGTGGCGTTGCGCGCCGCCGAGCCATTGCTGGAAGATTTGCGCGGACATCCCGAAGTCATCCGTTGCAGCGCGGCGGGCAGTTTGCGCCGGTTCAAGGAGGTCATCGGCGACATTGATTTGCTGGCGTCGTCAAAAAAGCCGGCGGACGTCATTGAATTTTTTGTGCAGCAGCCCGGCGTCATCAAGATCACGGCGAAAGGCGAAACGAAGGCGAGCGTGATTCTGGAGGGCGGCATCCAGTGCGACTTGCGCGTGGTGAGCGACAGGGAATTCCCATTCGCGCTGGCGTATTTCACCGGCAGCAAGGAGCACAACATCGTAATGCGGCAGCGGGCGATCCAGCGCGGCCTGCGGCTGAACGAATACGGCCTGTTTAAATCGAAGGAGGAAACACGCAATCCGAAACTGCTGGTTCCATGCAAGTCCGAGGAGGAAATTTTCGAAAAGCTGGATTTGCCCTGCATCAAGCCGGAATTGCGCGAGGACCACGGCGAATTTGCCGCGGCGGAGAAAAACGATTTGCCGAAATTGATCGAGTGGACGGATTTGCGCGGCGCGCTGCACAACCATTCGACATGGAGTGACGGCCACAACACGCTGGAGGAAATCGCGCAGTTTATGAACAGCCTCGGCCTCGATTACTGGGCGATCACCGACCATTCGAAGTCGTCGTATCAGGCGAACGGGCTGGACGCGAAACGGTTGCGCGCGCAAATCAAGGAAATCAAAAAAATCAACGAGCAGCTTGCGGGGCGCGGAAGTGATTTCCGGCTGTTGACGGGAACGGAAGTGGACATTCTCAAGGACCGGCTGGATTTCGACGACGAGCTGCTGGCGGAACTGGACGTGGTGGTGGCGAGTTTGCACGTTCCGGGCAACAACGAAGCGGAAAACACAAAGCGCTTGATTCGCGCGGCGGAAAACAAATTCGTTCGCATCATCGCGCACATGACAGGGCGGCTCCTTTTGGAGCGCGAACCGTATCCGCTCAATGTGCAGGCGGTGATTGAGGCGTGCGCCGCGACCGGCACGTGGGTGGAGTTGAATTGCAATCCGCATCGGTTCGATTTGGACTGGCGGCTGTGGCCTTATGCGAAAAGCAGGGGCGTGAAATGCGTCATCAACCCGGATGCTCACCGGAATGAGCACGCCGGTTTTCTGCGGCTGGGCGCCGGAATTGCGCGAAAGGGCTGGCTGGAACAAACTGACGTGGTCAACACTCTTACCCTGAAGCCGCTGTCAAAGGAATTGAAACAAAAGCGTCACGGAAAGGAAACGTGATTGTGTCCAGAACCCCGGCTTGGTGAATGGTTTAACATGAAAATTGTTTTGACAACAAGTTTGCCATTTTGCAGGCTTTAAGAAGTGTCATCGGTTTCGTCCTTTTTTTGAGTAAAAAAAGGCCGGGAGCTGTCCATAAAATATGGTCTTATGAAGAATCTTTTTATCTACTTGGGGCTGGCGGCGGCCGGAACGGCCAGTCTTCATGCCGCTTACGCGCCGGATTCCCCAGACAATTCCAAGATGTGGAACCTGGCGGCGACCTTGCGCGGATTTTATGACGACAATTACGACACCGTGCCGAACAAGAAGGGCAGCTTTGGATTTGAGGTGAATCCCTCATTCAACCTGAACATGCCGCTTCAGCAAACGGAAATCGGGCTGCGTTACAATTACGGGCTTTATTATTATCAGACGCGGAAAAGCGACGGTCAAAACCCGATTGACCAGACCCATCAATTTGACGTG
>Ga0265338_10006949_pt1 | contig 14232 bp, 15 predicted proteins | sample 42126metaG_FD_193579 | JGI IMG/M metagenome (GOLD analysis project Ga0265338, IMG submission 193579) | Rhizosphere microbial communities from Carex aquatilis grown in University of Washington, Seatle, WA, United States - 4-21-26 metaG | ecosystem: Host-associated > Plants > Roots > Rhizosphere... | reverse complement strand
AAGTCCTTGAGTACATAGGCGACCTCAACGGGGCCGTGTCCGAACGGCGTCGCGTCCACCAACTGCTGCCGTATGCGCCGGAACCGCTTTATCACGTCGGCCGGTTACAGGAGCGTTTGGGCCGGACATCCGAGGCCACGGCCGCGCTCGAAGAAGCTTGTCAATTAGAACCACTATTCGTCCCCGCCTGGGTCGAACTCGGCGAAATAGCGGCTAACGAAGGGCGGGACGATGAGGCCGCACGCCTCCTGGAACGCGCTCTTAAGGAAAACCCCGGCGACATTGAAGCGTTGGTCGCTCTCGGTTTCATGGCTCAGAACCAGGGGCGCCTCGAAGCGGCGCAATCGTTTTACGCTCGCGCGGCGGCCCTGCAACCGACCGGCCCGCCCGCCCATTTCGCCAATGCCGTCGCCGCGTCAGTCAATCATAACTCCGATGAGGCCATCGGACACTTTCGCGACGCGGTGTGGATGAACCCGCAATTCTGGCAGGCCCATTACCTCTTCGGCGTTGAGTTGACAGCGGCCGGCCAGCTCGCCCAAGCGCGTGAACACTTTGCCGCCGCCGCGGCATTGCGTCCCGACTTCGCTCCCGCGCGTCAGGCCTCCGAAAAAACACTGCCGTGAATGACTTTGTCAGGGTCGATTTGAGGCGGCATCAGTCGCCGGGCGGCTTTGGAGAAGCGCCGTGGCTTCGTCCAGCGTGATTCGCGCCAAGAGCCGCCGACGATTGCCGCGGCCCAGCGGCAATGCGAACCGTCCGGACCAGCGTCCAATACTCATAACTCTCGCCCTTGACCGTCGGCGATGGCGGCGCAAGAACATGCCCGGACTATGACGCGATCACCCGGCCCGCTCAATTTTCATCGAGGCCGTCCGGCTTCGTATAGAAGAGCGTGCGGCATTTTGACGCGGGCCTGCGAAGGCGATCAGGAATTGCAGCGCAAGGTCCTGGCCTTGCTGAACGCTCATTAACGCCTCGGGGATTTCCTCGAAACGCCGCCGCTTGATGGACAGAACGAGCCAGACGACAGCAACGGCGATCCAAAATGAACCCATGACCGACGCACCGGAAACCCAAACTCATTTGCTGGTGGCTTCCAGGACTTCTGCCCCGCCGCGTAGGTCTCCGAGTTTCTGTTAGCCACTTGGACTGAAATTCTCGCTGTTATCCGTGTGACCGAAATTCCTCACGAAAACGTAAATAAAATCGAAATACAAATATGAATGCCGATAAAGTAGTCCAACTCACCTCACACATTGCGCCGCGTAAGGGCCTCATCGCCCTAACGGCGGTTGCGTCAATCGCCCTCGTGACGGCCGCGATTCCGGTGTTCGCCGACGACGGAGCAGGGAACGCTGCCAAGGAAGATCCGACCGCAATCCGCCCCTTCCATATCAACGTGCCGGAATCGGCGCTCGTTGACCTTCGCCAGCGCCTGGCCGCAACCCGGTGGCCAGACAAGGAAACCGTCACGGATCAATCGCAAGGCGTCCAGTTGGAGACCATGAAGGAACTGGTGCGTTACTGGGAGACGGACTACGACTGGCGTAAGTGCGAGGCGAGACTGAACGCCCTGCCGCAATTCATGACCGAAATCGATGGAGTGGACATTCATTTCATTCACGTTCGTTCCAAACAAAAAAATGCGCTGCCGCTCATCGTCACGCACGGGTGGCCGGGCTCCATCATCGAGCAATTGAAGATCGTCGCTCCGCTTACCGATCCCACGGCGCATGGCGCGAGCGCATCGGACGCGTTCGATCTGGTCATTCCTTCGATGCCGGGCTACGGGTTTTCAGGCAAGCCCGTCACCACCGGATGGGACCCTCAACACATCGCGCGTGCGTGGAACGTTCTGATGAAGCGCCTTGGATACGCTCACTATGTTGCGCAAGGCGGCGATTGGGGCGACGCCATTTCCGAGCAGATGGCCCTTCAGGCGCCGCCGGAATTGCTCGGCATTCACGTCAACATGCCTGCGACCGTTCCAGCCGACGTCGCAAAGGCGCTCAAATACGGCGAGCCGCCCCCGTCCGGCCTCTCTGCCGAGGAAAAGCATGCTTACGAGCAATTGGACTTTTTCTATAACCACGGACTTGGCTACGCCTTGGAGATGAAGAACCGTCCGCAGACGCTTTACGGGATTGCCGATTCGCCCGCCGGTCTGGCGGCCTGGATACTCGACCACGACGCGGCCAGCTATGCGCTCATCGCCCGCGTCTTCGCCGGACAGACCGAGGGACTCACGAGAGATGACATCCTCGACAACATTTCCCTCTACTGGCTTACGGGCGCCGCGATCTCTTCGGCTCGTCTCTATTGGGAAAACAACTTGGCTTTTTTCGACCCCAAGAACGTCTCCATACCGGTCGCCGTCAGCGTCTTTCCAGACGAGATCTATGCTGCCCCTCGGAGTTGGACGGAGCGCGCGTATCCCAAACTGATTTATTTTAACAAACTCGATAAAGGCGGCCATTTCGCTGCCTGGGAACAGCCGGAACTTTTCGTTAGCGAACTGCGGGCCGGCTTCGCTCCGCTCCGCTCCGGCCTTTTCACGAGGAACTAAACCAACCGAACCTATGATGCACTACTTTGTCGTCGTCATTATTGCCTTAGTTGCGACGATCTCTGTCGTCACCAGGCAAAAGGCGCAGGCGCAGAGCGCCAATTCCCAGCCCATGGACAATTCGGGCGCCATGTCCGGCAGAGCTGTCGATCCTGAGACCAACGCCCAGGTGACTCCTCCTGTCTTTGTCACCAACATGCCCGTCGGATACCGCGACTGGATGCTAATCTCCGTCGCTCATGAGGAAGGGACTCTCAACGATATCCGCGCCATCCTGGGCAACGACATAGCCGTTAAGGCGTATCGGGAAGGAACGTTTCCGTTCCCTGAGGGCGCGATTATTGCCCGGGTCGCCTGGCGCTACACCGCGTCGGAAGAAAACAACAAAATCTTTGGCCGCGCCCAGTCTTTCGTGGCTGGGCCACCCGTGAACGGGGTCCAGTTTATGGTCAAGGACTCGATAAAATACGCGTCCACAGGCGGCTGGGGATACGCTCATTTCAATGACGGCAAGCCTGCCGATACATCAATGCTCCAAAGCTGCTATCCTTGTCACGAGGCTATCAAATCTCGCGACTTTGTTTTCACACGCTACTCGCCCTGAAACTGAGCTGAATGCCAAATATCAAAACGAAAGGAAATCAAACTATGAATGCAACGAAAATATCCGACGACAGCGCCACCACAACGCCCGTGAAATTGCTCTACACCGCCAAGGCCCACACGACTGGAGGCCGGGAGGGAGGCGCTTCACGCACCTCGGACGGACGCCTGGACGTCAAATTCTCGCTTCCAGGCGGACCCGGCAACGGCACGAATCCCGAGCAATTGTTCGCAGTCGGCTGGTCTGGCTGTTTCACAAGCGCCATAAAAGTCGTGGCCGCCCAGAAGAAGGTGCGCCTTCCAGAGGGCTCGGCGATCGACGCCGAAGTGGACCTGTGCACAGGCGCGGACGGTTATTCCCTCAAGGCGCGCCTGAACGTCAGTCTGCCGGGCCTGGAGCGCGACGTCGCCCAGTCCCTGATAGAAGGCGCCCACCAGATCTGCCCCTACTCCAAAGCCACGCGCGGAAACATCGATGTGGCAATCAACCTGGTCTAAAAGCCCATGGCAGAAATGAGGGAAAACAATGAATGCAAGTGACGAAACAAAACCGGTCGCCATTGTCACCGGCGCGTCGAGCGGGATAGGACTGGGAATTACCCTGCCTGAACCCCCCACGCCTTTGGGCGCTTACGTCGAGGCTTCGGACGCTGGCAATTTGCTTTTCCTCAGCGGGACGCTCCCAGTGGCGGATGGGAAGCTCGTCTTTGCCGGACGTCTTGGCGGGAATCTCTCGGTCAAGGAAGGCCAGGACGCCGCGCGCATCGCCTCGCTAAATGCCCTGGCAGCCGCGAAACAACATCTCGGCGGCCTGGATCGCCTCAACAAGCTTGTCAAGCTAACTGTGCTGATCGCGACAACTGAGCAGTTTGCCGGGCACGCGCAAGTCGCGGACGGCGCCTCAGACCTTTTCGTGCGCATGTTTGGACCCCAGCCCGGCCACGTGCGCCTGGTCTATGGCGTCCAAAGTCTGCCTATCGGCGCGCCGGTCATCGTGGAGACCATTTTTGAAATCAAGCCGGCGCCCTGAACAATCTTCAAACATCGTCGCGAAAACGTATTAACTCAGGAAAGGAATATTATTATGCAGGAATTCAGAGCCTACGCCGCTTCAACCCCCAAGGGCCGTTTGGAGCCGTTTCGTTTCAATCCCGGCCCGCTGGGCGTGGAAGAAGTGGAAATCAAGGTCTCGCATTGTGGGCTTTGTCATTCCGACCTCTCCATGTTGGACAACGAATGGGGAATGTCATCCTACCCGTTTGTTCCCGGCCATGAGGCTGTGGGAACAGTTGTCGCCATGGGCGAGCAAGTCAAGGGTCTCAAGAAAGGCCAGAAAGTCGGCGTCGGATGGACCGCCTCAAGCTGCCTGTCGTGCCCCGAATGCTTGTCCGGGCATCATAACCTTTGCCCATCCAGCCAGGGAACCATCGTCGGGCGTTACGGCGGTTTCGCCGACCGGTTGCGTGTCCAGTGGCCGTTTGCGCGTCCCCTGCCCGAAGCGCTCGATCAGGCCAGTACCGGTCCGTTACTTTGCGGCGGCATCACCGTCTTCACGCCCTTCCTTGAATTCGGCGTGTCGCCCACGTCCAGGGTCGGAGTCATTGGCATAGGCGGCCTTGGTCATCTGGCCCTCCAGTTTGCCAACAAATGGGGCTGCGAAGTCCACGCGTTCACTACCAGCGACAGCAAGGAAGTGGAGGCTCGGCGCCTCGGCGCCCACTTCGTTCACAATACCAGCCGCGATGGATCCCTCAAGAGCCTCGCCCGAAGCCTCGACCTCATTCTCTCAACCGTTAATGTTCCTTTGGACGTTCCCGGGCTCCTGGAGACGCTTGCTCCATTGGGCCGCCTTCATGTCGTCGGAGCCATCCTCAAGCCGATGGAGGTCCCCGCCTTTGGACTCATTATGGGGCAAAGATCCGTTTCCGGATCGCCCGTTGGCAGCCCAACCGCCATCGACCGAATGCTGGCGTTCAGCGCCCGGCACGGAGTGGCTCCCGTCGTGGAGAGCTTTCCCATGTCAAAGATCAATGACGCCGTCGAGCATCTGCGCGCGGGCAAGGCCCGCTATCGCATCGTGCTCACCAATGACTTCGAATAACGGCGGAGGCCAGCGGCGGAGCAATCTCATTCCCCAACCCCAGGAGAGAAGTTTCATGTCAATTATAGACACAACCTGCTCCGCGAGCGAGTTGATCCTCAAAGCGGTCATTATTTGCGATGACTTTGCGTTCGCGGCAAAGGTCGGAGCCACTCTGCGCGGCGCCGCTCGCCGGACGGGCGCCGACGTTCAGTGGGCCATCAAGTGCTGGCCCGCTAACGCGCTTCTTGACCGGGCGTTGGCGGAAAAGGCGCTACGGGAGACGTTAGACGCGCATCTCATCGTGCTTCCAGCGCCTCACGCCAAATCCCTCCCGGCGGGGCTCATCGGTTGGCTAAATCGATGGGCTGATCTGCGAGAGATCCAGGACGCTGCGTTGGGTGTTATCGCTGACGAGAATACTGGGGCCTTCACTCAGCCCGTGTGCCACGAATTGTCCAGGCTCATCCGGCGACAGGGTCTCAACTTAATTATCGACGAACCCCCTGCCACGAAAGACATCGCGAAACGTTTCGTCCGCTTCTTTCCCGAACCTGCGGCGATGTTGCCCATCGAGCGGTCGCGTCTTGCGCTCCTGGCGATGCGCGACTCCTACCGGGCTGTGGGCATCAACGATTAATTCAATCGGCGTAAGATATGAAGAAGTTGAATTTGTTTAAAGGGTCCGAACAAGCTATCTATACCCGCCGCGGATTTCTTGGCGCCGCAGCGATGTCCGTCGCAGCCGCCGAACTCGGCATCAGCGCGGCTAAAGCGCAGCCAGCCAATCCGATATCGGCGGATGCGCCCGCGGCGACGCCGGGAACCCACACCTCCTTCGAGATCCTGAAACAGGTTGATGCCGGCGTCCTAAGTGTCGGCTACGCCGAGGCCGGTCCCGCGGACGGCCCTGCGGTCATCCTTCTGCACGGATGGCCTTATGACATTTATAGCTATGTCGATGTGGCGCCTTTGCTGGCCTCGCGCGGCTACAGGGTGATCGTTCCCTATTTGCGCGGCTACGGCGCGACACGCTTTCTGTCAACCGAAACCTTTCGAAACGCGCAGCCCTCGGTCATCGCCCTCGACATTATTGCTCTCATCGATGCGCTCAAAATTCAGACGCCCATCATCGCCGGCTTCGATTGGGGCGCGCGGACCGCCAACATCATCGCGGCGCTCTGGCCGGAGCGCTGCAAGGCCATGGTCTCCGTCAGCGGTTACCTGATCGGCAGCCAGGCGTCCGGCCAGACGCCGCTGCCGCCAAACGCCGAATTCCTATGGTGGTATCAGTACTATTTTGCAACCGAGCGCGGCCGCGCCGGCTATGACAAATACCGCAATGACTTCGCAAAGCTCATCTGGCGCCTGGCCTCGCCGAAATGGGACTTCGACGAGTCCACGTTTTCCCGCACCGCGTCCGCCTTCGACAACCCCGATCATGTCAGCATCGTGATCCATAATTACCGATGGCGCCTCGCTCTGGCTGATGGGGATCCAAAATGCGACGATTTGGAAAAGCGCCTTGCCGAAGCTCCGGCCATCACCGTGCCCACTATTACCCTTGAAGGCGACGCCAACGGCGCGCCGCACCCGGACAGCAGTTCCTACGCTAAGAAATTCACGGGCAAATATGCGCACCGGCTCATCAAGAGCGGCGTCGGGCACAACTTACCCCAGGAAGCCCCGCAAGCCTTTGCCGATGCCATCGTCGCAGTCGACGGTCTCTGCCGATAGTCCCGCTAAACGTGACGAAATAAGTCATTGCGCATGTAGTTCAGAATTCGATGGTAGGGCGAGGCTCCCGCCGAGCCGCTGGCGAGATGGGTCTCGGCTCGCCAGGAGCCTCGCCCTACCGAGCGCAAATGATTCCGACGTCGTGTTTGGTCCGAAATCTCGGCGTTTTTTTCGATTTTTTCGCAAAAATGGCCGAATTGGCCAAAAACCGCGAAAAATAGTTGCCTAAGTGGCATACAGTCTCTAAGTGGCTACCTTCCCCTCCGGTTTTTCTGCTTTTATTCCCGCGTCAGTATGAAAAAGAAACTGATGTTGGGATCAAGGGATGAAACAACGGCGCCACTCCGCCGTCAAACAGCTTACGCTTTCTACCCGCAAGCGTTTCCGCAGGGCTCCTTCCATCCGGCATCCTTCTCCGCCGGTCCCTCCATGCATAGCTTGCGGGCTTCTTTAACCATCGCAGCCAACCTATGAACTTCTGGCAACGTATCAAACTAGCTGGGCAAATCGTCAAGAGCGGCGCGCCGTTCCCGTTCAATAAGATCATACCCTACGACGCCGTGGGGGGGGAGCATCTCTACCATCCCTATAAGCAGAGCGCCTGGGTGCAGCGCGCCATCAAAAAGATCTCCGGCCCTATCAGCGCCGTCGATTTGGAGTTCTACCTCGATGGACAGGCCTACCATGACGCCGCTCTGGATGCTTTCTGGGCCGAGCCCGCCGTGGATGGCGCCGGGCCGATGAGCCGCGCCGACTTCATAGAAGCCTCCGTCGGCTGGCTCAAGCTCGAAGGCGAGTTCTTTTGGATTATGGACGATTCGTGGCTCCTCCCTTTCCCCGGCGCCGGAAGAATTTCGCCGCTCATCATCACGCGGCCCGACCACATCCGCCATATCGTTAAGGACGGCCAATTAACCGGCTGGGACTACGTCACCGGCGACGGCCAGCACGTCGCGCTGCTCCCGGAGCAAGTTATCCAATGCAAAATGTGGAATCCCTATGACCGCTTCCGTGGCTGTTCGGAAATGCACGCCGCCAAGGACGCCGCTGAAGGAGATTTCATGGCCGGCAAGTTCAATAGGAACCTCATGGCGAACAACGGCGACCAGGGAGTCTACATTGTGGAAAGGGAGCGCCTTCTATCCGACGCCCAGCGCCAAATGATTATTGACCAGCTCCGCGAAAAACGCGATCTCGCCCAACGCGGCCAGTTCCGCGCCGTGTTCCTCTCAGGCGACGTCGAAGTCCAGGATCCTCGCATCCGCGTCCCAGACCAGGCCTTTATCAATATGCGCCTGGAAAATCGCCACGAAATCTACATCGCTATGGGCGTGCCTCCTTCCATGGCCGACGTTCGCGCAAGCTACTCCATCGGCAGCGCCAGCGATTGGTTCATGCTAATCACCGAAACCTGCGTTCCCGCCGGCGAACGCTTCTGCCAGGCTGTCGCCAGGGCCGCACGCCGCCAGACCGGCCTTTCCCTCCGCGCTGCATTTGACTGGGATGAACACCCCGTCATGCAAGCCGTGCGCCGCGAGCGCGCCGACACGGCGCAAAAGTATTTCCAGATGGGCGTGCCTATGCGCGTTTTGAACGACTACCTGGCCCTTGGCCTGCCTTCGTTCCCAGGCTGGGAAAAGAGCTACCTGCCTTCCAAGCTCAACTCTATCCACTAACCCGCGGCCCTCCGCCGCCTACCAAACATAGTAACTATGACCGAAGAACAGTTCCATGACACTATCCTCAAAGGCGTCAACACCCTCGACGAGAAAATCGACCGCGTTGAATCCGCCAACGAAATCCTCCTCAAAAACTACGACCTGCTCGGCAAGGAAACCCGCCGCGCCATGGAGGAAATGACCCAGCTCAAAAACACCGCCAACGACCACGCCCGCATCCTCCAATCCATCCAAAAATTGCAGTCCTGCCTCGGCGCCGAGGCCCGCGCCGCAGGCCTCGACCCCATTCAGCGCATGGCCCAAAACGATCGCAAGCGCGGCCTCTTCAACGCCGCCGTCCGCGCCACCATGTGCGACAACGATTCCGAATACAAACGCTTCGTCGCCCCCATCCTCAAGGCCATCGGCGAAGACTCCGGCGAAGGCGCCACTCTTATCGTCGCCCAGTTGTTCCGCGAAATTTACGACACGCTCGCGCAGTACGGCGATTGGGCCACGCTCGGCGTCCGACGCCTTGGCACCAAAGTCACCAACTTCCCAGTCAAGACCGCCCGCGTGGTCGCCAACTGGATCACTACCGAAGCCGCTCCTATCAGCGACGACGCCAACGAGGCCGGCACGACCGTGACCCTCACCGTGTTGCCCAACACCGTCCTGCTCAACGTCTCGCGCCAATTGATTGAAGACAGCGAGTTCGACGTGACCTCCGTCGTCATGCAGGACTTCCAACAGGCGTTTAACCTTCGTCTTGACACTGCCGCGTTCGTCGGCAGCGGAACTACCGCCAGCCCCTCCGTCGATGGCGGCTTCACCGGCCTTTTCACCGGCGGCACAACCGCTGGCGCCGCAGCCGGCAACACCACCGTTGAGAGCCTGGACTTCGACGACGTCTTGCGCTGCCTGACCACCGTCGCCCCCGTCGTTCTCAAGCGCAAGCCCTGCTGGTGGATGCACCCTCAAATGTTGGCCCGCTTCATGTCAATCAAAGACCACAATGGTCGCCCGATCTTCCTCGGCGCCCTTGAGGCCCCCAGCTATGGCGCCATCGGCACTGTCCTTGGCTACCCGGTCATTCCAGTCATGGCCGCCCCCAACAACGACACCGCCGGCCAGCCCGTCGCCGCTTTTGGCGATCGCAACGGCCAGGTCGTCGGCGTCCGCGACGACTTCGTCTTCGAAGCCAGCGACCACTATCGCTGGAACACTCTCGAACGCTCCTTCCGCGCCTACGGCCGCGCCGCCACCGGCACCTTGCGCGCCGACGCATTCGCGATCCTCACTACCGCGCAACGGTAGAAAACAACAAGTCACACTTAACCACCACCAATCATCTGGTATGAAACTCAAAACGCTCATCCTATCCGGCCTGCTGGCCTTTGCTCTTCAGCCCCTGGCCTTTTCCCAACAGTACAGCGTCGCTTCGACGCTTATCTCCAACGGCGTCATCCTCACCAACGGCACGTCGACCTCCATCGTGTCCAACTACTCCTCCTCCGCCAGCCTGGCAAAATATCAGGAGTTCAACCTCGCCCTCCAGTTCAAGCTTGTGGGGGGGGGAGCGGGCCCGGTCACCTTCACATGGACCACCAGCGACGATGGCGCCAACTGGGCGACCACCGGCCCGGGTACCGGCGTCATCACCCTGACCGCCAACGGCGCCGCCTTCGTCAACTTCAACACGAACGTCTACATCGGTTCCGCCGGTTACTTCTCCATCACCAACATCGCCGGCGCCACTAATAACGCCACGACGAATATTTCCGCCGTCGTTTGGACCAAGCCCAGACGCAACGGCTAAACCCAGACGGGCGCGCCCCTCCCGCGCCCGCTCCGCGCCGGCGGCGCTTGGTCCCCCTCCGCCGTCGGCGCGCTCCGACTACACAACGCCAACAGCCATAATGCCATGAACGCAGGTCTAGGAAATCTAACCGAACTTAAAGGCCAGTTGCTCGCCGCCTCCTTGCGCAGCGACTCCAACTACGACAACGTCATCTCTGCCATCGGCCTTGGCGTCGCCGCCCAGTTCGACCAATATTGCAATCGCAAGCTCGCGCGCCTCCAGAACGACGTGGATCAGTTCCGCGCCGACCGTCGCCATTACTACCTCAAGCGCTACCCGGTCGAGTCCATCTCCCTATGCCAGCGCCAGGACACTCTGACCGATGGCTGGATCAACCTGCCCGTCACCGATCTTATCCAGCAATGGAACCTCCAAATCGGTTACATTTCCTTTATCGCTCTTCAAGGCTACGAATTCTCCCAGCTTCTCGTCACCTACACCGGCGGATTTTGGTTTGACTCTACCGAGGACGGCTCCGGCGTCCAGCCCTCCGGCTCCACTCTGCTTCCTGCCGACCTCAAGCTGGCCTGGTACCTGCAATGCCAGAACGTCTGGCGCCAGTGGGACAAGCTCGGCAACCAAATCTCCGAACACCCCGAATCCCAGGACGCCGCCCAATCCATTGTCCTGGCCCCCGCTGTAAAAGAGTTGCTGGACGAGCATAGAAGGCTCTTCGGAACCTAGACCTAACCAACCTTTTCTTGATCCATTAATATGAGCGATCTACTCCTAACCCTGCAACAGGATCTCGTCGACAAACTCAATAGTGAGAGCGCCTTCTTCTACATCTCCGTCGTCTCCTGGCGCAAGCAAGTCATCCGCAAGGAAATCGAACGCCGCTTGCCTCACCTCAATTCCAAAAACGGCCGCAAAGGTTGCGGCGTCGTCGTCAACATGCCCCGCATCGAAGCCGTTCAGCCCAATCTCGCCGCCCCGCAAGGCGACGTTTTGGTAGGCATCGACGTCGTCGAGCAGCCCGAGGTCAACTTCAATCCCGGTGGGACCATGCTTACCGCCGAGGAGGCCGCTCGCGCGGTCCGCCGCGCGTTGCACCAGTTCGCCATCGAAGGCAAAATCTTTCTTTACCAGGACAAGAAAGCCATCGAGCCCCTGGATCGCCTCGATTTCCCAGGCTGCCTGGGCTATCGCGTCAACTTGCGCGGTCGCATGGCCGAGTTGCCGCTGGCCAAATGCGTCGTTCCATCCATTTCGGAGACGTCCGGAACGGTCTCTCTCGCGACGTCTGATTCCGGCGCGGCCATCTACCATACTGTGGACGGCTCCTTCCCGGGCGTCTCCAACGCCGCCGCTCTCCTATACGCCTCTCCCTTCTCGGTCGCCTCAGGCGCCACCCTCCGCTGGGCCGCCTACAAATCCGGCCTGATGGGAAGCGATGCCGCCCAGGCCGTTATCACCTGATTCCGGCTGAACACTGAAAACCGAACACTAGCAAACTTATGAGTATTTCCCGCTCCACTCTAACCCGCGGCCCTGCCTCCGCTTCCTTCAACTCCGCCTCTTTTAGCTTCAGCGGCGATTCCAAAATCGAGATCGCCCCGGTCACGCGCGAGGTCCGCGCCGCCCTCTACGGAAAAATCGACGAAACTGTGAACGACCTCGCTGTCAAATGCACCGGAACGCCGCTGACTTGGACTTCCCTCTCTGTCCTGTTCCCTTATCTGGCGCCTGCTATCGGCCAGCGTCTCTATGGCGACACCGATAAGCCCCTGGTTTGGTCATCCAACAATGGCGACGTCGTCACCATCGCCAACGCCGCTGTCACAAAGATGCCCGAATTGAAGCTGGGGGTGGAGCGAGACGCGCTGGGTCCTGTCGAATTCACCGGCCTGATCGTCAATAGCGGCGATCCGGAGTCCGCTGGCAGCTACTATTCGATCGCCACAAACCAATCCTTCACCGCCCCAACGCTCGATGTCACCAAGCTGACCCGCCAACGCTACTCCGCCGCCTGGGGGTCGTTCGCCGGCTTCGCCAACTTCCAGGCGCAGGACGCCTGGACCATCAGCCACGAATTGGATCTGGAGCCCGTCAAAATCCAGGGCCGCACTGTCGACATGGTCATCGCCGGCTATCGCTGCATGGCCAAATGCAAACCCGCCGAGCCCACCATGGCCAATATCGACGCGGCCCTCCTCCTCCAGGGCGCCGGCGCCAAACACGGCCGCCGCCTTTCCGCCAGCTCCGCAGACCTGGTCATCACCGGCCAAAACCTGGTGTCAATCACATTGAAAAACGCCGCCCTTAAATCCGCCGGCTTTGCCTTCGGCGGAAAGCCCCTGCGCAATGGCGAACTCGGCTGGGTCTCTACATTCGTCTCCACTGCCACGCCGCAGCAAGGATCCGTCTTCGCCTGATTCATCACCCATCACGCTCTTACCGATGAAAATCTCCATCTCAGCCCCAGGCCAGGCCCCGTTCGTTCTCGCCGATGACGCCGCCGGCGTTCTTGGTGGAAACGGCTGGCCACAGGGCGCCGGCGGCCAGATCCGCGATGGCTTCCTTAACCAGCACGAGCGTCGCGTCCAGTCCGTCGACCTCATCCGCGCTCCGTTTCGGACCAACCTGCCGCGCTTCAACCTCGAGAACCGCCTGGAATTCGTCGTCGAGCGCGCCTTCGCAACCGTCGCCGCCTGTCAACTATTCATCGCCCGCCACCCCGGCCAGGCCCCCGCTCAGGGCCTCCTCGCCGTCCAATACCAGGCCGCCGACGGCGTCGTGAACCTCTACCTCAAAAACGCCGTCATCCAGTCCATCCGCTGCCAGCGCCAGGTCGGCGTCTCCTGCCTGTTCTATTACCTCCTTCGCGGCAATTCCGATTGGTCAACCTCCGCCAACTAAACCTATGTCCGCTTTCAAACCCGTCCCTATTCGCGTCCTCTGCGATGTCGCGGCCAAATCCGCCCCGCCCTCGCTCCTGGACTCAAACACGTCCGCCATGCCCATGTTTACGCGCGGCGACGACATCGAAATCGACATCGCCATCGCCAAACTCGGCGTAATCGTCGCCGACGTCTCCGGCATCGCGTCCGTCACCGCGCAAATCTTCACGGCCGCCAACGATCTGAATGCTCCGCTCCTGGCCCAAACCGTCAATGCCGCGGCCATCAACCAGTCGTTGAATCCCGTCAATTGGACTGCCGGAACCGATCAACACGCCACCTTCACTTTCAGCAACACCCAGACCGCTGTCGACCTCGGCGGCGCCCCGCAAAAAAACTTTTGGCTCCGCATTTTCGCGACGACCAGCGATTCGCCCGCCAAAATCATCACCCTCGACGAAGGCGGCATCATCGTCAACGACGGCCCGGTGTCATCCATCTCGTCCGTCCCGGCTGGCGCTTTTCGCCTCTTCTCCGTCAGCGGCCAGGTCGTGCCCCAAATCCTTTGCGATGACGGCCTCTTTCACTCGCTCGTCGGCCAGACCGTCGTCGGCGTCCTCCGCTTAACCCTTTCCACTCAAGGCTACTGATTTGTATGAAACCAACTCTCCTCATCTCCTTTCTCTCAATCGCCTCCTGTTCCACCCTTCTCGCCGGCCCCGCCTCCTTCGTCCCTCTCATGGAGGACACCAACGGCGCGCTTGTGGGGGGGGACACCAATTTCTTCCTCATCAACTCCAACAAGCTCAACGCCTCCGTCAACAATACCCACGGGGCTGGTTCCGGCCCCGGCATTTACTTCACGACTAACTTCTCCACCAATG
>Ga0265338_10006948_pt1 | contig 14236 bp, 9 predicted proteins | sample 42126metaG_FD_193579 | JGI IMG/M metagenome (GOLD analysis project Ga0265338, IMG submission 193579) | Rhizosphere microbial communities from Carex aquatilis grown in University of Washington, Seatle, WA, United States - 4-21-26 metaG | ecosystem: Host-associated > Plants > Roots > Rhizosphere >... | reverse complement strand
ATAGGCCTCGGCCCAGGGCGTGCACTGGGCCGCGGCCTCGATGGCGTCGGGCGCGGGGGCGAAGCGGGTGCGCAGCACCGGCTCGTAGGCCAGGGGTTCGGGGACCTCCTCGTTGACCACGTCCCAGGGGATCTCCACCAGGGCCGGCCTGGGCCGGCCATTGCGCATCTGGGTGAAGGCGCGGCGCAGGATGTTGGGGGTCTCGGCCGGCAGGTTGATCGGCTCGGCCAGCTTGGTGATCCCGGCCATCTGGACGGTGGCGTTGTAGTTGTCCGGGACGTGCGCCAGGCGGCGGGCGTAGCCCTGGGGCAGCACCAGCACCGGGATGGATTCCGAATAGGCCTGGGCCACGCCGCCATAGGCGTTCTCGGCGCCCGGCCCGTGCTGCATGGCGAAGACGCCCATCTTGCGGCCGCGGGTCATGCGCGAATAGGCGTCGGCCATGTGCAGGCCGGTGCGCTCCTGGCGGACGATGACGGTGCGGATGTCGGCTTCGGCGGCGGCCTCCAGCACGGCGTTGCGCGGATAGCCGAACAGGATGTCGACCCCCTCGCGCTTGAGGATCTCCGCGATCGCCGCCGGAACTTTCATCTTCTCCCCTTCATCTTTCCTGGGGTTCGCCCTTGTGCGCACGTGCTCTAAAGCAGCGACGCTGAAGGCGCGAGGGGAAAGCCCGGGTTCATGTCCACCGACAGTCTCACCGGCGGGGAGGCCATCGTCCGCGGTCTCGTGGACCACGGCGTCGACACCGTCTTCGCCCTGCCGGGGGTGCAGACCTACGGGCTGATGGACGCCCTGAAGCTGGCCGAGCCCAGGATCCGCACCATCGGCGCCCGCCACGAGCAGGGGGTGGGCTACATGGCCTTCGGCTATGCCCGGGCGAGCGGACGGCCGGGCGTGTTCTCGGTGGTGCCGGGACCGGGTCTCCTGAACGCCTCTGCGGCCATGCTGACGGCCTGGGGCGCCTCGACCCCAGTGCTGGCCCTGGCCGGCCAGATCGCCACCGCCTCCATCGGCCAGGAGCGGCTGGCGCTGCACGAGATGCGCGACCAGCTGGGCGTGATGCGCCAGCTGTCCAAATGGGCCGAGCGGATCGCCCGCCCGCAGGACGCGCCGGGCCTGGTGGCCGAAGCCTTCCGCCAGATGCGCTCGGGCCGGCCCGCCCCCACGGGGCTGGAGATGCCGTGGGAGGTGTTCACCCAGCGCGAGGCGGTGACGCCCCAGCCGCCGCTGGACCCCATCGCTACGCCCGTGCCCGATCCCGACCGGATCGAAGACGCCGCCAAGCTGCTGCGCGCGGCCAGGACGCCGATGGTCTTCGTGGGCGGCGGCGCCCAGGGGGCCTCGGCCGAGATCACCGCCCTGTGCGAGGCGCTGCAGGCGCCGGCCGTGCCCTGGCGCAGCGGACGGGGCATCGTCGACGAGCGCCATCCCCTGGGCTTCACCTGCGCCTCGGGCGCCCGGGTGTGGCCGGACTGCGACGTGGCCCTGGTGATCGGCACGCGCTTCGAGCTGCTGGACATGCGCTGGCGCTGGCGGCCGCCGGGCGTGAAGCTGATCCGCATCGACATCGACCCCGCCGAGATGGACCGCCTGGCCGTCGACATCAGCATCGTGGGCGACGCGGCGGCCGGGGCGCGGGCGCTGCTGGAGGCCCTGGGCCGCGAGGGGGCCAGGGTCGGCGACCGCCCCGCCCGCCTGGCCGAAGCCAAGGCCGCCACGGCCCGCGACATCCGGCGGGTCCAGCCCCAGCTCGCCTATCTGGAGGCCATCCGCGAGGTGCTGCCAGAGGACGGCATCCTGGTGGACGAGATCAGCCAGATGGGCTTCGCCTCCTGGTACGGCTTTCCGGTCTACAGCCCCCGCAGCTTCATCACCGCCGGCAGCCAGGGGACCCTGGGATCGGGCTTCCCCAGCGCCCTGGGCGCCAAGGCGGCCTTCCCGGACCGGCCGGTGGTGTCGATCACCGGCGACGGCGGCTTCCTGTTCGCGGCGACCGAACTGGCCACCGCCGTGCAATACCGGCTGAACGTCGTGGTGGTGGTGTTCAACAACAACGCCTACGGCAATGTCCGCCGCGACCAGATCGAGGGCTTCGAGGGCCGCGTCATCGCCTCGGACCTGGTCAACCCGGATTTCGTGAAGTTCGCGGAGTCCTTCGGCGTGCAGGGCCTCAGGGCCTCAACGCCCGCCGAGCTTCGACAGGCGCTGGAACAAGCCCTGGCGGCCGCCGCGCCGGTGCTGATCGAGGTCCCCGTGCCCACCGGGTCGGAAGCCAGCCCCTGGCCCTTCCTGACCCCGCGCTTCGGCTGAAGCCGCCGCCAGGGCCTGGACCCGCTGGAGGCCGAGGCCGAACTCGGGCCGGGCCGAATCGATCTCCACCGCGCGGCTGAAGGCCGCGACCGCGTCATCGAACCGGCCGAGCTTCTCGTGGCACTGGCCCAGCTTGTAGAAGACCTCGCCGCCGCGGTGATCCAGGGCCGCCGCCAGCTCCAGCTGCCGCGTCGCCTCGGGCCAGAGTCCCTGCCGGCGCAGGGCCGAGGCGTAGACCTGGCGGGCGGCGCTCAGATCCTGGGCCGGCATGGCGTCGGCGTACCGATCAAGGGTCTGCTGGCAGACCTGGACCGCCTCGGCGAAACGGCCGACCTCGATCAGGCTCTTGGCCTTGACCACGCCGTCGAAATGCTCGCCCAGCGGGCGTCCGATGCGGCTCTCCGGGATCTCCGCCCGGGTCGGCGGGGTGAAGACCCCGGGCGCATAGGCGGCGAGCACCTCGTCCATGATGTGCCTGACCATGGCGGGAGCGACGTGGAGGTTGTCGATCTCGTAGGCCTGCTCGCGCGCGCTCATGGCGACGATCTCGTAGCTGGGGAAGTAGTCCACCCCCTCGCGGCCTTGCACGAAGGCCTGGCAGGCGGCGCGCTGGACCGACTTGCTGTAGCTGTTGGCGACGATCACGTCCTCGCCGCTGAAGGTGGCCTTGAACGGCACGGGCGAGACGGTGACCAGCATCTTCACGTCCGGATGGCCCTTGTCCCGCAACAGGTCGTGGATCCGCTCCAGCGAGGCCAGGATGTCGTCGTAGGACAGGATGTGCAGGCGGAAGCGGCCGGGATGGCGGCGGACGGCCGACATCGGCGGGGCGGTGTTGAGATAGAGGCCGCTCGCCTCGTCGAACCAGGCCTCGGCCAGGCCCAGGGTCACGATCACGACGCGGCAATCGGGGAACCGACCCACAGCCGCCTGGATCTGACGGCGCCGCGCCAGCGCCTCGTCCAAGGGCAGCATCGGGGCGCTCTGCACCAGCTGGGCGTCGTGCCAGAGGCCGTCGGCCACCTCCAGGAACAGGGCTTCCGGCGCGGGCGGGGGCTGGCCCGAGGCCCAGCGCAGCTCGTTCTCGATGGATTGGACGGTGAACTTGATCACCAGGTCCTGGTCGATCTTTGTCCCGCCGGCGACGACGGGCCGCCTCATCGGAACCATGAACCCCAGCCGGTTCAGGCGCTCTTCCAGGCCGCGCGCGAAGCACGAGCCCAGGGTCATGATCCGATCGTCGCGGGAAAAGCCGAAGCTCGGCTTCAGCCCCAGCCTGACCAGCTCCGAGAGGCGCTGGTCGCCGGCGCGCTCGTCCGGCCACAGGGCCTTGCCGCTGCGCAGATTGCGATAGGCCTCTTCGCCAGGGAGATCGGCGACGGGCACGGGGTCAGAACACCTTCCCCGGATTCAGCGTCCCCTTGGGATCCAGGGCGGCCTTGAGCTGGCGCATCAGCGCCACCTCTTCCGGCGTGCGGGAATAGTGCAGGAACGGCTTCTTGTGCACGCCGATGCCGTGCTCGGCCGAGATCGAGCCGCCCCAGTCGCCCACCGCCTTGTATACCTCGCCGTCGATCTCGTGCTCGAGCCGGGGATCGCCATCGCTCTTGATCGAGAGGTGCAGGTTGGAATCGGCCACATGGCCGAAGAAGACCGTGCGGATCTCGGGCCAGCGGGCCTGCAGCCGGTTGCGGCACTCCACCATGAAGTCGCCCATCTGGCCGGTGGAGATGGAGATGTCGAAGCTGATCTGGGGCCAGAACACCTTGGAGAATTCGCCGGGCGCGTCCCGGATCGACCACAGGGCCTTGGCCTCCTGGCCGGACTTGGCGATCACCGCGTCGGCCACCACGCCAGCCTCGATGGCCCCGGCGATCACCTCCTCGAAGCGGGCCTGGTCGGTCTCGGGATCGTCGCCCATGGTCTCGATCAGCACATAGACGCCATGCTCGGCCGGGATCGGCGGGCGTTTTCCAAGAGCTTCCGTGCCCAGGTGGTAGAACTCGGGCCACATCATCTCGAAGGCCGAGAGGGTGGCGCCCAGCCCCGCCCGCGCGCGGGCCAGCAGGTCCAGGACGCTGGGATAGTCCGCCAGGGCGCAGAGGCCGGTCTGGACACTTAACGCCTTCGGAAACAATCTCAACACCAGCCGCGTGATCACGCCCAGGGTGCCCTCGGAGCCGATGAACATCTGCTTGAGGTCGTAGCCGGCGTTGTTCTTGATCATCTTGTTGAGCGAGGTGACCACCGTGCCGTCGGCCATCACCCATTCCATGCCCAGCACCAGGGCCCGCATCATGCCGTAACGGACCACGCGGTTGCCGCCGGCGTTGGTGGAGGCGTTGCCGCCCACCTGGGCCGTGCCCCGCCCGCCCAGGTCCAGCGGGAAGAACAGGCCCGCCTCGTCGGCGGCGATCTGCACCCCCTCCAGCGGGATGCCCGCCTGCACCGTGATGGTCCCGGCGTTGACGTCGATCTCCTCGATGGCGCGCATCCGCTCCAGCGACAGCACCACGGTCTGGCCCACCGGCACGCCGCCCCCGGCCAGGCCGGTCATGCCGCCCTGGGGGGTGACCTTGATGTCGTGGTCGTTGCAGAAGCGCAGGATCTGCGAGACCTCGGCCGTCGAGCGCGGATAGGCCACGCCCAGGATGGACGTCCCCTCGGGCGCGCCGACCAGGAAGTCGTGCACGTGCCGGGCGGGATCGAACTCGCCGGGGATCTGGAAGACATCGGAACCGAGCTGGTCGCGGAGGGGGGAGAAGAGGGTCATGGCTGGCTTTCTAATCCCTCTGTCGGTTCACATGGAATAGTCGAGACGGCGCAGTCCTCCCCCCTCCCTTCGGGGGGAGGGGTCGGGGGTGGGGGTCCGCTCAGGACTCTCAACTGCAGGCGGAAGCGCCGTGACAGTGGAGGGGATCGTTGGACCCCCTCTCCCAACCACTCCCCCGGAGGGGGAGAAGGGTTACAGTTCCGCCGGCTCCAGCACCTTGCGGCCGAGGATCAAATCCGCGGCCTTTTCGGCGATCATCACCGTGGGGGCGTTGGTGTGGCCGCCGTTGACCCGGGGCATGACCGAGGCGTCGACCACGCGCAGGGCCTCGACGCCGCGCACCTTCAGCTCGGGATCCACCACCGACATGGGGTCATTGCCCATGGCGCAGGTGGAGGTGGGGTGGTGGTCCAGGTCCATGGAGGCGCGGATATAGGCGTCCAGCTCCTCGTCGGACTGCACGCCGGGCCCCGGCTTCAGCTCGCGGTCGATCATCTCGCCCAGCGGGCCGGTGGCATACATCTCGCGCACGATGCGGATGCCCTCGCGCATGGCCCGGCGGTCCTCGGCGTCCTTGAGGAAGTTGAACAGGATCTTCGGCGGGTCGGCCGGATCGGCGGAGCGCAGGGTCACCTCGCCCCGGCTGTGGGGATGCAGCAGCGAGGGGCAGGCCTCGAAGGCGTGCTCCAGGGCCGGCTTGACCACCGGGAACCAGACGTCGGCGTCCAGGCGCACGGGGTTGCAGAAGATCTCCAGGTCCGGGCGCTCCAGGTCCGGGCGGCTCTTGACGAAGCCCAGGGCGGTCAGCGGCTGGTTGGCCATGGGCCCGTTCCTGAACGCCAGCCACCGCAGCGTGCCCAGCGCCAGCTTGTCCCAGCGCAGCTCCTTCATGAAGGTGACCGGGCCCTTGGTCTTGAACTGGACGAAGGTGAGGATGTGCTCCTGCAGGTTCTTGCCGACGCCGGGCAGGTCCTGGGCCACGGGGATGCCATGGGCCTTGAGCTCGTCGGCCGGCCCGATGCCCGAGAGCATCAGCACCTGGGGCGAATTGTAGGAGCCGCCGCAGAGGATCACCTCCCGGTCGGCCCGCACCGTATAGGTCTGGCCGTTGGAGCTGAGCTCGACGCCCAGCGCCTTGCCGCCTTCCAGCAGCACCTTGTGGGCCAGGGCATTGGTGATGATGTTGAGGTTCGAGCGCACGGCCGCCGGCTTCAGGTAGCAGTTGGCGGCCGAGGAGCGGACGCCGTCCTTCACCGTGATGTCCACCGGGGTAAAGCCCTCGGGATGGTCGCCGTTGATGTCCTGGGTGACCTGGTGCCCGGCCTGGCGGGCCGAGGCCATGAAGGCGTCGTAGTGCAGGCCCCGGGTGTCGATGCGGGTGATGCCGGTGGGCCCCGAGCCGCCGTGGAACTTGGACTCCCCGCCCCAGTAGCCCTCGGCCTTCTTGAAATAGGGCAGGACGTCCGGATAGCTCCAGCCCTCGGCGCCCAGCTGGCGCCATTCGTCGTAGTCGCGCGGATGGCCGCGGACGTAGAGCATGCCGTTGATCGAGGTCGAGCCGCCCAGGGTCTTGCCGCGGGGCGCGAGGAACCTGCGATTGTCGGCGAAGGGTTCGGGCTCGGAATAGAAGTTCCAGTTGTGCATCGGCCCACGCCAGATCTGACGCCAGCCCAGCGGCATGTGCATGTACATGGAGGAGTCCCGGCCGCCGGCCTCGAGCAGCAGGACCTTCACCGAGGGATCCTCGGTCAGCCGCGCGGCCAGCACGCATCCCCCCGCGCCCGCGCCCACGATCACATAGTCATAGCTCTTGGCGGCCATGCTCTTCCCCGCTCATCCCCGCGAACGCGGCGAACCCGGGCTTTTTCAACCACGAACCCACGGGAAAAGACACGAAAAGGCGCAAGGAGGAGGGGCGGCCCGTCCCGATGGGCCCTAGCGAGCGCCCGACAGCACGGCGACCAGGTCCGGCGAAGCGCCGAAGGACCGCAAGGTCGGGGCCGATATGGCCACTTCCTCGCCGCAGGCCTGGACCGCGTGGACCAGCTGGGGCGCGAGCATCAGGCCGCCGGCCTTCGCGTCGGGCCAGACGCTGAACTGGAGGCTGTCGTCGGCCAGGACGTCGTCGCAATCCTTCCACCAGTCCCTGGGCTCGCCGCCCCTCGCCTTGAGGGTGGCGACGTAGAGCCTGCGCAGCTCGGGCGAGGACACCAGCCCGATGGTCGCGCCGTCGATGGCGCTGTCGGCGCCCACAGAGCTGGCGAGCCTGGGGCCCAGGAGCCTGCCCCAGTCGGCGGGGCGGCCGGTCTGGAGATCGTAGGTCAGGGCGGTCAGCGAATAGTCCGGGTGGGCGCCGCCGCAGTCCTCGCTGTCCCGCGCCAGCACCGCCAGGTAGCGCGGGCCGCGCATGGCGATCTCCACCCTGCGGCTGGCCTCATTGTCCTTGCCGCCGGCCAGGCAGTCCCTGACATAGCCCGCCCAGCTGCGATCCAGCCTCGCCAGGGCGGCGTTGATCCTCGCCGTCGCCGCCGTCGAGGGCGCCGCGATGCGCGGCAGGGCGGCGCTGTCCTTGGCGAGGTCCGGGCCGACGCTCAGGCGGACGGCGTCGGCCGCCCGGGCCGCCGATCCGGCCAGGACGACCGCCATGGCGGCCGCGATCCCACGGATCACTTTCATCGTATCCCTCCCCGGGGCGCGATCCTCGGCCCTCGTGCGGGGCCGCGCCCTCTGACATGATGCCCGGGACATCGCGGTCGGGGAGGATCGCCGTGCTGGGAATGATGCAGTCTTGGCCGCTGACGGTCGACCGGATTCTCGACCATGCCGCCGCGCGTCACGGCCGGCGCGAGATCGTCACCCGTTCGCTCGAGGGGCCGATCGTCCGCACCACCTACGCCGAGCTGCGCCGGCGGGCGAAACAGGTGTCCAACCTCCTGCTGGAGATGGGCGTGCGCCCCGGCGACCGGGTCGCCACCCTGGCCTGGAACAGCTGGCGGCACATGGAGGTCTGGTATGGGATCATGGGGATCGGGGCGGTCTGCCACACCCTCAATCCGCGCCTGCATCCGGACCAGATCTGCTGGATCATCAACCATGCCGAAGACCGGGTGATCTTCGTCGACGAACCCTTCGCGCCCCTGCTGGAATCGCGCATGGCCGCCGCGCCCTCGGTCGAGCGGCTGGTGGTGCTGAACCAGGACTACGAGGCCCTCATCGCCGACCAGTCCACGGACTGCGCCTGGGGCGGCTTCGACGAGAACACCGCCTGCGGCCTCTGCTACACCTCCGGCACCACCGGCGATCCGAAGGGGGTGCTCTACTCCCACCGGTCCAACTTCCTGCACACCCTGATGTGCCTGCAGCCGGACGTGATCGGCTTCTCGGCGGCCGACGTCATCCTGCCGGTGACGCCCATGTTCCACGCCAACGCCTGGGGCGTGGTGTTCGCGGCCCCGGCGGTGGGCGCCAAGCTGGTCATGCCGGGATCGAAGCTCGACGGCGCCTCGCTCTACGAACTGATCGAGAGCGAGGGCGTGACGCTCTCCTGCGCGGTGCCGACGGTCTGGACCGGGCTGCTGCAGTATCTCGACCAGTCGCGGGCCAGGCTCACCACCCTGAAACGGGTGGCGATCGGCGGCTCGGCCTGCCCGGAGGCGATCATCCGCGGATTCCACGAGCGGTATGGCGTGGAGGTCCGCCACCTCTGGGGCATGACCGAGACCTCGCCGGTGGCCACCTCCGGGGCGGTGTCGCCCGAGCTGCTGGCCCAGCCCTTCGAGGCGCAGCTGCCCACGCGCCTGAAACAGGGCCGCGCCCAGCTGGGCTGCGAGCTCAAGATCGCCGACGACGAGGGCCGGCCCCTGCCCGAGGACGGCCACACCTTCGGGCGGCTCAAGGCGCGCGGTCCCATCGTGGCGGGGGCCTATTTCAAGGCGGTGGGCGGCGACATCCTCGACGACGAGGGCTTCTTCGACACCGGCGACGTGGCCACCATCGATCCGGACGGGGTGATGCAGATCACCGACCGCGCCAAGGACGTGATCAAGTCGGGCGGGGAGTGGATCTCGTCGGTGGAGATCGAGAATCTCGCGGCCAGCCATCCCAAGGCCCTGCTCGCCGCGGTCATCGGCGTGCCCCACCCCAAGTGGGAGGAGCGGCCGCTGCTCCTGGTCAGGCTGAAGCCGGGCGAAACCGCCTCGCGCGAGGAGATGCTGGCCCACCTGGAGGGCAGGATCGCCAAGTGGTGGACGCCCGACGAGGTGCTGTTCGTCGACGACATCCCGCTGGGCGCCACGGGCAAGATCGACAAGAAGGCCATCCGGGCGGTCTATGCCGATTATCGCCTGCCTGGGACCTAGGCCGTGCGTGGTTCGAGACGCCGGCTGCGCCGCCTCCTCACCATGACGAGAGCCATGCGACCCCGGACCTCGTCATCCTGAGGAGGCCGCCGCGAGCGGCCGTCTCGAAGGACGCCTAACAGGTCCAGCACGATCCGGTCGCTCAGGCTGCCGGAGCAGCAGATCATCATGGTCTTGCCCGAGGCCTTCTCGGCCGGGGTGAGCAGCAGATCACGGTGGTCGGGGGCGCCTTCCAGGATCCGGGTCTCGCAGGTCCCGCAGACGCCCTGCTCGCAGGAGGCGGGCACGTTCAGTCCGGCCTTGCGCAGGACCTCCAGGATGGTCGAGCCCTGGGCCACCTCGAACTCGCGGCCGGACTTGGCCAGCACCACGATGAAGCCGCCCTCCAGGGGCTTCAGCTCCGGCGCGCTGAAGTATTCGACATGCACGGTCTCGGCCGGCCGGCCGGCGCAGGCCGCCTCGAAGGCCTCCAGCATGGGCGCCGGGCCGCAGCAGTAGAGGTGGGCGCCGGCGGGCGCGGCCGCCGCTGCGCCGGAGACGTCCATCACCGCCTCGGCCTCGACGTCCACATGCAGCTTCAGGCGGGGCGCCATGCGCTCCAGCTCGGCCAGGAAGGCGCCGTCGGCCCGGGTGCGGACGGCGTAGTGCACCTCGAAGGAGGCGCCGATCTCCTCCAGCCGCTGGGCCATGCACCAGATCGGGGTGACGCCGATGCCGCCGGCGATGAGCACCGTGTGGGGCGCGTCCTCCCTGAGCGGGAAGTTGTTGCGCGGGCCGCCGACCTCGAAGCTCGAGCCCACGCGGGCCGCTTCATGCAGCCACCTGGAGCCTCCGCGGGTCTTGGCGTCGAGCTTGACCCCGACGAGATAGCCCTGGTCCGCCCGGTAGGGCCTAGCCAGGGAGTACTGCCGCATCAGCCCGCCGGGCAGATGCACGTCGATGTGCGCCCCCGGCTCGTAGGCCGGCAGCGGCCGCCCGTCCGGCTGGGCGAATTCGTACAGATGGGTGTCCTGCGCCGCATAGCGGATCGAGTTGAGGCGCAGGGGCAGGGTGGGCTCGGAACCGACCGTCATTCAATCAATCCGCGGCCCCTGGCTCGTTCGCGACGCCCGCTGGCGCGGGCGTCTCAGGATGACGAACATCCTGGCTGAACAGGGATCGTCATGGTGAAGGCCGATGCGATAGCATCGCGTCTCGGACCACGCACCGCCTCACGGCCGGAAGAAGTTCCCCGACGGCACGTGGATCACGTGACCCTCGTCGAAATAGACGCCGGTGGGGTCGCCGCCCTCCATTACCGCCTTGATGTCCTTCTCCAGCATCCGGCGCTGCATGGCGATGCCGCGGTCGGAGGTGGCCAGGTGCTCCTCGGAATGCAGGGAGATCGGACCCTGGCCGGCCTGGGCCTCGTAGTCGCCGGGCGCGTCTTGGTGCTCCTCCATGGTCATCTCGGTCCAGCGCTTCATCTCGCTGAGGCCGGTGCCGCGCCGCCAGTCGATGTTCGGGTTCATCCGCATGGTCATCAGGATGCGCGAGTGGCTGTCGTCCACCGGCACCGAGAAGCCCAGGCCGTTGGAGCGGCCATGGGTCAGCAGGACGCTGGGCACGCTCATGATGTTGGGGGCCATCCAGGTGGAGATGCGGTCGACCTCGCGACCGTCGTCCAGCTTGCGGTAGGCCTTATAGATCACGCCATTGACGATGTACTCGAAGTCCACCGTCGGCATCACCTCGAACTCCTTCACGAAGTGCACCACCGAGAAGGTCGAGTGCAGCACCTGGACGTGAAAGGGGTCCATGACGTTGTCGTTCATGTGCAGCCAGGAATAGGGCACCACTTCCGGCCCGTTGGGGTCGCCGTGGGCGCCCATGGAGTTGTCGCCGGCGAAATAGACCTCGCCCTCCTCCAGCCCCATGTTGTCGAAGTCGGGCAGCACCGGCATGCGGTCGGGCGGGCCCATATAGGCCCACATCAGGCCGTACTTCTCCTGCACCGGATACCAGGGCTGGCGCGCGGCGGCCTTGTTGAGCCCGCCCTCCGGCTCGCAGGGCTGATCGAGGCAGGTCCCGTCCACGGCGAACTTCCAGCCGTGGTAGCAGCAGCGGATGCCGTCGGGCTCCACGTGGCCGTAGAGCAGGGTGGTGCCGCGGTGCATGCAGCGCGGGTAGATCAGCCCGGGGCGCCCGGACCCGTCGCGGAACACCAGCAGGTCCTCGCCCAGGATGCGGATCTCGCGCGGACGGCTGGTGACGTTCCTGGACGCCAGCACCGGCTGCCAGAAGCGGCGCATATATTCCCCGCAGGGGGTTCCCGGCCCCACCTTGGTGAGGGTGGCGTTGGGATGCTGCTGGGCCCGGCCATAGGCGGTGCCTTCCAGCTTCGGGCGGGTGGTGGGGGCGGCGGACATGTCGTCCATGAAAGGGATCTCCCTGAACTGGTCTCTTGTGCGGGTCAGGCCGGCTCGGCGGCGGGCGCGGGCTCGCGGAAGAAGTTGCCCGAGGGCACGTGCACCATCTCCTGGGCGGGGTCGAAGAACACCCCCTCCGGATCGCCGCCCTCCATCACCTTCTTGATGTCGCGCTCCAGCATGCGCCGCTGCATGGCGATGCCGCGGTCAGAGGTGGCGAGGTGCTCTTCGGAATGCAGGGAGATGGGGCCCTGGCCCACCTGGGCCTCGTAGTCGCCGGGCGTGTCCTGGCGCTCTTCCAGCGTCATCTGGGTCCAGGGCTTCATATTGGCGAGGCCGGTGCCGGCGCGCCGGTCGACGTCCGGGCGCATGCGCGCGGAAAACAGCATGCGCGAATTGGTGTCGTCCACCGGCACGGTGAAGCCGAGGCCGCCGGACCGGCCGGGCGCCAGGACCACGCTCGGCACGCTCATGATGTGCGGGACCAGCCAAGTGGAGATGCGGTCCACCTCGCGGCCGTCGTCCAGCTTGCGGTAGGCCTTGTAGATCACGCCGTTGGGCACGTACTCGAAGTCGACGGTGGGCATGATCCCGAACTCCCGCACGAACTGCACGCCCGAGAAGGTCGTGTGCAGCACCTGCACGTGGAAGGGGTCCATGACGTTGTCGTTCATGTGCAGCCACGAGTAGGGCATGATCTCATGCCCGGCCGGGTCGCCGTGGATCTTGGCCACCGCCGCCCGGTAGACCTCGCCCTCGCCCAGGGGCTCCATGCAGTCGTAGCGGGGCAGGATCGGCATCCTGTCCGGCGGCCCCATGTAGGCCCAGACCAGGCCATAGCGCTCCTGCACCGGATACCAGGGCTGGCGGGCCGCCTCGCGGTTCAGCCCGCCACCCGGCTCGCAGGGCTGGTCCAGGCAGGTCCCGTCCACGGCGAACTTCCAGCCGTGGTAGCAGCAGCGGATGCCGTCGGGCTCCACATGGCCGTAGAGCAGGGTGGTGCCGCGGTGCATGCAGCGCGGATAGAGCAGGCCCGGGCGGCCGGAGCCATCGCGGAAGGCCAGCAGGTCCTCGCCCAGGATGCGGACGTCCTTGGGCCGGCTGGTGAACTCGGCCGACGGCAGCACCGGCTGCCAGAAGCGGCGCATATATTCCCCGCACGGCGTCCCCGGCCCCACCCGCGCCAGCAGCTCGTTCGGATGCTGGGCGGCCCGGCCGTAGGCGGTCCCCTCGAGCTTGCGGGGCGCAGCGGACGCGTCATCCATGGCGGTCTCCCTGGGTCTAGGCCGGTTCCGGCGTCTTCTGGGTCTGGCGGAAGAAGTTGCCCGACGGCACGTGCACCCGCTCGTGGGCCGGATCCATGATCACGCCCTCCGGATCGCCGCCCTCCATCACCTTGCGGATCTCGCGCTCCAGCGCCCGGCGCTGCATGGCGATGCCGCGATCCGAGGTGGCCAGGTGCTCCTCGGAGTGCAGCGACACCGGGCCCTGGCCGGCCTGGGCCTCGTAGTCGTTGGGCACGTCCTGGCGCTCTTCCAGGCTCATCTGCGACCAGGTCTTGCCGTTGACCCGGTAGGGCTGGCGGGTCTGGCCCTTGGGGAAGCGCGCCACGCCGACGATGCGGCAGTGGGTGTCGTCCACCGGCACCACGAAGCCCATGCCGGTCGAGGGCCCGGCGGCCAGCTGGGTGGAGGGCACGCTCATGATGTTGGGGGCCATCCAGGTGGAGATGCGATCGACCTCGCGGCCGTCCTCGAGGTCGCGATAGGCCCTGTAGATCACGCCCCCGTCGATATAGTCGAAGTCGCAGGTCGGCATGACCTCGAACTCGCGCACGAACTGGGTGACGCTGAAGGTCGAGTGCAGCACCTGGACGTGGAAGGGGTCCATGATGTTGTCGTTCATGTGCAGCCAGGAGTAGGGCGCCACCTCCGGGCCGTCCGGGTCGCGATGCGCGCCCCAGCTGTTGTCGGCGACCTGGTAATACTCGTCCTCCCCCAGGTCCTCGAGCACGTCCCAGCGCGGCAAGACCGGCCGGCGATCGGCCGGACCCATGTAGGCCCAGACCAGGCCGTAGCGCTCCTGCACGGGATACCAGGGCTGGCGGGCGGCCGCCTTGTTGGCGCCCCCGTCCGGCTCGCAGGGCTGATCGAGGCAGGTCCCGTCCACGGCGAACTTCCAGCCGTGGTAGCAGCAGCGGATGCCGTCGGGCTCCACGTGGCCGTAGAGCAGCGTCGTGCCGCGGTGCATGCAGCGGGGATAGATCAGGCCGGGGCGGCCCGAGCCGTCGCGGAACACCAGCAGGTCCTCGCCCAGGATGCGGATCTCGCGGGGGCGGCTGGTGACGTTGTCCGAGGACAGCACAGGCTGCCAGAAGCGGCGCA
>Ga0265338_10006947_pt1 | contig 14236 bp, 8 predicted proteins | sample 42126metaG_FD_193579 | JGI IMG/M metagenome (GOLD analysis project Ga0265338, IMG submission 193579) | Rhizosphere microbial communities from Carex aquatilis grown in University of Washington, Seatle, WA, United States - 4-21-26 metaG | ecosystem: Host-associated > Plants > Roots > Rhizosphere >... | reverse complement strand
CGTGGCCATCGTCGCCGGTTATATCGCTCGGTACCCATTGGGCGGTCATTTGCTGTCGCAATATCACTTTCTCGCGGGTCTCGCGAAACTCGGTTACGAAGTGGTCTTTGTCGAGCATCACGGCTGGTCCAACGCATGTTACGACCCGCGCACCAACACGATGAGCGACGACCCGACGCATGGTTTGAGCCAAATTCTGCCGTTCTTCGAGCGCATCGGTGTGCGCCGCTGGTGTTATGTGGACGCCACAGGAACGTGGCACGGCTTGCAACGGGATGACGTCAGAAACCTCTGCCGCGAGGCCGCGGTGGCCGTGAGCGTATCGTCCACGACGTGGCTCGAGGAACTTCGTGAGTGCCAGAAGCGCATCTTCATCGATATTGACCCCGGCTTCACGCAGTTCAAGATGTCGCCAACACCGAACATCTCCTGCCCCGGCTATGCGTCCCCATACGATTTCAATTTTCACTTCACGTTTGGCGAACGCATCGGTCAACCGGATTGCCCGATCCCGACGCGAGGATTGCGCTGGCATCCGATTCGCCAGCCGCTCGCGCGGGAACTGATCGAGCCACGGTTCACGCCGCAAGCCAAACGATTTACCACGGTGATGAGCTGGACGGCGTACGGCAGCGTCGAATATCAGGGCGTGACGTATGGACAGAAGAACGTCGAAATGCTCAAGTTTCTCGATCTTCCCCGTCGCTCGGGCGAGGTGTTCGAGATCGCACTCGGCGGCGTCGGCGCTCCCGCGCAACAGTTGCAGGACGCTGGCTGGATCATCACCGAGGCGCTCGCCGCGACCTTGAGTGTGGACGCCTACCTCGACTACATCGGCAACTCACGCGGGGAATTCAGCGTCGCCAAGGATGGTTACGTGAAAACGCGCTGTGGCTGGTTCAGCGACCGCACCGTCGGTTATCTTGCTTCCGGCAAACCGGTCATCGTGCAGGATACCGGCTTCAGCGAATTCCTGCCGTGCGGCGAAGGCCTGTTTGCGTTCCAAACGGCGGAAGACGTGGCAGGTGCAATAAATGAGATCGGAAAGGACTATGATCGTCAGTGCCGTGCGGCGCGACAGATTGCCGAAGAGTATTTCGATTCCCAGAAGGTTCTCACCGCCATGCTGAAGACGTGCGATGTGCCGATCCCGCGTTAGGCGGGCGCCACGAACTTTCTGGGGGCATTGAGCTTGATCAACTTCAGGTCTCTGGCGCACAGATCCAGCAGGGCGGTTGCCAATCGCAGGCTGCGGCGCGTACGCAAGTAGAGATAGCCTGCCCAGAGACAAATCAGCATCAGCGGAAACGCTGTCAGGCCCCACAGCACCGCCAGCGGCACCTGGGCGGATGGCAACGCGAGCGCCCACCCCAGGCGCGCCGCCAGACACATACCGACCGCGAACGCGCAGAATGAAATCTTTCCGAGCAGGGTCCAACCCCCTTCCAGACGGGCCCGCAACAGTCGCTTTTCGCCCCCATGATTTTCCGCGACGGTTTTCACGAGCACCTTGGTGAAGCGGTCGCCGTAAATCGTTACGTCAAACTCATCCCAACCACTGTCGGCACGCGACTGCCATTGATCGCGATCAAGCTGCTCGAGCAGCGCCTCCAGGAAGGTGAATCGCTCGATACTCTTTTCATTCCAATAATTCAACGTGTGCATGGACCCCAATCCTTCATATTGCGCCGCCAACGCGCGTACGGCTGCACGCGCGGCCGGCGGCGTTTCGGATCGTCGCAACCGCCGCGCGTACTTCGGCCACCCGCGCACGATTGGCTGCAGCAAGTACATAATCGCCACCAGCGGCCGCGACCACCAGCGCACCTGCCAGGGCGGCAACTCGACGCACACCGCGGCGACGGTCGCCATGCTTAAGCTCGCCAGCAGGGTCAACACGGGTAAAGGCCACAAGGCGGGCCAGACCGTTGCCAGTAGGACTGCCCCCACCGTGAACACTACATGCCATTCCAGACTCGTCAAGACCGCCAGTAATCCACTCGGCTCAGGTGTATACAATGTCTGGAAGAGAGCGCTACCAAACATGCCATGGTAAATGACGAACTTCCCGAAGAACCCGGCAATCCTCGACGGACTGTAGATGCGACCCCGCCAGCGCATGCCGCCGAGACTGTTGAAGTACTCAGGATGCTTGCGCCGCAACAACGACTCGGCGACGCCGTAACCGCGCTGCTGTTTGAGGTACGCCGGGATCGTGCTGCGTCGATAATGCCACACGAACCCCGAATGCGAAAACGCAATCCTGCGTCCTCGCTGCAGCAGCCGCCAGCAGACATCCACATCGTCTCCCGCGGCGCGAAACTGCGGGTCAAACCCGTGGATCTCGTCGAGGGCCCATTTCCAAAACGCCATGTTACAGCCGGGAATGTGCTCGGCGTTATGGTCGTCGAGCATCACGTGCGCCGGGCCGCCTGGCGAAACGGCCACGCAACCCGCGACCGGACTGTCCTCGGGCGGCGGGAAATTGTGGCCGCCAATCGCGCACGCATCGGTCTTGAGCAAGTCACCGACAACGTAGTAGAGCCAGTCTTCGTCCGCGCGGCAATCGCTGTCGGTGAATGCGACGATCTCGCCGGTTGCCGCCTGGATGCCGGTGTTGCGTGCGGCGCTTAACCCGAGGTTCTGTTGATGGATGGCGCGCACCGTCGGATAATGCGCCACGACGCGTGCCGTGTCGTCCGTCGAGCCATCGTCCACCAGGATGATTTCGTAGTTTGGATAGTTGAGATGTGTCAACGAATCGAGGCACGCCGGCAACGTGCGTCCGCCGTTGTAGCTGGCCACGACAACGCTCACCTTCGGGTATTGCGGCAGCGGGAAGTAGGGCGCGCGCCTGTACTGCTCGGCAACCGCGTGAAACGCGGGACGCGGCTTGCGATCGCGCGTGGTCAGCCCGAAAAACCAGTTTTCAATCTGATGGCCGCCGGTATGCCAATCGTCCGTGAACGAAAAAATGAATGTGCCCGCCAGCCCCACGCGAAATGCGAGCTCGATGTGGCCGCTCAGGATCTGCGCCTTGACGTCCTCACCCTCACGCATCGAGTCAATGCCAAACTCGGCGAGCACCAGCGGCTTGTCACCCGCAATGTTCTGCAAGCGGTCGAGGTAGTTGGTAAACGGGCGCGGTTCATGAAGGTATACGTTGAAGCTGACAAAATCCAGGCTGGCTGGCTGCAGGAACTCCGTCGTGGGAAAATTGACGAATGTCACGAGCCGTTGCGGATCGACCTCCTTCACAATTGCGGCCAGCTCGTCGATGAACCGGGCGATGCGCTTGGCGCCGTACCAGCGCGCAATGTCGGGCGGGATTTCATTGGCGAGCGTGAGGCCAAACACCGCCGGATGACCGGCCAACGCCTCGGCGGCTTGTCGGGTCGCGCGTCGCGCGAACTGGGTGGTCTCAACATCTTCGAGAAAGCACGTGTGCTTCGGCCAGTAATAATCCACGAGCACTTTCAACCCGTGCTGCTGCGCGAGGTCGAGGAACCAGCGCGGCGGCACATGATAAACGCGCAGGCAGTTCGCGTGGAGCTGTTTCATCAACTCGAAATCCCGTTGAACCTGCTCGGGCTTCGGGAACGTACAGCCGGCTTCGTCGGGCTTGAATGGCCCGTACGTCACGCCGCGCGGATGAAACTTCTGTGAACCGACGCGGAAGAACCTGCCTTCGGTCACCACCCTCTCCGCCGGTGTGGCTACCTGCAATGGCGTGGGAGGTTTCGCTTCGGGTTTCTTCACCCGGTCGGTTGACTTGGGCAATGGCGTGTCAATTAAGTGGGGAACTGGCACAAATTCCTCGTGGTCGAGGATGCTTCCCCGACTTGGGCGGTCATCAAGAGTTATAGCAAATACTCGCCTCATCGTCAATCCAACCTCGGCCTGCTGAGATTGACGGTTTACTGGCCTGATTATTCAGTCCGGACCCTGGATATCGCTGTAGAATCAGCTTTCCTGCTAGGTCTTCTTGGCAGCCTGGGCTTCGGTAATAACCTTCTGGGCAACGTGTTGTGGAACCTGTTCGTAGTGGGAGAACTCCATCTCAAACGAGGCCCGCCCGCCTGTCATGGAGCGCAGTTCGCTGGCATACTTGAATAACTCAGCTTGAGGGACCTGCGCCTGGATGGCTTGCATACCGTCCGCTGTCTCAACGCTCAGGATGCGGCCCCGGCGGTGGTTAAGATCGCCGGTGATATCGCCCATGTACTGGTCGGGAACGAAGACGGTGACGTTCATGATCGGCTCGAGCAGCGCCGGTCGGGCTTTCTGCATCGCTTCCTTAAAGGCGTGCAGGCCCGCGATCTTAAAGCTGATCTCGTTGGAGTCGACGTCGTGATACGAGCCGTCGTAGACGATGGCGCGCACATCGACGACGGGATAACCCGCCACGACCCCGGCCTGCATTCCTTCCAGGCAACCCTTCTCGACCGCCGGGATGAAATTACGCGGGATCGCCCCGCCCACCACTTCGCTGGCGAATTCAAAACCCTTGCCACGCTCCCGCGGCTCGATCTTCACGTAGGCTTCGCCGTATTGGCCGTGGCCACCCGACTGCTTCTTGTGTTTGTAGTGGGCGTCGCCGAGTGACGTGATGGTTTCCTTGTAATCGACTTTCGGCGTGCTGAGGTCGACGTTGACCCCCAACCGCTTCTTCAGGTTGTCCACCACGACGGCGAGATGCTGATCGCCCATGCCGGAAATGATCAACTCCTTCGTGTTCGGATTGCGCACCATGTGAAACGTCGGATCCTCTTCCACCAGCCGATGCAGTGCGACGCTGATCTTTTCCTCGTCCTTGGTGGTGTGCGGGTGCACGGCGTAACTCATCACTGGTTTCGGAAATTCGATAGGCGGGAATTTCACCGTCTTGGCAGGATCGCACAATGTGTTGTTGATGTGCGTGTCCTTCAGCTTCGCCAACGCCACGATTTCCCCGGGTCCGGCCTCGGCGACGATGGATTGCGTCTTGCCCTGCATGCTCAACAATTGCGGAACGCGTTCCTTACCACCTCGGGTCGCGTTCAGCACATCCATATCGGCTTTCAACGTGCCTGAAATCACGCGCACGTACGCGAGATGCCCGGCGTACGGGTCAACGGTTGCCTTGAACACAAACCCGCTGAAGGGCACTTTCGCTTTCTGTTCGACGCTGTCGCCATCCTCGGTCGCGGCCGGGCCAAGATCGTCGGGCGACGGCAGCAAGGCGGTGACGCCTTCCAGCAGATTGCGCACGCCCACTTCCTTCTCCGCGCAGCCGCAGTAGATGGGCACGGTCGTGCAACGGGCGACGCCGACATGCGTGCCTTTCGTGATCTCATCCAACGTGAGCGCCTGGCCGCCAAGGAATTCCTCGAGTAGTTTGTCGTCCTGTTCCGCCGCCGCCTCCTCAAGGGCTTCGTGCGCTTTGTGAAATTGGTCACGCAATTCGGCGGGCACTTCGGCCTCGGGCGTCGTGCGCAAGTTCAGCACCTTGGAAAAACCCGATTCCCTGCCAAGAGGCAATTCGAAGGGGATGCAGTTTTTCCCAAACGCACTTTGAATCTGTTCGACGCAGCGGAAGAAATCGCTGTTTTCCCGGTCAAGCTTGTTCACAAACACCAGCCGCGGCTTCTTCATCTCATCCAGCATCCTCCAGATACGGCGTGTGCCGACCTCGATGCCGCCCAGGCCGTCAATGACGACGATGGCCGCATCCGCCGCGCGGATGGCAGCCAGCGTATCACCGAAGAAATCGGCAAAACCGGGCGTGTCGAGCAGGGTGATTCGATGGCCCTCCCACTGGCAATGAAACGTCTTGGTGTGGATGGTGATCTTGCGTTCGAGTTCGTCGGGCAAACAATCAGCGGCGCTGGTCCCGTTGGCCACGCGACCGTGGCTGCTCACCGTCTTGGAAATGAACAGCACCGCGTCGATCAGCGATGTTTTGCCGCAGGAGGCGTGGCCGACGACGGCCACGGTACGAATCTTGGAGGTATCAACTGACATGTTTGGAGAATCTCCCTGAAAACTGGTTTACGTTGTGAGACTCCGCCTCACTCGCTGACCGCAAGGCTCGCTGAGATTGTACCGGAACGCCCGGCGAATCAAGTAAAAAGCCTTGACGGGCTGGATGTTTTGCTCTAAACACCGGTCGAAGGCTTCGATGGGTCACAAGACCCTCACAACACAATAGAGGAGGAAATACATGAGTAGACATCTACTGCGCACCGCAGTGGCATTGGGTATCGCCACACTGGCGTTCTCGTTCGTGGCCCCGGTTCGGGCCCAGGACGCAGCCACCACGCCGCCCAAGCCCAAGCCGCATCAGTACACGGGGATCATCGAGTCGATTGACTCGAAGGCAGGCACCGTTATCGTCAAGAAGGATACCGAGAGCAAGACGTTCAAGCTCGGCGAAAAGACCAAGTTCAGCACCACCGACAAGAAGGAAGCAGCACTCGCTGACATCAAGGTGGGCGACAAGGTTACCGTTCGGTACACCGAAGACGGCGGCGTACTGACCGCGATCAAGATCGGCGTGCCTGCAGCCGCGAAGAAGGAATAGACACACTTTTCTTACTTCTCGTAGTTATCGCAACAGGGAATCCACCTCGGATTCCCTGTCGCTTTTTTGCTCAGTCCGCCGGGTTGAGATAGCGCGCCACCCCTTCTTCAAAGTTTTCCTGTTGCAGCAAGAAGTCCCGTTCCGCCGGCTTCGGATCGCCCACGTTGTCTTCCTGCAGCATGAGCAGTTGGTCGCGGGTGAACGGCGGGGTCGGCAGTATCTTCTCGAAAATCGCCGCCTGTACCCGCGCGATGGGCAGCGGCAGGTGCAGCTTTGGCTTTCGCGTGCCGAGTATCTTCTGCAACTTGTCGTACAATTCATTCCACGTGAACGCCTCCGGACCACAGAGATCGTAGGTCTTGCCGATACTGGCGTCGTTGCGCACCGACGCGACAAACGCCTTGGCCACGTTCCCGACTGAGATGGGCTGGATCTTCGTGTTGCCGTTGCCCAGCACCGGCACGGACGGCAGCCGCCGCACCAGCTTCGCGAGCGTGTTGATCGCCTTATCCTTCGGACCGTAGATGAATGAGGGCCGGAAAATCGTCCACGCCAGGCCGCTCTTGCGCACATACTCTTCGGCGGCCCATTTCGTCTGGTGATAACGACTGCGCGCGTTCTCGCGCACGCCCAGCGCGCTCATGTGCACGTAGCGCTTCACCCCTGATTTCTTCGCTTCATCCACCACGTACTGCGTCGCCCGCGTATGCGCCCGTTCAAACGTGTTCTCGTTTTGTTCATGGATAATGCCGACCAGATGGATGACGCAGTTCGCACCCTGCATCGCTCCTTCAATGGACGGGGCATACAACACGTTGCCGTGAAATAACTCGGCCCCGTACCGTTCCGTCAACCAGCGGGCCTGCGGTGGCTCGCGCACGATGGCACGAATCGGATAGCCCGCTTCGTGCACCTGCCTGGCGATTTCCTCGCCCACAAATCCCGTCGCGCCGGTAATGACAATCATCGACTCGTCACCTGTATCATCGTGCTCACGTTGCCTTCGCCTCGTATTCCACGCGGCCACCCACCAATGTCTTCATCACCTCGAACTTGCCCGAGAAGATCACCAGGTCCGCGTCCTTGCCCGTCTCCACGCTGCCCTTCCGACCGCCTATTCCCAACGCGCGCGCCGGGTTCAGGCTGGCCATGCGCACCGCGTCAGCCAGCGGCACACCCGCGAGTTCAACCATGTTCTTCACCATCTGAATCATCGTCGACACGCTGCCCGCCAACGACGAACCGTCAATCGTCATCCCCACTCCGTCACCCACCACCGCTTCCGTGCTCCCCACGAAATACTTCGCCCCTTCCTCCAAACCCGCGCCCGCCGTCGCATCCGTAATCAGGCACACCTTGTCCACGCCTTTTGCCCGCACCGCCAGCCGCATCAACTCCGGATGCACATGTTTGCCGTCAGCGATCACTTCCACCATGACCCGGTCGTCCGCCAGGAAAACTTCCAACGCCCCCGGCACCCGAAATGCCCCAACCCTCTCCATGCTCGACATCGCGTTGAACAAGTGCGTCGCATGACACAATCCCCTGTCCACGCCGGTTCGCGCTTCCTCGCTCCGGGCCGCCGTATGTCCCCCGCTCGGCAGGATTTCGCGTTCCAACAGCGCGTCGATCAATTCCAACGCGCCCGGCAATTCCGGCGCCAACGTCATTTGCGTCACCAATCCCTCCCGATCCAGCCATGGCAGGTACTCCGCCCGGCTTGGCTCGCGGATGAATTGTGCCGGCTGCGCGCCGCTCCGTAACTGCGAAATGTATGGACCCTCCACGTGCGCCCCGACGATTTGCGCCCCGCCAAAATCATGTCCCATCGCCTCGGCAATCGCCCGCAACGCCGTGTCAATTTTCTCGCCCGAATGCGTCGTCGTGGTCGGCGTCATCGCCGTCGTCCCGCCCGCCACGTGAAACTTCGCAATCTGCGCCAGCGCCTCCACCGTCCCGTCCATCGCATCGTGCCCCATCGCCCCGTGCACGTGCATATCGACAAAACCCGCTGCCACATAATTGTCGTGCGCGTCGATCACCTGCGCGTCCTCGGGCCAAAGCACCTGTGCCGTCGGCGCGACCTGCTTGATCTTGCCGCCATCGACCACCACGCAATGTTGTCCCAGCACCCCGTGCGGCCCCACCACCCGCCCGTTCTTGATCACCATCATAATTCGCGCAGTATGGCGAGGCGTTGTTGACCAGACAAGCCGGAATGAGTCATCGAAGGCCCGACCGGCTATTTGAAATCTGCTCCCAGTGTCACCTCGCGCCAGGCTTCAAACTCCTTTCGCAGGTTCTCGAGCTTGGCCGTCGCGCGATCATACGCAAATTGTCCGAGGAGCAGATGCTGCGGCGGATTCTCCGACGTGACCGCCTTGATGATCGCCTCTGCCGCACGAGCTGGATCGCCCGGTTGGCTCCCGTGCCGCGTTGTCGCTGCGGCTCGTGTCTGCCCGGAGGTCTGATCATAATCGGCCAACTTCTTGCCGGTTAAGGCGAGCGAGCTGCCAAGGAAATCCGTCCGAAATGGACCCGGCTCCACGATCATGACGCGAATACCGAGCGGTGTCACTTCCGCCGCCATCGCTTCCGAAAGCCCTTCGACGGCGAATTTGGTGCCGTTGTAGATCCCAAAACCGGGGAGGCCGACCAGCCCGCCGATCGACGAGAGGTTGACTATGTGTCCGCTCCGTCGTTCCCGGAAATGGGGCAACACCGCGCGGGTCACGCGCAGCAGTCCAAACACGTTCGTTTCAAATACATTCGCGATTTCTGCGTCGCTCGCCTCTTCCACCGCGCCGATCAACCCGTGCCCGGCGTTGTTCACGAGCACATCGATGCGCCCGAATCGAGTCAGCCCGGCTTGGACGGCGCTCGAAATCTTCGTCATGTCCCGCAAATCCATCGGGATCGCCAGCAGACGAGCTGACGCTTTCGGAAACGCCGTAGCGACCTTGTCGGGACTTCGTGACGTGGCGATTACCGAATCGCCCCGTTGCAACGCCGCCCGGACAAGCTCAAGGCCGAATCCCTGCGACGTACCCGTGATCATCCAAACAAGCTGATTGTTCGTCTTCATAATAATCATTTCCTTTCATAGTTCTTATAGGGCCAGCAGCCCAGACTGCCCTGACTTGACCGGGACCGAACCCAAAACAGGGCCAAAACACCCCACTTTCGAGCCTCCCAGCACGTTTCGCCCCCTTGAATTTGGGTTCGCTTCGTCGACCGAACCCATCTTGCATTTTTCCTAACACCTTCATGCCAAAACGGATGTGCAGTTTTAACTTGGGTTCGGTTTTCAAAAACACCCTTTTTAGAAAACCAACCTACTATAAGCGGTGCGACGCAACGCCGTAGGCGACCCATCAGGGCGAGCCGACTCCTCCCGTGCAGGGCGTTGCACTGTCCCATGTCAAACAACCGCCCACATTATACTCGCCCCACCGCCCTGCGTCCAGCAATAATATCGATTTCCGATAGCCGTGGTTGACGACACGGTGCACGCCGGTCAAGAAATGGGATCAGATATAACTATTCCCCAATCTCCGCCAACACCGCCAGGTTCGGTAGGAGTTCCTTTGGATTGTCATTTCGTCGGGGGCGCCAGCGACATATTGATAAACGGGATCGGGCCGCTTCCAACAATCTGGGGTAGTTTTCCATCCCATTTTTCCAGCGCACGAAGTTGGATGTACGCCGCACCGCCTTGCGCTTGCACCGCTGCCGCTTGAATGGTGATAGCCTTCGCTTCGCCATCTGCCTGAGCGACACGTTGGTCGGCTTCGTATTTAATCTGCTCCAATTTGTTCTTGGCCGCGAGCGCATTCTGTTCAGCGGTGACCTTCGCCTCAATGGCCTGATTGAACTCGGGACTGAAATCAAAGTTCACAATGTTGAGCGCCTCTGAATTGATACCCAGTGGCGTGAGCTTTGAAGCGAGCAAGGTGACGATCCCATCGCGCACCATTTCCCGTTTTGCGATTAGCTCTTCCGCCGTATATTGAGCCATCACGGCCTTGATGCTTTCCTGCATGGCTGGTGCAACGACTTTGGCCACATAGTCCACGCCAACCTCCTGATAAATCGAAGTCGCCGATGACGGCTTCAGTGAAAGATTGAGCGCCACGACCGCTTTGACTTTTTGCAGGTCCTTGCTGACAGATTGGGTTTCGACCTGCTCCTTCTGAACCTGGACATTCATTTCCACTACATGGGTAATCCACGGCGTCTTGGTGTAGAATCCGGCTGGTTTCATCTCGCCAGTGACGGCTCCCATTCGCAGCACGACGCCGACGTTTCCCGCGTCGATTGTTCCCCACGAGCCGAACGCGATCACAAAACCGATCAACAACACGATGAATGCGCAGATCCCACCAACAATTCTACTCACCATGGCTCACTCACCTTTCTTCTTATCGCCTTTGTCCTGTTTGTTTTCGCGCCGCACAGTCCAAACAATGATCCCACAGGCCGTTGCGATGCAAAACACCAAGATAATGAACTCAATGAGTTTCTGCATAATCCCTTCTTATTCACTCTGGGTTTGAACCTAGCCCACTATCCCAAGCTCTTGTCCTGCTCATACAACATCCGGGCCGCGAAGCAAGTCTATTTGAGGAACGTCAGGCAGTCGTCACGGCGCCGTCAGCCGTTACGGCAACAGGACGCGGACGCGGTAGAATCGGTTGGTCGAGACGCCCGGGATGGCGGTGTCGACCATGTTGGTGACGATGCCCGAGCCGTTGCCGCCACTGAGAATGTTGGTCTGGCCGGAGTCCTGCCATCCGCCATTGGTGTAGTTGCCGCGGGCGTCACCGGTCATGTAATCGAGCACATTCGTCCGCGATGCAATCCCTGGCACATAGGTGTTGTCCCCGTTGGCGCCAAGATACGTGACGGCGACGCTGGCGTTTTGTTCGATAATACTGATGATATGAAGGTACGCGGACGGGTTGGCAGGATTGAAGCCCGCCAGGAATTTATTGGTGTTGCTCATGCCCGTGCCGGTGGAATCCGCGCCCGGCGCGCCGCTCGAATTGTTGGTGCTGCCGAAGTAGTTGAGCTGCCACCACGCGAACGGATCGTACACGCCGATCAAGTTCACCACGGTGTCGGTACTCGGTCCACCAGGGCCGCTCACAATCAACTGCACGGTATAAGTTCCCGGATTCACGTAGAGGTTCGCGGGGTTCTGGTTGGTGGACACGTTGCCGTCGCCAAACGCCCATGCCCAGCCCGTGACCGAACCGGTTGAGAAATCCGTAAAGCTCACGCCCAATGGCGCGGCCCCACTGTTTAGATTCGGCGCGAAATCGGCCACCAGCGGCGTAACCGCCGTGATGTAGTTCACGTTTGTAACGGCGTTCGACCCACCGGGAGCGTAGACGCTCTCCGCCACACTGTACACCCCCGCGGCATTGTAGGTGTACTGGACGATGTTGGTCGTCACGTTCGTCGTGCCGCCGTCGCCAAAATCCCAGGACCAATTGGTGACGCCGCCGCTGGACGTGTCCGTAAAGGTCACGGTCAGCGGGATGACACCGTTGGTGGGGTTGCCCGTAAAGCTCGCCACCGGCGCGCCCAGTAGCTCCGTGTACACCGTCGTGAAGTTGTCACCCACCGCCACTTTGCCGATGAAGCCACCGTCGCTGGCGATCGTGCCGCTGTCCAACTGCGAGATCGCGACCGAACCCACCGATGACAATCCACTCGTAACAGAATTCGTCGCGTACTGCGTCTGCGCCCCGAGATTGCCGCTGGTCGGATTGACATACAGGATCACATTGGTGCCGCCGGCCAGGGCCTCGACAATCACGCGGTACTGCGATCCGTAGTTGAGGCCCGTGGTGCCGAACGTATAGGGATCACCCGCCGCCGGTGTGATGCGGACGCCCAGCACATAATTGGTCTTGGCCGAATCGGGCGACTCCGCCGCCAACCGGAAGCCGGCCGTCCCCGTGCCGTTCGTGCCGGCATACAGCGCTGCAAAGTACGGGACGCCAGTCGAGTTCGGCGCATTGGTCAGCGTCAGGGTCAGACCGTAGAACACGGTCTCGTTGGTCAGTTTGAAGCTCTTGTACGCCGTCTGACTGTTCACAATCAGCCCGCCGGTAAACCCCGCCTGGCCCCCGGTGACCCGCACCGGCGAGTTGGAGTTCACCCCCAGTTGCGACCAGCTTTGCTGCCCGACGAGATTGCCGGAACCGAAGGTGCTGAAGTCGTCGTAGAACCCGAAGAAGCCGACATTGAAACTGACAGCGCGGGTCGTATTGCCGGCGCCGTTCGTGGTGTTGGTGAACCCGATCGTGTCGGAGTAACCGCCAGACCCAAGGCTGTTGGCACTGGCGTTGATCGTGGCGGTGACGCTGGTGCTGGCACGGGCCGCCAGCGAGCCGCTGGTTGCAGAGAGCGTCAGCCAGGTGGCGGAATTGTTTGCTGTCCAGTTCATCGATGCCGCCCCCGCGTTGGTCACGACGTACGTCTGGCTGGGCGGGCTGAAGGGGCCGCCTTCCGGGCCTCCCGCCAGGTACACCGACGACGGAATCACCACCAGTTGGGCGGACGCAACGTTGACGGTCAGGCTCACGGGCTCTGCCGTCGTGCCGGAACCGTTGGATGTGGCGAACACAACGCTGTCCGAGTACGAGCCGACGGACAGGCTGTTGGCATTGGCGTTGATGGAAACCGTGATGTTCGTGCTGCCGCCGACCGCCAGCGTACCGTTGGTCGCGGAGAAAGTCAGCCAGTTGACGGTATTCGTCGCCGACCAAACCATCGCCACACTGCCGGTGTTGCTCAGGGTGTAGGTCTGGCTTCCGGGACTGAACGAACCGCCGATCTGCCCACTGGCCGAAAACCCTGATTGTGGACTAACCGCCAGTTGCGCCCCGAAGATGAATAGATCGCTCAGGTCGGTGGCGTTCGCGGCATCGCCCAGCAAGGGCCCGACGTTGAAGATTTCCTGTATCGTCTGTAACAGGGAACTATGCGTGTAGTGGATGGTGTTGGAATAACCCCCGCCTTTGGCCGAGCGTGACAGGACGATCATGCCGATCGGACCGTCGCCCCCCACCCCTTCATCCCAGGTGATGAAAATCACGCCGTTATTGCTGTACGCCTGGGAGTTCATGATGATCGGGATGTTGTTGGACAGCCAGGTGTCGCCCTGCGTGATCAAATTACCGCCGGGGCAGCCTCCGTTGCCGGCCATGTCGTCGCAGAGGTTCGGCGTAATGAAGTTGTAACGTGTCACGATGTTGCTATGAAGATCGGTCGCCAACTCCGTGTACGGACGCACATTGGCGATGCAGTACGCCGAGCCGGTGTTGTTCGTGTTCGTGACATCGTCGAAATACACCATCGGATTGTGTTGGGGCACGTACTGGCCGACTGCGGTGAGCGGGCACGTGCTTCCACTGATGTCTTCCTGATAGGAAGTCCACGAGATCCCGGCGTTATTGAGCAAGGTGACGAGGTGGTTGGTCGTGCTCTGGTGACCGGCCGACGGATCCTCATCAACCGCGATGCCAAAGTTCGTGCCGGCCTCCAGCCACAAGTAGTTCGGGAGACTGGGATGATTGCCCGGGGGATTGTAATACTGCTCCGCGTGCGAGGCCATCGGTAGCAGGGCGTTGTTAATGTATGGCGCCGCCGCATTCCCGCTGA
>Ga0265338_10006946_pt1 | contig 14237 bp, 17 predicted proteins | sample 42126metaG_FD_193579 | JGI IMG/M metagenome (GOLD analysis project Ga0265338, IMG submission 193579) | Rhizosphere microbial communities from Carex aquatilis grown in University of Washington, Seatle, WA, United States - 4-21-26 metaG | ecosystem: Host-associated > Plants > Roots > Rhizosphere... | reverse complement strand
CCGGGCGCATTTTTTCTGTCTTGCCTATTTGCCTCGTGGCAAAGAGGGGTAGAGACAAGAGTATTCCATCCGCACGAATGCGACACGTCCGTTCCGCGTGCGGGGCCGGGGAAGTAAGAAAAAAAGGCATCTTTGCAGAGCCACGCGGGGACGCGGTAAATCAATCTGGCAGCCGCGTCGGGGGGAGAAAAAACTCCCGTCTGCGTGACGGACCACGCGTCTGCTCGCGACCGATGGCGGACTCCACCGGGAGAGGACGGCAACGCCCTAAACCCGGCGCGGCGGCGCTCCCGGACATCTCGTCGGCCAACGGCTACAAGAGCAAGGAGTGGGGTGGCATGTTCTGGCGGATCTACCACCACTGGAGCCGGGAGCTCTCGCGGCGGCGGTGCGACACCGGGCCGCTGCTGTTCCTGCTCTACTCGCCCGCGTTCATGCTTCCGTGCTTGTACTGCAGGCAGTCATACCTGAGCTTCGCGAGCGCCCCGGACAGAGACGTCGCGAAATACCTGTGTCCCGCGCCGTCACCTCAAAGAGGGACCACCGGCTACAACTGGCTGCTCGAGCGTCCGCTCCTCCGCGCTGGCCACGGCGTCGAGCCACCGCAAGCGGACAGGGTGGACTCGTGGCTCGAGGTGATCCACGACTGCGTGAACCGGAAGCTCGGCAAACCCAAGGCGACAGAGGCGGAGCGAGCACGGCTCTACTCGGAGGACTGGCGACCGTGGTTCTGGGACTGGCTGTTTGTGTTTGCCCTCAACTTCCCGCTGCACGTCGGGCGCGACGTTCGGTTGCACGACCGTGACGTCTCGCGCCGCTACAGGACGTACGTGCTGTTCTTCGAGAGCCTCAAGGACCTGATCCCAGACGGAACGCTGCGACAGGCGTGGACGCGCGTGTACCTCAGACACCCGCCCTCGGCGGCGACCTTTGCCTCGCGCACGTCGCTCGTCAAGTGGCTCTACGGCATCTACCAGCTCGTGTGCCAGCCGTGGAAGCCGAGTTCCGAGAGGTTCGAGTCGCTGGCGACGGTGGTGGCGCGCTACGAGGTGCTCCGCGCCAGCTCTTGCACGGACGCCAAGGCCCAGACGTGCGCCTGAGTTCCTGCGCAGAGGTGACGCGGTGCGAAGTATCATTCTGCCCAACCCGCTTTAGCGGGCGTCGCTCGGCTTCGTTCAGCCCGAGCTTCCCGATGGTCCGCGACGTCGGTTCGCAGTACGCAAGAGGAGCACCTGGTGGATGGGCCTCGCCCTCGTCGGTCTACCCCTACCGGCGCGGGTTTCGGCGCCACACTTCGTGCATGGGCCGGCACGCTGCGCACGAGCCGGAGGCTTGGTTCATTTCTAACCAACATGTTGGGCAAATTCATTCGCCAGTCCCGGCTCTGTCAGTTCAGCTCTTTCTCGCCACGGTCCTGCGGCAGCTGTCGCGGATGCTCTACGCTTCGACGAAACCCGCAGGGTTGAACGAGAGCGGCTCGGGTCCACACGTATCGTACAGCGAGGTCCGGCAGCACGGCGCGCCGACCGCAGACCGCCGTCGAAGCAGGGGCACCGCGAGTCGCCTGCGGCCCTGCGTAATTTGTGTATCGGCGGAGGCGTGAGGGAGGAGTCGAGTTGGCGCTCTCGTTGATCACCCGTGGTTCTCTTGCCATGACACAGCAAAATTCTGGCACATGCGCCAGCAAGACAGTGCCCGAGTCGAGCACGGGCGCATACCACTCGTTAGGGTCTGGGAGGCGCCACCCAGCGGAAACGTGAGGGCTACAGACAGATGGTATCTGCTAATAAGTAGCAGCCATACAGGATTTTGAGATGCTGCTAACTGCTAGTAGCAGCGGGGGGCAAACGAGGGGCGTTGGCTGCTACCTGCTAAAAACACTCTAATTTTCCGCCAGAATTCCCACGAGTTGACCGTGGAAATCTGGCGGAGGTCACCTTAGAGTGCCTGAAAATTTTCTCCATCATTGTGAGGTTTCATTCAGCTCTTGCTATATCATCGGGTTTTCTAAAATTGAATGAAGCTGGAGCCAGATTTTTTTGCCGTTAGATCTTCATCTCATTGAGTAGCACAGGTCGTCGAAATTCTCTGATATTGCATAACTATTTCGTGCTCTTTTGTTCTGTATATGACCACCAATGATTGTCTGTACTGTTACGCTCAGTATCGCGCGTCTATATTGACGTTCAAGATCGTTCTCTCGTTTTTCCGCTCTGCCTCAACCCCAAGGCGTTTCTCGTCGAGATTCCAGCGTCAAGAATTGACTAACAGTGATGATGTGTTTTGTTGTTGCAGGTTAAAACAAACGCCTGATTAAAATTCGAACTCGCAAGAACGTCTGGAGCTCCTGCCTAAGGCTGCCTTGGAGCAGCGGTAAGCTGCCCGCGCCCCGCTGCTAACTGCTATTATTTTAGCAGCCATATTGCCTGCGCCCCGCTGCTAACTGCTAAAATTTTAGCAGATACCATCTGTCTGTAGCCCTACGTGGGAACCCGAGTGAGGATCAAGACGGGACACCGTCGGAGGGCCAGTGCGCATCTTCGGCAGCGGCCAGGCCCAACGCATCGCATACCCAACAATGGGAGTACTGTTGGACCAGGAGCACGAGCTCTGTCGCCAGTCTGCCGCGGGGAAAGAGTGCCGCGAACGGGGACAAGTCAGCTCACTCTGCACCCATTGAACGCTCCGATCCCTGCACATCACGATATCTCGGCCCGGAACGTGAGTGAGCGTACACAGGTGGCGGGCATGAGCGGTCCAGTTCGCCGCTGAAACATTCAATTACATCTCGCGACCGTCACCTCGAACGGCCACTGTTGGTGGGAGCTACGAAGATCACATGCAAAAGAGGAAAAAATCAAAGAGTCGCAGCAGGAAGAGGTCTGCACCGCCGGTGCGACACAGTAAGGATACGTTACAGATGACAGACTCACCCAACTCGCAAGAGGAAGATGGTGAAACCCAGGAGTCCAAGGAGGAGTACAAGGGTTTCGAGTCGGCGCAGACGATGATGGAGTACCTCGGTACAGTCGCCAACACACCTGAAGCCGTGGCCGCGTTTCTGGACGCCACGGCTGAGGTGCGCACGTGCTGTAGGTGCCGCGCTTCGCTAAGCGCCAGCGGTTGGTGGCGCTGCGATCCTCTTAGCGACAGCAATGTCTGCAGCAAGTGCTACGTGGTGGCCGCTGGTACTCTGTCGCAAGTTCACGCGTTCGGCTTGCCTACGGACATCGGTGCCATCGTCGCTGACTATCTGGTCCCTCGTTGGATGCGCCTGACTTGCTGCGGTGCAAGTCTCGCGAGCAGTGTGGATGCACGGACCCCTGTTGCAATCAACAGCAGTAAGCTGGGAGGTACCAAGAGATCGAGAAAGAGGAAGAGACAGAACATGAGGCAAAGAGAGCGTGCGGCCCAAGGTGGCGGCGTGGGCAGCAATTCGCCAGTCGAGGCGCCAGGCACCACCAACTCGTGCGACGAACCGGTGCAGTGTGAGCCGATGCACCACGCAACCATCGGACATATGTACCGCTCCCGCGGAGGTCCGAGCACCCGCTACTTGTGCCGGGCTCACGCCGCGCTGCTACCTGCGGAGCGACTGGACGCCGAGTTTGCCCGCGTGCCGCCTCCCGCGTGGTACAGAGCCGATGAGGCCCTGGTGCGCGACAGCTCGCTGTTCGCCTCGTCGGGAGGCCTTTGGAATGACTCGCACATCCTGTGGGCCGCGCGCCCTTGCGCCTCGGCCCATCTGCAATTGCCCCCCGAACTGGGAGAGCGCGAGGTAGGTCGGGCCCTTCGGCTCACCCACCGGTGGATCTTCACGCGAGGGTGGTGGGGGAGCGTGGTCTCTGTCGGCGGCACCGGTCCGTGGTACGAGATGGACGGACTCTGGATTCCAGACATCTCGGGGGGCCTGCGGTCCATCCGTCACTGGGTCATGTTCGACCAAGTGGAAGACGGGGACATGGCTGGGGCAGGCGGCCCGTTTGCGCTCGTTTGCTGCCACGTCGACTCTCCCGCGTATCGGCGCGTCTGGACCGGTGCATGGGACCGCCGCGGAAAAGGGAGCGTGGACGACTCGGGCATGGACATTGCCGAATACATTGCCAGGTGGAGGGAGCACGACGGCTCAGCCGGTATCTTGCAATCTGTCCAGCGCCTCGTTCTGAAACAGAGCATCGGGCCCGCGCCCGACGTGCACGCGTGGGACGTCGTGCAATTGAACAACTGGCTCAGACGCGGGAGCCGCAGGACAGCTCGTCCACGTGGTCAGCGCCGAGACGGAGCGCAGCGGCGCGCGGTCCATGCTAAATAATGGAGTGGACGAGACGGCCTCGCGGCATCACCCCGCGCGCGTGCGCGAGGAGGTAGAGAAAAAAGTAACAGAATGAACATTCACCGGCGCCGAGCACCATCATACGGACGGCGGTGATGGCGGTCGTCTTCCTGTGGGTGCGGGCGGCGACCGGAACGGAGGCGGATCATTCCAACGCACACGTGGACGCCTACTCGGCGTGTCACCGCCACGTCCGCGCGCTCCAGGGCGAACTCGTCCAGCTCACCAGGACGGCCGATGCCGCCGTCCACAATCGCACCTGGTGGTCGGTGTCCGTGTCAGCCGACGAGGTGGACGACGCAGCACCCGCGATGCTCGGCCTGCGCGAACAGGCGCGGCATTGTGCGGCAGCCCCACGGGTTTCCGGTGCAGGTGTCGAAGCTCCGCGTTACTAGGCCGGCCGCCTCGCGCCTCGCGCGGACTCTCGGGTCCGCTGCCACGACCTCGCCGAGTCGCTGCGGCGTCTGTCGGACAGGATGCGCGGCCACGACGAGTGGCTGCGGTCGCTGCGGGCGACAGGTGGGATCGGCGCCTACAACAACGCGACCCTCGTCTGGGAGCTCTACGAACCGGTCGCTGCGTGCTGCGACCGGGACAGGATCGGCGCCGCCGGCGACGGCGGCAAGTACGTCTGTCTCCCGGACGAGACGCTCCTCGAGACGGGCGGCGGCGAGGGTCGTCGGTGCGTGGTCTACTCCTTCGGGAGCGCCAACGACGCGTCCTTCGAATCGGAGATCGTGCGTGAGTGCTTGGGGCCGTGTGCAGTGCGCCATGGATCGGCGTCGTACTCGTCGTTGGCACTTGCCCCGTGCTTGCGCGGCACAGTGGTGTTGCTTTGTCGGAGGTCTCGCAGCGGTGGGGATGCAACGACCCATTCGCTTTGCCTTGTCGGCGAATGGCCGGCTTGACCACCACCGAGTATGGGCCGTTTGCGTGGGATGCGCTGTCGCAGGGGCGCTCGAGTACGAATGCGCTGGTGACGCTAGGCCTAGGCTCGTGGCGTTTCTCTTGGGCGTCTCTGGGGCGGCATTCGTCGCGGTGCGGCTCCGGCATGATCACGGACTGTTTTTGCCTGCGTGCATTCACTACAACCTGGCGGCCGCTTGTGTGCTCGGAGCCACAGCGTGGTTTATTGGCAAGAGATCCAAGTTCTACTGCCGCGACCGTCCTGCACAGCGTGGTGAGGACCGGGCGCCGAAGGCGAGACATCCGGTCGAACAAGACGGCACCACCCAGTGGGTTCAGAGAGGCGCTTCAGAATGAAAGAGGCCTCCACACATCCACTCGGACCTTCCCGGTAGCACGCACCTGCCCGCACAGCTTGACGGAACAACGTTGCGAGAGCTTCTCCCCACTGTCCGGCCGCGGAAGCGGCTTCGACTGCCACCGGGGGTCCCAACGGCTGTCCGGATGTCGACGCGTGGCTCAAAGTAACAGAGACGCGCAAAAAACGCGGTTCTTCTGCCAGTAAATTACTTTTGAGCTGGCAGAATTGGGAAGGCCCAAGGGCCCCCCTGTAATGTTTGGAATTTGGGGTTGTCAGTCAGTATTCGGGGTTGGGGGGTTTGGAGGTTCAGTCTTAGGGTTTCCGGGAAAGGTTCGACGGTGTTCGAGGTTCTGGGTGACCATTTGATTGCTCCGCATATTATGACGCTACTGCGCGGTTGTTGGGTGGCGTCGGGTTGCAGGGCATGGCAGAGCGCTTTTATGCGGGGTTCATGCCCAGCGCGGACCACAGCCGCACCACATCGGGCCAGGCCAGATAAACCGAACGCTGCTGGGTGCACGAGCACTTGGAGACTGGCTTGCTCGCATGCCCATCTTCATGGCACGAGTCGCCGGCCTCCGCGTCCCAGCAAAGGCAGCTGGCGTCGGCGTATTGGTTGTAGACGCCGTCGCGCGTCTGCAACGCGTGGCGGCCGCGACTCGCCACCAGCATGCCCCGCGCGCACAGCTCGATGCACCTGCTGTTGTTGAGCGTTTGCCGTGAGTGCGCACCGTCTCGCACGTCGACAGACAGTGTGTCCAGCACGTGACAGGGCACAACGCGCAGTTGGTTGAGTTGCGGCAGCGCCATGACCTGACAGCCGTCCTCGAGGAAGAGCAGCATGACCAACGCGGGAGAGATCCACGCATCCGACCACGGGCTGCGGTGTTTAGGATCGTGCTTCTGATCGCCGTCGCCCGCGGTGTCGGTCTCCTTCGAGACGAGCAATGGGTCAGCTGTGCCAGGACGCTCCTCGCGCGTCAGCACAAGGCCATGGAGCACGTGGTCTCGGCCGTCGACACGGACCGTATCCAGACTCACTCGTCTGGTCCGGGCCATCGGGGCGAGCGCCTCGAGCAGCGACTCTCCTCCCGGCTGTCGGCACATTGCGATTGCCCACTCGAGCGGCGTCTGAGGTGCAGCAGGAACCTCTGCCGGTGTCGCTGTTGCTGTCTTCGCATCGGATAAAGAGGTCAGCATGCTGGAAAAGAGAGAGAGGGGCTTGTCCAGTGTCCCAGAACTTGAGTGCTGGCCTCCCGACTCAGGATTCAATGCAGATCACGATCGTTCTTTGGCTGCACACAACGGGTCGTAATGCGACTTCTGTGAGCGAGCATCGCTGCGGAGTCACCCTGTGGTGTGTGGTTTGTTCCGAATGGTGCCGGGGGAGTATCATTCAACGATCGGGGGCCGCAGAGCAAGGCGCTGCCGCGGTAGTAGGCTGCGCTGCCGTTAGCGAATTCGGTTGAAGTCACGAGAGTCGTGTGCCGCTGGGGCGGTGCACGCACGGAAAGGCGTCACGACATGCGACCGTGGCTTCGCTCTCGTGCCGGTTCTGATCGGCGACATTCACGGTGACACACAGCTGTGGTCGTCCGAGCAGGAAGGCAGGATGAACTTTCCGTGCGAAAACAAGCTCTGCAAGACGCCCGACGATCCGGACCGCGGGTCGCTGCGGTGCTCGCGCTGTCGGTTCGCGTGGTACTGCTCCGAAGAGTGCCAGAAGCAGGATTACAGACACCACAAGAGCGAGTGCGCGCAGATGTCGAAACCGGAGAACCGCGAGCACACGCAGTCGGCCCTGCGCATCAAAACAGGCGTGCGGCAGATGGCCGTCAACAAGGAGCTGGCGCTGCAGCTGCTGGAGCAGGCGCGCGAGAAGAGCGTGCTGTCCGTCGGGTACAAGCGACCGCTGCCGCCCGAACGACGCCGGCGGGGCGTCCTCGTCAACGTCGTCAACTCCGAGGCCAACAGCAAGCAGCGTGACGCGAGCTGGTCCACCAAGGTGGAGCAGGCCACCAAGAGGGGAGGCGCGGCGGCAGCGTTGCTCATGCCCATGCCCGAGGTCTTTGACGAGTCGTCCTCGTACTGTTTCGTCCCGGCCACGGACGAGCGCATGCAGGCTCCCTCCATGGGTGACGTCCGCGATCTCCTGACGCGCTACGACCCGCTGAGGGAATTTGTCGTCTGTCACATGGTGGCTCTCGACGACGGCGCCGGCGAGTACCACGTCGCGCAGATCGTGCGACCCTCGGCCATCGGCGCTCCCCCTGCTGCGTCCCCCGCCACCCGCGAGCCGATCGCGACGGCCGAGCCGCACTGAATCCGCATGCGAGGAGGTGGCAGCGCCAACCCGCACCATCCACGGGCAACAAGCCACGTCACCGAGCTCGGATCGGTGGCCCAAAGCGCACTTCTCCGACATTTGCCGTAAATAATTTTTTCTTGGCTCTCTGTTTTGGTGTGTTGCGCGCCATCTGCCGCGGGAGCAGGCAAGCACAAAAGGGAACAAAAACAAACCCTGATTGGCAGAGAAACCGACGGTAACAGCGGGGGAGCAATGCAACGGCCGGACGACCCGCGGGACACGGACTTGCGAGAGACCTTCTGTGAGCAGAGGTGCAAGACCTGCGAGGCGAATCTGAACGACAGTAGAAAACAAAACGGCGAGTACAAGGACCGGATCACAGAGCTGATCCGTAGCCGAGATCTCGAAGCCAAGAACAATGACTCGCTGCAACTGCAGATAGACGCGCTCGAGAGCCAGCTCCTGAGCACGGAATCCAAACTGAAACGCTGTCAGCGACAGAAGTCTGACGACCTCGCCGCCGAAGGCGCCGCCCTGCAAGAATGCCAGCTGCGCCTCGAGGAGGTCCACGGTAAATACGAGTCGTTCAAACGCACGGTGGAGAACGAGGTCGCGCAGCACATCGAGAGGGAAGCAAAAGAAACGGCGCTCGCGCTCGAGAACTACGAACGGCTCCTCAACGGCTGCACACAGTACTCGACGGACTTGCGAGGTCAGCTGGTGCGACAGGAGGCAGAGCTGCTGGAGCACACCCAGCAGATGCAGCGCGTCCAAGCCGCACATGCCCACATGCTGCGCCGGCTCGCGGAGAACGACCGGCCCCCCGAGGCGCTCCGTCGCGAAGTCGAAGAACTCAGACAGTTCAGCTACGCAGTCGCCAAGGGGAAGGCAGACGCAGACCGGCTCCGCGCTATAACGTGGCGCCGCAGGCAGAGCGCCGCGGTCTGCCGGAAAGCAGGGAAGCAGTCCGACTGCGTCAAGTCGCCGTCGTGTCGCTGGGCCGTCCGGCGCGGCGGGGGAAGAGCCAAGTGCGAGCTGGCCCGCGGAGCGTTCGAGCAGTCTCTCGGCGCAGAGGATGCGGCCGCGCTCGCGGCAGCGCGCGTGCGCGAGGCCGAGACGTGCAGCGGACTGCCCGGCGCAGACTGCGCGGCGCGCGCCGGCGAGTGCATCTGGATCGAACCTGGGCTTCGGAGCGTCGGGTACTGTCGACGCTACCCGCAGATGCCCTGGGCCCAACAACATTCGCCGCCGCGGTCGCTGCACTGAGCATGCCCAACAACAGGTGGTGACCTGTCCGCGCTTCGGCGGTGTTTATTGAGTTTCCGATTTCTTGTGTGGATACCGAGCGCAGAGAAGAGACTGCCGCGATCGTACCCGACACCGACGCCGTTTATCGGCCAGGTGGCTCCGAGAGAGAGCTGGGCTGAAACCTTCTTCTGACATGTCCCCGCTAGTGCGCGGCCCGTCGATGCTAAAAAAAACCCAGGAACGCCTTCGTTTAGGTCGTTGTGTGACATGACCGTTACAATGGAAAAACAACAGACTCTGCCAACACACCACTCCTCCGAACGCATCACTCTCAACCCCGAAAATTGGGTGGGAAAATGCGACACGCACAGAACTGTCAGCGACCACAAGAGCACCGGTGTTGTTCGAAACGGGTTGCGGCGCTGGCGTGCGCTGCCGTTTTGTTGGCGCTCTCTGCCCTGCTTGTAGCACTGTTCGTTCCTGGACCTCCGGGCCCGCCGGGCGAAGTGGGACCCACTGGACCAACGGGCAGTGGTGGTGTGCCGGTGACCATCGTGGGCGACTGCACGTCGCCGGCCGAGCCGGACCCCCCAGCGTTCTTGCTGGATTTTGTCGACGTCCTCGGCTCGGGAGACGTTCGGATGGCCGATTTAATCGTCACGGTGGCGAACGATACCTTCGTGGACCCGGGGAGCTGCATCGTCGTGTGTAACCTGTCACCGGTGCCGCGAATCTGCCCCCGTGCGGTCGCCGTCGGCGAGGTCGCCGTGATTCTCCCAGGAGGTGCCCCTGGCGATGGGACGGCTGAAGTTTTTGGAGGAGGACACTGCCCTGTGCAAGTCTGCAACACGGCTGCCCCCAGCGATGTAGCCGCAACCTGGACACCGGGCACGCAACTCACGACGACTATCAATTGGATCAGGCCCGAGTAAAAGGTAAAATTTCGACCGTTCGGGCTGCATGCTCTGTGACCCATATGTCCCTGGGACCCGGTGAAGTTGTCGGTTGTGCGCGAATTGGGGGACTCTGTTGGTTTCGTCACGTGGACGCACAACTTACTTGGCGAAACCCCTTCTGCGCGCGTGAGTTTCTCTTGGTTTTGGACTTCTCCATCGCCCACGCCCCGTGCTCTTTCGTTGTGCAACAAAGACGTGATACGTGTGCGCCACCTTTTTGTTCGCAGTTAGTTAGCACTGTACCTCTGACGTTGATTGAAGGAGGAATCAGAACATATGGGAGGTGCCTTGTCGTTGCCCAAAAGGCGGCGGCGCCGGACCGTCGTCTCATTGACGTCATCCTTCGCGCGCGAGCGTGGCGGTTCTGGGTCCGGAACGAGTCCACGTGAGCCGGGGCCACGACGGCAACCGTTCTTTGACGCATTCGGGCAGGCGGCGGGTTCCGCCGGACGTGTCGCACTCGATGTCCACCAGAGCAACTGGGACCGGGCCTGGGCTACCAGACCCGACCTCTGCTTCCATCTCGGCGCTGACATTGGCGAGAGTGGCGTGTTGGACGAATGGACCCGACCACCTTCCCGTGGAGACAAGCGGCCACATCAAAGCAGACAGGGTCTTGCCCCCGTCCCCATACTCGTCCGTCCACCACGATTTCGGGAGAAGGACAGGCATGTGCTTGGCGTCGAGGCGGAGCTGCGCCAGGAAATCCTCCACCTCACCGGGCACTCGGCAAGCCGCGCCGCGCCTTGGTTTATACGGCTTGTCCAATAGTCCGCACTCCAACCTGAAGGGATACGACTGGTAAGTTGCCTCTGCGTCGGTCCTCCACGTGAACGACAGGTACAACCCCGGCACTGTCCCGGGCGCTGTCTCGAATCTCCATGCTCGGGTCTGGGGCGGCGCGTCCAGCCGCACCGCCGCACCTCCATTGCTGTTGGCCACCACCGGATGGCAGGCAGCCCCGAAAAGATTGCGCACGACGCGCTCGAAATCCTGGGAATCGCGAAACTCCTTGCGGTCGCGAAATTCGTGTGTTCCGTTCATGCGCGGGAAAATTCCAGGTTTTCCCTTTGTGAATCGTGCGTTCTACGAGTACTGTAGCGCACGTAACGTCGCAGCGTCGCGTCCTGTCCCTCATTGTCGCTCACCGCCTGCGAGGCAGCAGAGTCGCTGACGTCGCCGTTGGTTTTGCCCTGGTTTTTTTTGCGGCGGGCAAAGGAATCGTGAGCGCAGACACCAGAGCGGTGTTTTCTGTCTGGTTTCTGCCGATGGAGCCGCTCCCGGTGACGTTTGTCGTGGTCGGTCCTGTCAATGCCGGTAAATCGACCTTGTGCGGTCACCTGCTCGAGTTGACGGGTGCCGAGGAAAAGCGAGTGTCCGGTGATGTGGCCGCGACGACTGCCTCCGGGCTCGCCGACACCAAGGCTGCGAGCACGGACGACCGCGGGGAACAATCAGTCGGAGCCGCGGGCTCGGTCGACTTTGCGCGCCACGTGGACATGGACGAAGAGGAGCGCGCAACCGGCAACACGCACGGTGTCGCGTGCCGCGACTTTGCCCACCGGGGACGCGATTACAGGCTGCTCGACACGCCGGGCCACACCTCGCTGACGCGTCACGTCGTCGAGGCGCTGTTTGACCGCTCGCTGTGGCTGGGCTCGGCTGAGGCCGCCGGGCTCGTCGCTTGCGTCCTCGTCAGCGCCAAGGACAACGACTTCGAGGCCGCGTTTGAACGTTCGCCTAGGCTGAAGGAGCTCATCGCCCTCGTGCGGCTCGCCGGCGTCGGGGGCGTTGTTTTCGTCGTTACCAAGACGGACCGCACGCCGGACCCCGCGGCGGCCGAGGATGGGGTGCGATCGCGCGTCCGGCGGTTCATGGCCCAGCACCGGATCTCGTTTCCCGTCGAGCCCCGGTGGGTGCGCGTGTGTCCCACTGTGCCCGGCGGCCTGCTCGACGCTTTGCTGCCAGCGGTGACCAGCGTCGCAGACGCTGCGGCCGCTGTATCCGCGCCCGGCGTCGCCCACAAGCGCGGCACACCTCGACTGTGCGACGACGAGAAGGACCTCCGTCACTGGGTGCAAGTGCGCACGCTGCCGGCCTCCTTGCTCGACGCATCCGAGTCGACGGCGCTTCGCGTCTACACTTCCGGAACCGAGTGCGTCTGCCACTTCGGAGCGCACACTGTCGACGTCGTGCTGCTCGACGTGCGTCTTGCCGTCGAAGAGAAGGAGAAGAAGAAGCACGAAAGAGGCCGCGCGGTGTCCAGCCGTCCGTTTGCGCGACCCGGAGAGACTTTCGTCTGCCGCATCGCACGCAAGACCACTGCGCGGCCGGGCGCCGTCGACGGCAAAGACAGAGATGCCGTCGCAGAGATCCAGCGCGTGCGTCGCGCAAGAGAGGAGGTACTTGCCGGTGATCCCACGCGTCTGCTGCTCCGGCGGGGAAACGCCACTCTCGGCGTCGCATCTTTTTGTCTCGCGACTGCCGCACAGGCGCCGATGGGCCAAACGTCCACCGCCCATTAGTTGACAAGTACAAGACAAAAACAGATGTGGCGGCCCACGAAGTGGACTAGTACGGCTTAGTCGGAGTGTCCCGGCTCCACAACAGCACGCGGGGTCGCAGCAACGACTCCCTGCATCCGGACGCTCGCAATCATGGGCAGCTCACCGCGTGTCAAGCGGTCTACCGAGGTCAGCCAGCATGGTCCTCACTCGGTTGGAGCACGAGTCGATTGTTTCGGTAGGTGACCCGCCAGCGCCGGGCCATTGTATGCAGTCTCACAAAATCTGGTAGTATGGTTTCGCCTTGGTTTGCTGCGAGGTCCGCGATTGCTACCGGTTCTTGCCGCACCCAAGCGGGGAGTTCCAGCCATTCTGTGCGACTCGCTGGCCGACCGCCAGCAAACAGGAATTCCTCGGCGAACTCCACACCGTCCTGCACAAGCGGCGAGTAGTACCGTCCAAACTCCATGAGTTGCCAGTCTGCCAACTGAGAAAGTTCGGCGCGGTCGCCCATTCGGCCGGGTAGTTGCCAAAAAACAAACGTGGACGGATCCTGGTTCTCTTCCGTACGCTCGATCGGCTCGTCGTTCTCGTCGTCTTCTTCACCGTAAGAACTCTGCATTACCAGGACAGAGAAGCTTGCAATGCCGTCCAGTCTCAGCTCGCGCACAGGATCGAGAGCCAAGCCAGACACAAAAGGGTCGCCTGACATGGCCATCAGCGTGAACTCCTTGCTCGACGTCGGGACCGCAGCTTGACATCCAAAGGCCTCCCCAGATAGCGAATCAACTGGAAGATGTGCCAACCGCGCTCTTGCACCTGCCTGCAGTACTCCTTGCACCCAGGGTACCGCTGCAACACGTCTCTGCACCTCGCTCCTCGAGCCGTTACCACGCCACATTGAGGCACGCTTTCGGCGTGCCGCCGAGCGCTGGTCGACACTGCGCTCAGATGTGCGATCTCGGGGCTCGTAAGGTACTCTCTGAAGCTGCTTTGGAGATCCTCCGGTAGATCCTCCAATCCCGATGCCGTTAAACCAGTGCCTTCGCGCCGTTGGCGCTTGATTTCTCTGTCCCCGTCACTTCTCTCGTTGCTGTTGTACGAATGTCTCCGCTTCATGATGGACTACGACGAGGCCGCACAGGAAGCCCCAGGGACTTTTTCTTTCTCGTGTTCCTTGTCAGGCTACCGTATAGTACCCCTTATAAGGGACACTTTTTTCGAAAATTGTGCTCAGGATGTCCCTTATATGGGGTGTAAGCCGACGGAAATCGATCGTGTTCTCGGTAGATTGCGAACCCTGATCGCGCGGTATCCGATTCGGAATCCTCCCGTGATTTTACACGTTTTGCTCATGGCTTCCGTTGTCGACCGTCGCTAACTACTGAGACCGAGGCTCAGAACAGTGGATCTTCTGCGGGGGTCTTCGGTTACTTCGTGTGGGAGGGCCAGATTTTTCGTACGGTATGTCCTTTATGTGGGGTGTGTACCTTATAAGGGGGTACTCTACGGTAGTACTGCTCATACCTATAGGGCATTTCTGCTTTTTTTCGGTCGCCGATTCTCGCTTATTAAAGCTGCGATCCCTACAATATTCGACACATATGTTCTCCGCCATGTT
>Ga0265338_10006945_pt1 | contig 14238 bp, 10 predicted proteins | sample 42126metaG_FD_193579 | JGI IMG/M metagenome (GOLD analysis project Ga0265338, IMG submission 193579) | Rhizosphere microbial communities from Carex aquatilis grown in University of Washington, Seatle, WA, United States - 4-21-26 metaG | ecosystem: Host-associated > Plants > Roots > Rhizosphere... | reverse complement strand
TACCTATCATTTTCTTGCCAGTACCGCCGGAACTTACTGGTATCATTGCCATGTCCAGGCAGCGGAACATATCCAGATGGGTATGTATGGCGCTTTGATTATCCGCCCGCGTGGCCAGCCCAACCGAGCCTATGCCAATACACCTGCCTTCGACAAAGAGTATACGTTTGTATTGAGCGAGCTGGATAGTAATGCGCACCAGGTAACCTATAACCATATCTATCAGAATAGCCCGGTCTTTAACTGGACGCGCTATCAGCCGGACTATTTTCTGATCAATGGTAAAGCCTGGCCTGATACGTTAAAAGATCCCGCCGACAATATTGTCGCGACTGTTGGCCAGACGGTGCTGGTCCGCCTGATCAATGCCGGGTATATGCTGCACTCAATGCACTCACATGGCTACCACTTCACGGTGATTGGCACAGATGGACGTGCCCTGGCCCAGCCTTATGAGAAGGATACCCTGGATATCGCGCCTGGCGAGACCTACGAGATCCTTTTTCATTTTAATCAGGCCGGACGCTTTATGTTCCACGATCATTTTGAGCAGGATACGACGAATAATGGGGTCTATCCAGGTGGCATGCTGACCATGATTACGGTCAATAATGCCAATGGTACCAACCCAGTACCTGAACCGAAGATGGATACGGATAACTGATAGGAGAGCCCTACGGTGCGCGCCAGACGCAGACCCGGCGATCAGAGCCACCGGAGAGAATTGCCTGTCCGTTGGGGGACCAGGCCAGGGCCATCGCCATGCCTGCGTGGGCATAATAGGAAGTGATATGCCAGCCAGTGATGGCATCCCAGATGTTGATATATTCGCTAAAACCACCGGAAACGATGCGGCGGCTGTCAGGCGCCCAGGAGAGAGTGGTTACGGATTGGAGATGATACCGATACGCGCCAACCAGCCGCTCATTCGTGATATCCCAGACATGGATAGCGTGGTCGTTGCCGCCGGAGGCCAGGTAGATGCCGTTGGGAGACCAGGCGACAACATTGACACGTGTGGTGTAATGATACATACGGACTTTGAGGCGCTTCGGTGCGTCGAGTTTCCAGACCAGCACCCGGTTGTCTGATGTGACCGCCAGGCTTTTCCCATCAGGGGCCCAGGAGAGTGAGGTAAAATCGGCTCTGCTGCGAGAGAGTTTCTCGACAATCATACTCTGGTCGGTATCCCAGATAGCTATATGTGCGCCACCTGCTGCTGCCAGGAACCGCCCATCATGCGACCAGGCCAGGGTACGCGTCAGCGGGGAGATGCCTGGATAGGTAAAGATTGCTTTGCCATCCTGTGCATCCCAGATGCGTATCTTATTCTCCTCGCTCACAGAGGCAATCCGTGTTCCAAGTGGTGACCAGACCATCTGCCTGATATTGCCTCGATGCTCCTGGTAAGAACAGATATTTTTCCCGTTCTTTGTATCCCACACTCGCACGATTGCATCCGTGGCCGAGGCTGCGTTGGCGCTGTCCGGGGACCAGGCGACAGCGCGGACCATACCATAGTGATGGTGGTGTACCTGCAATGGCGCGCCTGGTCCACCTGCCAGCGGTCCTCCTATGCCTGGTAGGGATAAGACCGCTGGATAGCGCTGAGAGGAAGGCAAAGCGGGTACAAGCTGGCTACTTCGCAGAAGCGGTCCGACCGCGTTCAATGCTGGCTGAACTGGCTGTTCTCTGGCGGTGCGCAGAGTGCGTTTGACATCGCTAATGCTGGCCGGACGAGCGTTCTCATCCATCTCCAGCATACTCAGGACCAGTTGTTGTAATATGGGGTTCTGGGCAGGCAGCGGAGCATAGCGAAATGGAGAGAGCGAGGGATCATGGCCGCTCAACATCTGATGCAGGATACTTCCCAGGCTATAGATGTCAGCGCGTGGCGTCGTTTGCGTCTTCCCATATTGTTCAGGGGCCGCGTAGCCAGGAGAACCAAAGGCGATGGTATCTTTGGCCTGACCGGGTTTAAAATGGCGCGCAATCCCAAAATCGACCAGGAAGAGTGAACCTTCAGGGGTCAAAATAATATTGGATGGTTTAAGGTCACGAAAGATAATGGGAGGTTGACGTGTATGCAGATATTCCAGCACATTACAGAGTTGCAGAGCAATTTGTAAGGCCATCACCAGCGGCAAACTGCCGTCCCGCGCTTTCTCAAAGCGACTCTCCAGGGTCTCGCCTTCGATATAGTCCATGACGAGATACCAGCGATCGTTTTCGCTGAAATGCTCATAGATATGTGGCAAATGCTCATGCTTCAGCCCGGCCAGCATCAGAGCTTCGCGCTTAAACGCTTCGATACCATCCTCAATCTCTTGCGCGCTCCGTTTCTGATAGCTCATCTCTTTCACTGCAACCATGCGCTGGCCCAGTTCGCTATCCTCGGCTTTATAGACCGCGCCAAAACCGCCCTGCCCGATCTGGCTCAGAATCTGGTACCGTTGTCTGAGTACATCGCCAGTTTTCAGTTCTCCGCTCTGTTCCACATTGCTGGAGACCCCGCCATCTCGCTTCACTAACTGTCCGCAGGCAAAACAAAATTTTGCCTCCTCAGAGTTAGCTGCGCCACAATCAATACAAAAGATGGTTATGGTTTCCATCTCGGCTCCCTATATGGTTGCGAATATTCCTATTATTATTATTGTAAAAAATATCTATTAGAAAAGCAATGAAGAAGCGCGCCAGACGCGCACCGTGCTATCTGCATTGTATGGCCTTTTACTGGTGTCGCCAGACAAGTATATAGATCAAATCATACATTGAAAACGAAAAATGTTCTGTGACCAGGTTCACATGTTCAGGTCCAGGCCAACACGAAAAGTGGCCTGGACCTGACTGAACTAGATGTGCCAGACATGAATTGTATGGTCAACGCTGGCGGAAACAAGCTGTTTGCCGTCAGGGGACCAGCTAACCGAGGTAATATAACCGGTATGGCCTTCGTATGTCGCGATTGCGTTGCGGGTGACCGTATCCCAGACCTGAACCTGCTTATCATTCGCTCCAGTTGCCAGGTAACGGCTATCGTATGACCACGCGACACAGGTAATCGTCGAGGATGGGTTGCGGTGGATAAAATATTTTCGTCCCGTGATCGCATCCCAGACCTGCAGGGACTTGTCGGAGCCAACGGAAGCAATCTTCTGTCCGTTGTGCGACCAGGCCAGGGCGTTGACCCGGCCAAAATGGCCACGATAGGTAAACTGGCCGCGCGAGTGAAAAAGCCAGGAGGTAAAGAACCCCGTTTTTTCACGCTGCATACCCCAGACATGGACCATTTTATCATCCCCGCCAGAAGCTATATATTTGCCATCAGGGGACCAGCCGATGGCCAGCACTCGTTCACGGTGGCTATGGTTCATATAAAGGGTTTGCCCGCTGATTGTGTCCCAGATGCGTACAACTTTATCCTCGCTGGCGGAAGCGATGCGTTTCCCATCGGGCGACCAGCTCAGTGTCAGTACGGGGTGAATATGTTCACGATAGGTGAGGGCCAGGTTCCCGGTTAAAGGGTCCCAGATCTGGACGGTACCGTCATTACCAGCGGACGCCAGCAAATTGCCATCGGGCGACCAGGCTACGGTAAGCACCCGGTCCCAGTGGCCCTGGTACGTCATAATATTGGTACCCGCAGCCGCGTCCCAGAGGCGTACAGTTTTATCATAGCTGGCAGAGGCGATACGTGTACCCCGTACGGACCAGGCTACCGAGGTTACCCGGCTACTATGTCTGGACCCGATAAACAGCGTGTTACTCAGTGCCTGCGGCTCCAGGGGCGCCTGGGCCTGGGTTATGCCACGTTTCTGTGACTGAAAGTTTGCCAGATGATATCCACCTGTTGGTTGGCGCTGATAGCTGGGCGGATATTGAGTACTCGGAGATGAAGCCTTGAAGGCCGCGATGTTTTCCAGAGCCTGGCGAATCAACGCCACGTTTGCCGGGCGTTTCCCCGCGTCAACTTCAATCATCTGGAAGATGAGCTGTTCCAGATCTCTATGCGCTGGATGCTGTGGCAAGCGCAAAGGTGCGAAATTAAAGGGCGAATCAGAAGGATTGATGCCCGTCAATAATTCGTGCAGCGTGGCGCCCAGCGAATAAATATCGGAGCGTGGCGTGGTCTGCGATTTGCCATATTGTTCTGGCGCGGCGTAACCTGTCGAGCCCAGAGCTGCTGTATCTTTGCTCTGCCCTGGTTTAAAGTGGCGCGCTATCCCAAAATCGATCAGATAAATATGGCCGAGTGGGGTCTGCATGATATTCGCAGGCTTCAGATCGCGAAAAACGATCGGGGGCTGGCGACTATGTAGATATTCGAGTACCATGCATAATTGGATGCCGATGGACAGCACTTTATCCACTGAAAGTCTGCCACCTACAACTTTGAGCAGGTAGTCTTCCAGTGTTTCACCTTCAATAAAATCCATAACCAGGTAGAGCCGCCCGGAGTCCGAGAACTGTTCATAGATACGGGGAAGATTAGGGTGAATCAGGCTGGCCAGGAGCAAGGCTTCATGTCTGAATGTATTGGTAGCCTCGACCAGTTCCTGGGGCGTAATGGTTGCCTGACTCATCTCTTTAATTGCAACCATGCGGTTGCTGAATTGCATATCTGCCGCTTTATAGACAGAGCCAAAACCACCCTTGCCAAGTTGCATTGCAATTCGATAGCGCTGTTTCAGCACATGATTCGCGGGCAAAACACCCGCTTTCAAATATGCACTGGACCTGCTACGGGCCTGGAGCGCTTGTCCGCAGGCATAGCAAAAAGCAGCCTGCACGCGATTTGCGGTTCCACAGGTATCACAGTATACAGGAGAAAGTGCCATATAAGCTCCATTATTTGCTACCTTGCCCAGTTTCTCGCCACTATTCATGCCAGCCCCTTCCCGGCTGAGCCACATTATTTTGCATCTACTTATGCAACTATTCCAGGAACATCATCAGGTTATCTATGATACGCCAGTCGGCGCAGTCAGTCAAATTTCAGTGCCAGGGGTACTGTTTTCTCTTTTTTATAAAGAACAGGCAGCCTGTATTCTCGCTAAAAAATAGCAAAGTAGGCAAAAAATCCAGCCACTTGCAGCAGTGCTGCCCACACTGCTGCAAGTCATGCTATAATACTGGTGTACGTAACTGAGCCACCTGGCTAAACGCTGTAACACGAGGGGGTAGCCGATGTCGAAGAAAATTTTAATCATGGATGACGATCCAACAATCGCCGATCTGCTGCGCGAAGCGCTGGCTGATGAAGGCTACGAAACACATATGACAACGCAGAGTCTGCGTTTCTTTGATGCCGTCACCGACGTGAAACCTGATCTCATTCTTCTGGATCTAATGATGCAGTATCTGGATGGACGCGACGAGTTAAAACTGATGGAGATGGGAGCCTTCAATATTCCTGTTATTGTTGTGACTGCTTTCCTGGATGCGGACAAAGAGGCAGATGAGTTCCGTAAAGCAGGGGTAGTCCATATTATCTATAAACCCTTTGACCTGGATCATCTGGTAGATACGGTCAGGGAAACGATTGGTGAGCCATAAAAGGAAGAGTGCATGAGCGCGAATGTCCGTGTCGCCCTGGATGCTATGGGAGGAGATCATGCTCCGGGTGAAGTTGTGCTGGGCGCCGTTGAAGCCGCCCGCGAATATGGCATAGGCGTGTACCTGGTCGGCAAAGAGGATCTGATTAAAGCTGAACTGGCCAGATACGAGACCCAGGGACTGGACCTGCCAATTCTCCATACCGATGAGATCATTCCTATGGATGAACCTGATCCTGCCAGAGCAGCCCGCAACAAAAACACTTCGATGGTGCGTGCTCTTCAACTGGTGAAGGATGGAGAAGCGATTGCTGCCGTTTCAGCGGGCAATAGTGGCGCGATGATGGCGGCCTCGCTTTTTACTCTCAAACGGTTACAGGGCGTAGAGCGACCGGCATTGGGGGGAGTAATGCCCACGAAAGACGGGGTTTGCCTGGTCATCGATATGGGCGCTAACACGGACTGTCGTCCTGAATACCTGCAACAATTTGCTGTCATGGGTTCCATCTATATGGAGCGCATTTTTCATATTCAGACACCACGTGTTGGTCTGCTGGCCAATGGTGAAGAAGAGGGAAAAGGCAATGAGCAGGTTCAGGTGGCCCATCAACTGTTGAAAAACAGCGCCGGGGCGCTGAGCCTGAACTTTATTGGCAATGTCGAGGGCCGTGATATCCATGCTGGCACGGTGGATGTGGTTGTCTGCGATGGTTTTGTTGGCAATGTGGTCTTAAAAGTGAGTGAAGGTCTGTCAGAGACCTTGATGGATTTAATCAAAACGCAGATTGCCAGCGATCTCTCCGGTAAACTGGCCGGGGCTGTCATACGTCCCCGCCTGCGCAAACTTGTCAAACGCCTGGATTACGCTGAGTATGGTGGGGTTCCTTTGCTTGGTGTGAATGGTTCGGCCATTATTTCGCATGGCCGCTCAAAGGCCAGGGCGATTAAAAATGCGCTGCGCGTGGCCCGCCAGACTGCTGAGACGGATGTTGCCGGGGCCATAGCCGAGGGACTGGCAAAACTACAAAGCGGCTCTCCTTCATAGAAAAGCGCCAACCTTGAGGCCAGCGTATTTGCGTTGACCTCAAGGCTGGTGCTCTTCTATGAGTTCTTTTTCTGCCTCTTTGCAGCTCCTCCCAGTTTCCCGATGCGGCTATAGAAATCGGGATCCTGGCGTTCTTTCGTGGTATTTCCGCCCTTTTTCCCCATCTCTGAGAAGTGATCGGCACCATATTTGGTTTTGTTTGCCGTGCCACCTTTGCGCGCAATGGTACGGTAGTATTCACTACCACGCTTCTCCTTTAAAGCCTTGCCGCCTTTTTTCCCGATCTCACGATAATAGTCTTCGCCATATTTATCTCGGACCACGCTTCCCCCTTTGCGGCCCGCATCTGATGTGGACATGGGGGTGGGTTTTTCTTCGTCTTCCGACAACATACTTCGCCCCTTTTCCTGGTCTCATGCCTTCCCTGATGTTAGAGCACGAGAGGTATTTCCACGAACAGAAACATCAGGGATGACTCATAAGCATGTAATCTGGCTTGAAGCCCAGGCTGAAAAATAAGATACAGGCGTATCGCCTGTTCTGAAAAGTATAGGGGAAAGCTCTGCCACTGTCAACGAAAATGAACTAAATGTACGGTCTGCCCTTACTGAGCCTGCTTTCCGCTGCCGCCGAGCAGTGGACCTGTACGGACGATGCGCGGTCGATGGCTGGCAGGACGCTTGTAATGAGGATTTTTGCGCGCGAGACGCAGGCGTTGCCGACGTTCTTTGGCCTCGATAAATTCATTAGAGAGACGGCGGTACAGTGTCTCCCACTCTTCCAGCACTCTGGTATGATCGTGTCGAGCAATGATCTCCAGGCTTTTTGTGCCCATCTGCTGCCGTAGTGCCGGGTCGCTGATCAATCGATCCAGATAGCCAGCCATTTCAAGACTCTTGCCAGGGGCAAAGAGAAATCCATTCTCGGCATGGTGGACCAGTTCGGGGAGCGCGTATGAATCCGCGGCTACGACTGGCAGACCGCAGGCCAGAGCATTCATGGTTGTAAGACTCTGAAGATCAGCCTCTGAGGCGATGCCAAAGGCATCCGCGAGGCGATAGAGAGGTACCAGGTCGGTGTCGCTGACAAATCCCAGGAAGCTGACGCGGTCCTGCAAGTGGAGTTCATCAACCAGGATGCGTAATTCTGCTTCAGCAGGACCTGTGCTCGCGATGGCCAGGTGGGCTGGCTGCTTCATCTTCGATACCGCCTCAATCAGTATCTCAATGCGCTTCTCCTGGCTCAGACGATTAACTGAGAGGATTAAGGGCTGATCGACAGGCAGGTTCAAACGTTGCCGGAGTTTTTCATCGCGCGGTCCAGGCGAAAAATACTTGAGGTCAATGCCATTTGAGATTGGGCGTGCGGGGGCGCGCAAACCATGTTCGTAGAGCAAATTAAGCGCCGTCGCTGTGGGAGCCGTGACATATTCGCAACGATTGCAAAAGTGCACCAGGTAGCCATAGGTTACATTATTAAAGGGTTTCCCAAAAAATGGATCGGTAGTGAGTGAACGGCTCATATTGATGGGCAAATAATGGTTGGTTGCAATCACCGGTTTCCGCAGCCCGCCTGCCAGAATCTGGGCTATATTGCCCAGTACCACAGGCGAGTGAATATGGATCACATCGGGGTCTGCCTTTTTTAACAGCCTGCGTACAGGGAGAAATGGCAGAAAGGGGATGCGCAGATCTTCATAGGTTGGCCACTCAAATGAAGAGAAGCGATAGACTCGTACTTTTTGTTCGATGCGGAAAATATCACGCGAGCCATAGCTGGGGGCAACTACCCAGACCTGGTGCCCACGTTCGGCTAAATCCGTCGCGAGTCGATGCGTGACAGTTGGCACACCACCAACCATTGGAGGATATTGATCCGTTACAATCACGATACGCATATCTATCGCTTGTCTCCCATTGTCGGTTATTGCTTTGTTGTTATGCCCCGGCGCTTTCACCCTTCGCTTCAGCAACAGGCGCGGCGACAGGTGTCGCAGCGGCTTCAGCAGCTTCGGCAGCCCTCTCAGCACGTGGCGCTGTGATTTTGACCACAGGCTCTTCGGGGTCAGCAATCAGGATATAGCCTGACGGTAGTTTAATATCTTTGGCCAGGAGCATGTCGTCGATTTTCTCCATATGGGAGATATCAACCGCGACAAAATCAACGATGTCACCAGCCTCGCATTCTACTTCCAGCGCTTCCACAAGGTGCAGCAGAACGCCGCCTTCCATCTTAACACCAGGCGCGACGCCTTCAAAGTGTAATGGTACTTTGGCCGTAATCTTGTCTTTTAAGTTCACTCGGGCAAAATCAATATGCAGGACCTTCCTGCTAATAGGATGGCGTTGCACGTGACGGATCAAAACGGTTTCCGTTTTTTTCGCCCCGGCGATTTTCAGCGTAATCATGCTGGTTGCCTGATGCTTGCGGCGGAGATTTTCAAAAGCCAGATCTTCCACCTGGATCTTCTGTGATTCTGCACCATGACCAAAAATATTGGCCGGGATGACGCCCTCGGCGCGTAGTTGTTTCGGTGTTTTTGCAGTATCCTCACGTGGGCTTACTGCTAATTCTGTCTGATTTGCCATCTAACAGTTATCCTTTCCAAGAACACAACGATCCTGGACTTATTATCGCACTTCTAACCAAACTCTGACGAAGCATGATCTTCCTACTGAAGTAGTCACGTTTCAACAGGCAAAATCGGCTCTATTTTACTCTTTTCCTGACTTATGGATAGAAAAGCAAAAGGAGCAAATCGCGTTCCAGGGTAAATTTTTGCTTCAGAAACGTGATTTGCTCCTTTTATTTATCTCCGGCGGGCCTCGAAAAACGCGCTGATCTCCTCGGCGTTCAGGGTATTGAGTACATCGCTGGCTCTGAGCCAGCCCTTGCGCGCAATCCCTATCCCATAGCGCATAACATCGATGCCGTCGATTGCATGGGCATCGGGATTGATGGGGATCTTGATGCCTTTGTCGCGCGCCCGGTGCAGATAATGCCAGTCCAGGTCGAGCCGCGAAGGATGGGCGTTGATCTCGATACACACTCCATGCTCCGCCGCTGCGTCAATGATAGCTTCCAGGTCAAGTGCATAGCCATCGCGGTTTAACAATAAACGCCCGGTTGGATGGCCAATGATATCGACATAGGGATTGGCGATCGCGCGCAGCATGCGCTGTGTCTGCTCTTCTTTTGAAAGAGTAAACTGGCTGTGAATCGAGGCCACTACGAAATCGAGCGTTGCCAGAACGTCGTCAGAAAAATCAAGTGTCCCATCGCGTAGAATATCACATTCTATGCCCTTGAAAATGCGTATGCGCCCCTGATACTCTTCGTTCAGCTTATCAATCTCTTCATGCTGTCGTCTCAAAGCGTCTTCATTCAACCCGCCAGCATAAGCTGCTGCCTTACTATGATCGCTCATACCCAGATAGGTGAAGCCGCGTTGCAGGCAGGCATCGACCATCTCGCGGATGGAGTTATGACCATCGCTCCACACAGAGTGGGTATGTAATACTCCTTTCAAGTCGCTGGCCTGTACCAGTTCGGGCAGGGCATGCTGCGCGGCAGCTTCGATCTCGCCCATGTCTTCGCGTAGCTCTGGTTCGATATAGTCCAGGCCCAGCGCGGCGTAGATCTCCCGTTCGTCTTTACAGGGGATCTGATTCTCTGGTAGCGCTTCTTTCCCACGAAAGAGACCATAATCATTGATGGTCATATTCATGCTCAGGGCACGCCGACGCAGGGGAATATGATGCTCCTTGGAGCCGGTAAAATGGTGCAGGGTATTGGGAAAGTAGCTATCACTGACGACTCGTAGATCCATGTTGATCCCGCTGGCCAGCACGACACTTGACTTGGTGGGACCTTTGCCAGTGATCGCCTTGATACCTGGCTGGCTGGTAAAAACCTCCATAATGCTGGCTCGAACTTCATCGCCAGCATCGTCAGCCACGCTGATTACCATATCAATATCCTTGACTGTCTCCCGGCGGCGGCGCAGGCTGCCAGCGATTTGCAAACGTACAATCCCCGCTACGCTGGCCAGCGCTTCCTGAATCGCCAGAGCCTGTTCTTCGGCCTCTGAGTAGAGATGGCGGTCAGCATGTTGCGCCAGAAAAGAAATACCCTGTAAGATTTTGTCTTCGGTCTTTTTGCCGAAACCTGGTAGCGTCGCGACCTTATGTTCCTGGCATGCCTTGACCAGTTCGTCCAGTGAGTTTACATGGAGCTGACTATAGATTGCATTGATTTTCTTCGGTCCAACACCTGGGATGCGCAACATCTCCAGTTTGACCGGCGGAGTCTCCTTGACCAGTTCGTCGTAGAAAGCCAGCTTGCCACTGGTGAGCAGTTCTTCAATACGCTTGATAGTCGTCGCGCCCAGACCTGGTGTGCCTTTAAGCTTGCCCTCGCGCGCCAGTTCCCCAATGTCGCCCTCCAGCGAACTGACAGAGCGAGCCGCGTTCTGATAAGCGCGCACCTCGAAGACGCTGCTACCTTCTTTTAATTCCAGCAGAGTAGCTACCTGTTCCAGCAGATTTGCAACTTGATTCTTATCCATTATGCTCGCCTCTAAGCTAAACGCAGATCAAAAAACTCAGGAGCACACAGCGGCACCTCAAAAGGATTACGTCCTTTAAGATCGCGGCTGAGATACCGTTTACAATCAAAATGTACCAGGAGCCAGCAAAACCATTCTTTGGTGACAAAGACCGCGTCCCAGGGCGTTTCCCCGCTGAGATTCAGTACCTTATTACAGACAAAACAACGCCCCATACCGGCCTCTATGGCCTTCTCAAACCATTGCAGCACAAACTGATTAAAGTCATCGAGATTCATCATATCCAGACAATCTTCGGGGTAGCCGAAAAGCACCGGGTCCAGGCATTCGCGAAAATCCTCATGGGAGCGGCTCAGGGCAATAATTGGTGCTCGCACCACAACTTTGACTTCAGGATCATCAGGCTCCTCGGCGTCTGCTGAGACCCTCTGCAATAACAACCCTTCTTGAGCAAACCAGTCAAGCAATTCATTTCTCATTCATGTGCCATCTAGAAATTTTCTTCTACTTTATCACCTGGGTGAAGAGGGCGTCAATTTATCGGTGTAGATGGTCTCGTAGGTAGCTTTTTGCCGATCTCTCCTAATGGAAATGGCCCTCTTATGCTATTCTTTCTCCATTTCTCAAAACAGGCAATCCTGGCCAGAAACAAGGTTGTTTCATGCTCTCTGTAAGGCTTTGCCCCGCCCAGCCCGTTTTAGTAAAGGATATTTTTCATGCAGAAAACGGAGCTTTCTGCGTGAAAAATATCCTTTTGAACCTCTGGGGTGGGGGCTGCATTGATCAGGGGCGAGAACTACATAGCCCTGCGCTGAGAAAAAGTTTTTGACTCATACTGACCATTGGTGTATACTGGCTAGAAGTAAATCGATAATGGGACCGATGAAGGGGATGAAGCGCATCGGATGTTTCAGCGAGCTAAGGATAGTGGAAGCTTAGCATCACAGAAGATGTGCAGGCCACCCTGGAGGTCTGTGGAAGCCCACCGTTAGCAGGGCCCCTGGTGTCGCTTTTTATCTCTGTGGAGCCAGGTGTAGAGCGGGAGTTTTATGACTCCAATTGAGGTGGTACCACGGGTATTATTGCCCGCCCTCGGATCAATTCTGATCTGAGGGCGGGCATTTTGTTTGTATGATGTATCCCTGAAAAAAGAGAGGAACACATTATGACTGGAGACGAACTGCGGCAATCATTCTTGAGCTTCTTCACGGAACGCGGGCACGCAATTATTCCTTCAGTTCCACTTGTCCCGGAAAACGATCCAAGCGCCCTGTTTATCAGCGCTGGAATGCACCCACTTGTGCCTTATCTGTTGGGCGAGAGCCATCCCCAGGGGCGCTGCCTGACGAATGTACAGAAGTGCTTGCGTACTGATGACATCGAAGAGGTCGGTGATAGCAGCCATAATACCTTCTTTGAGATGCTGGGTTTCTGGTCACTGGGAGGTTATTGGAAACAGGAGTCGTTGAGCTGGACGCTGGAATGGTTTACACACGTGTTAGGACTGGGGCAGGAGCGCATCTCCGTTACGGTCTTTGCGGGCGATGACGATGCACCTCGTGACGACGAGGCAATAGAAATCTGGTTGAAGCTGGGAATTCCCCAGGAACGCATCTACGCTCTTCCCAAAGAGGATAACTGGTGGGGGCCGGTTGGGAAGACCGGTCCTTGCGGTCCCGATTCTGAACTTTTCTATGATACTGGACGCCCTGAGCATGGTCCAGATTGTCAGCCAGGCTGTAACTGCGGCAAATATATTGAGATCGGCAATAACGTCTTTCTGCAATATAACAGGACAGCAGATGGTACATTTGAGCCGTGCAAGCAACGCAGCATTGATGTTGGTCTTGGCCTGGAACGCGTTCTCTCTGTAATCCTGGGAGCGGAAGATATCTATACGACGGATCTTTTTGCGCCCATTGTGCAATGTATCCAGGGACTGCGTGAGCATCGAGGAGACAGGGCCAGAGCATTGTCTGAAAAACAGGAGCAGCAGCTTCTCCGCATTGTTGTGGATCACTTGCGCGCAGCGACATTTATCATTGCTGATGGCGTGATGCCTGGCAACGTGGAGCAAGGCTACATCTGTCGTCGGTTGATTCGCAGGGCCGTGCGCTGTGGATACGAATTCGGCATTCCAGGTCATTTCACAACTGAAGTGGCGCGGGCGATCATTGCTCGTTACGGACCGGCCTATCCAGAGTTAGAACAGCAAGGGGAAACCATTCTGACCGCGTTGGAGCGCGAGGAGGAACGCTTTAGCGGAACGCTGGCACATGGACTGAAAGAATTCCAGAAGTTGGAGGAAAGATTAGTTCGCCAGGGGGAAATGCTGGTGCCAGGCGAAGCGGTTTTCCGTCTCTTTGATACCTTTGGTTTTCCAGCAGCTCTGACAGCGGAACTGGCGGAGGAACATGGACTGAGTGCGGATCTTGCTGGTTTCGACACGCTTTTTAAGCAGCACCAGGAGCGTTCCCGCAAGGCCAATCAGGGAAGGTTTGCCGGTGGCCTGGCTGACCAGAGTGAGCGTACAACACACCTGCATACCGCAACTCATATGCTCCAGCAGGCATTACGTGATGTATTAGGGACGCATGTACATCAGGTAGGCAGTAACATTACACCGGAACGACTGCGCTTTGACTTCTCGCATCCTAAGAGGCTGACCTCGGAAGAGATCCAGCAAGTTGAGGAGATCGTAAATCGGCAACTGCAACGTGATCTCGTGGTAACAATGGAGGTCATGCCTTTACAGCAAGCTCTCGATCAGGGAGCACTGGCCTTCTTTGGCGAACGATACAGCGACCTTGTCAAGGTTTATAAGATTGGAGATTACTCGATGGAGGTTTGCGGCGGTCCACATGTACAGCGTACCGGCGATACAGGTCGCTTCTCCATTATCAAAGCTGAAACTATTGGGCAGGGTGTGCAGCGTGTTCGCGCTGATCTTGTTGAAACAGCAGGGCAGCGTTAATTCAGGTAGCATGCTTCACGCCTGCGTCCAATGTTTCAGAAACATAGGAAACGTCATGCGCGGCAGGCTCATGACGTTTCCACGTTGCTCTAATCCA
>Ga0265338_10006944_pt1 | contig 14239 bp, 9 predicted proteins | sample 42126metaG_FD_193579 | JGI IMG/M metagenome (GOLD analysis project Ga0265338, IMG submission 193579) | Rhizosphere microbial communities from Carex aquatilis grown in University of Washington, Seatle, WA, United States - 4-21-26 metaG | ecosystem: Host-associated > Plants > Roots > Rhizosphere >... | reverse complement strand
CCGGCGCCATTCCGGAGCTGTGGCTGTTTGCACTGGGCGCGCTCTTCATCTTCACGACGCTTTTCCTGCCTCGCGGGATTGTCGGCACGCTTCTGCACCGGAGCGGCGCGAAGCCCATTCCCCCAGCCGTGCAGGAGGCCATGACCGAAGACGGCATCGCCCCCGAAGCGCCGAGCGACCCGCAGCAGGAAAGACTGGCGAGGATGGGCGCATGACCGAGGCATCGACATCCGCTCTCCTGTACCTGAACGCGATCACCGTCAGCTTCGACGGGTTTCGGGCGCTCAACGCGCTCTCGCTCGCCATCGATCGGGGCGAGATGCGTGCGATCATCGGTCCCAACGGCGCGGGCAAGACCACCATGATGGATGTGGTCACGGGCAAGACGCGCCCCGACGATGGGGAGGCGGTTTTCGCAGGAATCCACGACCTGACCGCTCTGGACGAAGCCCGCATCGCCAATCTCGGCATCGGGCGGAAATTCCAGCGGCCCACCGTCTTCGAAAGCCACACGGTTGCCGACAATCTGCTCCTGGCCTTGCGGGCCAAGCGCGGGGTCTTTGCCACGCTCTTCTCCGTGGTCTCCGCCGGGCAGCGCGACGCGATCGATGAATTGCTTGAAACCGTGCACCTGACCCATGCCCAGCACACGCTCGCGGCCAATCTTTCCCACGGCCAGAAGCAATGGCTGGAGATCGGCATGCTGCTGGCGCAGGACCCGCAATTGCTGCTCGTCGATGAGCCGGCCGCGGGCATGACCGATGCCGAAACCGCGATGACCGCCCGGCTGCTCAAGGAAATAAACAAGACCCGCACGGTCGTCGTCGTGGAACACGACATGGCCTTCGTCCGCGATCTCGATGTGAAGGTCACCGTGCTGCACGAAGGCTCGGTGCTTGCGGAGGGACCGCTCGACCATGTCAGCGCGGATGAACGCGTGATCGAAGTCTATCTGGGGCGATGAACATGCTCGCCGTCGAACATCTGAATTTGAGCTATGGCGCCGCGCAGGTCATCTGGGACTTGAGCTTGACCGCCGAGCGCGGCCAGGTCACCTGCCTGATGGGACGCAACGGCGTCGGCAAGACCAGCCTGCTGCGCGGGATCGTCGGGCATCAGGCCATCGGCGCCGGCCGCATCCTGTGGCAGGGCAAGGACATCGCCAAGCTCGCGCCGTTCGAGCGCGCGCGCATGGGAATCGCCTACGTGCCGCAAGGACGCGAGATCTTTCCTCTGCTTTCGGTGAAGGAAAATCTCGAATCCGGCTATGCAGCCCTTTCGGGGCGCAAGCGGACGATTCCGGACGAGGTGTTCGAGTTGTTTCCGGTGCTCAAGACGATGCTGTCGCGGCGTGGCGGCGATCTGTCGGGGGGACAGCAGCAGCAATTGGCAATCGGGCGAGCCATGGTGACACGGCCTTCCCTGATGCTGCTCGACGAGCCGACGGAGGGCATTCAACCCTCCATCATCAAGGACATCGGCCGGGCCATTCTCTACCTCAGGGACAAGGGCGAAATGGCCATCCTTTTGGTTGAGCAATATTTCGATTTCGCCTGCGAACTCGCGGACCGCTTCGCCGTGATGGATCGCGGCCAGATCGTGGTGGCCGGAACGAAAGCGGAAATGTCCGAACAAAACGTTCGCCGCCATCTCACGGTTTGAACCAAACGGAACGGCGGCCGGTTGCCAATCCGTTTCGTCCGCGGACGCGGATCAACCATTCGATAACAATACCGACAATTGATTTCGCTGCGGTCCTCGCGAAGCGGCGGCCACGTGCGCAAGAGTATTAATAACTCAACGATACGGTCGGGCGTTCGTAGGCTCGCGTATCGGAGAGGCCGATGAGGCGGAAGACATCTGCATCGTTTTTAGCCATTGCAGCATTGTTTTTAGGCTTGACCTCGGCGTCCTCAGCCAAGACCGAGGCGATCAAGATCGGCTACAGCGATTGGCCAGGCTGGGTGGCATGGCAAGTTGCCATTGAAAAGGGCTGGCTCAAAGAGGACGGCCTCAATTTCAGCTTTCAGTGGTTCGATTATTCCGCCTCCATGGATGCCTTCTCCGCCGGCAGACTGGACGGCGTGATGGTGACGAACGGCGACGCGCTGGTGACCGGGGCCGCGGGCGCCCGGAATGTCATGATTCTCATCACGGACTATTCGAACGGCAACGACATGATCGTCGCCAAGCCCGGCAATGCGACCTTGCGGGATTTGAAAGGCAAGAAGATCGGCATCGAGGTTGGATTGGTCGAGCATCTTCTGCTGCTGGACGGGCTGGTAAAGAACGGCATGAGCGAAAAGGACGTGACCCTGGTCAATACCAAGACCAACGACACGCCTCAGGCTCTGGCTTCGGGCAAGGTCGATGCCGTCGGCGCCTGGCAGCCCAATTCCGGAGCGGCGATGAAGACGGTGGCGGGCGCGCGCCCCGTCTACACCTCGGCCGAAGCGCCCGGACTGATTTACGACGCGATCACCGTCAGCCCGGCGAGCTTCGCCGCGAACAAAACCGCTTACGTCAAGCTCGCCAAGGTTTGGGACCGCGTCGTCAAATACATCAACGACCCCAAGACACAGGACGACGCCGTCAGGATCATGGCCAAACGTGTGGGTCTGACGCCGGAGCAGTACAAGCCGCTCCTGAAAGGCACGCACCTGATCGATCTCGCGGAAGCGAAAGGCGTCTATAAGAAGGGCAAAGGGTTCGGATCGCTCTACGGCTCGTCCAAGATCGCCGACAATTTCAACGTGAAGTATAATGTTTATCCCAAGGCGCAGGACGTCAACGCCTATATCGACTCCTCGGTTACGGATGCCGCCATGAAGTGACGGCGAAGAACGGCATGCAGTCACACAGCGTCATTTCAACGTGTACGGACAATCTGCTGGCGGACCATTTATCCTCCCCGCCAGGTCCGCAGGTCCAAGGAAAAACCGGCCGGACGCCGCCATCATAACGCTGCTTTAACGTCGCTCGGCCTATCTTGGCCGACACCAATTCTGCCGGCGGTGAGAGAAACATTTCCATCGCACAAAACGGGGCCCGCCGATTTTGTCTGGACCGAATGCATCGGAGCGCAAAGCACCAGCGGCGCGGCTAGGCCGCTTGAGCACGCTTGTCGGGCTGATGATCTTCGTCACGCTCGCGATTCTGTGGATGCTCTATGGCTGGTATACGGTCGCCGAGCGCGGTGAGATCCTGGAACACGCAGAAGAGCATCTGGCCGATGTCGCCTCCGCCTATGGCGAACATGCCGCCACGCTGACGCAATTCGGCATAGCGATTCCCATCGAGAACATAAGCGCCGGACCCGCGACCGAAGAGGGCGCCGACGAATTGCAATCCTTTCGCGCGGCGCTGGGCGCGTCCGATATCGGGCTCGTCATCAGCGGCAGCGGCAAACCGCCGACGCTGGACCGGACGGCCTACCAAAGTCCGCCGAAATTTTCCGATAATGGCAACAATGTTTCCGCGGCCGTAGAACTGCCTCAGGCGGCAATCGTCGTTACGGCTTCTATGGGCAAGACCGCGGTCTTCGCGGGCGCGCGTGCGAGCGCCGTCTGGGAGTCGGTGCTCGTCGCGTTGTTCTCCATCATGGCGGGTACGGTCGGCGCCATTCTGGTGCTGCAATTGCGCCGCCGCGAGTCGATGGAAGCCGAACTCGTCGCGGCCAAGGATTTGGCGGATGCGGGCAACCGGGCGAAATCGGAATTCCTGGCCAATATGAGCCATGAGATCCGTACACCGATGAACGGCATTCTCGGCATGACGGGGCTGCTGCTTGACGCTTCCCTCAACGACGAGCAGCGCAAATATGCCGAAGTCGTGCGTGAATCGGGCGAGGCGCTGCTCACCATCGTCAACGACATTCTCGACATCTCGAAGCTCGAAGCCGGCAAGATCGAGCTCGAAAGCATCGATTTCGACATGCTCAACACGGTCGAGAATGCGGTTGGCCTGATGGCGGGCCGGGCGCGCGAAAAGGGCATCGACCTCGGTTGTTACGTCGATCCCCCGGCGCGCGGGGTCTACAAGGGCGACGCCGCGCGGCTGCGCCAGATACTTCTCAATCTGCTCAGCAACGCGATCAAGTTCACCGAAAAAGGCGGCGTCAGCGTCCAGGTCAATGTCAGCCGCGTCGAGGACCTCGCAACGGGCGCATCGCATCTGCGTTTCGAGGTGCGGGATACGGGGATCGGCATTCCGCAAAAGACCTGCGAAAGGCTGTTCCAGAAATTCAGCCAGGCGGACAGTTCCTACACGCGCCGTTATGGCGGCACGGGGCTGGGTCTGGCGATCTGCAAGCAGCTTGTCGAATTGATGGGAGGCCAAATCGGCGTGACCAGCCGCGTCGGAGCCGGCTCGTCTTTCTGGTTCGAACTGTCGCTGATGCGATCCAAAGCGCGGTTGCCCGATCTGCACAGCCTGCCCGGCCACATCAAGAATCTGAAGACGCTGATCGTGGACGATGTCGAAATGAACCGGGACATCCTCATGCGGCAGCTCGGGGCGTTCGGCATTGCCGCTTCGTCCGTCATCGACGGGTTCGCCGCGATTGCGGAATTGGAACGCGCCTGGCACATGGGCAAGCCCTACGACGTGGTTTTTCTGGACCATATGATGCCTGGTCTTGCGGGCGTCGATACCGCCGCGCGCATTCGCGCCAACCCGCCGCTGAGCGAAACCAAGCTCGTGCTGGTATCGTCCGCGGGCACGTTCGGCCTCGCCAAATCCGTACTCGCCGCGCTCGATGCGAAAATCGAAAAGCCGGCACGGCAGCACGAATTGTACGATTGCCTGGTGCGGCTCTACAGCCAGGAAACGGAAGGCGCGCAGCCCTCGTCCCTGTCCAGCACCAAAGCCTCGCCGCTGCAGACGACAGCCCCCTTGCACATACTTCTGGCGGAAGACAACAAGATCAACCAGAAATTCGCGGTCGCGCTGCTGCAAAAGGCCGGGCACATCGTCAAGGTCGTGGAGAACGGGTTGCAGGCCGTCGATGCCGTCCATCACGGAGATTACGATCTTGTGTTGATGGATGTACAGATGCCCGAATTGGACGGCGTCGGCGCGACGCGCGAAATTCGAGCCATGGCCGCTTCGAAAGCCGGCATTCCGATCATCGCGATGACGGCCAATGCGATGCCGGGCGCGAAGACGCAATATCTCGCCGAGGGGATGGACGATTACATTCCCAAACCGGTGCAGCCGGACCTGTTGTTTGCAAAGCTGGCGCGAATTGTCGGCACCGCCCGTCCGGCCGCCGCAATTTCACGTCCATCGCCCGAGCCGGACGATGAGGGCGCCACGCATGTGCCGGTGCTCGACTTGGGTGTTCTCGCGAGTCTCGAGAACAATCTCCCGCCGTCCGCCCTTCGGAACTTGCTGCTGCTGTTTCTGTCCCATGTGGACAATCACCTCGCGCGCATCAATGAGCTGCTCGTATGCGGCGATTTCAGCGCCGCTGCGCGCGACGCGCACGACATGGTCAGCACCGCCGGTAATGTCGGTGTTGCACGGGTGAGCGCGCTGGCGCGGCTGCTCGAAGGCGCCTGCCGCAAGGACGACGCCGAAGCCGCACACCGGCTCGCGAGCGAATTGACCGCAGCAGGCGTTGCGGCTTCCGAGGCCATTCGCGCCCGCCTCGGCGGGGACATCGGCGAACACGAGTCCGAAAAACGGCACGCGTGATCGGGCCGCGTCTGTCCGCACACGCTGTCGGGAAAGTTCCGTCCGTTCAACACCCGCCTTGCATTGGCGCGCAATGTCTGCACATAAGCTTTGCGCAGATATGATGGAGGTTGACTAATTGAGACCGAGAACCAAACTGCGAGACAAAGTTGAAGCCTTGAGCCGTGGGAAAAGCGTGCGCGTTTCCGGGGTGGAAAACAGCAAGACCCCCGAATACCGGCAAGCCGTATCCACCGCCGCCAATGTTCGGGTGAGCACCGGAAGGCAGTTTTCGGTGAGCCTGGGACCTCGTGCCCTGACGATCACGCGAACGAGATAAAGCGCCGGAGTTTCTGCTTCCGTGGCGCGGGCGCCGGCTCGGCGCCGCGCCGAACGATCCGTCAGACAATAGCGGGGCGACCCGGGCCTATTGGTATGGAAGGCTGCTTGTGCGGAAAACGCCATGGCAGTCGAGCCTGGGCATGGGACCCCGTGGCTCAGCGGGATGGAGCGGCAGATTCCTGACCGTCGCTTGGAACTTGCTTGCCCGCAGCTTCGAGGCCCCAGCTCCCAACTGTAAATGGATCGTTGACCTTACCTAATTCATGGGCGGCGGAAGGCTGGCCTCCATGTGGGGGCAGTGGCAGATCTGATCTCGCGGCATGCGGCGGGCTGGTCGATGAGCGCGACGATGATGGCTCAACGGACGAAGCCAAAGCGGACGTGTTCGATTCTACGAAGCGCAGTCACTCGAATATCAAATATTTGAGCCCCATGGAGTTCGGGATGAACGCGGGATCAGCCTGGGCAGCCGTCAACCGAACCGGCAGCCGCCTAATGCAACCACAACTCGTACGACTCGTGCCCGGCACTTCAAGGTCCGGCGCCCTCATTCTCATTCAGCCGCCACACAAGCGACGATTCGCATCTTCTGCGAGGTCTGGCGAATTTGTTGTGCGAGATTTTCCGATTCCAAAGCCGAGTTTGTTCCGCACTTTATGATCAGACCTTGCATTTTCATGTAACTCATTTTGTACGTCATGGTAGATTACAATAGTCTTTTATCGGAGCGAGAACCTTGGCCGATCGTATCGTTGCAGCCGATCCATATCTCTGGCCCTATGACGGGAGTTTGGCACCGGAAAATACCGCACTGCTCGTCATCGATATGCAGACGGATTTTTGCGGAAAGGGCGGCTATGTCGATGTGATGGGGTACGATCTGTCGCTGACCCGCGCCCCGATAGCACCGATCCAATCCGTGCTGGGCGCTATGCGGGCTAAATCCTATCACATCATCCATACGCGCGAGGGGCATCGGCCCGATCTTTCGGACCTTCCGGCCAATAAGCGCTGGCGGTCCCGTCAGATCGGCGCCGGTATTGGCGATCCCGGCCCATGCGGCCGCATCCTGGTTCGCGGAGAGCCCGGCTGGGAGATCATTCCTGAACTATCGCCATTGCCTGGCGAACCGGTGATCGACAAACCCGGCAAAGGATCTTTTTGCGCGACCGACCTCGAGCTGATCTTGCGGACACGCGGGATCAGCAACCTTGTCCTGACCGGCATCACGACGGATGTCTGCGTTCACACCACGATGCGCGAGGCAAACGATCGTGGATTCGAATGCCTGCTGCTTGAGGATTGCTGTGGCGCGACGGACAGGTCCAATCACGACCATGCCGTGAAGATGATCAAGATGCAGGGCGGCGTGTTCGGCGCCGTATCGAATTCTGCAAGCCTCATCGAAGCGCTGTGATCCAGCCCGGAAAATCGTCGCTTATCGTGGAGGCGCTCCACGACACCATCGCGGCGGTTGCTCCTTCACAGCACCTCTACCGCGGGGCGCTGGTCGCAATCCTGGACGACATTCGCGCGATGGCAGAAGGGCGAATGCGCCCTGAGCCTCACGCGAATTCCTGGGACGACCTTCCTTGGACACATTTTCGCGGCGGAATCGACCAAATCGTTCTCTCCTGCCCGGCGGGTGGAGAGTCAGTCGCCGCTCTCTTGCGCTATCGCGCAGGCGCCTCAGTGCCCCATCACTTGCACGTGGGCAATGAGCACATCGTCATTCTTGCAGGAAGTCAGCAGGATTCGCACGGGCGATATCGGCGTGGGACTGCGACATGCAATCCGGCCGGCACGGCTCATAGCGTGCTCAGCCTCAAGGGCTGTGTTGTCGGCGTCTTCTGGGAAAAGCCCGTGCGATTCCTGGCGAGTTGGAAACAAGATCCACGTGATCCAACCCGCCAGGATCGCTGACGCAACCGTTACTCCGCCGCAGCGTGCTCGAGTTCGGCCGCGGGCATCGACGAAACCGTCTCGCTTCTGCGGCTGAACGCCAGGCAAACCGCGCCTATCATCAAATATCCGAGCGCCACCGGGGCCGAATTACCGATACCGAGCGAAGTGCCGTGGATAAAGCCGAAGAATGAGAAGACGGCTCCGGCGCCGGCATAGATTGCGGCCCATTTGAATCGCTGGTCGATGATGAACACGGCAATCGCGCCGAGAATCAATCCCGCCAGCACCGCCCCGCCGCCGAGCAGGGCCATGCCATGGTACACAACGCCGTTGCCTGCGAGCTTATCGAAGCCGACGGCGGCGGCGTTGGTTCCAGCTGCACCGAGGGCGCCGTCGATCTGGGTTTGCGCCCAACTCGCGATGTTGGGCAACAGCGCCAGAACCACCGCCGGAGCATGCTTCGACGGCACGGCTTGGAAGGCCTGCGCCCCGATCACCAATCCGATATAGAGCAGGATCGGAAGGATCGCGACCAGGGGGATGACGGCCAGCAATAGGGCCGTCAACCCGAGAAAGCAGACAATGCTGATAACGCCACCGGTAGCGACCGAATAGCCAATCCGGCCGCCGACCGATTTCCAGCCGGGGTGACCGATATAAACAGCCGGTGGAAACGGACTGCCGAGAACCGCGCCGATGATCGCGCCCGTTCCGTCGGCCAGCAGGATCTTACGCAAGGAGTAATCGTCACCCGCCGCCGAAGCGCTCTCTACGTTGTTCATCCCCTCAGTGAAATTGTAAATGCCGAGGGGAATCGCCGTAACCAGCAGCGGCCCGACGCCGTTCAGGGCTTTGAGGAAATCGCCCGACGGATAGGGCAAATGCAGTCCGAACTGCGAGAACGAAGCCACCACTTGGGCGGGCTGCATCAGTTCGTCCAGATGGAGGAGCTTTGCCACCCACGCCAGCACGGTCCCGACGACCACCGCGGCGAGGCCACCCGGGACGCCGCCGGGCAGCCGGACGTTGGCGGTCCAGCTCAACAGGACGATCGTAAGCGACAACATGAACAGCCACGGCTTCTCCCAGCCCTGGAAAATTGGCGAGAGCGAGATAAAGGTGATCGAGATGCCGGCCAGAGTGCCCAGCATCGCCGCCCTTGGTGTGTATTTGCGAACGGTTGGGCCGACAAACGCGCCGATCAGAACGATCGCTCCAATGACCAGGCACCAGATCAAGCCCGATTCCCAAGCCAGGATGGCGTCATTGGTCTTGATGTAGACCGGCAGCATAATCAGGAATACCACGATGAACATATGCGGTACGCTGGGGCCGTAAGGCATGGCCGTCACATCGCTGCGGCCGCTTGTTTTCGCGAGCTGCCACGCCAGATAGGCGTAATACAGATTGCCGATGGGAAGTGCGATGCCGAGTGCCGGAAGGATCCGGCCATACACGATCCCTGCCGGCAGATGAACGACACCGAGGCATAGTCCCGTCAGCACAATGACGTTGAGCAGGACATTGGTGAACAGACCGAAAAATCCGTTCCAGTCGCCGGGCACCCACAAACGCGGCCCGGTGCGGAGAGAAGCGAGAGTGCTCATGATGGTCTCCTTTCGTGAGCGAAGGAATCAGCCGAGAGCGGCCAGAACGGACGCGGAAGGTGCGACCCAGCCAAAGATGCCGCCTTGCGCCTTGATCATGCGCAACCCCATGTCCTGGAATTCGGGAAAGTAGGAACCGACGCAATCTTCGAGCACGAGGCAGTCGTAGCCGCGGTCATTCGCCTCGCGCACGGTCGTATTGACGCAAACCTCTGTCGTGACGCCGCAAACGATCAGTTGCGATATCCCGGCGTGCTTTAGAATCGCGTCGAGATCCGTCGCGTAGAATGCGCCTTTGCCCGGTTTGTCGATGACCGGTTCGCCGGAGATCGGATAAAGCTCGGGAATGATGTCGTGGCCGGCCTCGCCTCGCACCAGGATGCGGCCCATCGTCCCTTCGTCGCCGATGGCGACCGCGGGGTTGCCGCGGACTTTCTTGGCGGGAGGAAGATCGGCAAGGTCGGCACGGTGGCCTTCCCGGGTATGGATGATTTTCAGCCCCGCTTTGCGCGCCGCTTCCAGTAACCGCCGGGCCGGGGCGATGGTGCGCCTCAGCAGCGAAACATCGTTGCCCAGAGATTCGCCGAAGCCTCCGGGCTCCATGAAGTCGCGCTGCATATCGATGATCAGAAGCGCCGCTCGCGCGGGTTGAAAATCGAACGCATAGGGTTCAGCAGGAATCGCAACCATGCTCGCCTTCCCTCCGTTCAATAGCCGAAGCTGAAGCCGGCGAAACCGTTGATTTCATCCCGGTGGCCGCCGGAACCGGGTCTTGCCGTTCCGATCAGGGTTTGTGCAAAACGCAGGCGCTCGTTGATGAAGTCGTAGTATTGGAAGCCGGCCTTGGCGCTCCAATGGCCGAAGCGGGCCGCGAATGGCAGGGGATAGGTCAGGGTCAGACCGGTCGAGAACACGCCGACACCATTGTCTCCGCCCCAGTAGCTGCTCGGACCGACCGTCACCCAGGTTGGCACGGAGAGCGTGAAGGGCATGAGGTCGACCGACGGCGCCATGCCGATCTCGACATCGTAGGTGCCGCCGCGCCGGCCGGTGACCACTGTGGAATCGCCGGATATGGCGTAGAACAACTTGACGTAAGGCTTCAGGTGAACCGGCAGGCCCAGACCGGAATCGTCAAACGACAAAGCGGATTCCAGGTTGGTTTCCGTCTTGAAATTGCCCGGCGGACTCAGGAACTGGCCCAGTTGGACATCGAGATTCCAGTTCTTGCCGAAGTGGAAGCTGGGCCCCGCGAACCAGTCGAATTCGTTCCAGGCGCCCACGGGACCGTTGTGCTGCGTGGTGTTGATATCGTTGAATGTTCCCACTACGAACGAAACATCGTCGATAGCTTCGGCGGGGTCGTGGTAAAGCCCAAAGACCAGACCTGTAATGATCTGGACGGTGAGGCCTTTATTGGTCACCATCAACCCGCGCGGGGTGATGTAATCATTCGAAAAATTGACGATGCCAAATCCGTGAATGGCGGAGGGTGCGTCTTGGGCGTGGGCGACGGGAACGGCAACAGAGAAGGCAGCCAGAATCGAGGCCGCGAGAAATTTCCATTTCATTTGACATCCTTATGGGTTGAATATGCGTGACGCCTCCTTCTCCCCGGTGTCTCGAATGGGTCGCGAACCGCCAAAAAGGGTGCGGCCGGGCTGTTGGACACCTTCTTGTATACAAGATCATAATCGGTGATTTAGCAAAATCCGTGCCAGCGAGCGGATGCGCCGCAAACCAGGATGCTCGCGGGCGGCGCGGCGCGAAAGCGCAGAAATCCGCCAAAAATCGCAGGCGAGACGCGGACGCTGCCAACGCGTTGGCAGCCATGCCGGACAGCCCGCCACGACAATCGCCTCAATCTGCATCACCGGTGACTGATTCTAAGGCAATCGGGCGTCCGAACGGCCATCGCCCCGCCGCTCCGGGCGCAACGGGTTACAAATCAGGCGACGATTCCGTCCGATTTGCCGGCGCGCCCCGCAGAGGCCCCAATTTTGGCGGTGCCGCCCGACGAGCGCGCACGCTCGCGCGCTTCATGCAACATATGAATCGTGATCTTGCGCGCTTCCATTCGGTTTTGAATAATATGCGCGCGCAACAGAATGCATGCTTCCGACACGCGGTGATTGAGGATGAGCTTCAAAAGCTTGGCGTGCTCCTCATAAGTCGCGTCGATTCGCTTCTGCTTGAGAAAGCCGAGACGACGGATCACGCGGATCTTTTCCGTTACATCGGAATGGACGCGCCCCATTTCCTTATTGCCCGCAGCTTCAAGCAGGCGGGTGTGAAAGGCTTCGTCGAGCGCGGCGACGGCACGGGCATCCCGCTGACGTTTGCTCAAAGGGACGAGCCATGTCGCCTCCAGATCGGCCAAAGGCGGGTTGTCCATCTTGCAGAGACGCTCGACGGCCGCGGTCTCGATGACCACCCGTAGATCGTAGAGTTCATCGAAATGATCGAAATTGAAGGGCCGAACGCGCCAACCGCTGCGGAATTGAACCTCGAAATAGCCTTCGTGTTTCAATCTATAGAGGGCGCCTCTCACGGGAGTTCGCGAGGTTCCATAGCGCTCCGCCAACTCCGTCTCAGTAAAACGATCCCCAGGCAACAGAAGAAAGTCAAAGATTTCCTCTTTGATTTTCTTGTAGATTCCTTCAGCCGCTTGGTTTGCTTGTTGCGTCACTTCAATCCTCCGCAGCACATGTGCGCGAACTTGGAGGTCAAGCTCGGCCGATCCTTGGCGGACAGGCAGAGTGAAGCGCACCACAGAAACCGTAAGATGAACGGCCCTACAAAACAAGCGGAGGCAAAAAATCTAATATTGCGGCACTCGGCGATTTGAAAATGAGCAGATACCAACTCTGCAACTCCCAGTCCCCGAGAAGCGGTCTCAGCGTTGCGGCGCGCGCAGCGCAAACCCCGCAGTCCTAATACCTGTTCGCTCGGCGTGAAAGAGCCAGCCGTCAATTCGATTTTATGTCCGTCTCCTTCTCGCTCTCGACTGGATTCGGGCCTAGAGTACAGTTTGCATGCGACTACCGGTTTGCGCGGGTCGGAGCCGGGCCGGATGATTGGGTAAGCGTAACCATCTCTGAGAGGTTGACGCACTCATGTATGCTCCGAAGGTCGCCAAGGCCCGCACACCGCCAGGAGGAAGTCCGGCCGGCAGGCGACACTCGCATGTGATGTCTCTCAAACAAGGGTTTGGCGATTGCGGCGAGAAGCAGAGAGGAGCCGCAGGAGAGGGCACGAAGACTCGAGGAGGACTGCAAGGAAGCGCCTTCGATTTCGGCAAAATTCCGGCACATGCGCCGGATCGACCGGACCTTTCCGAAAGGCCATTATCCTTCGCGGCGCCAACGCCGGCCTCAGGTCATAATCCGTCGAATCCCGTGATGGGGCAGGCCAATTCCCCGCGTGAGCACGAAGCGGACAGCATCGCCAACCAGATCGTGGCTGGCCCCACCCGGCCGGCCATGCGAAGCAGAGCGCCGCATATCAATCTCACGCCATTCAGGACCGAGGACGGCAAGGGCCGGTTCGCACCACGCAACGTGCGGCGGGCAGTCGCCGAGCCGGGCCGTCCGCTCGATACCGGCACGCGCACATTCTTTGAACCCAGGTTCGGCCGCAGCTTTGCCGATGTTCGCGTTCATGATGACCGCGTCGGCGGGGCCGCCGCCAAAGAAATCGGCGCGAATGCCTTCGCCTTGGGCAATCATATCGCTTTCGCGCCCGGCCGCTACGCACCCGGCACCATCGCAGGCAAGCGGCTGATTGCGCACGAGCTGGCACATGTCGCCCAATCCGGCGGGGCGCATGATGTCGTGCGCCGCGATATCGCCGAGGCCAATTTGCCCACAACGCCGGTTTCGCAAATTATGGCGGATCCCGCGTATTTCGAGAATGGGATAGCGCGAATTGAGTTTTACGGCGCCGAGATGGCGCGACTGATCTATTCCAACGGTCAACAATATGATCTTGGCCTCGTGCCAGGGCAGATCCATGCGCCTATCGAGGCGGTCGATTACCGCACGCCGCGCACAGCTCATGCGATAGTAACCAGAGATGGCGCCGGCCCGGCGGTCGGAACGATCGATTTCGTCCCGCGTGCCCGCGATATCCAGGCCGGCCCCGGCGTGACGGTCGATCAGGTTGTCGATGCCACACATCGGGTTATCCGCTTCACACACGACCCCGTGACGGGCCGCATCATGCCGACTGAGGTGAATAGCATCTCCGCCCCGCGCCTCTGTGAGGCGTTGCGCGGCGCGGAAGCGGAGTATGTCCGCAATACCGACGCACTGGCGCACGGAATGGTGCGCGCTCTCACAATTCTGGACTACGCGCTTATGATCTACAGCGCGGTGGACGCCGTGATTGGGATCGCGGGGCGCGTCGGGGGTACAGCCGAAGCCTCTGCGGCCGCCACCGCCGCTTCAGCGTCTCGCGCGCAGGCCTCGCTCACGAGCCTGTTCCTTCAACTGTTGCGCACCGGGGGCGTCGAAAGCGCAACCGTGGAAGGCGTCGGCCTGGGGGGCGTGCGGGCGACGATGCGGGCAACGGAGCTGATCGTTGAACGGGATGCCATCGTGAACGTCGGGCGCGTCGCCGGTCAGGGACGGCTCGTGACCAGCGCCTTCGAGCAGGCAGCGATCGCCGCGGCCCGGCAGGCCGGTGCGCTCAGTGCGCGCGTCGCCTAC
>Ga0265338_10006943_pt1 | contig 14240 bp, 14 predicted proteins | sample 42126metaG_FD_193579 | JGI IMG/M metagenome (GOLD analysis project Ga0265338, IMG submission 193579) | Rhizosphere microbial communities from Carex aquatilis grown in University of Washington, Seatle, WA, United States - 4-21-26 metaG | ecosystem: Host-associated > Plants > Roots > Rhizosphere... | reverse complement strand
ACATTAATTATTCAACTGCACCATTTACAAATGCTCAATTTATTATTGATGAACAAACGTTAAATAATAATGTTCAATATTTAATTACCGAACAAAGTGACTCTGACAATCAACCTGTCTTCATGATAAGCGATAATTCAAATACGCCAGGGGTTAATGAATTAACTTACAATACACTCTTAAAGCCTCATATTTCACTTTACTGGTCAGACGATGGTGGAAAATCATTTCAATCTGCTGACAACAGACAGTTTTCCCAAATGGGTGTTTATATGTGGCGAATGCGCTGGTATCAACTAGGTCCTTCAAGAAACAGAGTATATAAACTTATATGCGTGAGTCCTGTGCCAATTGTTATTTTAGGCGCTGTGATGAACGTGAGGAGGATAAGTGGCGGGGCCAATTAATTTAGACGTGCTTGATCCACCAATCCTGGAAGAAACAAAGTTTGGTCCTAATATGGATAGATGGATTACAAATATTGTTGATATTATTAATGCGAGCTTTAATACTCTCAATCAAACATTTGCAAATTTTATAACGGCTCAGGGTGTGAATATTGGTGGTGGTGGGGCAGGTCCCATAGCTGTCACTGTTACTGGATTGACAAGTTCTGGATATGTGAATGCAAACCTTATTAGTACAACCAATCCAAACGTTACAATAACTAGCGTTGTTCCTCAGTTAAACGGATTTGCGATAACTTTTAGTGCAGATCCTGGCGCATCAGCTATAATAGTTTATCAGGCGTTTACTGCCCAACCTCAATGATAAAAAGGATTTTATCATGAACTTTATGAAATCATTTGCTAACCCATTTCAAATGTTAGGTAGTTTTCTACACCCAGAAGATGCCTATAAACATGCTCAAAAAGCTGCGCAACATGGTTATAACGAAGCTCAAGGATATCAACAGCCTTATTATCAGCACGGTCTTGATCAATATGATCGTTTAAATTCAGCAGAAAACAAACTTCTCGATCCAGCAGCACTTCAATCTGAATGGTCAAAAGGTTATGAAACATCCCCCTATGCTCAACAGCTTCTTGGAATGAATCAACAACAAGGTTTAGATTCCGCTAGCAGCATGGGTTTAATGGGTTCTAGCGCAGCCATGGGAAACATTCAGCAAGGAGCTGGCAATATTGTTCAGAAAGATAGGCAACAGTACCTTGACGATCTAATGAAGAAGTATATGGGTGGTATTGGTCTTGGAGAAGATATGTACAATACTGGCGCTCAAGCTGGTGGAAGTATGGCCGATCGTGCGATGAATCAAGGAATAAACATGGGAAATTTAAAATATGGCGAATATGCGGCACCTGGAAAGCTATTTGAGAATCTTTTCAGAACTGGAGCTGGTTTTGCTGCCGGAGGAGCTGGTGGTGGAGCTATGGCAGCCGGGCAGGGCGGAAATCAATATAATCAATGGCGATAGGAGATAGGAAATGGCTTTTGAGATGATGCCTCGATTTACATTGCCAGGAGAAGAGATAGCAAAGGCTCCTACTGAGGTGCAGAATATTATGGCCAGTATTTTGGCTGGTAAGCAGAACCAACAAAAATTACAGCAAGAAGCATTAGCTAATGAACAACTAAATAAATATAGAATGGGTGAATTAGGGGTTTCTCAACAATCTCAACATGATTCTCATTTAAAAGCATTACAAGAGCGAGAACTATATAATCAATTCTTTGGAAATAAAGGACAACAATCACAAAATCAATCTGTTCCTTATGGGTCTATAACAACTCCAAATCAAAACGCCGATAATTTAGGAAGAAAAGATTTAGTTAATATAGCTAATAAAGACCAAGCAACTTACGATCAGTCACACGGAGTAAATGCTCCTCAACAAAATCAAAATTCTTCATTCTCCGATAAACAAAAACAATTATCATCTGGGCAAGAAGTTGTAATGCAAGGTCCTAGGAATCCTAATTTAGAAATGTGGGATAAAGCTGCTGGGATGAAATTTGGAAATGTACAAATTCCAGACATTAAGTCAAATATAGTCGACGGAATTAAATACGATACTTATCCAAGTGGAAAGATCGTGGCTCAAAAAGTAGGTCCCTCGGCAGAAGAAAAGGCTCAAATTTCATTAAAGGCAGCAGAAGATAAAGAACAAGCAAAATCAGATATAAAAGAAAAGAAAGAATCTAGAGCTTTTTTAAAAAATTTAGTTGAATATGCTGAAAGTAATAAGTCAGTAGTAGACATACTTGATAGAAGTCATGAAGCAACCGGTGTTTTTCCTTGGAGTAAAAAATATTTTAAAATGGGATCTAAAGACATTGGAGCATTAAACAGATTAATTGTACCTATGATTGGTACGTTAGGGCATCAATTAGGACAAAAAGGAGGGGTTGGTGTTCTTGGATTTGCGCAAGGTGGAAAGTATGATACGTCTCAGCCTTCCGAATATAATATGGGAATAAAAGAATCTCAAAATGATGAAATAATAAGACAATATAAACATGCAGCCGATGATTACAGAGAAAAATTTAAAGAAGAACCTCCTTATAAATTACCAAAATATTATGATGATTGGGAAGAAAAGAGAAATAAAGAAAAGGGTATGATTACTATTATTGATCACAACGGTGAAGAGCATGAAATTCATAATACTCGATTAGGTGAAGCTAGAAAAATTGATCCTAAATTAAAAGTTAAGGAATCTAAATAATGCAAGGTAGATTAGATTTTTCTAAATTAAAAAATCCAAAATCTGAAAACAATAAGATAGATTTTTCTAGTCTTCGTCAACCTGTAGAGGAAAACAAAAAATCATTCTCATTGCAAGATATTGCAAATTCATTGAAAACTGATGTTCCTGGCATAGAAAGACCTTTAGGAATGAAATTATTAGGCGCTGGTGCTCAGATCGGAAGTGATGTTCAAGGTGCGATTAAAAAATATGTTAATCCCGAATCTGCTATAGAGGGATTACATAAGACGATATCTGGTGTAGGTCTTGCTGCAACAAATCCATTAACTGCTCTTAAAAATATTGGTGTTGGTACAGGTGAGCTTGGATATGGTTTAACTTATGGAATACCGGAACAATTAGCACATTTAGGATTAATTAAACCGGAAACATATAAAAAGACAGGAATTCCTAGCGTTTCTGAAATTCACTCTTCCGCTAGAAAGATGTTTGGATTGGGAAAAGAAGAGAAACCAGGAGAGGATTTTTTTAGTTTTATGACTAGAAATGCTCCTTTGACATTTCCTATTGCAAAACCAGTTGTAAAGGGTGCTGCTTCTATAGCAATGAATCCTGCTCAAACAGCTAGAAATGTTGCCTTTGGAATACCAAAAGCAGCCATTGGAAAAGTTGATCCTATTATTGCGGCTAGGAATCTTGAATTAAATAATAAAATTAATGAAATAAAGGAAAAGTTACCAAAAGCACAACAAGAAGAATTAGAAAAATATCCTGAAGTTCAGAAAATAAGAGAAGAGGCTAGAAAACATCAAGAAGAATTAGATGCTTCAGAGCATGCGGCTAGAACTAATATAAATGTTGAATCTAAAGAGCCATCAACTATTCAATTAAAATTAAATAAAAATGAAAATGAATTAAATAATATAAATAAAGAAAATGATAGTCTTCAAAAAGAATTATCAGAAATGAAGGAAGTAGAACCTTATAGCAATGAAGACAAGACTCACGAAGAAAATGCAGAAGAGTCAACAAAACAAAGAGAGTTATCAGAAATAAATTTAGAAAATGCAAAAGAGCATCATGAAAAAGCAAGTGATTTACTAGAAGAAAATCACAAAGACATTGGTAAATATCTTGGAAAAGGTTTAGAACATGATGTTGAGGCTGCTGAAAAAATAAAAACTACACAAGCTGCTCGTCATGAAGAATTAAAAAAAGAATATAATGAGATAGAAGAAGAATTATCACAAAAAAAAATAAAAATAGATAATAGCGCCATCTTAAAAGATAAAATGGATGAGCTAGCAAAATTAACTGAAGCAAGTGAAAAACGAACTCCTGAAATGGATAAATTAATTGAAGATATAAAAGCAATAAAAAATGCTAAAACTGAAATACTAGCGTCGAAATGGCTTAAATCTATAAGGTCTCTTGAGTATGATATAAATGAAGCTAGAAAAAAAGCATTCAAAGTAGGAGCAGATCCTGAAACTCGAGAAGCATGGATGCGTACATTTAATAATATGAATGAACCTATCCAAGGTATGAAAAAATTATTGGAAGAAGGAATTGGTGAAGAAAATGCTACAAGACTAAAAGAAGCTAATAAGGGATGGAGAGAAGACGTTGCATCGCTTTATACAAATACAACATGGCACACTATAAGAAAAAAAGAAAGAATTGAAGGTGATATTATGCATACATTACGTGGAAATGAGCGCGGTGATGTTCGTATAAAAAATATTATCATGAACAATCCTGAAATTATAAAAAATGTTTTAGGTCAGAGATTTGCTCATAAACCAGGAGATCTAGGCGATATTGGAGTTCAAGAAAGCAGATATATTGATCGTTTACCAGAATTTAAACAAATGGTAGATCAAAGAAATAGAATAGAAAGTTCAGTTAATGAAAGTAAAAAAAATGTTAAAAACATAGAGTTATCTCATAAAGATTATATAAAAAAAGAAAAGGAAGCTCATGCAAACAAAGAAGAGGTCGAATCTGAAATAAAAAAACTAACAAAAGAAAATCAGGATAAAATAAAAGAACAAGAAAGCATCATTAAAAGAATAAACTTGGATATAGATAAAAATAAATCAAAAATCAAAGAAATTGAACATAAACAACCCTATATGCAAGAAGCATTAAAAGATATTAATGAAAAAAGAAAAAATAAAAAAATATCATTAGAAAAAAAATCAAAATTAGAGAGTGAACATAAAGAGTTAGAAAATAAAATAAAAAAAATGGATATGGAGCTAAAAAGATTAGAAAAAGAGCAGGCATCTAACCACAAAAAATTAAAAGAATCTCGCACTGGAGTTATGAAATATATTAGATATGGTGCAAGAATAGCAAAAAAAATATATGGAGGTATGTAATGTTTGTTCGCGGTCCAAATCCAATATGGTTCATGAATAACCTCACTGGTTCTCCTTTGAATGATACTTATTATGCATTCTTCTTAACCAATGACCTTCCTTATGTTCCTCAAGCTGTTTATCAAGATCCTAACGGCCTCATTCCCTGGTCTGATCCTATTGAATTTCAGCCAAGTGGCGGATTGCCAAATAATCTCTATTTTAATGAGACATTAGTATATCGAATTGAAATAAGACAAGGTCCTGATCAAACTTATCCTCTTATATGGCTTATTGAAAATTATGTTCCTGCTGGAAGTGGTGAAGGTCCTGAATCATTCGATTCTTTGACTACTGCTGCAAACTCATTAGTAAATCCTCAATTTACTGATATATTCTTTTCATCCCCTTATACATTTACAAAATTAGTATCTGGTACTTACATCTTACCAGTTGGACCTGGTTGGCAACTTATTCTTACCGGGACAGGAACAACGATATTGATGCAAAGTACATTACCTGGCAGCTCTGATATACAAGGAAATCCTGCTTATTATCTTCAAATTAATAACAGCGGATGGACAACTGCTGTACTTCAGCAAACATTTAGTAATAATGGTGCTATTTTTGCAGGAGGCGCTATTGCTGTTTCTTTCTTGGCAGAAGCTACAACAACGTCACAATTTATAACAGTTCAATATGCACCGTCTGTTTCTTCTGTGACGCCTACTACGATATTTTCTGGAAATATTACAGTTGGTGGATTTCATTCATATTATGGTGCTATAGATATTCCGGCCTCTACTAACACGTCAACTGATGGTGCAGCATTTGTTAATATCAATTTCAATATTTCTGGCACTGGGATAATTGCATTTTCAAACATTCAATTAACAGGGCAAAGCACGCCATTATCATCTTCTTTTGTATCACCCTCTACAACAAGTCCCGGTAGTGTTCCTTTATATCAAGAGCAGACATACGCACAAATTGTTAATGGCGAATTTAATGTATTTGCTGAATCATTAGTTAATCAACCTAAAAGTTCTATTTTGACAGGATGGGACTTTCCATTAAATCCTTGGCAATTTACAACTATAACTCCGACATTGTTACCAAATAATAGATACACTGCTGATCAAACAATTGTTGTTCAGCAAAACTATGTTGCTACAGCTACAGGTAATAATGTATTAATTGGCGCTAACAATCCTGCATTGAATTATGCATTTGAAGCCATAGCGGCAACTGCAAATAATCAAATTGCTATTATTCAGTATATTGATACAAGCACTGTTCAGCCGTATTGGGGTTCAACCCTTTCTTCAATGGTTAATGCATTTCTTGTTACCAATGCAAGTACGAATGTAACATTTAAAATGAGGCTAATATGGAATACATCGCTTCCAAGTCCTACCTCACAAACATATCCAATTTCATCTTGGACTTCTGGCGGTGATCCTGTATTTGCGGCAGGATGGACCGCTATTTTACCAGGAGGTGGATTAAATGATCCTGTTTATACGTTGCCTACTAGCGCAACTGTTGATACAGGTTCAAGTCAAAACTTTTCATTTGATGGCTTTGTACTTCCAAATGCATCATCTGGTGCTGTGGTACTTGGAATTGTTCTTTATACAACATCAAACATGGGAATTGCCACACCCGATGTATTTGTTTTAAATAGAGTATCTCTTGTTCCTAATGATTTTGCCATTGATTGCAACCCATTGACCTTTGATGAAACATTAAGACAATGTCAGTTTTATTATGAGAAAAGCTATGATAATGACATTTTACCTACATCAATAAATGCGAATTCAAAGTTAATGGTTGTTCAAGACTTTAATCAGCGTCAAACTGGTGGAAGTATTGAATATGATGCTTATGCGTTTCCCTTTGCATTTAGATTTAATACTGTAAAAAGAGCTATTCCAAATTTAACATTATATTCACCTACATCAGGAGCTGCTGGCACAGTTGATACGCAATTATTTAATGCCTCTCCTACGGAGTTAGCACATACTGTTAATTCTGTGGGTGGATTTTGGCAGATAACTGCATTGGGAACAAAGGGAGTTGAATATTTGCCAGGCTCTTCTGCAACCACAACAACTGCTTTAATAGCTCTTCCTGGAAGTAATTTTGTTACAGCAGTAACAGTTTTTCATTATACAGCAGACGCGCGTCTAGGAGTTTAATTATGGCTACAAAATATCAAGTTAACTTTACAGAAACATTTCCATTTAGTGATAGCAACTTCACTATGTTATTAGCTGCTAGTACGGCGCTTACTTATACCGTGCCTGGCAATCAAAGCCAGTTATATCGCGCTCATTTTTCAGTTAGTACGAATGCTGATGTTTGGGTTAGAAATAACGGAACGGCTGCTATTCCAGCTAGCAATACGGCCACCTCTCTTTCCTACCAAGAGCGTATTGACGTGAATTGTAATCGCTATGTGAAAGGGGGTGATGTTTTGAGTTTTATTAGTACTGGTACGCCCCAAGTTGGTGTATCATTACTTCAGGTTCAAGACATAACCTAATCATTATTCATCACGGAGGATGAAGAGTGGTCAATACTATAAAATTCTCACAATTTGCTAATGCAGACTTAAATAGTTCATTAAATTCGCTTGTTGGAACTAGTTCATTAGTAGGTGGTGGGATTAATATTAAGTCCAGTTTTACGACAAAATGGACGACTGCTACTAGACCAACATCACCTCCCGATGGTTTGCTTGGATATAATACAACTTTAGAAAAATATGAGTATTGGAATGCTTTATCGTCATTGTGGATTCCGTTGGAGTCCGGCGGATCTGGAACTGTTAATCTTGTAAATAGCGGGACTGGTCTTACAGGCGGTCCAATCACAACGACTGGAACACTATCTTTTTCGCCAATACTTGCTAATAGTCTTTGGGTGAATACATCCAATGTTACTGCCGTTCCTATTGTTACGCCATTGAGTAACTTTTTGCTATCTGCTAATAACCTATCTGACATTTCAAGTGTTCCAGACGCTGTTTCTAATCTTGGACTAACTATTGGGTTTGATGTTCAAGCCTGGAGTCACAATTTAGATGAAATATCAGCAAATATATTACCTGGGTCAGTACAGGCGACTGTTAATAGCTATAATTCAGGGACAGGAGCTTCAACATCGACATTTCTAAGGGGTGATGGCACATGGTCCGCTCCTTCTGGATCTGGCTCTGTTAATCCCGGCCTTATAAATGAATTATCTTATTATGCTTCAAGTGGGAATGCAGTTAGTGGATTAGTGACAGTCAATAATGGTGTTTTAATTACAAATGGTAGCGGACAACCATCAATTTCAACTACATTACCTACTTCTTTGAATATACCACAACCCAGTATTGTTGGAATAGTTGATGGTAGCAATGCTCTTCCTGGAATTGTTGGTGAATTCATTTCTAGTATTGTAACAAGTCCTATTACATTTGTGAGCAATGTTGCGGCCAATTTAACCTTTATTACACTTTCACCAGGTGATTGGGATGTTTATGGAAATATATTTTGCCTTACTGGATTAGCTCTTTCATTTTATTCGTGTGGAATAAGTACAATTTCTTCTACACTTTCTAGTAATGCTTTTACAACAGTAATGTATACTCAGCCTGCTAATAGTGCTTCATTAACTGCACCATTTCAACGAATTAATGTAACAACAAACACTAATGTTTTTATAGTAGGTCGCATAATAGGAACTGGTACATTATCTTGTTCTGGTGGAATTTATGCTAGAAGAGCTAGATAAAACTTAAATAATTTTCAAAAGGATTTGAAAATGTCAATTATATCGATTTCGAGAAATACACAAAACAACGTCTGTATCGTTAGCATGATATCGACTGACTCATTGGCTACGGTCGCATCTGCAAACTACATTTTTAATCAAATGGCAAACATTCGGGCATTAAATTTTGGCGCCTGGGATTGGTTTGCATCGGATATTGTTGCTTGCTCAGCTAGTAATGGAAATGCATTTTTTACATTTACTGATGCGACTTTTCATACTTTAGCTCAATATGGGGCGACTAGCGGAACATTCCTACCTTTAGCTGGCGGGACAATGAGTGGTGCTATTAATATGGGCGGTTTCCCGATTAATAATGCTGCAAACCCAACACTTGCTCAGGATTTAGCGACAAAATCCTATGTTGATTCTCAAGCTCAAGGCATCACAGTACAAGGTGCGGTATATGCTGCAACTGTAGCAAATCTTACTGGATATACATATAACAACGGCGCAGCAGGAGTAGGAGCAACATTAACAGCCGGTTCTAATGCTGCATTTGTACTTGATGGCACATCCCCAGCGTTGAATGCAAGAATACTCGTTAAAAACCAATCAAGCTCTGTACAAAACGGTATATACGTACTAAGTCAAGTAGGTGACGGCAGCAATCCGGCCATTTTGACCCGTGCTAGTGACTATGACCTTCCTTCTCAAATACAGCCTGGTGACTTAGTTATTGTTAATGCTGGCCTTGTAAACCATGAAACATCATGGCTTGAAACAGCGACTGTAGTAACAATCGGGACAGACCCAATTAATTTCTCATTATTCACTGCTAGTACATTTTCTTGGAGCGTTGATACAAGCTCACCTATCGCTGTTATTCAAAACACAGGGCATATAGCAAACTCGGCAAGTTTGATTTCTTATGTATTGCCTACAACATGCCCGGTAGGAGGAATATTAGAATTTGCAGCAAGAGGCACAGGGGGTCTAATAGTCACCCAATCATCTGGCCAACAAATAATTTATGGAAATAAAAGTTCTACTTTAGGGGCTGGAGGAAGCATTGCGTCTAGTTTGCCAGGGGATGCAATAAGAATGGTTTGTTCGCAGGCTAATAATGAATTTTTTGTATTAAGTTCAGTGGGGAATTTGACAGTAGTTTAATTTATTAATCAATAGACACGGAGGTCTATATCATGGCTACAAATAATGCGATTAATGGAAGTTTAATTGCGAATGGAGTATTAAAGGGAAACTCGGCAGGGACGGCCTATGATAACGCTCTAATTACTGCTGGCGCGGTATTAGCCGCTAATTCAAGCGGTGTCCCAACATCCTCTGCTGCATTAACATTGAATGGTGTGTTGTTAGGCGGTGGTACTGGCGTTCCAACAGCCAGCGCGGCATTTTCTGCAAATGGCCAACTGTTAATTGGTAATGGCTCAAGTGCTCCTTCTATTGCATTACTCACCGCTGGGGCTGGTATTTCCATTGCGAATGGCGCAGGCAGTATTACGATATCATCCACTGGCGGCCCGGCCTGGGTGAATGTTACAGGTACAAGTGCTTCAATGGCTGTTAACACCGGCTATGTTGCTAACAATGCGAGTTTAGTTTCCTTGTCACTTCCGGCATCGTCGGCCATAGGCGATGAACTTTCAATACAAGGAAATGGCGCTGGTGGATGGTTGATTTCTCAAGGTGCAGGACAAATTGTACATATAGGTAGTGTTGCCTCGACTGCTGGGGCTGGCGGTAGTATTGCATCAAGCAACCGTTATGATTCAGCAATATTTGTTTGTGTTGTTGCGAATCTTGAATGGGCAGCATTAGGTGGAGCACAAGGTAACTTGACAATAGTCTAATATAAAAAGGAATTGATATGACGACTAACAATGCAATAAATAGTCCAATTAATTTACCGGCGTATTCACTTACGCCGTATATTGTTGGAATTGATAATAATTCACAGTACACAACTATTTCAGCGGCTATTGCTCAAGCTGTGAGCGATGGTGCGCAAAATTCAAATCCAAAAGTTATACATGTTAAGCCTGGGGCATATGTAGAAGATTTAACTTTATCTGACGGTATTTATGTTACGTCATCGCCTGTAATTGGGTTCAACGCGGTATCAAGTGCGGTTGGTTCTGCTAATGCTTCAAATCTTCCGTTTAAGTTGAATGGTAAAGTTAATATAACTCAGTCATCAACTTCTAATACAATTAACTGCGGGCTATCAAACTGTGAACTTCTTTATGATACCGCATCAAATGACATATTTAATTTTTCTTCTGCTTCCGGTGGAGCTGGCGCACAAGTTAGATTATATTTATGTAACGTCTATGGTGAGTTCGCAAACGTAAATATCTTTGGATATTCTGCTAGCGATACATCATGTGCAGTTCAAATTAACGCACAGGGATGTTCTTTTGTTTATACCGCAAATAACTCTCAGCAATTCTTTGATATGAAATCTTCATTGCTTGCAGCTCATACAGTAACATTTAGAGCAGATACTTGCTTTATATCAAGTAACGTTGGTTTAATAAACACAATAGCATTCGGTGGCTTAAGTCTAATTCTAAATTACAGTGAATTTAATAACTTTTTCATAACGCATACTTCGGCGGGAACGTTTGGATGGACTGCAAATTGGTGCGCGGTTAATAAAGCAACTGCTGATCAATCGATATTAATATCAAATACTTCTGCTACAGCAACATTAAGTTTTAGTCAATGCTCGATGCGCGCTGATACTACTACGCCAATCGGAACATCGGCTTATGTTAATTTTGCTAGTAATACATCAACAAGCTCAAGTGCGTCATTTATAAATTGCTTTGCTCAAAATAACAGTCCCGTTAATTATATAACATGTTCCTTAAATAATTCTTCTCAAACGTCAAAAGTGCAAGCATGTACTTTTCAAAATACGTCTGCCACAAATAATCCTCAATTTTTAGATGCTATACAATTTAATGGAATTAATAATTTAATTTATCGTGTTCCAAGTAAATTACAAACTACCGATGCTTCATCGCATTTAGTTTTGTCTCTTGCATGTCCAGTCGGAACAATGTTTGTTGAAGCCGATATTTATGGATGTAACGCAGCTAATACCGATTTTTATTCTGCTAAATTAGTAAATTCAATTGTGTGGAACGGAACTACTGCGGTTCTAGGTACAACAGCGTCTCTTGCTCCAGTAATTGCAACTACTGCAACTGCTTCCATAACCAATACAACTAATACAATAAACGTAAACGTGCAAGGTGTAGCGGCAACAACCTGGAACTGGTCATTAGATATAAAATTTATGATTAAAAATTAATATTTAAAAGGATTTAAATATGGCAATTACATCAATACAAAGAGATCAGAATAACATTAGCATTGTAAGAATGTCATCTTCTGATGATATAGCTACTATTTCATCTGCTAACTATATTTTATTTCAGCAAGCAACCATTGATGAGCTGAATGAAGGCGGATGGGAGTGGTTGAAGTCTGACTTTGTGTTCTGTGCTGCTTCTGATAGCAACGGTCTGTTTCAATTTACAGACGATACATTTCACACACTCGTTCAATATGGATCTGCTGGAAGTGGCACTGTAAATCCTGGCCTTGCAAATCAACTCGCTTATTACGCTGCTAATGGCAGTGCTGTTAGCGGGTTATCTACTCCAATTACACTTGCACAAGGCGGGACAAATGCGAATCTGACTGCTAATGATGGCGGTGTATTTATTTCAAATGCGAGTGCTGCTGAGATAACAGATAGCGCAATTGGTGGCGTGTTTGTGTCTGATAGCTCTGGTGTGCCATTCTTTTTAGCTAATCCATCTTCAGGCAGCAACGCACTCCTTTCTCAGAATGGAAATAACCCCATTTGGTCTGCTAATACTTATCCTGCTGCAACATCTGCAAACGAACTACTTTATACGTCATCTAATTTTCACATCACAGGACTCGCGTCAGTAAATAGCGCAACGCTTATAACATCAAACTTAGGAGTTCCACACTGGTCATCCTCTATGACTAATGGCCAACTTTTAATTGGTTCTACAGGTTCTACTCCAGCTCTAGGATCTATTACAGCCGGAGGAGGTGGCACAGTTTTAAATGGCGCATCTTCTATATCTATTAGTCCTTTAATATTTATAAATGTTGATGTTACTACGCAAATCACCATACCTCATAATCAAAACGTAGTTTATATAATAAATTTATCTTATGGTAATAACGCAAATCTTTTATTGCCTGATAATTCTGTTGCTCCAACAGGACAAATAATTAAAGTTATTTCAAACACTGGCGGATGGGTTCTGCATCAGAATACTGTTTTGGGATCACAAAGAATAAGATATGCAGGCTCTGAATCAACTTCCGGTCCAACTGGAGGAATACAATCTAGCGGAAATACTTTTGGTTTTAGTGATTGCGTAGAATTAATATATGCATTAGATGATGTAAGTTATATTGTATCTAATGTTGCTGGAAATCCTACTTTATTTTAAAGTAAATGCCAGTTTTAATATTAAATTAACTGGCATTTTATTATTTATGAATGGTCACAATGTTCAGTTACATAATTTCTTGATATATATTTACCGGGATTATCTATACGTTCCCAGTCAAATATATTAGCAGAAATTAATGGATGGTGATTACTTTTTACATCTCCTAAAATTAATGAGGCACTTATTGATCTTGATTTATTATATGCTTCTCCTGGATTTAAAAATATATCTTCATACTGTTTAATGCAAACTGGACTGCTAAATAATGCATCTGAACATAATGTATATTCAATATGATGAATTTTTGGTTTTGCAGTATCATTTAATATTTGTAAATTATAAGTTGCATTTTGTTCTATATGATGTCCACATCTTCCATTTTTTGCATTTATTGAAACGGATCCTGTTTCATATGCAAAAGAAATTGATGATAAACATATAGTTAATGTAAAGATTATACTTCTTAATTTCATTTGTTTCTCCTATGTAATTTTTGTAATTCGACATTATTCTCAAAAGAAAAAAAAGGTCGTTGAAATTCAACGTTAGGGTGACCAAATTTTATATGATTTGAAACACTATTATTGAATTTCCTATGATGAACATGATGCTTATGATGTTTGTGGTGTTTTTTAACTTCATAAATATCATTTTTTGCAAATCCATTCGCGCAATATAAAACTCCAAAAACTAATAATATTTTTATTATTTTCATGAATTTTCCTTGAAAAACTTGTCGAACAAATTATATAAATTTTTTTCTGATATAATTAATGTTGCTATATAATCATTCTTATTAAGGTAATATTTGCCATCTATATTGTTTAACATGTACATATCGTAATCGTTGAATCCGTCTTTTCTGACTATTATTGACATTAAACATTCTCTTTGAAAAACTTATCGAA
>Ga0265338_10006942_pt1 | contig 14240 bp, 17 predicted proteins | sample 42126metaG_FD_193579 | JGI IMG/M metagenome (GOLD analysis project Ga0265338, IMG submission 193579) | Rhizosphere microbial communities from Carex aquatilis grown in University of Washington, Seatle, WA, United States - 4-21-26 metaG | ecosystem: Host-associated > Plants > Roots > Rhizosphere... | reverse complement strand
TGGAACACGACGACACGACGGTGACGATACAGTCGGGCGCAACCCCCTGTTCGTCGGTGCCAGCCGAAGGACATGAATGCGGACCCGCGTCTCAGAAGGGCAATATCCATGCGAGCCTCTGCTGCTCCGGCGTTGAGCATCGCCCACTCGATCTCCTGAAGACACCCAAAAGGATTGACCCGCGCTGCCACCTCGCGTCATGCCGACGAGGGTCATGGCATCCACGACTTGCTTTCGCGCGGGCAGTTCAATCGTGGATGGGGATCAGCCGTCCGCCATCACGATCGGGCCCGGTCGATGAGTCACCCATGGCGCGGATTGGGATAACGTCCGGGTGATAGTGCAATCCGGTAACGCACCGCATCCGCTGCCAGCGGGAGTCGCGCACGCCGCATCAACGCGCCGCAGCATGGTGCCATCGGGCCCACCACCACCCCGGCACGTCGCTTGGTGGTGCGTTCGGACCATCCTACACTGGCTCCATGTCAGGCCTGATCCCCCCATTGCTGCGCATCAGTCCACTGCTCGTCCTCGCGGCCTGCGCCTACGCGCCGCCCAATCAGGCGGCCACGGCCAGCCCGGCCTACCAGTCCGATCTCGCCGCCTGCGAGAGCAGTGGCGACACGGAAGCTCACCGCATCGTGATGAGCAAAGGCGGACTGTTCCTCACCTATCCGATTTCGATCTTCGTGGAACAGCACCGCCAGATTCGTAAGTGCATGCATGGCAAGGGCTACGTCGCCAGCCTGTAGCACGGCCGCACGGCGATACGTCGTTCAGGTTTTCCACCGCTCGCATTCCGCCGGGCCTTGCCGATTCGCCTGATGCAGTCTCTGGAATCCTTGCGAAGGCCGATAGCATTCTGCCATAGCAGTGCAATCGTTTGTGCATGGGGTTTTTCTCGCCACTGTAGCAGCTCCAACCCTCGGATCATCCGCCTTCGCATCGCATCCAGGCACGCCGCTTCTCGGGTGAGCCGGTGCGCCCCGGCAGCCTCGTTTTGATGTGAGGTAAATCATAGACGGGCGATCTCGGTTTCGGTAGGATTGGATCGTTTATTGGACTGGTGAGACAGGCCCATGGACGGATACCTGCAAGAGCGGAGACTGCTGCAGCTCGACACCGTCCTGGACAAGGATCAGATGATCCTCGTCTCGGTCGCGGGCGTGGATCGCATTTCCGCGCTGTTCGCCTACGACCTCGACCTGGTATCGACCGAGCCGGATCTGAAGCCCGACGATTTGCTCGGCAGTTCGATGACGGTCTACCTCCACCCCTACCACGATCAGAATCCCGTCAGCATCGACGGTATCGTCTCGGTGTTTGCCGCCGATGGCACCAACAATCACGGCCTGCATCATTATCGCGCGCGGCTGGTCCCTGCGCTGTGGCTGCTGACCCGCACCAGTGACTGCCGGATCTTCCAGGACCTCAGCGTGCGCGACATCGTTGACAAGGTCCTCACCGACTACGGCATCACGCGCCGGGAATGGAAGCTCGCCGGTGACCATATCGCGCGCGACTACTGCGTTCAGTACCGCGAGACCGCCTTCAACTTCATCTGCCGGCTGCTGGAGGAGGAAGGAATATCATTCTACTTTCGCCAGGACAAAGATGGCCACACGCTCGTCTTGTGCGACTACAATCACGGATTTGCGCCGTGCGCCAGCGCGTCGGTACCCATCGAGCCGGATGATCGCCTGCGTTACGGCATTTGGGACTGGAAGCGCACCTACCATCTGCGCTCCGCCAAGTGGGCGCTGGAGGATTACAACTTCGAGACACCGTCGAGCGATCTGCTGTCGCGGCAGAACACGGTCAACTCGGTGCTCAAGAAACGGCCGCTGGAAATGTACGATTACCCGGGCCGTTTCCAGAAGAGCGACTCTGGCGACGCGTTGACCAAACTGCGCATCGAGTACGAGGAGGCAGCCTATCAGGAAATCTCCGGCGAAAGTGGTTGCACCGGCTTTGCGGCCGGTGGCTGCTTCAAATTGGCCAATCCGCTACCGGGGGATGCCGATCAGGAGTTCCTGATCACCGAAGTCCACCACACAGCCGAAGATCTGGCTCTGATGGTCACTGACCGCAAGCCGTCATATTCCAACAGTTTTCGCTGTGTGCCGCGCGCGACGCCGTACCGTCCGCCGATGCAGACCAGGCGGCCGCATATCCGTGGCACGCAGACCGCGGTCGTAACCGGTCCGGCCGGATCCGAGATCTTCACCGACAAGTACGGCCGCATCAAGGTGCAGTTCCACTGGGATCGCTACGGCAAAAAGGACGAGCACAGCTCCTGCTTCATCCGCGTCGCTCAGGTCTGGGCCGGCAAAGGCTTCGGCGGGATATTCCTGCCGCGCATCGGCCAGGAAGTCGTGGTCTCGTTTCAGGAAGGCGACCCGGATCAGCCTTTGGTGGTCGGCTCGGTCTATAACGCGGAACAAACCGTGCCGTACGGCCTCCCGGGCAATCAAACGCAAAGCGGGATGAAGACCCACTCGTCCATGGGCGGCAGCACGGCGAACTTCAACGAGCTGCGGTTCGAGGACAAGAAGGGATCGGAACTCGTCACGCTGCATGCCGAGAAGGACCTGGAGACGGCCGTCGAGAATGACGCGTCGCATTGGGTCGGCCACGACGAAACCACCGCGGTGGACCACGACCGCACAGAACATGTGAAGCACGACGAGACGATCACGATCGACAACAACCGCACCGAGACGGTGCACGCCAACGAGACCATCACCATCGACAAGAACCGCACCGAGACGGTGCACGCCAACGAGACGGTGACGATCGACAAGAATCGCAGTCATACTGTGACGCTGATGGAATCCCTCACCGTCGGCGTGGCGCGCACGCATACTGTGGGGGCAGCGGAGACGATCTCCGTCGGGGCGGTGCGCAGCGTGACCGTCGGCGCCAACCAGAGCATCACCGTCGGACATGACCAGTCGATTACGGTGGCCGGCAGTGAAACCGACTCGATCGGCAAGGACCGCTCCGCCAGCATCGGCAAGAACGATACGCTGAACGTTGGCAAGTCTCTGACAATCTCCGCCGGCGACGAGATCGTGCTGAAAACCGGTTCAGCAACGATCACCATGAAGAAGAACGGGGACATCACGATCGAAGGCAAGGCGATCACCATCAAGGGGTCAGGCGATGTCGTCATTAAGGGACAAAAGATCCTCCAAAACTGAAGGCAGCGATGCGCGCATCGTGGCGAAGCCGGCGGACGTGATCATCGGCCGCGTTGTTTCAGTGACGAAAACCGGTGCACCGATGGTGGAGTTTCCCGGCTGTCCCGCCGGCCGCCCGGTCATTGCGCAGGCGACCGCGCCATACGATCTGGTGCCGCCCGGTTCAACCGTCGCGCTGATGTTCCTCGGCGGCGATCGCGCGCGGCCGCTGGCAATCGGCGTTGTTAGCGAGCAACACGAGGAGCCCGCCCCGGCGCAGACGGAGGAAACCCTGACCCTGACAGCGGACCGGGAGATCGTGCTGCAATGCGGTCGTGCCAGCCTGGTGCTGACGCGCGCCGGCAAGGTGCTGGTGCGGGGTGCCTACCTGTCGCTGCGTTCCTCCGGAATGCAGCGCATCACCGGCGCCTCGGTCCAGATCAACTAGAGCAGTACCGCCGATGAAGCTGCTGAATGGCACCGGCATGGCGGCGGGCTTCACGCTCGGCCTGGACAAGACCGGCGCGGAACATGTGATCGTCGCCGTGAAAGGCACTTTCACGTTGCCACGCTCTAACGAGCCGCCGGTGCTCGCGGAAGAGCAAGTGCCGCTGGTCGATGCGGACACGTTCAGCGGCGACCCTGGCCGCTCGGCAACGCTTGCGGAGTGCGACTACGCGCTGGAGAAGCCGCATTGCGACGTGTTGCTCAACGGCGCCGCGCATGCGCCCGACGGCAGGGTGGTTGAGCATATCGCGGTCGGACTTCAGGTCGGCGGTTGGCGCAAGGCCTTCACCGTCTGGGGCAACCGCGTGTGGCGCGGCGCGGTTATCGGCTACACCCCAAGCGAGCCGGTGCCGTTTACGAGTTTGCCAATTTCCTATGACAACGCCTTCGGCGGCACCGACGAACGAATGCGCAACCCGACTCAGGTGCGATCCTATCTGCCGAATCCAGTAGGTCGCGGCTGGCATCATCACATCTACCCCGAACTGGTGAACGGTGCGCCGGTCTGCAACACCGAGGAAATCAACCAGCCGGTGCGCGATCCGGGCGGCAAGTACCATCCGATGGCGTTTGGTGCGATCGGCCGCGGTTGGCCATCGCGCATCCGCTACGCCGGCACCTATGACCAGCATTGGCAGGACAATGTGTTCCCGTTCCTGCCGGCGGATTTCGATACTCGCTATTACCAGTGCGCGCCGCCGGACCAACAGATTGCCTACCCGCGCGGTGGCGAGAAGGTGCTGCTGATCAATCTGACCCCGGATGGTCGGCGGTAGTTCCAGTTGCCGTCAATCGAGATGCCGATTGTGTTCATCCGCCGCCGCGCTGACCGGGTGGAGACGCAGGGCACGCTGGATACCATCCTGTTCGAACCGGAGGCCGACCGTTTCAGCCTGGTGTGGCGGGCGCATCTGCCATTGCACCGCGATATTTTCGAAATCTCGCAGGTCGTGATCGGGCGGATGTCGCACGCCTGGTGGCGCTCCTTCGAGATCAGCAACAGCCATCGATCGCCGGCCGCAAGGTCCGGCAACGCACCGGCGCGGGCGGACGCGTAATGCCCGCGCCATTGCTCGCTGTCCTGAACGTCGGGATGGTGTCGGGTGTCGGACTGACCGCGCCGGAGTGCTGCGCAGCGATCCGCTGCGGCATGAACAATTTCCAGGAAACGCCGTTCGCCTCGGCCGGTGGTGCGCCACTGGTGGGCAGCACAGTCGAATTGGAGAAACCGTGCTGGGGCATCGCCAAGCTGGCGACGATGGCGGCGCGGGTCATCGCCGAGTGTCTGGCCGGGCTTCCTGATACGGATCAGCAGCAAGTCCCAGTGCTGATCAGTGTCGCCGAGCCAGATCGGCCGGGGCGATTCGAAGCGCTGGCGCAGGTGTTGCTGCACGACATCGAGCATGAACTTGGCATCCGGCTGCATCCGCATTCGCGGGTCATAGAGCAGGGACGGGTCGGTGGCGCGGTCGCGCTGTTGCAGGCGCGGCGGATGCTGACGGAACAAACTTGCGCCCGGGCTATCGTTGCGGGAGCGGACAGTTTCCTCACCGCCGCGACGCTCACCGCCTATGATCGGGACGACCGGTTGCTGCGGCGCGACAATTCGAACGGCTTCATTCCGGGCGAAGCCGCGGCGGCTGCGCTGCTGGCGATCCCCGGCGATGACGTCGCAGCGCCGCTGGTGCTGGGTGGGATCGGCTTCGCTCGGGAACCGGCGCCGTTCGGATCCGGCAAACCGCTGCGTGCGGATGGTCTTGTCCAGGCGATCCGCGGCGCGCTCGAGGAGGCCGGAATTGCGCTGAAGGATTGCGACCATCGCATCGCCGACGTCAACGGCGAGCAATATCGTTTCAAGGAAGCGGCGCTGGCAATCACGCGACTGTTGCGCGACCGCAAAGTGCGCTTCTCGCTGTGGCACCCGGGCGACTGCACGGGCGAGATTGGCGCCGCGACGCTGCCTGTCATGCTGGCGATGCTGTTTGCCGGCGCCGCCAAGAACTATCTGCCAGGCCCGGTATTCCTTGGCCATCTCGGTAATGATGATGAAAAACGCGCCGCATTCGTAGCTCGCGCGACCACGCCACAAACCTTGGCGCTGGAAGCCGAGTCGGAGGCGGCGTTCACCGCTGCGCGCAGGGGGTCGCTCTGATGGGGATCAATGTATTTGCCAATGGTCAGGAGATTGCCTGCAAGGCTGCCGATGGCAAGGCACCGGCGGCATTCCCCGACACCTGCCTGTCGCCGCCGCCGCCGCCGGCGGGTCCCGTGCCGCTGCCGTATCCCAACACCGCCTATGCCAGCGACACCGACCAAGGCAGCACGACGGTGATGATCAACGGCCAGCAGACGATGCTCAAGGACTCATCCGTGTTCAAGAAGAGCACCGGCAACGAGGCGGCGACCAAGGCGCAAGGCATGGGCGTTGTGACCCACACCATACAAGGCGAGGCCAGCTTCATGGCATGGTCGTTCGACGTCATGTTCGAAGGTGCCAATGTGCCACGCAATCTCGACATCATGCTGCATAACGAGATGAGCAATCCGGCCAACACGCCGCCGATGTGAGTCGCAAGTGCCGTATCTCAGCTCAAGCTCGCTTGCTTCCAGTGACACACTCGAATGCGGCGAGCATGGTACTTATGGAGAGCAAAAGGAACGCACTGGGAATGGCGAGTATCACCGGGATCATATTCCGTCGAAGGCGGCACTGAAGGAACGCGCCACGCAACTCAATGGCGGCATCAAGCTGTCGCCGGATCAGGCGGCTGCCATCGATAATCAGGCGATGTCGGTCGTCATACCCGCTGCGGCGCATCGTGAGGTGAGCCCCACGTACGGTGGACGCAATTCGGTCAGTGCGATACAGGACGACGCCGACGATCTTGCCGGAGCCGCGAAGCGCGATACCAAGGAAATGTCCAGCGAAATCGACAACTACGCGGATCCGGAATGCGCCAAGGCCTACAAGGCGGCGGCCAGGAAGATCAACAAGATGACAAATGACGACTACGACGACTTTCTCCAGAACATCCTGGATACGGTGGACTAGAATCATACGCGACTGAAGCATGGAGGCTCGACCGATGGATCTGCAGGCTGTCATTCCACTCCTTGGCCGTCCGGCCGATGATCCCCGGGTGAGGGACCTGCTGAAGGACGCCGGTGCCGCGGCAGGACCAACACTCAAGAAGGGCGACACCGATGCCTATGTCGAGGTGATCGCGGCCGGCATCTATTTCGTCTTCACCGACGAGGCGACCTATCGCAAGACGCCCGGCGGCAAGGTCGGCGTGGGACCGCTGCTGCTGACCAACGTCACGGCGTACTGCGCGGCGACAGCGAAATATTCTCCCTATACCGGGTCGTTGGCGTTTGGGTTGCTGGCGTCGGAGGGGCGCGATGCCACGCGCGCGAAACTCGGCCCGCCCGAGGTCGCCGTCGATCGGCGGCGGCTGGATCGTTGGAGCAAGGACGGCACATGGGTCTACGTGGTCTACGCGGCCGATCTGCAATCGATCGAACGCGCGGGCGTACAAAGTCCGGATCTGTGAACGCAGCGCGCACCCATGTCGCTGCCCGCGGCACCACCTGACATGAGCGCCGCTGACCTGCTTCGATTGCTCGGTCTGGATTCGACGCAGGCGACTGTTCGCTTTGCCCTGGCGGAATTCGGCATAATGTCCGTGCCCGCGCTGCCCGCACCCGAACCCCCAGCCGACGAGCCGGAATGGTTCGATTGGCTGATCAGCGGGCGCAACGGAATCGAATTCGGCTTCGAAGACCAGGCATACTTCCTTGCCCAGGACCCGAAACTTCGCGGCAGCGGGCCACTGCTGCTGACACAGTTGTGCTTCTATTGCGATTATCCCGGTGTCCAGCCGTACCAAGGCGAGCTTCCCTTCGGTCTGCTGCGCACCGACACCAGGGCGGTGGTACGCCGCAAGCTACAGTCGGTCGATGCGCGCCGCCGGTTGTACGTCCGCGATGTGTGGGACATGCCGCGCATGCGGATGATCGTGGCCTATGCTCCGGACGATGCCGGCATCGCGAGCATCCTCTGTCTGCTGCCGATCCGGCCCTGGCCGGTCACCCAGGACACCACGAACTTGCTGCCGCGGCCGGCGCAATTGGCTGGCTTACTCGGCCAGACCGCGACCTCGACGATGTTCCGGCAGGTGTTTGCCCCGCTGGGTCCGGAGCCCTTCGGGTTCGACGGCTCCCGCGTCGGAAAATGGAATTTCCGGCACGCTTACGGGTTTGAACTTTCCTTCGTCGACCCCTCGCCTGACGATGCCGACCCGCCGACCGATGAGCCACCCGTGATCGGTTCGATCAGGTTCTATCGCGACCGCGATCTGGATGCGTACGGCTGGAAAGGCGAGTTGCCGTTTGCCCTCGACTTCAATGACTCGCACGACATCCTGTTCGAGAAGCTAGGGCAGCCACCTGCCGAGCAGCGGGACAGCGACCTGCATGGTTTTGCGCTCTGGCATTTTCCCCAATTCACCTTGCACGTGTTCTACAGCAACCTAGAAAATCTGCTCCGGCGGGTGACGCTGATAAAGCCCGGACTCTGGGAATCGGCGGTCGAGTCATGAAAAGAGTCAAATTTGCGCATCGTGCCGACACTGGGCGTGTTGCATTGCCAGGCAAATGCAATCGCTGATCGAGCGCCAGGCGGAGGACGCCGGATTCCTCGTGCAACTGCGTGACCGCCAGGTGCGTGCCCCGAATGTCAGACTCACCACGCTGGTGCGCTTCGACGAGCGCCTCGATGCACATCTCGATGCGCTGACCACGGCCGGTAACGCCGGCGTTGTCGCTGCACAGGCGCAAAACAATACAGAGCCGGGCACTGCCCTGTTCCTGGCCGTCGCGCTTGGCTTGAAACAGTACGCGGCGCCTGACCGCACGCCTGGCGCTGACGTCGTGCCAACGATCGCGCAGCTTCCCCCGCCTGATGCACCTGACGCGACGTCCACAATTGGCGTGTGCATAGCGGCGCTCGCCTTGGCTGACCGGGACCCGGCGACGCGAACGATCAGAGACTTGTTATTAGAATCGAATCCACTCGCGCGTTCGATTGCGGTTGGCGCCATCGGCGCTCGCCGCAGCGATCCAGGCCCCGTGCTGACCGCTTTGGCGGACGATCCGTCGCCCGTTGTCCGCGCCCGGGCCTATCGCACCGCAGGCCAACTCGGACGTGCGGACCTGATGGTATTGCTCGCCCCCGGACTGGCCGATGACGATCCCGAAAGCCGCTTCTGGTCGGCCTGGGCAGCCGCGCGCATGGGGGGCGGCGAGGAACCGCTCGGCGTGCTCGCCGAGATCGCCTGGACCAACCAGCCCCGCGGCGCACCGGCGCTTGATCTACTGCTCCGATGCCTCGAACTTCCTCACGCCAACGCATGGCTCCGCGAGCTTGCCAAGTTGCCTGGCCGGCAGCGCGACCTGATCCGCGCCACCGGCGTGGTGGGCGATCCGGTCTATATCCCCTGGTTGATCGAACGCATGGTCGAACCCGAAACCGCGCGACTCGCCGGGGAGGCGTTCAGCATGATCACGGGGCTCGACCTCTCCTACCGCGACCTCGACCGCAAGCAGCCGGCCGATTTCGAATCCGGTCCGAACGACGACCCATCCGACGAGAACGTTGCGCTGGACGAGGATGAGAACCTGCCCTGGCCCGACCCCGGGCGCATCGGTTCCTGGTGGCTTGCCAATATCGCACATTACCAGCCGGGGACTGCGTATTTCCTCGGCACCCCGAAGCCCGCCGCGGACTGGCTAGGCGCGCTGTCGGATGCGTTCCAGCGCCAGCGTCGCGCGGCGGCGCTGGAACTCGCCATCCGGATGCCGAGAGCGGCGATGTTCGAGGTTCGCGCCCGCGGGCGGCTGCAACGTCGGTTGATTGCGCGCAGCCGCGGCTTGGCGTGATCACAACTTTTGTAGAAGCACCCCGGCTTTGCGGTCACACCAATTATAGAATCGCCGCGGCCTGGCGTGATCACACCGTCTGCAGAATGGCCTCCGCCTGCATCTCCGGCGTCATCTCGCGGCGCCAGTCGGCATCGCGCGGCAGGATCGCCTCGTGCGCCCGCAGCGGATAGTAGCTGGTGCTGGTGCCAGCCGGATTGCCGCCCGCCTGCACAGACTTCACCGCCTCGCGCAGCAGTTTACGCGCCTGGATGATCGCTTTGTCCGCCGGCCCCAGATGTTCCTTCGAGCGATCGACGATGCGCCCCATGCTTTCCTGGATCGCGCGATCCTGCACATTGATGCCGTCGATGCCGGTGTAGCTCTCCTCCTTCTGCACCAGCCGGTCGAGCATATAGTTGTTCGCCCGGTTGGCCTTCGAACGGAACGTCATCGGATCGACGTGCAACGGTCCATTGCCCAGCCCGCGCTCCAGCCGGTCTTCCTCGCCCAGCGCACCGTCCGGGCAATAACCCCAGTTGTACACGGCCGTATTCTCGTCATCGATCGGCACCCAGATGTGCCCGGCATCGAGCGGCAGCCCGGTCTCCGACTTCGAAGGCCGGATCTGGTGGAACGGCAGGATGAATTGATAGGTGCGGATGTGCATCTCGCTGTCGCCGAGCGGGCGGATGCCGGCGTACTGGTAGCCATAGTCCGTGATGTCCACCACCAGCTTCGGCGCCTTGCCGCGCACGAATGGACTGGACGGCTTGAAACCGCCGCGCGTGGACGTCTCGCTGAGCAGGCGATGCATGATCGGCGCGTGCGAGGTGTCGATGCCGCCCTCCAGCCCCTGCAGCCAGTTGCACTCCTGGATCACCTTGGTGACGTGGCGATGCGATTCCGGCGCCTGCGTCCAGGCAAATTTCGGCAGCGGCGGCATATGCTCCACCGGGCCGAGATACGCCCAGATGATGCCGCCCAACTCGGCGGTCGGATACGCGGTCAGCCGCACCTTGTGCTTGAAGTCATTCTCTTCCGGTTCGTTCATCATGTCGGTGCACGCGCCCGACACGTCGAACTTCCAGCCGTGATAGACGCAACGCAGGCCGCAGTCCTCGTTGCGTCCGAAGAACAGCGACGCCCGGCGGTGCGGGCAGAGTTCGTCGAGCAAGCCTATGCGCCCCTCGCTGTCACGGAAGGCGACAAGGTCCTCGCCGAGCAATCGGACACGTGTCGGCGGCCCATCGGGTTCGGCGATTTCGCGCGAGAGCAGCGCGGGGATCCAGTAGCGGCGCAGGGTTTCGCCCATGGGGGTTCCCTGCCCAACCCGGGTGACGAGTTCGTTCTCCTCGCGTGATAGCATGGCCGACTCCTCGTGATTGCTCTTGCACCGTTTGTCGCCCGGGACGCCAAGCGGAGGCCCCGGCTGGTTGGAAGACTAGAGCAGATCGGGGGATAGTGGAAATGGCGGGTTGCGATCGGGGAGATGCGGCCTGCGGCGGCCGCATTCACCGCAACCGCCGACGCGGACTACGGGAACAGCCGCTCCCCGGTTTCCGCATCTTCCACGACGATCGCACTGACCGGGCAATTCTCCGCCGCTTCGAGAATCGTCTCCTCGCTGGCCCCATTGGGATCGAAGGCTTCCGACTGGCGGTTGTCGTCGAGCCGGAACACCTTCGGGGCGATGCTCTCGCACATCGCGTTGCCGACACAGACCTGGTGATCGACCCAGACTTTCAGCTTGCGCGCCAAGGCCGTTCTCCTAGTGCCAGGTGACAGGCAGGGATTTCAGCGACCGGAAGGTGATGCTGGGCTGGTATTCCAAACCCTCCGTCTCTGCCCGCAAGTTGGGGAAGCGTTCCGCCAATGCCTTGAAAACCTCCTGGCCTTCGACCCGCGCCAGCGTCGCGCCGAGGCAATGATGGGTGCCCGACCCGAAGGCGACATGCTGGTTCGGGTGTCGATTGATGTCGAAGGTTTCCGGGCCGGGAAACGCATCCGGGTCCCGATTGGCCGACGAAATGAACCAGCGGATGCGATCGGCCTTGTGGATCACCTTGTCGCGCATCTCCACGTCCTGCGACGCGATGCGTTGAATGGAGATCACGGGCGAATCGTAGCGCAGGCACTCCTCGGTCGCCTGCTTGGCACGGCCAACCGGATCCTGCTTGAACAGCGCCCATTGATCGGGATGGCGAGTGAACGCCAACGTGCCGTTGCACAGCAGGTTGATGGTCGTCTCGTGCCCGGCCAACAGCAGCAGCGACGTGTTGACCAGCACCTGATGCCGGGTGAACACCCCCTGCTTCTCGCCGCGTGCCAACACCGAAATAAAGTCATCGCCCGGATTGGCCATGCGTTCATCGACCATCGGCGAGACGTAGTCGATCATCCCGCGCATGCCCTCGGTGTGCGGCTTCATCCGGTCGTACTCGCCGCGCCCGATATACAACAGCTTTTCGGCGAGTTCCCTGACATAGGGCCGCTCCGATGCCGGCACGCCCATCATCTGGGCGATCACCATGACCGGCAGCGGGGTCGCCAGGTCCCGCATGACATCCATCTCGCCTTTCTCTTCGGCCGCATCGAGCAACTCCTTAACCGCATCGCGGACGAAGGGGCGCCAGGCTTCCATCGACCTGGGCGTGAAATAGCTGTGCATCACCCGGCGCATCTCGAGGTGCTCCGGGCGGTCGTGCTGAATGAACTGGTTGCCTTGGTAATTCTTGACGTATTCGTAAAGCCCCAGGTCCGACTCGTCGATCGCGGGATACGCCGGCCTCGGATCGTTCCGGAAGACCGCGGACGAAAACAATTCATGATGGCGGGTCAGCCAGACCAGATCGTCGTAGCGTGTCACGACCCAGAGCGCATATGTCTCGTTCCAGTGGATCGGATCGGTGTCCCGCAAGCGGCCGTAATAGGCATACGGATCAGCGATGACATCCGGCGCGAACATGTCATCCGGAACAGGGGTGAGTGTCAGCATCATCCTCCCTCCTCACGATTATGTTTGCCGCCGGGGCTACGATTAGATCCCGGCGGAAGCACGGCGTCTCAAGTCAGGCGAATGGAAGTCCGCAGCGCCAGCCAATCGATCCTGTGCGCTACCTTGGATCGCGTCATGTTTGGGGGAAACGAGCACATGCGTTCCGCCTCGCGGCAGGCGCGCGGAAACATCAGCCATGCGGGTATTTGGCCGTTGACATCGAACACGGCGTACACGTGGTCCATGACAGCCTCCGATCCAATAGATCGTAAGCACCGGCCAACCAACGTTCTGACAATAAGCCATAACGCTGCTGCGTCGGGGCTGTCAAACGCAAGCACGATGCTGCATCGCCAGGGGGCCGATCAAACCAAAGGAAAATGCTTGATCAGCAGGGGGCCGATCAAACCAGAGCACCATGCCTCATCGGCTTGTGGCCGATCATCAGCGGTGGACAGCATCCCGAACCCGTGAAACCACATCGCGTGCGCCGGGGCAGATTGGCCGGCGGGCGCCGATACGCAACTCCAAGGTTGCATTTCCCACCGCCATGTCTAAATTGACCCGCAACCAGGAGGTTGCCAATGGCAGACCGCATCGAAAAGCGCCTGGAGCTGCAAGCGCCGGTATCGCGCGTATGGCGCGCCCTGACCGATCACCGCGAATTCGGCACGTGGTTTCGTGTCGCCCTGGAAGGCCCGTTCATCCCGGGCCAGCAAGTTCGCGGCCGCATCACCTGGCCCGGCGCCGAGCACCTCGTCATGACCGCGACCGTGCAGCGCATGGAGCCCGAACGCCTGTTCTCCTTCACCTGGCACCCTTACGCCATAGACCCCAACATCGATTATTCGTCCGAACCTCCAACGTTGGTCGAATTCAAACTGCAACCAACACCAACCGGCACCTTGCTCGTGGTCACCGAGTCCGGCTTCGCGGCGCTGCCGCCCCACCGGCGCGACGAGGCATTCCGCATGAACTCAAACGGCTGGTCGATCCAGATGGACAACATCTCCCAACATGTCGGACAGACGAGTTAGCACCCGCACCGGCCGGATGGATCCGGCCGCGGTGTTTGCCGCGCTCGGCGATCCCACGCGCCTGTCGCTGGTCGGCAAGCTCAGCGCCGGCCCGCGGTTGTCGATCTCCCGCTTGACCGAGGGTTCGGCGCTAACCCGCCAGGCGATCACCAAGCATCTGCGCGTACTTGAAAGCGCCGGCGTGGTGCGCTGCGAACGGTCCGGACGCGAAAGCCTGTACTGGCTGGAGCCAGCGCCGATTGCGCAGATGCGTGCCTGGCTCGACGACGTCTCGCGCCAATGGGACGACGCGCTCGCCCGCCTCAAGGCGTTCGTCGAGGCGTAACACCAAACGCTCCCCTCCACCCCTCGCCCCCGTGTCATGGCCGGCGCAGGTCAGGCGAGGGCCGGCCACCCACGACGTCGCCGTACTAATCACCGCGCACTTCACCACAGCCCACGAAGTTTGTCGCTTCGGATGTATGGAATTTGGCGACCTCCCAGACGTTCATACGCCCTGGGTGCGCATTCGAATGCATGAATCAGCCGGCCGTGACGTACTCGCCGGGCGTCGCCAGTGCTGCTGGCAACAAGACATTTGAACACAGGGGTCTCAGG
>Ga0265338_10006941_pt1 | contig 14243 bp, 8 predicted proteins | sample 42126metaG_FD_193579 | JGI IMG/M metagenome (GOLD analysis project Ga0265338, IMG submission 193579) | Rhizosphere microbial communities from Carex aquatilis grown in University of Washington, Seatle, WA, United States - 4-21-26 metaG | ecosystem: Host-associated > Plants > Roots > Rhizosphere >... | reverse complement strand
GCCCATCAGCTCGAACAGGCGGTGGCTGATGACGAGGCCCAGGCCCGTGCCGCCGTACTTGCGGGTGGTGGAGGAGTCGGCCTGGGAAAACGGCCGGAAGAGCAGGCCGAGTTTCTGGGCGGGAATGCCGATCCCGGTGTCCCGCACCGCGATCGCGATGAAGCCGGGCGCATCGCCCGCCGGACGCACCTCCACCGAGACCTGCCCGTGAGGCGTGAACTTCACCGCGTTGTTCAGGAGGTTGACCATGATCTGGCGCAGACGGCCGGCGTCGCCGGTGATCCAGGCCGGCACCGCCGGATCGATGCAATAGGCGAGCGCGATGCGCTTGGCCGCCGCCCGTTCGGCGAAGCCGTCGAGCGCCTCCTCGACGCAGCCGGAAAGTTCAAAGGGATGATCGGCGAGTTCGAGCCGGCCGGACTCGATGTTGGAGAAATCGAGGATGTCGTTGATGATGGCCAGGAGCGCATTGCCGCTCGTGAGAATGGTCTGGACGCACTCGCGCTGCTCGGAGCTGAGCGGCGTTCCGGTCAGCAGGCTCGTCATCCCGAGCACGCCGTTCAGCGGGGTGCGGATCTCGTGGCTCATCGACGCCAGGAACTCCGATTTCGCCCGGGAGGCGGCGTCCGCCTCCTCCTTGGCCGTGCGCAGATGATGCTCGGTTTCGACCCGCGTCGTGATGTCGGTGAGGATGGCGATGACGTTCTCCACGACCTCGGCCTCATTGCGCACGGGCTGCAGGTCGAGATGCAGGTGGCAGCGGCGCCCGTCGTGGGCGTGACAGACGAGATCCGCGCTGAACGGCCGGGCGTGCTTCAGGGCCTCGTGCAGGCGGGCGACGGTGGCCGGATCCGTGTCGGGCCCGACCAACAGCTGGGTGAGGGGGCGGCCCGCCGCCTCCGCCAGGTCGTAGCCCAGCAGGCGCATGAAGCTGTTGTTGATCCATTCGAGGCGGCCGGCGGCGTCGGCGATGACGACGAGGTTGTCGGTGCTGCTCGCAACCATCGAGAGTTTCCGCGTGGCGGCCTGGCTGGCGCGCAGCGCCTCTTCCGCCCGGCGGCGCTCCTCGTTTTCCGCCACCAGCCGCCGGTTGGCCTGTTCGGCGGCGCGGCCGCGCACGAGCGCCGTGTGCGCGAGGTTGACCACCGCGCCCAGCAGCACGCTCAGGCCCAGGCCCAGCGCCGTGATGAGTTCGGGGAACAGCTGGCGGCTCCGCTGGAGCGCGAATTCGGAGGGCGCCAGGCTGATGCGGATGCGTTGGTCGAAGAGATTGAAGACCGATTCCTCGCGCAGGTCGTTCCGGACCGGACTGGCGGGATCGCGCGTGAACACCCGCTGGCCGTCGACGTCGAACGCGACCGCGTAAAGGGCCGAGAGCTGCAGGCGTTTTTCGACGGATTCGAGCAGCAGGGGGTAGACAAACTCCCCGAGCAGGACCTCGGCACGCGGCTCGGCGGCGGCCGCCAGCGGCGCACAGATGAAGAAACCGCGCCCGCCCAGCGGCAGCGTCAGGAGCGGGGAAAACGCCGGCCGGCCGGTGCGCTCGGCCCGGACGATGAGCGCGCGCCGGAGCGCGTCCTTGTCGTGATCGTATTGGAGCAGATGCTCGTTGCCCTCCGCCGGGAAGAACCAGCGGGTGTGATGCGCGGCGTCGACCCAGGTGAGCGAGCGCAGGGCGGGAAAATCCTCCTGATAGGCGCGGCCGTCCCGGTCGCGCATGGCGTCCGTCAGGCGGTCGGTTTGCGCCCAGCGCGTCGCCAGGCGCTGGAGGGCCTTGGCCTGGTTATCGAGCTCGAAGTTGAGGACGGTGGCGGCGTTGTTGATGGTCAGCTGCGTGGTGGTGCGGACAAAGGCCTGTTCGCGGTCGCGCAAGGCGTCCGCCGACAACAGGGTGAGCGTGGCGCCGGCGGCCATCACCGGCACCGGCAGCCAGTTGGGCAGGCCGCTGCTGCGTTCGGGGTCGTCGCGCCAGACGCGGCTCAGCAGGAGATGCCCCAGGAGCACGAGGCACAGGCCCCCCAGCGGCACCGGCGGTGCCGCCGGACTCCCCGCGGAAGCCGGCGACAGCCCCACCAGCAATCCCACCAGCGGGGCCAGCCCAACCGAGATGACCAGTGACGAAACCAGGGCGGTCACCAGCGACCGGCGCCGCGCGAGCGAGGGCAGGCCCATCCCGAGGAGGCACAAACCGGAAGTGAAAAGGGAAAGTGCCTGCAGGCGGGACATGCCGGTCCCGCCGGCCGCATCCACCGCGGCCCGGCCATGCTCGAGGAACTCGTTGACGGGCGAAGCCCAGCTGGAAACATCCTGAGCGAACGCGGCCAGGCCGATGGCGGCGGGCACCAGGGCCAGCCACACGGCCCGGCGGAGGTTGGCCTCAAGCGCCAGCAGGACGATTCCCAGCGTGACCAGGCCCAGCGCCAGGTCGGGCGGCATCAGGGCGGAATCCGGCTGACCTTCGCCGAGCCAGTCGATCCACCGCCCCCAGCTCGCCAGAACGAGCGCTCCGCTCAGAACAAGCATCGCCGCGCCGAGCAGCGAGGCACGGCGCAGCCAATCACGCGGAACCACCGGGGTGGGGCGGACCATTGGGGTGCAAACCTTGACGTTGGGCCAATGGGGTCCGCGAGGCTCCTCGGCGGTCCGGCGGACGGCCCATTGGTTCGACTCTTAGCTAGGCTTTGGTGCCGAGGCAGGGCAACGTGTATCTGGTCCCGCGGTTATATACGGAACGTAAAAGATCATGCCGCCGGGCCGGGGCGCCGCCGGTCAGCCATCGCCAGGGCCCGGTCCGCCGCCCACAGTCAGAGCCCGGGCTTCGGCGCCGCGGCGGAAGGGGCTGGCGCCGCAGGAGCCGGCGGGGGCGACCCGGCTGCCGGCGGTGTCGGCGTGCCGGCCGGCGGAGCGACAGGCGCGGCCGGCGTGCCTCCGGCCGGTCGCGTGAGCGAACGCAGGAGGTTCGTGGGTCCGAACACAAAGGCCCAGGAAGGCTTCTCCACCGGCCCGGTGAGCTTCAATTCGAGCACGTTGGACAGCGGCGAGAGCAAGGCTCCCAGCGCATCGGTCAGGACGAATCCGCTCTGATGGAGCGGGAAGACCTTGGCCTTGAAATCCAGCGCCCGGGTATTGAACCGGTATTCGCCCCGGGCGTCGATGGCCGCGGTGGGCCCGGTGATCTCAACCTTGGGGAAGGCGATCTTGTCACCCTCCAGCCGGAAGTCGGCCTTGGCATTGTTCAGCCGCAGGGAGGTGAAATTGAGGAGGGTCTTGCTGAGGAGTTCCGACAGCAGACCGAACATCTGGATCTCGCCGAGCTCCCGTCCGGTGATGTTGACCGCGCCTTGCCCGTGGAAGCTGAGCGGCTGTCGATAGAGGCCCTGGGCCGCCAGCGTCACCGCGAGGCGGCCGCCGGTATTGCGTCGCAGCAGGCGGGATTTGGGGTGACTGACCGCGGCGGGTCCGCGCGCCCGCTCGAAATCGTCGAGCGCGTTGATGGTGCGGACGAGGTCTGCGCCCTTGAGGCTGCCGTCGAAGGCGAGCGCGCCGCCGTGGGGCAGCCCGTCGAACCGGGCCCGGCCCGTGACAATGCCGCCGGCGAAACCCGCCTCGACCGGGGACAGATCCAGGGTCCCGTCGCGGTAGGTGGCGGTGACGTTCGCACTGTCCAGCGGCAGCGCGTAGATGCTGAGGGCGCCATTCGAGGCCAGGACGATGTCGGCCTGCGCGTGGGGGCCGCCGGAGTCATCCGGTCCCTCGAGATGGCCCTGGGCCTTGACGTCGGGCGGGGCGGCGAGCCGGTAGGGGGCCAGCCAGGCCGCGGCGGCCGGTCCGTAGAGGCGGGCCCACTCGTCGAGCGCGAGGCCGGAGGTGATGTCGAAGTCGAGCGTCCGGTAGGTGGCCCGCGCGTGGTTGTAGGCCAGGGTAAACGAGCCCCGGGCGGAGCGCCCGGCCTGCTGCGCCAGGAACTCGTTCACGTGGTAGAAATAGGGCCGGATGAAAAGCGTGGTGCGCACATGATCGAACGGCACCCCGCGGATGCCGGGGTGGTCGGCGTCCGCGAAGCAAAAGACCTGGGTGCGCGTGGCATCGCGCCAGCGGCCGGTCACGTCGACGTCCGCCTCCGGCGCGGCCGCCGTGAAATCGAAGTGTTCCCAGAACTGCGGCCACCAGCCCTTGAACCACTCGGTGATGTCGAGCGGGCGCAGCCGGCCGCGCAACAGAAAGCGGAAATCGCGGGTGATGGTGTCCATCGTGTAGGTTCCCCGCGCCACGTTGCCGCCCTGGAGCAGGTAGAGATCCGTCACCTCCAGGCGGTGGCCGGCATACACGATGTGGGCGCTGGCGGCGTTAATCATCACCTCGCGCGCGACGGCTTGGCGGACCGCGACGTCGGCCTCGGCCCGCGCGGGTTTCCAGCCGGGGTCGAACGTGACCCGCGCGTGCACCGGTGCGGGGGCGCCCAACTCAATCCAGCGGGCGGCCGTGAGGCCGAGCTGCCGCGCATAGTCGAGCAGCGGCGGAGTCAGGAAGCCGTCGAGCGCGACCGCACCCCGGCGCGCACGGAGGTCGGCCTCCCCCGTGACGGCCACGACCGAGTCGGCGGCGCGGACGCGCAGGTCGCCCTGCACCTGCGGAAAATGTGCGAGGTCCAGCTCGAGGCAGGGCGCCTCGAATCGGACGGCCATCGCCTCGCCGCCCGCCGCGACCAGCCGGGCCGTCTGCGGGGCGAAGGCGAACCGGTCGGGGACGAGCGTCCCGGTCAGGTCGAAGTACACCTGCCGGATCCGCCCCCGGCCTTCCCAGCCGGCCGCATCCGCCGTCAGCTGGAGCCGGACGGGCTGGGCGCTGGCGCCCAGCAGCGGGAAGAAGGCCCGCGCCCGGGCCGCGTCCACCCGGACCGGTCCGGGACCGCGGAAGGTGTCGACGAACAGGTCGGCCTGGACCACTGCGCCCCGGTCCCCGGCCGGAGCGAACTGGAGATCGACCCACGCCCCCTCGCGCTGGGCGAGCGCGGGGCCGAGCGCCGCGAGCTGGCGGCCGGCCGCCAGGTAGCGCCGCATCACCAGTTCGAGCATGGGCGTCCCGCTCCGGCGCGGGCCGGCGGCGGCCGGCAGGTCGATCTGCCCGCGGCCGCTCACGGGGATCCCATCCAGGCGGAAGGTGCACAGCGCGACGTCGTAGGTGGGGGGCGCGAGACGGAACACGCCGTCGAAATTGTCGACGACGGCCTCGTCGGTGCCCGAGGGCGACAGCATGGCCGGCACGAACAGATCGACGCCGGTCAGACGGAGCTCATGCAGGCGGAGGCGGCCGGTGAGCAAGGCCCGGAAGTCGACGCCGGCGTAGGCCGCGCGAATCGTGATGATGGGGTGGGGATGGGGCGGCGAGAAGAGCTGCACGTTCTCGATCACGAAGCGCCCCGTGGGGTCGAACAGCGCGCGGCCGAAGCGGGCGGTGATCTCGGATTCCGCCAGCCGGCGTTCGAAGGCACGCAGGACGAAGCCGGGGAGAGCCAGCTCCCGGTGGGTGGCCACCCAGACCTGCACCGCCAGGAGCGCCGCCAGGCCCAGCCAAAGGGCCCAGCAGGCGATGAGGAGGGTGCACGAACCGCACCAGCGCAGCACGAGCATCGTGGTCCGCTTGGTATTCATGGTCGGATGCCGTGGGGCGGAGGACGCGCCAGCCGGGATCGGGGGCCCGTCCGGGACGGGTCAGGGCTTGGCCGGCGGGGGCGGCGGTTCGGCGGCCGGCGCCACGGCTTCGGCGGCCGGCGCCACGGCCTCGGCGGGCGGCGGACCCGGGTCGTGCGGGCCGAAGGTGAGGGCGAAGAGCGCGTCGAGGAGCTTCTGATCGGCGGCAAAGACGATGTTGAACTCCGGCGAACCCGCCATCTGGGTCGTGCCGCCGGTGCGCTCGGTGAAGAACAGCGTGCTCGTCGCGGTCTGGGCGGCGGGTCCGCCGACCAGCGACAGAACCGCCTCGAGCGAGTACTTCCAGGGCCGGAGTTCGCCGCCGACCTCGACCGTGGGCGGGAACGTGTCCAGCACGAAACTTTTCGCCCGCAGGCTGCGCAGCTGTCCCAGCAGGCCCTCCACGGCGGCCCGCCGGTCGGCCGGCTCCGCGGCGAGCGTCTGCTCCCAGGTGGCGCCGTCCGCGAGCTGGCGGCGGAAGATCACGGTCTTGGTGGCGAGGTCGGTGAGGGTCAGGCCGGTGATGCGCGCCCCCGCGGACAGCTCGCGCAGGACGCGGTCGCGGTAATAGGTCGCGGTGACGGGCGTTTCGCGCAGGATCTCCGGGTCGACGAGATAGACAAACGGCTCGTTGGCCAGCTTGGCGTAGACCCGGTTCTCCCGCTCGCTGGCGACGCCGAGCAGCAGCGTCACGGCGGGGGGCGTCGCCGCCGCCGGGAGCCCGCCGGCGGCGAGCGCGCCGCGGGCCGAGAAATTGAGCGTGACCGCGCGTTCGGGGCGGTTGAAGCCCCAGTTCTCGAGTTCAATCGCCTGCGGGGCGTCGCGGAGGAATTCCTCCGCCTGCAGCAGATAAAGGCGTTCGATCAGCCGCCGGACGAGCGGCAGGTCGGCCGGCTGCGTCTGCGGCGCCTGATTGGCGGTGCGCGTGACGATCTGCCACGGATCGGTGTCCAGGGGCTGCTGCCCGGTTTCGAGGCGCTGCAGCGTCAGCTCCGGCTGGTTGGGCGCGGCCAGCGTGAGCGAGGTCAGGGTGCGCGAGTCGAAGGAGAGCAGGTGCCGGTCGCGCAGCTGGTCCTGGGCGTTGCGCAGCACGGCGGACAGGGAGTCCGGCAGCGCCACGGTGAAGACCGGCGCGCGGTCCTCCATCCTGGCATAGTGGTCGGTGGCCGGCTCGGGCGCGGCCTCGCCCGGCGCGGCGGCGGGCGGTTTCTCCGCGACGGCGGCGGGCGCCGCGACGGCGTTCCCCAGCAGCAGGGTCTCGCGCCGGCCGTTGCCCTCGAGCGTCACCCGGAAGGCGGGATTGGCCAGGCCGGTCTGATCGGGCCCGACCGAGGCCGCCTCGAAGAACGACTTGGCGCGGAGCGCATCGAGGCCGTTGATCGCGAGTTCGACCTTCGTCCGGTCCGCGCGCGTCAGGATGGGCGCCTCGAACAGCCAGGTCGGCCCCTCGCGGCGGAGGCGGATGCGGAGGTTGGCGGACGCGGCGGTCTGCAGGTTGAAGGAACGCACCTCGAACAGCGGGATATTGAAGACGGAGTCGGCCCGCAACTGGTCGAGCGTGAGCGCCAGGCTGTCGGCCAGGCTCCGGCCGACGACGTGGATGCGCTGGCCGTCGGGCGAGAGCACGTACAGGCGGTTGCCCACCTTGGTGGTGTCGCCGATCTGCAGCGTGGTGGTCGTGAACGGGGCGCCCGCGCCGGCCACGCCCGCGGTGAACGTCAGCGTGAGCTGGGGCTTGTCCAGCCCGTAATCGGCGAGCGACAGCCCGCTCTTGGCGAGATCCTTGACCAGAAAACTGGTTTCGTGCTCGAGGAACATGAGTTCATTGAGCATGCGGCTGACCGCGTGCGAATTGGCGGGCCACTCGATCGGCTTGGTGAGCAGCCAGCCGTCCGGGCGTTTCTCGAGGCGGACGGGTTCGGCCAGGCGGCCGCCGCTGATTTCGAGCGACTGGATGGCGGCCGCCTCCGGGCCGAGCACGCGGCGCCGGCTCTCCTCGTAACCCTCGTCCGTCGGCCATTTGCGCACGAACGCGAAGATGAAGAAAAAAAGCGCCACGTTGAGGAACAGCAGGACGAGCGTGACTTTGGTGCGCATGGCGGAACGGGGTTGGCAGTGAGGGCGCGGGGCGGCGGGGCGCGCGGATCAGGCCGCCCGGCGGCCGGGCGGCCGGCGGCGGGTGGAGCGGAGGGATTCCGGCAATCGGGTGGGCATGGGAGTCAGCGGCGTCGCGTCCAGTAGACCATCAGGCCGAGGAGGGCGACGGCGCCGGGCAGCAGGAGGAGCAGACCGAGCCGGAGCTTGGCCAGTTCCTCCTGGGCCAGCGAAAGCTGGAAGCGCTCGATCGGTCGCGGGGGAACGTGCAGCTGGTCGTCGCGGTCGACCGCCCAGTTGACCGCGCTGATGCACAGCGCCTGGCTGCCGAAGTCGCCCAGGCGGCGGTTGGAGAAGATGTCGCCCGAGCCGATGACGATCAGGCGGCCGCCGGGCACGCTGAACGGCAGGGAGCCGGCGGTGACGCGCTCGGACGAGGCCGCGATGCCCAGGGGGCCGCGCAGGTCGGAGCCGGCGGTGAACTCCGGCGAGGTCTGCAGGCGATAGCCGAACTCGCCCCAGGATGTCGGGGAGGAGGCGGCCAGGACGGTGACCTTGAGCACCGTGTCGCGCGGGCGGTCGGGGTCGGGCCGGACGGAACGGGGCGGGCTGACCCGCAGCGGATAGCGGTTGTCCATCAGGATCCGGGTGATGGGACTCTTTCCTTCCAACCGGCGGATGATCAGGTCGCCGTTGTCCGTGATCACCTCCGGGTTCGTGTCGTAGATCACGTCGTCGTCGACGCGGATGCCCCAGTCGTAGAACAGATTGGTCAGGGCGGGATCGCGCCCGGGGTCGAGGGTGACCAGGATGCGGCCGGCGCGGGTGGAGAGGTACTGGCGCAGCAGTTCCTCCTCGACCGGCTGGAAGCGGACCTGGGGGGAGCAGATCACGATCAGGTCGGCGCCGTCGGGCACACGCTTGGTCAGCGAAAGGTCGAGTCCATCCAGATCGAAATTGCGCACGCGCAGCTCGTCGCGCAGCGCCGACAGGCCGCGGACGGGACTGACGTCGTCCGGACTCATCTCGCCGTGGCCGGCGAGAAAATAGATCTTCTTTTTCACCGGATTGGACACGTCGAGAATGGCGGCGGTGATGGCCTGCTCGCCCTGGAAGGCCTCGCGCCGGCCCTGCTTGGTCACGTAGAGCTCGTTGAAGCGCATGACCCGCCGGTTCTCGCCGCTGATGAACAGGATCACGTTGGGCTGGTCGATCCCGAGCCCCTCGGCCTCCCGCCGGCGCTGATAGACGTCGAGGTAATCGACGCTGATGCGGCCGGTCTCGCTCGTCTGGGTGGCGTACAGGTATTCGCGCAGCAGGTTCTGCGCGTCGTGGTAGGCCTGGGCGGCGTTGAGATCATCGGAATCGGCCGTGAGCGTGACGACGATGCGGACGGGCCGCCGCAGCTCGTGCAGGTAGGAGAGCGTCTCCGGCGAGAGGGAATAGCGGCGGTGCTGGCTGAGATCGAAGCGCCAGTGGTAGTGGAGCGAGACGTAGTTGAGTCCGCCAAAGAACGTGAGGAAGAGCACCCCCTGCAGCACCAGGTTGATGGTGCGGACCCAGCGGGCGGTGCGGTAGCTTTCGATGGGCAGCATGGCGGCCTAGTGATGCAGCTGCCGGACCTCGACGCCGAGGATCGTGAGGATCAGCGTGATCGTGGTGCCGGTGAAGTAGAAGAACAGGTGCCGGGTATCGATCACGCCGCGGCCGAAATCGTCGAGGTGCTGGAAGACCTGGGCGTAGTCGAGCGCGGTGCGGACCGACCGGAAGACCGCGTTCTGGAGCAGCTGGACATTCAGCGCCAGGCCCACGCCGAAGATCAGGACGAACAGCATCACGAACGCGAGCACCGCGGCCACCGCCTGGTTGCGGGCCAGGGCGCTGGCGAACACGCCGATGGCCACGAACAGCAGGCCGGACACGGCGACGTAGAGATATCCGCCGAACAGCGTGCCGGGGTCCAGCAGCCGGGGATCGGTGGCGAACCGGTGCAGGATGTAGAACAGGCCGCCGGTCGAGCCCCACAGCAGCAGGTAGAAGAAATAGACGGCGCCGAACTTGCCGAGGATGACCTCCGTGGTGGACACCGGCGTGGTGAGCAGGGTCTCCAGCGTGCCCAGCCGGCGTTCCTCCGACACGCTCTTCATCGTCAGAAGCGGCACCATGGTGAACACGAGCAGCCAGAAATAGCGGAAGAATTCGCTGGCCGGCGACGTCTCCTGCGCCTGCCCGCTGTAGAATTCGAGGATGCCGGTGAAGAGGAATCCCGTGACGGACAGGAAGAGCACGGCCGCGACGTAGCTGCTCGGACTGTTGAGCAGCATCCGGATCTCGTGGCCGAGGATCGTGAAGAAATGGCGCATGGCAGGGGAGGGGCTAGGCAGTCGCGGCTCGCGGGCGCCGCGGGACGGGCGGTGGGCGGCGCCCGGTCATTTGACGCCTCCGTTCTCCCGGCGGCGGTCGCCGGGCTTGGGCAGGTCGACGATATCCCAGCTGCGCCGCGTCGCGGCGAGAAAGACGTCCTCGAGGGTGGGCTGGACCCGGCTGAGGGCCCGCACGCGATAGGATCCCGCGGTCAGGGCCCGCAGCAGGGGCTCGCCGAGATCTTCTTCGTGCGGCGTGATCAGGGTCGCGGCGTGGAAGCCGGCCTCGTCCGGGCCGGTGGCCGTCTCGATCTGCAGCGTGGCGTCGACGGCGGCGAGCAGGGCGGGCAGGGCGGCGGGATCGCCGGCGAATTCCAGCGCGTAGTGCGAGCGGCCGAGCACGGCGCGGCGCAGTTCGGCCGGCGTGCCCTGCGCGACGAACCGCCCGCCGTTGATGATCAGCACGCGGTCGCAGGTGGCCTCGATTTCGGGCAGGATGTGGCTGGAGATGATGACGCTCATGCGGCCTCGCAGGCCGCCGATGAGATCGCGCACGATGAGGATCTGATGGGGGTCCAGGCCGATGGTGGGCTCGTCCATGATGATCACGTCCGGCTCGCCCAGGATGGCCTCGGCGATGCCCACGCGCTGGCGCATGCCCTTGGAGAGCTTGCCGATGATGCGGTGCCGGATGCGCTTGAGGTCGCAGCGCTCGAGCACCTCGTCGAGCCGCGTGCGCAGCCGCTCGCGGGGGATCTCCTTCAGGCGTCCGCGGTAGTGCAGGTACTCATTGATGCGCATGTCCTCGGGCAGCGGATTGTTCTCCGGCATGTACCCGATGTGGCGCTTGGCTTCGTCGGGGCGCGACGCCACCGGGATGCCGCAGATGCGCACGATCCCGGAGGTGGCCGGCAGGAATCCGGTCAGGATGCGCATGGTGGTGCTCTTCCCGGCGCCGTTGGGTCCGAGGAGCCCGACGATCTCGCCGCGCCGCACGGTGAAGCTGACGTCGTTCACCGCCGCCACGCCCCCGTAGGTTTTCACCAGGTGTTCGACCTCGATCGTGAGCGGCGGGGCTGGGTCGGCGGGAGGCATGCGAAACGGAGGGCAGGGAGGGACGACCGGCGCGACCGGGCGTTACGCGGACGGCAGGTTGAGGCGCCAGGCGGCGGCGAGGCCGCGCAAAGTGAGGTCGGGCACGAGAGTAAAGGGACGATGCAGGATTCTCTCAAGTAACGCCGCGGTGCCGCCGGTGGCGAGCACCTTTGGGAGCGGTTCGCCGCGGCGGGCCAGCTCTGCCAGGACGGCGTCGAGGAGCGCGCCGATCATGCCGCCGAACCCGATGACGGTGCCGATGCGCATGGCCTCCTCGGTCGACCGGCCGATGGCGCCCGCGATCTCGATCGAGTCATCAAGCAGCGGGAGCAGCGCGGTCTGCTCATGCAGGTAGCGCCGCATGACGTCGAGGCCCGGCGCAATGATCCCGCCCTCGTAGCCGCGCGAACGGGTGATGATGTCGAAGGTCACGGCGGTTCCGAGATCGATGACGATGGCGGGCGCGCCGCAGACCACTTGGGCGCCGGCGGCGTTGGCGAGCCGGTCCTGGCCGATCTCCTGGGGCTTCGGGTAGCCCAGCGGCACGCCGAGGCGCTTGTCGGGCGTCAGCTGGAAAAGCGGGCGGGCGAAGCGGTGGCCGGCGAAGATCTTCTCGAGCACCCGGGTGGCGGCGGGCACCACCGAGCAGAAGGCCGCGCCCTCGAGCGCGGGCGCCTCCGCGGCGAGCCCGTCGAGCACCGGCCCCAGCCCCTCGGACGGATGGTCGAGCCGCGCAGTGGGCAACGCGCGCAGATACCGGGCCTGGCCGTCGGCCACCACGCCGTAGTGGGTGTGGGTGTTGCCGATGTCGATGCAGAGGAGGGGCATGGAATGGATTTAAGGTTTGGGCGGCAGGGCGCAAGTTCGCGGGTGGCCGGCGCGTGGGATCATCATCGCCACCGGCAGTTCCGGCTAGCCCGGCTCCAGGGTCACCTCGCCGGCGCGGAAGCGCTGGGGACGGCCGTTCTCCCCCCGGATCAGCAGGGAGCCCTCGTCGTCGATGCCGCCCGCCACGCCGGTGATGCGCCGGCCGCCCTGCACCAGGGTCACCGGCCGGCCGCGCAGGAGGTCGAAACGGTTCCACAGGTCGGCGAACGTGTCCCGGTGGCCGTCCTCCACGAACAACTCGTAGGCGGAAAGGACGCGGCCGATGATGGCGGCGGTGAGCCGGCTGAGGTCGAGCGGGCGGCCGACGCGGTCGGCCAGCGTGGTGGCGCGCGCCGCGAGTTCCGCCGGCAGGGCGCCGGCCGGACTGTTGACGTTGAGTCCCAGGCCGAAGACGAGATCGCGGATCTGGTCGGCATCGACCCTTGCCTCCGTGAGCATGCCGCCGAATTTCCGGTCCCCGAAGTAGAGGTCGTTGGGCCATTTGATGCCCGGCGGGACCTGGCAGAAGTTGGCCACCAGTTCGCACAGATTGGCGCCCATCCAGAGGGTGAACGTCGACATGCGGCCCGGCTCGACGCGCGGGCGGAAGGCGAAGCTGGCGTAGAGATTGCCGTTGTCCTCGCTGTGCCAGACCCGGCCGAAACGGCCGCGGCCGAGCGTCTGCCGGCGGGTCAGCACCACGAACGGGGTGCGCCGGCCGGCCGCGAGCTGGCGCTCGGCCTCATCGTTGGTGCTGTCGACCTCGGGCAGGCAGAGGATGTCCGTTTTGCGGAGGCGCGGCCGCAGATGAGCCTGGACCAGGAGCAGGTTCAGTCCGGCCGGCTGGCGGAGGAGGCGGTAGCCGCGACTGCGCACGGCCTCGAAGGCGAAACCCTGCGCGCGCAACCGGCCCATGTGCTGCCAGACGCCCACCCGGCTCATGCCGAGCCTGGCGGCGAGCGCACTGCCGGACACAAACCCGGCCGGGTGCTCGAGCAACTCGCGCAGGATGACGACCTCGGGCGGGGTCATGGCGGAAGCGACGAAGCTACCAGGCATTGCCCTGGCCATGATGGACAGTTCTGCCCGGGATCATGCCGTTGTAGGAGCGGTAACGAGGCCGCACCGCGGCCGACATCCTCACTTGCTCGCGACCGCGAGGGACGATCGCCTGCCCCGCGACAGGCTCGGGGCCCTGAGCTTGTCGAACGGGCAAGCAGGCTCCTACAACGCCAGACCGGCTTGCGCAGGGCGCATGCGGTTCCGGACCGGCAGGGAGGGCGAGAGAACGACGATGTCATGGCTGCCAGTCGAGCCCGATGTCGGCCCACACGCTGTGGTGGACCGGCGCGCCGGTGGACACGAAATCCAGGCCGAGGCCGGAGAGCCGCGGCAGGGTGCGGAGCGTGACGCCGCCGCTTGCCTCGAGGAACGCCCGCCCCTTGACGACGGCGACGGCCCGCCGGAGTTCGGGTACGGTGAAGTTATCGAGCAGGATGACATCGGCGCCCGCCGAGAGCACCGCGGCGATCTGGCCCACGCGATCCACCTCAACTTCGACCGGGGCCTCCGGCGCGATGCGCCGCGCCGCCGCCACCGCCGCTGTCAGATGCTGAGCCAACGCTTCGGGTCCTTGCCCCTTGGAACCTGGAACCTGGAACTTGCCGGTCTGGGCGCGACCCGCTCCCAGGACGGCGAGATGATTGTCCTTGAGCATGACGCGGTCGAACAATCCCAGCCGGTGATTCCAGCCGCCGCCGCAGGCGACGGCGTATTTCTCCAGCATGCGGTGGCCCGGGGTGGTCTTGCGGGTGTCGAGCAGGCGCGTGCGGCTCGAGCCCAGCGCGTCGACGTGGCGGCGCGTGTGGGTCGCGATGCCCGAAAGGCGCTGGACGAAATTCAGGATCGTCCGTTCCGCGGCGAGCAGCACCCGCGGATCGCCCTGCAGCGTGGCCAGCCGTCCGCCCGCGGGGATGGTCGCGCCGTCGCGCGCGGTGAATTGCGCCGCCACGCGGCCGCCAAAGACGGACAGGATCAGCGGCACCAGCGGCAGTCCGCAGGCGGTCAACGGTTCGCGGGCGACCAGCGCGGCCGCGCCCGGCCGGGCCGGAATCTGCACTCAGCCGGTGGAAAG
>Ga0265338_10006939_pt1 | contig 14247 bp, 17 predicted proteins | sample 42126metaG_FD_193579 | JGI IMG/M metagenome (GOLD analysis project Ga0265338, IMG submission 193579) | Rhizosphere microbial communities from Carex aquatilis grown in University of Washington, Seatle, WA, United States - 4-21-26 metaG | ecosystem: Host-associated > Plants > Roots > Rhizosphere... | reverse complement strand
GCCTCGTCGAGCAGCGCGAAGCACAGGTCGAGCAGTGCGCCGGGCGAGTCGTTCACCCCGCGCAGCAGCACCCCCTGGTTGCGCACGTCCCGCACGCCCGCCTCAAGCAGGGCCCGGGTCGCCCGCGCGACCAGCGGCGTCACCGACTGGGCGGCGTTGACGTGGGTGTGCACGGCGAGGGAGACCCCGCGCGCGCGGGCGGCCGACGCCAGCCGGGTCATGCCGCCGCGCACCTCATCCGACAGCCAGTGCTGCGGCAGCCCCATCAGCGCCTTGGACGCGAGCCTGATGTCGCGCACCGACTCGATCTCGAGCAGCGCCGCCACGAACGCCTCCACCCGCGGCCACGGCAGGTTGGCGACGTCGCCGCCGGAGACCACCACGTCCCGCACCACCGGGGTGGACCGCAGGTAGGCGAGCATCTGGGCGAGCCGGTCATCCCGGGTCACCGTGAAGCGGTGCTTGTCGAACGACGGGGTCGGGTTGCCCACCAGGTCCATCCGGGTGCAATGCCCGCAGTACTGCGGGCAGGTCGGCACCAGCTCGGCCAGCACCTTGGTCGGGTAGCGGTGGGTGAGCCCCTCGACCGCCCACATCTCCGCCTCGTGCAGCGAGTCCCGGGTCGCGTAGGGGTGGGAGGGGAAGTCCGGCTGCCGGTCGCTGAACACCGGCAGCATGTACCGCCGGACCGGGTCGGCGTACCAGGCGTCGGTGAACCCCGGGTCGTCGCCGGCTACCGCCGGCGCGATCGTGTTCAGCATCTGCGGCGGGATGAGCATGGACATGGTGGCCCGCTCCCGCTGGTCGCGCTCCAGGTCGGCCAGGAACGCCGCCGACAGGCCGCCCCCGGTCACCTCCAGCAGCTGGCGCGCGTTCTTCACCGAGTGGGCCCGTTGCCACTGCGCCGACTCCCACTCGTCCCTCGTCACCGCGGACCAGCCGGGCAGCCGCCGCCAGTCGGGCTCGGCAAGCTCCCGCCGCCGGTACTGATACGGCTGCTGCACCATCCCGCCTCCCGCGCTGTAATCGATCAGTATTTGCGTTATACCCCGCCCATACAGAAAAAAATACATCGGAAACGTGAATGAAACAAAAAATCTTCCCGGGTTTGACTGGTCCGGGGCCGGGCCGTCTCCCCGTATGCTCAGCGGATGACCCCGCAGGCAGAGCGACTCGTCCGGTCCGGCACCGTCCCCGCGGCGGTGCCGTTCGTGCCCGAGGTCACCCTGCGCACCGCGGCCGAGCCGTTCGAGCTGTGGGACCGCTCGGCCCGCGACGCGCCGCCGTTCTGGGCGTTCCCGTGGGCGGGCGGCCAGGGGCTGGCCCGGTACCTGCTTGATCACCCGGCGGCGGTGGCCGGCCGCCGGGTGCTCGACGTGGCCTCCGGCTCGGGCCTGGTGGCGATCGCGGCCGCCCGGGCGGGCGCCAGGTCGGTGCTCGCGGGCGACATCGACGACAACGCGCTCGCCGCGATCGCGCTCAACGCGGCCGACAACGCCGCCCCCGCGGTCCGGCCCGTCCGCTTCGACCTGAGCACCGCCGCGCCGCGGCCCCCGGCTGACGGGACGGCCGGCCACCAGCCGGGCTGGGACATCGTGCTCGCCGCCGACGTCTGCTACCAGCGGGAGCTGGCGGCGGTAGCGCTGAAGTTCCTCCGGGCCGCCCGGGCGGCAGGCGCCGACGTGCTGCTGGCCGACCCCGGCCGCGCCTTCGTGCCGAAGGAGTCGCTCACCCCGGTGACGCGGTACCAGGTGCCGGTACTGGCCGTGCTCGAGGACGCCCCGGTCAAGCAGGTCACCATCTACCGGCTGGACTGATACTGGCCGCGCGGCCGGCCCGCGCCCGCACTCCCGCCCGCACTCCCGCCCGCACTCCCGCCCTCGCTCCCGCCCGCGCTCCCGCCCGCGCTCCCGCCCGCGCTCCCGCCCGCGCCCGCGAACGGCCCGCGGCGGCCTGGCCGGCCCCCTGGTGGCACCGCCTGGCCGGGCGCGTCTAGCGTTACCTGGGTGGCGCGCGGGTGACGCGCCAGGGAAGGACGGAACACCATGGAGTACGAGCGGGGCCGCAAGGACGGGGTGCCGTCCAACGTGGGGCCCAAGCCCACCTTCACCGGCCAGGCGATGCAGGACCTGCTGCTCGACGACGGCGACAAGGGCGAGATCCGGGTGTACAGCGTGGTCTTCGAGCCCGGCGCGCGCACCTTCTGGCATTCCCACGCGGCCGGGCAGACCCTGCTGATCGCCAGTGGCCGGGGCATGGTGCAGACCAGGGACGGTGACAAGCGCGTGGTCGGTGCGGGCGACGTGGTGTGGTCGCCGCCCGGCGAGGTCCACTGGCACGGAGCCGCGCCGGACGCCTTCCTCAGCCACACCGCGGTCTCCCTCGGCCCCACGAGCTGGGCCGAGGAAGTCGGCGCGGAGCACTACCGCGGCGCCTTCGCGGGCGACTGAACGGTGACCGGCCAGCCCGTGCCCGGCCCGCGGCCTGCCCCGCCCGCCGTTTCTATCCCCCCCGCCCCTCCCCATCCACCCGCCCCTCCCCATCCACCCGCCCCTCCTCACCCACCCGCCGCTCCCCATCTACCCGTCCCTCCTCACCCACCCGCCGCTCTTCACCCACCCGCCCCTCCCGGCTGGCAGGTGCTCGCGGTCAGGTACGGGTACCGGGTCACCAGCCGGGCGGAGAGCTTCCACAACTTCCACCTCTACGGCGAGCCGGACGCGCCGCTTGACCTGGACTATTTCTTCTGGGTAGTCGCCGGCCGCGCGGGCGTCTTCCTGGTCGACACCGGCTTCGCCCCGGCCGCGGGCGAGCGTCGGGGCCGGGGCCACCTCACCACCCCGGCCCAGGCGCTGCCCCGGCTGGGCATCGACCCGGGCGACGTCACCGCCGTCGTGATCACCCACGCCCACTGGGACCACATCGGCAACCTGTGCCAGTTCCCGCGGGCCGAGCTGGTGATGACCGAGGCCGAGTACGCCTTCTGGACCTCGCCGCTTGCCCGGCGCGGGCAGTTCGCCTGGCACAGCGAGCCGGACGAGATCGAGCTGCTGCGCGCCCGCCGCCGCGACGGCACGCTCACCCTGTTCAGCGGGCAGGCCACGCTGGCGCCGGGCGTTGAGCTGCTGGAGGTCGGCGGCCACACGCCGGGCCAGCTGGTGGCGGTGGCCGCCCGGGCGGGCGGCGGCAGCACCGTGCTCGCCTCCGACGCCCTGCACTTCTACGACGAGATCGAGCGCGACCGCCCGTTCGCCGTGCTGGCCGACCTGCCCGCCATGTACCGCGCCTACGACACCCTGGCCCAGCTCGCCGCCCAGCCCGGCACCGACCTGGTGGCCGGGCACGATCCCGCCGTCCGGCGGCGCTTCGCTCCCCACCAGGCGGATCCCCGTCAGGCGGATTCCCGCCCGGGGGCTGACAGCCAGGCGAGCGGGGGCCAGGTCACCGACCTGACCCGGCCGCTGCGGACACCGTGAGGGCCTGGCGGCGCGCTCGCGTCGCCAGGCCCGCACGGTCATCGCGCCGACTGCCCGGGGCGGGTCAGGTAACGGTCACCAGCGTGCCGTAGGGCAGGTACGGATAGGCGTTCTTGGCCGCCGTATAGGGCAGTTCCACGCAGCCGAGCGACTGCGGCCAGCCGTAGGAGCCGCGGGAGAAGTAGTGCACCGCGTCGCCGCCGTTGAAGTACGACACCCACTCCACCGGGTCGGCGTAGTGCTAGCCGTCCGGGTTGGTGCCCGACATCACCTGGTACGGCAGCTTCTCGTAGACCGGGTAGGTGCCGCTGGCGGTCGGCGCCACCCCGATGCCGGTGTTAGCCAGCGAGGAGAACACCTTCTTGCCGTCGTGCCAGATGGTCAGCCGCTCCGGCAGGCTCTTGCTGGCGATCGCGTAGCTGTAACCGTGGGTGTCGCGCTGGCCGGCCGCGGCCGCGGTGAGCAGCGCCGCCCAGGTCGCCTTGGTGGCCTTCCCGTCGATGGTCAGCTTGTGGTCGGCCTGGAACCCGTAGAGGGCGCCCAGGTCGAGGGTGTTCGACGCGCCCTGCGACCAGAACGAGCGCAGCTGCGACGGGTAGCCGCCCAGCCACTGGAAGGTCCCGGCGGGCGGCGCGTAGGCGGCCGAGAGCTGCGCCGCGGCGCTGGCCGCGGTCCCCCCGGTGCCGGCCGCGGTCCAGGTCAGCGGCAGGTAGCCGAGCTGCGCGAGGATCTGCTGCAGCCGCAGCGTGCTGTACCCGGCGGTAGTGAAGGTGGCCGACGCGCCGGCCGACGCCGACGACGACGCGCCGGCCGACGCCGACGACGAGGCGGACGCCCGCGCTGACGCGGTGCCGGACGCGGCCCGGCCTTGGCGCCGCCCGCGCTCACCGCCTTGGCCGCCGCGCCGACGGCCTGGCCGTCGGCCGCCTCGCTACCGCTCGTGCTCCCGGGCAGTCCGGGCACCGTCACCGTCACCCGCGTGTGCTGCGGGAACCCGACGGCCGGGGTGAATACGGCGGTGTCGCCCGCCCGCCGCCACGAGCCGGCGACCGCCGGCGTCACGGTCGGCAGCTCCGCCGAGGCCGGCAGCGGCTGGTTGTAGGTCACGGTGACCGCCGCCGCGCCGTTGGCATCGCTCACGCCGTCGGCCGGGCTGATCGAGACCAGGCGCAACGGCACCTGCTTGGCGGCGGGGCTGGCGGCCGCGGGGCCGGCCGCCTGGCCGCCCCCCTGCCCGCCACCCTGCACGGCGAGCACGATGCCCGCCGTGCACCCGCCCACGGCAAGAACCGCGCCGGACGCCCAGGCGACGGTTTTCCGCGATATGCTACTCACAGTGCTCCCCCTATTGCTCTGCGCAGTGCCGGTATACCACGCCTGCCCGCCGATGATTACGTTAAGTCACCTTAGCCTTTCCCTTGGTAGCGAAGAGTTATGCCTGGGTGGCCGCGAGCTGGTCGGATGCGGGGGGCGCGCTGGAGCGTTGCTCATTAACAGCGGTAACTTTTCACCCCTCAGTCCTCCAGCAGGCACGGCAGAGAGAACGGCTGGCGTAGGATTGGTGAACCACGCCGGGGCCGGAGGCAGCCAGTCTGCGGCACCCGTTCGCGGCAGCAGGGCCGGTGCGTGTCCGGCTGTCAGGGGTTGGGCCTGGAAGGGGCCCGGGCGGCTCAGTAGACAACGGAGCCCGTGCTCGTACCCGCGAGCCGGCTACGGACCGAAGGCGCCGCCCGAGCCCTTTCCACTTGACGGAGCCGGACGAGCCGATGGAGAAGGTGAAGACAGCCGATGGGTGAGCGAGACGCGGCCATGGGCCGCGTTGTCATTGTCATGCCCACGTACAACGAGCGCCAGAACCTGGAGATCATCGCGGGCCGCATCCGCGAGTCGGTCCCGGACGCTGACCTGCTCGTGGTCGACGACAACAGCCCCGACGGCACCGGCGACCTGGCCGACAAGCTGGCTGAGCGCGACCCGCACGTGCAGGTGCTGCACCGCACCGAGAAGGCGGGCCTGGGCCGGGCGTACGTGGCCGGCTTCAGCCGGGCCCTCGACGGCGGGTACGACCTGATCGTGGAGATGGACGCGGACGGCTCGCACCGTCCGGAGGACCTGCCGGGGCTGCTGGCCGCGGCCGCGAGCGCGGACGCGGTGATCGGCTCGCGCTACGTGCCCGGCGGCACCGTCGTCAACTGGCCGAAGTCGCGCGCGTTCCTGTCGTGGGGCGCCAACTTCTACAACCAGGTGATGCTCGGGGTGCGGGTCAAGGACGCGACCGGCGGGTTCCGCGTGTACCACGCGCGGACGCTGCGCAAGATCGACCTGAGCGGCATCCAGTCGGCTGGCTACTGCTTCCAGATCGACATGACGCTGCGCGTGCTGCAGTCCGGCCTCAAGATCACCGAGGTCCCGATCACGTTCGTGGAGCGTGAGCGCGGCGCGTCGAAGATGTCGAGCACGGTCATCCTGGAGTCGTTCACCCGGGTCGCCCGCTGGGGGATCGCGGCCTGGCTGCGCGGCCACTCGGCCGCCAGCATCCGCCGCTAGCGGGCCCGCGGGCCGGGCCCGGGGGACAGGCACGGCCAGCCCCCGGTAGCGCCCGGGGCCTCACGAGGATCAGGCGCTGCGGCGGGTACTGACGTCGGCGATGGCGCGGGCCTCCATGGCGCGGCGCTCCCTGACTACCTCGAGGCGCTCTGCCAGCACCGCCTCCAGGTCCTCGACCGTCCGGCGCTCCATGAGCATGTCCCAGTGGCTGCGCGGGGGCTTGACCTTCTTGGGGGAAGGGGACTCGCCGGTGCTGGCCGTGGCCATAGCACCGCAGACGCGACACTCCCACAGCGGGGGCAATTCCGCCTCGGCGGCGAAAGGCACGCTAAAGTGGTGTCCGTTAGGGCAGTCGAACGGGACGTCCTGGCGCGGGGCCAGGTCCGTGTTCCGGTCGTTTTCGTAGCTCGTGGCGCCGAGCCGGGTTCCGCGAAGTGCGCGTTCGGCCATTACTTACTGCCTCCCAGGCGGTTGGCGTTCTCTACCGGCAACGCTGGATACCCGGACAAGATTCCCGTCCGGCGGCAGGTCCAACCCATTTCGGCCGTGTTAATATCCGCCGCCCGCGCCGCACCCGGCCCGGGTGTCCCCGGCGCAGCTTAGCCGCTGCGCCCGCGGTCCGCGCGCTACGACGCGGTCAGCCGGCCCACCCGCGGGTGCCACTGGCCCCGCTCGGCCAGGATGTCACGCAACAGCACCACGTCGTCGGTCATCACGCCGTCGGCGCCCAGGTCGAGCGCCCGCTCGATCTCTGCCCGCGTGTTCAGCGTCCACACGTGCACGTCGAGGCCGATCTCGTGCGCCCGCCGGATGAACGTCCTGGTCGCGAGCTGGCCGGGGACCTGCGCGCAGGCCGCGCCCGCCCGGGCCAGGCGGCGGGCGGCCGCCATGCCCGGCTGCCCCAGGTAGCGCATGCCCACCATCGCGGCCGGGGTCACCGCCGCGCAGACCGGCCGCTCCAGCGAGCGCAGCGCGCGCAGCAGCCTGCTGCCGGAGAACGACGCCACGCACACCCGGTCCCAGGCGGCCGTGCGCCTGAGCACCCCCGCCAGCGGCGCGATGGTGCCCTCGTCCTTCAGGTCAATGTTGAACCGCAGCTCGGGAAAGCTGCCGATCAGGTCCTCGAGCAGCGGGATCTCCTCGGTGCCGTTGATCCGCGCGGCCGAGACCTCCCGCCAGCTGAGCTTGCGCACCGCCCCGGTCCGGTCGGTGACCCGGTCCAGCTCGGCGTCGTGAAAGGCGATCAGCTTGCCGTCGGCGGTGGACCGGGTGTCGGTCTCCAGGTAGGCGTAGCCAAGCTGGACCGCGTGCTCGAAGGCGCGCCAGGAGTTCTCCGGCTGGTGCCTTGCCCCGCCGCGGTGCGCGAAGGCCAGCGGCCGCGGGTGGTCAAGGTAGTCAACTGCCACGCTCCCGAGTATCCCGGCTGACCAGGCACTGACGGTAAACGCCGGTGATCGGCCACCTGTCGCGCAGAAAAAGAGAATCCCGTCGATATCCTCACGGCCGGCCCCCATCAAGATAACAGCAAGAAGCGCGGAGCGCTCACTTGCCGGATGCGGAGCGCTCGCTCGCTGGATGTTGTTCCGGCCACATAGGGGCGGAAACAACGTCCAGTGGCGCGTCGCCCGTCCCCGTCCTAGATAACAGCAAGAAGCGCGGAGCGCATCGCCCGGCGTCACCGCCCCCAGGGCCCCGGCGGCACCGCCCCCAGGGCCCCGGCGGCACCGCCCCCGGGGCGCTGGCCCCCCGGAGCGGAACGGGCGCGGGTTAACCAGCCGGGGCAGCCCATTCGCGGCGGCGGGCCTCGGCCAGGGCGACGGCGGCGGCGACGGCGACGTTAAGCGAGCCGACCCGGCCCGTCTGCGGGATGTAGCAGGCGGCGGAGACCGCCGCCAGCAGGGCGGGGGAGCAGCCGTGGTCCTCGTTGCCGATCGCCAGGCACACGTCGCCGTCGAGCGGGGCGTCGAACAGCGGGACCGCGCCGGAGGCAAGCTCCACCGCCAGCACCCGGAAGCCGTCGGCCGCCGCCGCCTTGGCCGCCGCCGCGGGCGACGGCTCCCGGTGAGCGGTCAGGAAGCGGTGGGTGCCGAGCGCGGTCTTCCCGACCGCGGGCAGGTCCAGGTCAGGAGTGTTGCCGCACAGCCAGACGCACTCCACGCCGAACGCGGCGGCGGTCCGCACGATCGAGCCGACGTTGAACGGCTGGCTGACCGAGTCGAGCAGCAGCGCCAGCCGGCCCCCGGTGCGCCGCCGCCATTCCCGGTTGAGCCGCTTGACGTCGGTTGCCCGTAGCTGCCTGGGCGCCCCGCCGCCGGCGCCTCCGCCCGCCAGGCCGGCGTCCGCAACGTCAGCCCCGGCGTCGTCGTCGGCGGCGTCGTCTGGGATGTCACTGGCCATCGGGAATTTCCCCCATCCGTTCGGCCCGGTCACCGGGACCTTCCGCCGCGGCGACCCGCAGCAGCCGGTAACCGCTGCGGGCGGACAGCCGTTTCACCTGCCAGCCCTGGGCCTCCAGCCAGCCGTGCAGCGAGTCGGCGCCCAGGTTGCGGCCCATCACCAGCGTCGCGTCGGCCCCGGGGGCGAGCCGGGCGAGCCAGTGCAGCAGCAGGGCGTGCAGCGGCTCCTTGCCGATCCGCACCGGCGGGTTTGACCAGATGCCGGCCAGCTCGGCCGGGACCGAGGGGTCGTCGGGTGCCACGCAGCGCACGTTGGACAGGCCCGCGGCGGCGGCGTTGGCCGCGCACAGCGCCAGCGCCCGCTGGTTGACGTCGACCGCCCAGACGGTCGCGCCCGGCGCGCGGGCGGCCAGGGTGCACGCCACCGGCCCGTACCCGCAGCCAAGGTCGAGGAGGTCGCCCGACGGCGGCGGCGCGGGCGCCAGCTCGAGCAGCAGCCGGGTGCCCGGGTCGAGCCGGGCGGGGGAGAACATCCCCGCGTCGGTCGCCAGCTCCAGGTACACGTCGGGCAGTACCACCCGGACCTGGCCCGGGCGGTGCGGCGCGGCCGGCTGGGGGTCGAAGTAGTGCCCGGAGGCCGGGCTCACCGGCCGACGGGGTGCTGCGCCGCCGTGGTGGCGTCGCCGGCCAGGGCGGGAGCGATGTAGGTCCGCGTCATCCACCGCTCGACGACGAACGTCAGCACCGGGATCGTGCCCGCCAGCAGCAGCAGGACCGTCGGCCAGGTGCGCATCCTCAGCTTGCGGGCCAGCAGGTAGGCGAAGATCACGTAAACGATGTAGAGCCAGCCGTGCACGGTGCCGACGTAATTCACGATGAACTTGTTGTTCGCCGCCACCTGCAACGGGATGCCGACGAAAATCACCACGATGATCAGCACGCCGGTGATGTAGGCCATCACCCGGTACCGCAGTACGGCGCCCCTCACAGGATGCGTTCCTTCCCGGCCCCGAGGGCCTTCCTGCGCTCCCTGGTGTTCAGTTTGGCCAGGTGGGCGTTGTAGCGGGCGAGCTCGGGGTCGTCCGCGTCGTCGTAAGCGGCTTCCTGCGCCGCCCGGACCGTCAGCTGCAGTTCCCGGAGGGTCATCCCCGCGGGCAGCTCGCCCGCGGGCAGCATGGCCCCCTTGGGCAGGGTCGCCAGCGAAATCGCCGCGGCCGCGCGGCGGGCCAGCTCGGTCTCGGTGAGGCCGCCGTGCCTGCGCTGACGGTACTCGTCGCGGAGGGTCCGGGCCCAGAAGACCAGGGCGAACCCGGCGAACAGCGGCCACTCGAATGTGTAGGCCCAGCTCAGTCCGTTACCGCTGAGCGCCCGGTGGTACTGCCAGTAGCCCAGCCACAGCATGCCCAGGGCGGCCGTGAAGGCGAACAGGTGCCAGGCCACCCAGCGCGGCCGGTAGACGAACCGCCACGCCCGCCCGGCCGGCTCCCGGGCCGCTCCGTCCGCCTCCGGCGGCTCCGGCGCGGGCAAAGCCGACCCCGGCGGTACCACCTGGCCCGACACCAAGGGCACGGCGTCGCCCTCAGCTGCCGGCGCGGTATCGGGGGTTTCCATGCCCTTGAGGGTATCGCGCCACCCGGGGGGCTCATCCGTGTCCCGGCGGTTATGCCATCGTGGTGTCACACGGGCCGAATTTTCCTATCCTGATGCTGGTGGCAGGTCCGCCGACGACGTCGACGACGCTGACGAGAACGGGACGAACGGTTGAACGCGGAGATAGTGATCTTTGGCGGAAGCGCTCATGCCGAACTGGCCGACGAGATCTGCTCGCACCTGGGGGTGCCGCGCAGCCCGGTCCGCACCACCCGCTTCGCCAATGACTGCCTGCAGGTGCAGCTGCAGGCGAACTGCCGGGAGCGGGACGTCTACCTGATACAGCCGATAGTCCCGCCCGCCCAGGAGAACCTGGTCGAGCTGCTGCTGATGGCCGACGCCGCCCGCGGCGCGTCGGCCGCCCGGGTGACCGCGGTCATGTCGCACTACGCCTACGCCCGCTCGGACAAGAAGGACGCGCCGCGCATCTCCATCGGCGGCCGCCTGGTGGCCGACCTGCTGGTCACCGCGGGCGTCAACCGGGTGCTCACGCTCACCCTGCACTCACAGGAAGTACACGGCTTCTTCTCCGTCCCGGTCGACCACCTGCACGCGCTGCGTGAGCTGGCCGCCCACTTCCGGCAGCGCGACCTGTCCAACGTGACCGTGCTGTCGCCCGACCTCGGCTACGCCAAGTCGGCCGCCGCGTTCGCCCGCCGCCTCGGCGTGCCGGTCGCGGCCGGCGCCAAGGAGCGGTTCAGCGACGACAAGGTGTCGATTTCCGCCATCATCGGCGACGTGGCCGACCGGGACGTGATCGTGCTCGACGACGAGATCGCCCGCGGCACCACCGTCATCGAGCTGCTTCAGGTGCTGCGCCGCCAGGAGCCGCGCTCGATCAGCGTCGCCTGCACCCACGGCCTGTTCGCCGGCGGCGCGCTGGAGAAGCTGGCCGCGGCCGAGGACGTGACCGAGATCGTCTGCACCAACTCGGTCCCGGTCCCGATCGAGCACCCGAAGCTGACCGTCCTGTCGGTCGCCCCCGCCCTGGCCGAGGCCATCCGCCGCACCCACGACGGCCAGTCGGTCAGCTCCCTGTTCGAGCAGTGACCTCAAGAACTTTCATCCCGAACGGGTGCGGCTGACTCCCCGCCGTCCAGGTCACGGCCGACCGCGTCGGCGTGGCGGCCGCGCTACAGTCAGGGAAGGGAAACGATTCTGGCCCCGCGCATGCCACGGCCCCAGGCGACCTAAGTCAGCCTGGGGCCGGGCCCGCCCTTACGCTGGCGGTGCGGTCAGCCGTCAGCCGAAGCGGTTCGGCCCCGGGGTGCCCGGCAGCAGCGTGAACACGAGCACGATGAGGCCGCCGACGAACGGGATGAACCCGAGCAGCAGCATCCAGCCGGACTTGTCGGTGTCGTGCATCCGGCGCACCGCGAGCGACAGGCCGCTGAGCCCGACCACGATCATCACCAGCGCGACCAGCACCAGCAGGGCCGACGAGCCGACCGCGATGGCCAGCACCTCGAGCACCATGGCGACGATGAACGTGGCGAGCCAGTACCACCAGTAGGCGGACCGCGAGGCGCGACCGGTGAAGTTGGTCACGTTCTGCAGCTGCATCCTGATCGCGCTCTGGAAGTCGACCGGCCCGCCCTGCAGGTAGCCGCCTGGCTGCTGCCCGTATCCGGGCGGAGGGTACCCCCCGGGCTGGTAGCCCTGCTGCTGGCCGTAGCCCGGCTGCTGGTACCCGGGCTGCTGGTAGTCCTGCTGGCCGTAGCCGGGCTGGCCGTAGCCCTGCTGCTGGCCGTAGCCGGGCTGGCCGTTACCCGGCTGCTGGCCGTTACCCGGCTGGCCGTAACCCTGCTGCTGCGGGTAGTCCTGCGGCGTGTAGCCGCCCGGTTGGCCATACGGGCTATAGGGTGAGCTCACGTTCTTTACCTCCGTGTCCCCGGTTTGCACAACGTCCCAATGGTAAGGACGTGCTGATTCTTCTTTGCTTTTCAGTGCTTTCGCAGGAAATTCACAGCTTTGAGGCCAACCATCGCACGCGGTAAGCCAAATGTCGGGAATTGGCGATTGCCGGATGACCTTGTCGAGCTATACCCTACTAAGTCGATCGTAAAAGACAACTAAGGAGGGGCTGATGGCTGACGACCGCTGGCACCGGCCGCTGTTCCAGGTCCGCGCGGGCGAGCTTACCGGGGACACCGGCCAGACCTCGGGCATGACCCGCCGGGAGGCGGTGTCGGGTAAGAGCGTCGGCGCGGAGAAGCTGTGGATGGGGCAGACCCACGTCGCGGCGGGCGCCAAGTCCGGCAACCACCACCACGGCGAGGCCGAGACCGCGATCTACGTCGTGTCGGGCACCCCCGCCTTCGTCTTCGCCGAGGGCGGCCGGGAGATCCGGCTGGAGGCCAGGCCGGGCGACTACATCTTCGTCCCGCCCTACGTCCCGCACCGCGAGGAGAACCCCGGGACCGAGGAAGCGGTGGTGGTGATCGCCCGCAGCAGCCAGGAGGGCATCGTGGTCAACCTGGAAAGCCTCTGGCCGTCGGTGCCCCCGGGGCCCCCGGCCTGAGCACAGCCGAGGCCGGCCGGGGCGGCCAGGCGGGGACGCCCCGGCCAGATTCCTATTTGACCGATCGACTTTATCCGTTTTAGCCTGGGACTGCCCGCCTCCCGTTACCCGCGCTCCCAGAAGGACCTCAGCCATGCCCGTCACGTTCACCGGCCCCCAGGCCGCCGCCAACCCCAGCCGGGCGGTGCCCGCGTGACCGCGGCCCGCGAGCGGCAGCTCAAGCTGGGCGCCGTCACCATGGGGGCGGGTGGCCCCGGCCAGCCCTACCTGTGGCTGGACGAGGACATCCCGGGCGACGCCAGCGTCAACGTCAACTGGTACATCGAGCAGGCCCGGCTGGCCGAGGACGCCCGGTTCGACCTCATCTTCATCGTCGACAGCCAGTTCATCACCGCTGACTCGCCACCGCACTACCTGAACCGGCTCGAGCCGCTCACCCTGCTGTCCGCCCTCGCCGTCAGCACCACCCACCTCGGCCTGGTCGCCACCATGACCACCTCCTACAACGACCCGTTCAACATCGCCCGCCGCCTGGCCTCGCTCGAGCTGATCTCCGGCGGCCGGTCCGGCTGGAACGTGGTCACCAGCGGCGACGCGGGCGCGGCGGCCAACTTCTCCCGCGACGAGCACTTCGACTACGACACCCGCTACGCCCGCGGCCTGGAGTTCGTCCAGGTCGCCCAGGGCCTGTGGGACTCCTACGAAGCGGACGCGTTCCCCCGCGACCGCGCCGCCCGCACCTTCCTCGACCCGACCCGGCAGCACCCGCTGCACCACCGGGGCGAGCACTTCCAGGTCGCCGGGCCGCTGAACGTGTCCCGGTCCCCCCAGGGGCAGCCGGTCATCTTCCAGGCCGGGGACTCCGAGCAGGGCCGGGACCTGGGCGCGGCCATCGGCGAGGGCATCTTCACCCACGCCGCCTCGGTCGAGGCGGGCCAGGGGTTCTACGCCGACCTCAAGCGCCGCGTGGCCGCCAAGGGCCGCGACCCCGAGGAGGTCGTCATCATGCCGGGGGTGTCGGTCTACGTCGGCGACACCGACGCCGACGCCCGGGAGATCGAGCGCGACCTGCAAACACGGGACCGCGACTTCGGCCGTTCCCTGGCCGAGCTCGGCCGCCCGTTCGCCTGGCACGACTTCCGCCAGTACGACCTGGACGCGCCGTTCCCGCAGCAGGCGCTGGTGCACGCCGAGCGCGGCTTCCGCACCCAGGCCGAGCAGATCGCCAGGCTGGCCCGGGACAACGACTTCTCCCTGCGCCAGACGGTCGAGTTCATTTCCGCGCCCAAGCCCACGCCGTTCGCCGGGTCTCCGGCCACGGTCGCGGACCAGATCCAGCGGTGGTTCGAGGGCCGGGCGCTCGACGGCCTCAACTACCACATCAGCCACCCCAGCCAGTGGCGCCGCTTCCGCGAGGACGTCGTCCCGATCCTGCAGGAGCGCGGCCTGGTCCGCACCGAGTACGAGTCGGCCACCCTGCGCGGCAACCTCGGCCTGCCCGTCCCGGAGAACCGCTACACCCGCGCCCGCGAACAGGAATCCGCCCTGCTGAAAATCTAAGGATCAGCCGTAACGGGTGCCGCTGGCTCCCCAGGTCCGCTCGCCGGACTTCGGAGGCCAGCAGCGCAAGGCACTGAGCATGGTGGTGCGAACATTG
>Ga0265338_10006938_pt1 | contig 14248 bp, 15 predicted proteins | sample 42126metaG_FD_193579 | JGI IMG/M metagenome (GOLD analysis project Ga0265338, IMG submission 193579) | Rhizosphere microbial communities from Carex aquatilis grown in University of Washington, Seatle, WA, United States - 4-21-26 metaG | ecosystem: Host-associated > Plants > Roots > Rhizosphere... | reverse complement strand
AAGCGTATGCTGCGGCATCCAAAATAGTGTCGGTCGTCGACCAAATGTTTCAGTCAGTCATCCAAATGGTGCAATAATGAGAATAACAGAGAGCAGCATCGCCACAACATTTCTTAACAATATCGACAAGACCCGTGAACGGATCACACAGGATCAGGCGGAGCTGGCGACGGGCAAACGCGTCCTCAAAGTTTCGGACGATCCGCAGGCGACGAATACGATCCTGCGCTTGAAAGCGTTTCTCAGTAACAACGGCCAATACCAGAAGAACAGTGCGCAAGCACAGACGCAAGCGCAGGCGGGTGAATCAGCACTCGACAATTTCACCGATCTTATGGTGAACCTAAAAGGTATCCTGGCCCAGGCGGCAAATGGTTCGCAGACCTCCGATTACCAAACGTACTCAGATCAAATAGATCAGCTCCTCAGCAATGCGGTCGGTTTGGCTAACACTCAGTCGAATGGAGTCTATGTTTTCGCCGGGACGAACACCGAACAGCAGCCTTTCACGATTTCCGCGGATCATTCGACCGTTACCGCAAACCCAAACGGCATCACCGGCGTCATTCAATACCCGATCAATGAAGGAGTCAGCCAGATTGTAAACCTCGATGGACAGCAAGCATTTCAAGGAACCGCAATCTTTAACCTGATGATTGACGTCAAGAACAATCTGCAAGCGGGTCTCAGCCCCACAACGGCACAATCGGCATCTGTTGACGCATATCTCACTAGCATCGCGAGCGCTTCGGGAAAGGCGGGCGCCATTATCCAAAACCTTAATAATAATGACTCCCAGCTTGCCACGCAACAAACGCAACTTCAACAACTCCTCTCGGTCCAACAAGACTCGGACGTAGCAGAGACAACGATCAGAATGAACCAGGATCAGCTCGAGCTTCAAGCAGCGCTAAGCTCAGGGGCGAGCGTTCTTCCGAAAACACTTTTGGATTTCTTGCACTGACATGAAAAATAAACTGGATATTGGAACTGTCGGCGGTCTTGCTCTCGGACTCTTAGCGATCTTCGGATCGTTTGTCCTGGAGGGAGGGTCGGTGGGGGCCTTGATGCTTGTCCCCGCAATGCTTATCGTGTTTGGGGGGACCTTTGGCGCGGCGATGATCGGCACATCCATGAAAAATTTTATGGGGATCGGGAGGCTTTTCAAGATGGCGCTCTTCCCCCCCCAGTTCGAAGTGAAAACTGCGATCGAGAAAATCGTCAAGTTCTCGACCATCGCTCGAAAAGACGGTCTGCTCGCCCTGGAAAAAGAACTCGACAAAGTGGAGAACCCGTTCATGATGAAGATTCTTCGCTTCGCGATCGATGGAACCGACCCTGAAGTGCTCCGTTCGCTCGCAGAGACGGAAGTGATCAATGCAGCAGAACGGCATGCAAAGAGCAGTTCGATATTCCAGAAGATGGGAGGCTACTCGCCGACGATGGGAATCATCGGTACGGTCATGGGATTGATCGCGACCCTGGCGGCAGCGGGCGAGGATCCGAATCTACTTATTCACCACATCGCAAGCGCCTTTATCGCCACTCTATGGGGAGTGTTCATGGCAAACGTCGTATGGCTTCCCATCTCGGACAAATTGAAATACGTTCAAGGGGAGGAGAATCTTTTTATGGAGATTATTGTCGAAGGCATTCTTGCAATTCAGGTGGGGGAAATACCTTCGGTCATCAAAGCGAAATTAAACAGCATGTTACCATCGAGTCAACAGGAGGCAGCATAACGTGAAAAAGAAGGAAAAACCGGCGGAGCACGAAAACGAAGAACGCTGGCTGCTTACTTATGCGGATCTTATTACATTGTTGCTGGGATTGTTTGTCATTCTTTACGCAATGTCCAAGATCGATTCAGGAAAATACGCAGAGATCGTCTCGGCAATGGGCGGTGTTTTCGGGAAGGAGAAGCCCGGACTTCTTCAGGGACAGATGGGGATGCTTCAATCGGCGATGCCTCAGCTTCAGAACGAGCGGCAGATGATCGAAAAGGAAATTCGGGATGCGCTCGGCGCGGGCCTGAAGAAAGACCTTGTCTCTGTCTCGCAGAATGAGAGAGGTATTACTATTCACATCATGGAGGAATTATTGTTCACCTCCGGCAGCGCCGATTTTAAGGCCGCATCGCTGACTGTGCTGGACTCTCTTGCGAGCGTCCTAAAGAAGATTCCCAATGACATCCGCATCGAAGGGCATACCGATAACATCCCCATCAGCAGTTCGGCATTTCCTTCGAACTGGCACCTTTCTGTTGCGCGCGCGGTGAATGCCGGGTACTATCTTATCCAGAAACATGGGCTTGACCCGGAAAAGGTTTCGGTTGTCGGGTATGCGGAGTACCGGCCCCTAGTCCCGAATACGACGGATGAAAACAGAGCGCGCAATCGCAGGGTGGATATCGTGATCATCACCAATGTTCCAATGAGCAGCAACGATAATCATAAGCCAAACACAAACCAAACGAGGCAGCATCAATGAAATGGAAAAATCATCAATTCGGCGAATTTGAGTACGACGAAGAACACATACTAACCTTTCCTGAAGGGATTATAGGCTTCGAAGATTGCAGGCGCTTCATCCTCGTCAACGATGAAGATTCACAGCCGTTTCGATGGCTAGTCTCTATCGAAGATGAGGATCTCTCGCTCCCGTTACTCGACCCCCATCTTCTGGTTCCCATGTACGAAGCCGGCCGCGAACGAAAGGAAGACACGACGATCCTGGCGGTCGCGACGCTGAGTGAGAATATCGAAGCCTCGACCGTGAACCTGCGCAGCCCTCTCATCATCAAGGATAATCTCAGAACCGGAAAACAGGTCGTACTCGAGGATGATGCGTATGCGCTGCAGCATCCTCTTTTCCTCTCCCCTCAACAATCCGTGAAAGGATAATGTATGCTCGTTCTCAGCCGCAAATTTGACGAAAGCATCATGATCGGGGATTCGGTCGTTATTAAGATTCTTTCGATCCAGGATGGGCAGGTTAAAATCGGTATCGAGGCTCCGAAAGATGTACGGATTCTCCGACGAGAAATTTACGATGAAATAAATCTTTCCAATACCCAGGCTGCAAAGGGATCCAAGAACTCCGCGATCAGAGTCGCAAAGATGTTGCAGAAGAGGTTCCCTTCGGAGGACCCGGGAAATGAAAAGTCCTGATATTTTTATTCAGGACCACGATGCAAGTTGACTTTATCATTAAATGAGCGAAGAATACCATGTTTATCTTTATAGGAATAGCCATTGTTATTGTAGGGGTCATTGGGGGCTTTATGCTTCATGGCGGACCGCCCGCGGTTCTTCTGCAATGGAGTGAGTTTCTAATCATCGGCGGCGCCTCTGTAGGCTCCTTGCTTGTAGGAACGCCATTGCCGATTCTCATGCGGATAACCGGAAATCTCGCGTCGCTCTTCAAGGGAGATCCCTATACAAAAACCGAGTACCTTAACCTGCTTAAGTCGCAGTTCGAGTTGTTCAGCATCGCGCAACGAGAAGGGCTGATTAACATAGAAGCCCACATCGAAAAACCCGAGGAAAGTGCGATCTTTACAAAGAATCCTTTCTTTCTCCACCATCATGCAGCGTTGCCGTTCCTTTGCGATTCTATGAAGCTCATGTTGGGCGGAGGGATAGCGCCACACGATCTCGAGGCATTGCTCGATGCGGACATTGAATCTCACCACGAAGAAACTGCTGCGGGTCCAGGGATCATACAGAAACTGGGCGATGCGCTCCCGGGTCTGGGGATTGTAGCGGCGGTGCTCGGCATCATTATTACCATGCAATATATTGATGGACCCCCGGCAGAGGTCGGAGAAAAAGTAGCGGCGGCGTTGGTAGGAACATTCCTCGGTATTCTCATGTCGTATGGCTTTATTCAACCCCTCGCGGGACACCTTGAAATCCTCAACCAGTCAGAAGCGCGATATCTCGAGTGTATTAAAACCGGCGTCGTCGCGTTCGCCAAGGGGAATGCTCCGATGGTGGTGATTGAATTCTCGCGGCGCGTGATCTTCAGCGAAGTGAGGCCGACGTTCATCGAGCTTGAAACCGCAGTGAAGGAACTTCGCTCATCCGGCTCACAACAAACACAACAGGCAGCCGCATGAGCCACCCGGGCACCGACGTTCCTGTTCGGATCGTAAAAAAGAAGGGAAAGCATGGGGGAGGGCACAGCGGCGGCGCGTGGAAAGTCGCGTATGCCGATTTCGTAACGGCGATGATGGCGCTCTTCATCGTACTTTGGATTGTCGGACAGAGTAAGCAGGTAAAGGAATCTGTGGCGAGTTATTTCAAAGATCCCGGAGTGTTCTTTGAGAGTACGAAAGCGGGAGGGATGCTGCAGGGGACCAACCTTGCCGCAAAACAACAGGTGGACGCGAATCTCAAAACGGATGAACAGAAACTGAAAGAAATGACTGAAAGCATCCTAAAGACCCTAGGCAAAGATCACGCGCTTTCGAAACTTCTGGAGCAGATTAAAATTGATAGCGTGGAAGAAGGAATGCGCATTGAGCTCTTGGAAGCCAGTAAGGCATACTTCTTTGACGTGGGAACTTCTACGCTCAAGCCCGAGGCAATTCAGGTTCTCGCAATTATCGCGGGTGAAGTCGGAAAGCTGCCGAATAAAATAATCGTCGAAGGGCATACCGACAGCCGTCCTTATTCCCGTGCGGACGGGTACACAAATTTTGAATTGAGCGCTGAACGGGCGAATAGCGCCCGACGCATCCTGGTCGTCCATGGTGTCAAAGAACATCAGATCGATGAAGTCCGGGGCTACGCCGATAGCCGGCTGCGAAATGCGAAGGATCCATTTGACGTCACCAACAGAAGAATAAGCATTATAATCGAATGGCAGAACGGGAAAAAACATGGGAATAAGTGAAAGGGCGCGGATTCTCCTCGTCGATGATGACGCGACTCAGCTCAAGATTGCTGCATACATTCTGAATAAGAAGAACCTTTACGATGTGACGGCGGCCGCAAACGCATCGGACGCGTTCTTGCTGGCGCAGGAATGCACTCCCGCGCTCATCATCAGCGATTTCCATCTTTCGGGAGAGGATGGACTGGTATTCTGCAAAAGGGTAAAGGACCACCCTAAACTTCGCAGCACGATGTTCATGCTTCTTACGGCAGAGTCGGACCTAGATCAGAAGATCAAGGCGCTGGAACTCGGGGCGGACGACTTTATGTCCAAGCCATTCAACGAGAACGAGTTTCTGTCGAGAGTGCAGGTTCTTTTGCGGATCAAGGGGCTGCAGGATGAGCTGCTCCGTGAAGGGGATGAGCTTCGCGAAGCGAATAAAATTCTGCACGACCACTTTGCAGGGATCGTGGATCTCCTGGCAAAGTTAATTACACTTCGGGTTCCAAACGCGTCGTCGAACGCGGAAAAAGCGGCAGAGTTGGGGAGATGGATGGGAGAGCGATTGCGCCTCGAGGAACATGATCTCCATGCCCTCGAGTTAGTCGCACGACTTCACGAAATCGGAAAGATTACATTTCCCGACGGACTCTTTCAGCGTCATCCGCATCACCTCACCGAAGATGAATGGAACCGATTCGTCGAATTTCCCTTGCTCGGAGAAGTCCTTTTGCAAGGGATTCCCGAATTGCAGGAAATCGCAAAATTAATGCGCCATCAGCTCGAAAACTACGATGGCTCGGGCTATCCCGACAAACTGATGGGAAAAGAAATTCATATCTGTTCGAGGATCTTGCGGGGCGTCAACTACCTTGAACAGGCTACTCGGGCCGATGTCGTTACGGCAGAGGGAATTTTCGAAGGCTTGTCAAAAGCCCGGGGAACGATACTTGACCCTCACGTAGCACAATTGCTCCGGGAGTACCTGCAAGTGACCCGCGAGCCGTCCTGGCTGGAAGGGAAGACAGAAATCTCCGTGTTAGATCTCCGCGAAGGAATGACCATCGCGTCGGACCTAAGTACCGGAAACGGGACGAAACTACTTCCCAAAGAGACGAAGATAACACAGGCTCATATCACAAGGATCTTGGCCCAGCACCATTTTGATCCCATCATCAATAATATCTACGTGTATGCACCAAAGTAAATTGAGGCGTGCCTTGGTATCTGATTTGAAATATCGCTGTTCTGGTCATTTCTCCCGCTAGAATCACTTCCAGCTTGCCAACGATCCCGAAGCCCCCGATCTGAGCGAACCTCGAATCCGGCCGTACACGGTACAGAGCGGCCGGGTTTCATCCCTATAACACCTTACGAGCAGGTTTCAACTCTGTCGGGCATTCACCCTACGTGTGAATATTCCCATTTCCATCTTTTATCAAAGGGAGCAGCCCTATGAGCCCAGGTATTTCGGAATCGAACCGTTGCGCGGCGCTTTCGGGCTGTTTAGTTGAGATCCATCGATGCCGCGAAAAAGAAAAATAGGGTTGAATAGTAACTATCTGCTTAGTACCTTAAGTGCCAGCTTCAAAATGCAGTTGCCTGGATGGTATTTCACGAAACTTCGCGTCCCCATTTGACTTTTTGATAATCCCAGATTTCCTTGATGAAGCGTAAAGCGTTCCCGGTACTCTTTCTTTTCTTGTTGATTTCGCTTTGCCCGCCTTCCGCGGCACGGGCCGACGGCGGACTATGGCAGCGGAGCAAGAAGGAGCTTGCCAAACAAGCCCGGATTGCCGAGAAAGAGACGAAACGCATAAGAAAATCGGGAATATTCTCAGTATCCGTCTGGAAGTACGCGTATATTTTCGGCAAACCAGACAAAAAGGGGACGCAACTTTCATCGACGCGTTACGATTCGCGCGGAAACAAAGTTGAAGAGAAGATCTTCAATACCAGCGACGGCAGTATCCTCTCAAAGATCGATTATCGGTATGACAGCGATGGAAATCTGGTCGAAGAAGTCCATTCCAAAGGGGAAGAGAAGACAAAGATTGTGTACCGGTATGACTCAACCGGAAATAAGCGAGAGATGGTCTCCTACAGGACTGACGGAAGTGTCGACCGAAAGAGCGTTTATTCCTACAACAGCGATGGATATCTCACCGAATGTCTCGGATATTTGTCGGACGGTCATCCTTATTCCAAAGAGTCGTATGCGTATGATTCTGCCGGCAATGTCATCGAAGAGAAGAACAGCCTGACACGTTACGTCAGCCGCTACGACGGCGATGGCAATGTGGTTGAACTGGTAAAATTCCAGAGAGATTTCAATTCGTTGGACTCGGTCGTCTACAGAGTTTCCGACAGGCTTCAGTTCGACTATGATGCGTCGGGAAATCTCGTCGCGCAGAGGGCGTACAAAGCTGACAGTTCCATACGGGCGACGTCCAACTATGCGTACGACGACAAAGGAAATATTCTGCAGGAGACCGACCTCACGCACGACGGTCACGTAGATTACACCGTGACGTATACGTACGACAAAAAGGAAAATGTCGTTGAAGAAACAGGTTCAGAACACGGGCGACCCTTTAGGAACTCGTACAGATACGACCACAGAGGGAATAAGAGGGAATGGATTGCATTTGACCAGGTCGGCGAGCCGCGCAACCTGACGAAATACATCTATGAGAAATACTCTCTCAACTCGAAATCCGAAAAGGCAGACTCCACATCGCCGGCAGCATACGTCCAGCCCGATACCGCGGAGGGGCATGTTGTCAACGAAGACCTGTTTCAGTTTCTCGGCTGCCGGATCATTGCATCGGACGGCACCTATCTTGGTCTTGTCTGGGCCGATACAACGCATCCTCACTCGATTGTCAACGCGTGGGGACAGTATGGATTCGAAGGTTCGCCGACCAGCATTTTTAATCCCAATTGTGCCTATGGCGGGCTGCACGGTGTCTTCAGCCCATTCAACAGGGAATGTCCGAGTCCGCCCTCTTTGTATCGCGAAGGTAAATTCGTCTCGTATCTCAGCGACAATACAACGTTCAGTCCCTGCGTTCCAGCTTCGCGGCTGATGACATTCCTGATGCAGCAAGTAAAATCGAAAGAGTGATCGAGTTCTTGGTTTTCGGTCGAGGTCCCGTTGGGGGAGTGACGCCATCGCTCTTGACCTTCGGCTGTGGGTGATTTGGGTGTGAGGGGAGCATCAACCGGGCAAGTGATGGCATCGCTTCGCTGATTCAACGGAGAGTTAGCGACACTGCACGCATGACCTCTGAGATCTCATCGTGAAGTGTCTTCGAACTCTTTTTGTGTAAGCTTCTCCATTTAGCTGGTGCAGGTCCTATGGCCATGGTTCGTACGCGTTTTGCTCCAAGTCCGACCGGATTCCTTCATGTCGGCGGACTTCGAACAGCGCTGTACAACTTTTTATTGGCGAAGAGAGAAGGGGGCGCTTTTATTCTGCGAATCGAGGACACGGATCAATCGCGGAAAGTCGAAGGCGCGGTCGAAAACCTTATCGATACGCTGGAATGGGCGGGGCTCCACTTCGACGAGGGACCGGGAAGAGAAGGCGAAGTCGGGCCCTACATTCAATCGCAGAGGATCACCTTATACCAGAAATATGCAAACCAGCTGGTAGAGGAAGATAAGGCGTACTACTGTTTTTGCTCGTCCGAACGTCTTAAGGAATTGCGGGAGCATCAGCTTGCGGCGAAGCTTCAGACTTCGTACGACCGCCGCTGCAGAGATCTTACGAAAAAAGAAGTTCAAGGCCGGCTTCGGAACGGCGATCAGCATGTCATCAGAATGAAGATACCCCTCGATGGTGAGGTAACTTTCAACGATCTCATACGGGGGAGCGTCACAATTTCGCACAAGATTCTGGACGACCAGGTTATTCTCAAATCCGATGGCTACCCGACATATCATCTTGCCGTTGTCGTCGATGACCATTTCATGAAGATCAGCCATGTGATACGCGGCGAAGAATGGCTTTCAAGCACTCCGAAGCATGTCATCCTGTTCGGGTATTTCGGATGGGAATTGCCGACATTTGCTCACCTGCCGCTGCTTCTCAATCCGGACAGATCAAAGTTGAGCAAGCGTCAGGGCGACGTCGCCGTCGAGGATTATCGAGCGAAAGGGTATCTGAAGGAGGCGCTCGTGAATTTCGTGGCGCTGCTTGGATGGAACCCCGGCGATGAGCGCGAGCTGTTCACGCTGGAGGAACTGACCAAAGAGTTCTCGCTTGAACGCGTCGGCAATTCAGGGGCCGTCTTCAATGTCGAAAAGCTGGATTGGATGAATTTTGAACATCTCCGCAAGATGGGAGATTCCGAATTCCTCCGGCTCGTAAGAGAAGAGCTCTCGAAATCCGATTTCAAGGAGGGGAAATTCGAAGACTCCTACTTGCTCAGCGTGATCAATGCGATGAGAGAGAGAATTACGTTTGTAAAGGATATCGTCACGAATAGCCCCTATTTTTTCCGGGCTCCTCTCGGCTATGATGCCGAAGTGATAAGAAAAAGATGGAAGCCGGCGTCCTCGGGCTATCTCAGAGAATTATCCAACGCCTTTTCGGGCCTTCACTCTCCCCGCAAGGGAGACTTTGAGGCAGCCCTTCATTCGACAGCCGAAACTCTCAAGATAGGGAACGGCGACCTTATTCACCCTTTGCGCCTGGCGGTCTCCGGCACGGGCTCCGGCCCGGGATTGTTTGATATCCTGGAAGTCCTCGGCAAAGAGGAAGTTCTCATCAGAATTAATGCAGCAATCGAAAGACTACAATGACACCCGCAGAAGATCACTCAACGACAGATCACGAAAAGCAAAACAGCACGGCGCCCGATCGCAAGAACTTCGTTCGCGATATCATCGACGACGATCTTAAGACCAACAAATTTGCAGGAAAGGTCCATACCCGGTTTCCCCCCGAACCCAACGGGTATCTCCATATCGGTCACGCAAAATCAATCTGCCTGAACTTCGGCCTCGCAACGGATTACCACGGTTTTTGCAATTTGAGGTTCGACGACACCAATCCCACAAAAGAGGAGGAGGAGTACGTCGAGTCCATCAAACAGGATGTCAAATGGCTTGGGTTTGACTGGGAGGAGAGGCTGTTTTTTGCATCCGACTATTTTGACCAGCTCCACGAATTTGCGGTAAGGCTGATCAAGAAGGGCAAAGCGTATGTTTGTGATCTCAGCGGAGATGAAATTCGCGAATACAGGGGGACGCTCACTGAGCCGGGCAAGAACAGTCCGTATCGGAACAGAAGCGTCGAAGAGAATCTGGACCTCTTTCGCAGAATGCGCGAAGGGGAATTTGAGAACGGCTCGCGGACTTTGCGCGCGAAAATAGATATGGCGTCCCCAAATTTGAACCTCCGCGATCCGGTGATGTACCGGATTCTGTTCGCGAAGCACAATCGCACGGGCGATAAATGGTGCATCTATCCGATGTACGATTGGGCGCACGGTCAAAGCGATTCGATTGAGGGGATTACCCACTCCATTTGCACACTTGAATTCGAAAATCACCGTCCGCTTTACGATTGGTTTCTCGATGAACTGGGCCTGCACCATCCGCAGCAGATTGAATTCGCCCGCCTGAATCTGACTTACACTGTCATGAGCAAACGGAAGCTCCTTCAGCTCGTGGAGGAGGGGCGTGTCAAGAGCTGGGATGATCCGCGCATGCCTTCCATTTCAGGTCTTCGCCGGCGAGGATATACTCCGGAGTCTATCCGCGCTTTTGCCGATCGCGTAGGTGTGGCGCGCCGCGAAAACACTTCTGATGCCCTCTGGCTGGAAGACAGCCTTCGGGATGATTTAAATCGCCGAGCGCTCCGTGTCATGGCCGTTCTTAACCCGCTGAAGATTGTGATCGAAAACTATCCGGATGGAGTTGTTGAAGAACTGGATGCGGTCAACAACCCCGAGGACCCGGCGATGGGACATCGGAAAATCAAGTTCTCCAAAACTCTCTACATCGAGCAGGACGATTTCCGCGAAATTCCGCCCAAGAAGTATTTCCGATTGTCGCCGGGCATGGAGGTGCGGTTGCGCTATGCCTATATCATCAAATGCACGGGCGTTGTGAAAGACCCAAAAACCGGAGAGGTGATTGAGCTGCGATGCACCTATGATCCTGAAACGAAGAGCGGATCATCGGAAAGCGGAAGAAAAGTGAAGGGGACCATTCACTGGGTCTCGGCAGAACATGCGGTGAACGCCGAAGTGCGCCTCTACGATCGGTTGTTCCGGGTTCAAAATCCGGATGGAGAAAATTGGAAAGAGCATATCAACCCGGATTCACTGAAGATATTGAGTTCGTGCAAGGTGGAGGCAAGCCTTGAAAGCGCCAAACCGCAGGACCGCTTTCAATTTGAACGCCTCGGCTATTTTTGCGTGGATACAGATTCGAAAGAAGGCGCATTGGTTTTCAATCGTGCGGTGACGCTGAGGGACACGTGGGCAAAGATCGAGAAATCCTAAGCGCTGTTTCCGGGTGATGTCAAGACGATGAACTTGACTTTCGAAACAAACGCAAAATATCTCTTTGCAGATTGACAATAGTCAGAGCATCGCTTTCTCCGCGCGGTTGTATTTCCCAGCCTCTTTTGATATATTTCCTTGGACGGTATGAAAAAATTGGACATCATTCGACTCCACAATGCTGTGTTCTACGCCTATCATGGCGTCATGTCCGATGAGCAGAACCTCGGAGGGAAATTTGAAGTCGATCTGGATCTGTATTGCGATCTTTCCGATGCAAAACAGAGCGACACCCTGCATCGGACGGTGAATTATGAAAAAGTCTACGGCGTCATGAAAGAGGCGGTTGTCGGGAAGAAGTATTTTCTCATCGAGGCGCTGGCGAACTCCATCGCCGACAAGGTGTTGAAGGGATTTTCGGAGGTTCAAAAAGTCGTTGTGCGAGTCCGCAAACCGGGGGCTGCGATCCACGGCATTATCGATTATGTGGAAGTCGAAGTAGAGTCCGAGCGAACCGGTCGAGGATGACCAGCGCCATGCACGATGTGTACCTGGGCATTGGATCCAATATTGGCAACAAGGTTCACTACCTCGCATCTGCGGTCAAACTACTGAAGGAAAGCGGCTCGATTCTGCTGAAGAGAGTCTCGAGCATCTACGAGACCGAACCGGTTGGCGTTAAAGGCCAGCCCAAATTCCTCAATGCGGCCGTGCAGATTGAGACGTCGTTGAGTCCTCTTGAATTGCTTCTGCATCTTAAGTCACTTGAAGAGCGACTCGGGCGCCGGCAACGAGCCCGATGGGGACCTCGCGAAATTGATATAGACATACTTTTCTACGGCGATCTCGTGCTGGATGAGCCCCCTCTCACGATTCCGCACGCAGAAATGAGCCATCGAAGATTTGTGCTTCAGCCTCTTTCCGAAATCGCGGCAGATGTAGTGCATCCGGATTTGAAGACCAGCGTCGGTGAGCTGCTGGCCGGCTGTCGCGATACGAGTCTTGTGGAGCGGTCGGAGGATCTAACGGTTACTTTTCTTTCACTCGTTGAAGGTTGATTGTGGCAACCCCGCACGCGGATGTCCGGTATCTGGCAGTCGAAGGAGTCATAGGCGCAGGGAAGACCTCGCTCGCCCGAATGGTGTCCGAACGGCTAAATGCGCGATTGGTGCTGGAGAAATTCGAGGAGAACCCATTCCTCGAGCGGTTCTACCAGGACGCGGACCACTACGCTTTTCAAACACAGATCTTCTTCCTCCTGAGCCGCTACAAACAGCAACAGGAATTGTTCCAGGCAGACCTCTTTCAAAATACGCTCGTCACCGACTACATTTTCGAGAAGGACAAGATTTTCGCCTACTTGAATCTGCAGGACGATGAATTGCGGCTTTATGAGACTCTTGTCACCTCCATCGAGAAGACAATTCCGACACCGGATCTGGTGGTGTATTTGCAGTCAAGCGTTGATCGTTTGTTGGAAAACATCAAGGAGCGGGGACGGAGTTACGAAGAGAATATGTCCGAAGAATACATCCGCGACCTCAACGAGGCCTACAACTACTTCTTCTTTCGGTATAAGAATGCCCCCCTTTTGATCGTCAATGCGACGGAGATCGATTTCGTGAATGAGAAAGAGGATTTTGAGGAATTGTACAATGAAATCCTCAGACCCAACCGCGCCGCCGTCGAATACTACAATCCTCGATCAAAGAAAGTGTAGTGCCTGTTATGTTACGGCTTGTACTTTGGATCATCATCATTTACATTTTTGCCAAGATTCTCGGAGTGGTCGTACAGGTGTTACGGCCCTTATTCACCCCGACGCAGCCGCCGAAGCCTAAAGTGCGCCAGAAGACCGCAAAAGAGCAATTCGACAATATCCAGGATGCAGATTTTGAGGATATCACGGACAAGAAGTAACCTATCGACCTTATATTGCCGCAATGCGCTCCGTTGAACTCTACCTCAAACGCCTCCTTTTGACCTTCATCGGTTTATTCCGCTCCGCTTCGTCTTTGAAGCCATCGAGTATCCCCGTCGATTCGTTCCATAGAATCCTCATCATTCGCCAGCACGACCAGCTGGGGGACCTTCTTCTCGCAACTCCAGCGATCCGCGCCGTGCGCAAGAGATTTCCTAGAGCCTACGTGGCGATCGTCGCGCGTGAATACACGGCGCCGATTCTGGAGCACAACCCGTATATCGACGAAGTAATCGTCTTCTATGAGAAGTTCTGGCGATGGAATCTCATCCGCGCCGCGAAATTCTGGAAATCGATCCGGAGCGGTTTTGACTGCGCGATTGTACTGAACTCCATTTCACGATCAGCCTCATCCGATCTGATCGCCCTGCTGAGCGGAGCAAAGTATATCCTCGGACCCGACCACCTCGCTCTCAACGGTCTGGACCGTGAAGTAATTTACAATGTCGTCGTTCCGCGTTCGCCGGTCATGAAGCACGAAATTGAGCGCAATATCGACATTGTGAGGGGGCTGGGAGCCGATGAGAACGATTTCGAGTATGATCTTGTTTTAGCTGATGAAGAAGTGGATCGTGCGGAAAGGATATACCACTCGTTGTCGCTTGACCCGGTGAAAAGGGTTGTGGGCGTTCATTTTGGCGCGTTGAACCCTTCGAAATGTTTCTCCCTGGAAAAGCTTGCGGTGGTGATCGATTGGATGATGGAAGAATTCGGGTGCGAGGTATTGCTGATCGTGGGACCGAATGAGGTTGAGCGGAAGGAGTTTCTTCTCTCGAAACTCCATCACGCAGTGCATTGCGCGCCGGTCATGCCGTTGAGGATCATGGCGGCGCTGATTCGCCATTGCAGCCTGATCATCTGTAACGAT
>Ga0265338_10006937_pt1 | contig 14250 bp, 17 predicted proteins | sample 42126metaG_FD_193579 | JGI IMG/M metagenome (GOLD analysis project Ga0265338, IMG submission 193579) | Rhizosphere microbial communities from Carex aquatilis grown in University of Washington, Seatle, WA, United States - 4-21-26 metaG | ecosystem: Host-associated > Plants > Roots > Rhizosphere... | reverse complement strand
GAATGCGTTCCCGGCGGACTGGCCGTCACCGACCAGACCATCGAGGCGGTCAAGGTCGGCGCGGTCCGCTACGCCGGCTCGGTCGCGAAACTGCTCGGCTAGCGAAGGGACCCGAACCAATGCCAAGCGCAGCCTGGATGACCATCGCGGTGGCCGGCCTGATCATCGTCGTCACCGCGGTCGGCCTGCTCAGGGTGGTGTTCCACCTGCGGGCGATCCGCGCCACCCTCCAGTCGGTCACCGGCGGAGTGCGGGCGGTGGACCAGCTCACCGCCACCGTCCCGGCCCGGCTCAGCTCAGTCAACGCGAACCTCAAGCCGGTCCGCGACTTCTGCGAGACGGTCTAGCCGATGACCACCGACTGGACGATCGGCTACGTCATCGGCGGCGTGATCCTGCTCGCCGTCGTCGCCCTGGTCGCCGCGATCCTGCTGCTGGCCAAGCAGATCGGCGACGAGGCACCGAAGATCAACGCCGCGCTGGAGGGCGCCGTCCGCAATACGGCCCCGCTGGCCGCGCTGCAGACCACCATCGAGCACGCCACCATCATCATCGCCGGGCTCAGGCGCGGCCGGACCCGGCTGGGAGGGTAACCGTGAACCCGACCGAGCACACCCTGTGGGTGTCTGTCATCATCGTCGGCTTCGTGGTCGTGGTCGCCGTCGCCGCCCTCCTCAGCCTGCTGATCTACCTGATCAAGCGGATCGACGGCCGGGTCGACGCGATCGGCGCCACGCTGACCGCGGCCAAGGCCAACACCGCCAGCACGGTGCTCATCGGAGACGTCGCCACCGGGGTGGACGCGGTGCTGGCGGAAGGGCTCGAGCACCACCTGTTCATCGGCCGGGTACTGGGAAAGGTCAGGTCATGACGGCACTGGTAGTCCTGACGGTCATCGTCATCGTCGCGCTCATCGCGGGCCTGGCGGTCTACCTGTACTGGGCGGGCACGCTGCTTGACCGGATCGGCGCCAAGCTGGAAGGCGCGGCCGGCCTGGTCGACGGCATCGTCGCCGACGCGGCCCGGATCGGCCCCGGGGTCGAGCACATCAACCAGGCCGGCGGGGTGGTCGCGGGCGCCCTGCCGCTGCTGTACGGGATGGCCGAGGGCATCGTGGCCGGGGTGACGCCCCGTGCGCCGCAGCCGGCCGTGCCCCTGCCCGCGCGGCCGGCCTCAGGCACCCGCCGCTCCCGGCTGCTGTCGGCGGTCGGCTACCAGCCGCAGCCCCGTCCCTAGCCAGGCAGTCCGAACGGGTGCGGCTGGCTGCCGCTGATCCACTCGTCCTTCCACGCGTGGTCGTACTGCTGCTGGTTGCACCCGGGCCGGTACACCGCGGTGAGCTCGCGGGTGATCTGCTCGCGGTGTGCCCGGGTGTCCCCGGGCACCTGGTAGCTGGCGATGTAGACCTTCCACTTGGAGCCCGCCCGGCTGATCCAGCAGGCGGCCCGCGGGTGCTTGAACGGGAACCGCTCGGCCGACAGGTCGTCGGCGTGCCCGACGTAGATGACCGCGTAGTGCTCGGGCTTGGCCGACGGCTCCGGCTTGTACAGCACCGCGTAGACGGCCGCGGCCGGCGGCGGCGTCCAGCCGCCCAGCAGCCGGGGGCCCTCGAACGGGTACCCGGCGAGCGAGCCGAGCCTGATCACCGCGGGTTCCTCCTGTCGCTCAGGTCAGCGCCGGCAGCCTGCCCGCCAGCTCTTCCAGGCTAGCCAGGTCATGCCCGGACAGCAGCAGGTCAATGTGCGGCGCGGCCACCATCATGCCCAGCGTGCTCGGCCGGAAATCGGTGTCGTCGCCCTTGTGCGGGTTGAGCCAGACGATGCGGTGGCACAGCCGGGCCAGCCGCTCCATCGCCAGCGCGAGGACCTCGGGGTCGCCCCGGTCGAGGCCGTCGGAGCAGATCAGCACCACCGCCCGGCGGGCCAGGCCGCCCCGTCCGTAGTCCTTGACGAAGGCGTCGAGTGACGCCCCGATGCGGGTCCCCCCGTCCCAGTCGAGCACCGTCCGCGCCGCCTGGTCGAGCGCGGCGTCGACCCGGCTGCTGGTCAGCTCGCGGGTGATCCTGGTCAGCCGGGTGCCGAAGCAGAACACCTCGACCCGCCCGCCCGGGCCGCGCCCGGTGGCCTGGCGGGCGGAGTGCGCGAACTGCAGCAGGCTGCGCGAGTAACCCGCCATCGACCCGGACACGTCGAGGATCAGCACCAGCGGCCGCGGCTTGGTGGTGCGCTGCCGGCGCAGCAGCCGGCCGGGCGGCTCCCCGCCTGTCCGCATCGACTCCCTGATCATGGCGCGCGGGTCGGGCTCGGTCCCGCGGGGCGCCGGGCGGGTCCGCCGGGTACGGCGCCGGGGCGGCGTGAGCCGCATCCTGGTCATGATCCGGCGCAGCGCGACCAGCTCGTCGGGGGTGCAGGCGTCGAACGAGCGGTGCTTGAGCGCGTCCACGCCGGAGGCCATCCAGCCGAGGGCGGGCCGTTCCTCGTCTTGCTCGCGGCCGGCCTCGGTCCCCGGCATCACCAGCGCCGCCTCGGCCTCGGCGGCCGAGGCGGCGCTGACCGTGAGCTGCCCGCGGGCGGGGGCGCCGGAGCCGAGGAAGTAGCGGCGGAACACCTGGTCGTACACGGGATCGTCGTCATGCCGGCTGACCAGCGTGGTCTTCCCCGCCCAGTACAGGTCGACTAGGTCGGTCGGGTCGAGCGGTGACATCGCGGCCAGGTAACCGAGCACGTCGCCGGTGCCGACCCGCAGCCCGGCCGCCCGCAGCCCGGCCGCGAACCCGAGCAGCACGCCGCACAGCGCGTCGGCGGCGGCCTCCCCGGCGGCCGGCCCGCCGGCCGCCTCGCCGGGAGCTGTCCGGCCGGCCGGGTCAGCCACCGGGGATGACCTCCGCCAGGTTGTCGCGCACCAGGGCGAGGTCGTCCCGGTCCTTCACCACCGCGCCGAGGGTGTCGGCCGCCGCCTGCTGGCTGAGGTCGGTCTCGCCCAGCACGCCCAGGGTGCGAACCCAGTCGATGGTCTCGGCCACCCCCGGCGGCTTGGCCAGGTCGAGTTCACGCAGCCGCTGCACGGCCGCTACCACCTTGGCGGTGAGCTGGCCGGCCGCTTCCGGCACCCGGACCTTGACGATCTCCGCCTCGCGCTCCGGGGTGGGGTAGCCGATCCAGTGGTAGAGGCAGCGGCGGCGCAGCGCGTCGTGCAGTTCCCTGGTCCGGTTGGAGGTGAGGACGACGACCGGGCGGGTGTCGGCCTTGATCGTGCCGACCTCGGGAATGGTGATCTGGAAGTCCGACAGCATCTCGAGCAGGAACGCCTCGAACTCGTCGTCGGCCCGGTCGACCTCGTCGATCAGCAGCACCGCGCGGTCACCCTGCCTGACCGCTTCGAGCAGCGGCCGCTCAAGCAGGAACTTGGGGCCGAACAGCCGGTCGACCGACGTCTCGTCGCTCGCCTCGGCCGCCGACAAGGCCCTGATCTGCAGCATCTGCCGGGCGTAGTCCCACTCGTACAGCGCCTGGCTGGTGGTGATGCCCTCGTAGCACTGCAACCGGATCAGCCTGCGGCCGAAGACCTCCGCCATGACCTTGGCGATCTCGGTCTTGCCCACGCCAACCTCGCCTTCGAGCAGCACCGGGCGCCGCAGCGCCAGCGACACCAGCATGGTGGTGGCCAGCCCGCGATCGGCCAGGTAGCCGCCGCCGCGCAGGCACTGGCTGAGTTCGGCGACACTGCCCGGGTACTCCACCGGCGTTCGGTCGCTGTCCGTGGTCAGCGCGACGCGTCGGTGCGGGCCGGCGACAGGGCGGGATCCGGCCGCAGCACCAGGTCGGCCACGCTGCCGGCGGTGCTCAGCTTGCCCTCGCGCGCCAGCCGGGCGCGCCAGGCGGAGATCCGGCCGGCCTCGTCGCCGGCCGCGTAGTCATCGAAGCCGACGCCCGCCTCGGTCATCTTCTTGCAGTGCGACTCGCAGCTGTCGTCTAGGTCGGCCACGCCCTGCGCCTGGGCCCGCCACAGGTCCCTGAGCACCTCAAGCGCCGCCTCGGCTTCCTCGGCCATGGCCTGCCTCCTCCGGTCAGCCTGCTGCCTGCCTCGGCACGACGATAACCCGCCGTCCGCGCGGCGACGAGGCGCGATTAAGCCATCTCTTAATCGCCCCTCTTCATCGCCCGGCCGCGCTAGGCGGTCGCGACCAGGAAGTCCTCGCCGGTGGAGGCGCGCAGCCGGTCGGGGCGGCCCGCCAGGTAGCGGTCATTCAGCTCGGGGCCCGACACGTGCCGCAGGTCGCGGAAGCCGGCCGCGCGGGCCAGGTCGAGGAACTCCTGCGGGGCGAAGAAGCTGAGGAACGGGGTGCCCGATTTGCGCGCGCCGTTCTCCGACAGCACCCAGCCCGGCCGGTCCCGCTCGTCGACCAGGTCAAGCGGCAGCAGGAACGTCATCGCGACGGTGGATCCGGGGGCGAGCCCGGCCAGGTCGCGCAGCGTCGCCAGGTTCGCCTCCCGGGTCAGGTACATGCTCACCCCGGTGGAGGCGACCAGCGCCGGGCGCCCGGGGTCGAACCCGGCCGCGGTGACCTCCGCCCGCCAGGAGGCGCCCGCCTCGAAGTCGACCGGGACCAGCCGCAGCCAGTCCGGGATGCCGTAGCCGAGCGCGGTCAGCCGCTGACGCTTCCACGCCTGGGTGCCCGGCCGGTCGACCTCGAACACCCGCAGCCGGGCCGCCAGCTCCGGCCGCCGCTGCGCGAACGTGTCCAGGCCCGCCCCGAGCAGCACGTACTGGCCGGCGCCGCTGGCCGCCTGCTCCGCCACCAGGTCCTCGATAAAGCGCGCGCGGACCACCATGGAGGCACGGAACCCGCTGGTGAAGACCGGGTCCATGTCCGGCCGGGCCCGCCAGCCGTCCGGCGGGTCAGCCAGCCGCAGCCCGATCTCGTCCTCGAGCACGTGCGGCGGCGCGTCTACCGACACGTGCAGCGCCCGCCACAGCGCGGTCCGCACCGCGGTCTGGTCCGGCCCGGTCTCCTGCTCGTCGGTCACGAGGCCAAACTACCCGCTGGTCGCGCCGCGGGGCCCCGGACCAGTGCTAGGGTATCCCGAATCTAATTGCCGCTTGGTCCTCTAAGGTGCGATATGGATGAACGATTGTTTGTTATTCAGCAAATTGGCGCGAAGGAATCTCCCGAGCGTAAGCGCGCCGACGATATCTACGAGTGCATCATTATCCCGGCGGCACGGGAAGTCGGGCTGAAGCCTTACCGGGCGGACCTTGACCTCACGCCCGGATCCATCACGCCCAAGATGCTTTCCGAGCTCCTGAGCGCGCGAGTAGTCATTGCTGACCTGACCGGCCGTAACCCGAACGTCTTTTACGAGCTCGGTGTCACGCACTCGTTTGCGCGGCCAGTGATCTCCATCGCCGATTCGGCTAGTTCGCTCCCCTTCGACGCGAAGGACGAAAGGATCATCGAGCTGGGGGACTACCCCGCGGGCGGGCTGACCGCCCGGCAAGGTCAGCGAGCACACGCATCCCTGGTCGAGAGCCTTAAGATCGTGCTCCGCGACGGCTACACCGTCCGGTCCCCGCTTCAGGAGGTGGCAGCGAACCGCTCGGTCGACCAGCTTGCCCCCGAGAACCCGCTGGCGGCCGAGATGGCGCAGATGCGCCAGGCCCTCGAGGATATTCGTCAGGGGATCTTGCTGGAACGCGGCGGGCGGGACCAGTCACTTCGAGGAATGGTCCAGCTAACGCAGGAGCGCGAAACGATTGAGCGCAGAGTCGATGACCTGCGTGCATTCGAGCGTGAGTACAAGGCTCGGCTGAAAGCCTATCTCAAGGGGCAGCTGCGTGACGTCATGCTCGTTGCCGCGGATACCGAGGAAGTGTCAACCGAAGACATCGTGCGCCGTATCGCGGATCTCCGTTCGTTTGAGCGTGAGTACCGGAGCAGGGTCAAGGCCTACCTTGAGGGGCAACTCCGGGATCTGGAGGACATGTTGCGTACGTAGCCAAGGCGTCGGCCCCGCCCCCGGAAAGCGGGGACGGGGCCGGAGTAAGACGCACCCGTTCGGAATGCTCCTGCTGTTGTTAGTGGCTGACGGCGGCGCGCAGCGACTGGCGCAGCGAGTCCATGGTGGCCAGCACCGCTGTCGGCTCGTAGCCGCAGTGCGCCATGCAGTTGTCGCAGCGCGGGTCCTTGCCGCGGCCGAACTCGTCCCAGTTGGTGTCCTCGATCAGTTCCTTCCAGGTGGCGACGTAGCCGTCGTCCATCAGGTAGCACGGCCGCTGCCAGCCCTGCAGCGAGTACAGCGGCACGCCCCACGGGGTGCACTGGAAGTCGGCCTTGCCCTCGAGGAAGTCGAGGTAGAGGGGGGAGTGGTTGAAGCGCCACTTCTTGCGGCGGCCTTCGGCGAACGCCTTGCTGAACAGCTCCCTGGTCTGGGTGACGCCGAGGAAGCGGTCCTGGTCGGGTGCCTTGGCGTAGGCGTAGCCGGGGGCGATCTCGAGCCGGTCGACGCCCAGCTCGTTGTTGATGTAGTCGAGGGTGTCGATCAGGTCCTGCGGGGTGTCGGTGTTGAACACGGTGGTGTTCGTGTAGACCGCGAAGCCCCGGGACTTGGCCAGCTTGATCGCCTCGACCGCCTGGTCGAACACGCCGGCCTTGGCGACCGCCTGGTCGTGCTTCTCGCCGATGCCGTCCAGGTGGACCATCCAGGCGAAGTTCTTGTGCGGCTTGAACTTGTCGATGTGCTTGGGCAGCAGCACCGCGTTGGTGCACAGCACGACGAACTTCTTGCGCTTGAGCAGCTCCTCTAGGATCAGGTGGATCTGCGGGTGCATCAGCGGCTCGCCGCCCGCGATCGACACCATCGGCGCGCCGCACTCCTCGACCGCGGCCACGGCCTGCTCGACCGGCATGCGCTGCTTCAGCAGCTCGTGCGGCTGCTGGATCTTGCCGCAGCCGCCGCACTTGAGGTTGCAGGCGTACAGCGGCTCGAGCTCCATGATCAGCGGGTACTTCTTGATCCCCTTGAGCTTCTGCTTGATCAGGTACGTCCCGAGCTTCACCGTAAGGTGAAAGGGCATAGCCATGTCCGGTCCCCATCTCCCGTGGCTCGACATACCAAGCGCACGTAACATGCACTGTGTTTCTGGCAGGCACAGCGCATTGAACATACACGCTGTATGTCACATGATGGCTGTATGCCAGCGAATCCGCAACCCCCCGAGCCTGAGACTTCCGCCGCACGGAGGTCCCGGTCCTCGTCGGCCCGGCGAGCGGAGCACGCGGCCGACACCCGGGGCGCGCTGATCGCCGCCGCCCGCCGCCTGTTCGCGGCGCACGGCTTCGACGGCACCGGCACCGAGCAGATCGTGGCCGAGGCCCGGGTCACCCGGGGCGCGCTCTACCACCACTTCCGCGACAAGGCGGACATCTTCCGCGCGGCGATGGCCGAGGCGGCGGCCGAGGTGGCCACCCGCCTCATCGACGAGCAGCTGGCGGCCGAGGCCGCCTCGCCGATGGAGGAGATCCGGGAGGGGATGAGCGCCTTCCTCGACGTCTGCATGCAGGGCGACTTCCAGCGGATCGTGCTGGTCGACGGCCCCCGGGTGCTCGGCGCGGACGCGTGGGAGGACCTAGTCGAGCGGTACGGCCGCAGCCTGCTCGAGCAGTGGCTTGAGCGCTGCGTGGGGACTGGCGACCTGGTCGACCTGCCCGTTCACGCCTTGTCGCGGCTGCTGATCGCGATGCTGACCGATGCCAGCCTGGCCATCGCCCGGGCCGAGGACCCGGCCGCGGAACGGGCCGACCTCGGCCGGGTGCTTGACCGGATGCTGACCGGGCTGCGGCCGGGCGGCGACGCGCGGGGCGGGGGATAGGCCGCTACGGCCGCGGGTGGCGGACGACGTGCCCTTCGCCGGGGACGTTCTCGATCATGCCCTCGCCCTGCAGGATCTCCAGGGCCCGGGCGGCGACGCGGTGGGACACCTGGTGGTGCTCGGCGATCGTGTGCGCCGAGGGGATGCGGCCGGTCATGGTCCCCTGGGCGATCTCGTCGCGCAGCATCTTGGCTAGTTGCTCATACGGCGGCACCGCCGAGTCCGGGTCGATCACAGGGGCCAGCATTCCGGTTGCGCGGGCCGTTGGCAAGCTCATGCCGGCTGGCAGTGACCCGCGGCCGGGCGGGAGAGCCGTATCTCAGGAGGAGGTTCCGCGTCATGATTGCCGCCTGGTCCGCGGACCAGCTTGAGCGAATCGCCACGACCCTGCTGCTTGTTCCCGAGCTCGCGGCCGACAGCTAGCACCGCTCCTGTTTCAGTGCGAGTTGCCACGGCGCCGGCCGCGCGGCGCGGCGAAGTGCTGGCCGCCGCGCCGGTGATCACATTGCGGCCAGGTCCCGCGTGACTGCGGTGGTGACGTGAAAGATCACCCGGTTGCCTGGAAGGCTTCTGCTAGCTTGCGTGCCTGCTCGTGTGAGTCGGCTAGGGAGGCCTGGTGCCGCGGCAGGAGCCCGGCGAATGCCGCGCCGAGGAACTCCCCGATGAGCTCGTCCTGGATCTCCGCGGCGGCCGCCTGCTCGGGGCTGCGGCCGGCCGGGCCGGCGAAGCGGGCCGTGATGCCGGCCGCGGTGATGTGCGGCACCGGGACGGCTGCCAGGTCCCGGTAGACGACCGGTCCGCGCCAGGCGTCGCGGAAGGACCGGGCTCCTATCCGGAGGTACCGCCCCGTGTCGAGTACGCCCTTACCCCTCTCGGGGCCAGCCTCCTGGAAGTCGCCGGCACGCTGCTCGGCTGGGCATCCGCGCACCACGAGGAGATCCGCGAGCACCGGGCCGGTTCCGGTTCCGGCCCCGGTCCGACGGCGCCCACAGGACGGTAACGCCCGCCAGGCCAGCCGGGGCTGGCCGCATCATCAAATTGCGGCCGGATCCCGGATCCCAGGGCGCGGTGTCGACCAGGGCATACCTGGCCGAGCTGCCGGCCCTCAACGACGAGATTGACAACGGCGGCATCGCGGTCGCCGCCCGCCCGGCGTCCCTGCTCACGCGGCCACGTCGATAACGAGCTTGCCGAGGATGCCGCCGCGGGTGAATGCCTGCTGCGCGGCGGCGATGTCCGCCAGCGGGAAGACGCCGCTGACCACGGGGCGGAGCGCGCCGGAGGCGACGTACCTGGCTAGGTCACGCAGGAGAGCGGTGTCGGGGTTGGCGCTGAAGGTGCGGATGCGGCGGGACCCGTGAACGGTCGACAGCGCGATCGCGGCCAGGGCGGAGGCCGACAGCCCGACGGTGACCATCCGGCCGTTCCTGGTAAGCCTGCGCCGGTAGCACTCGAGCTCCGAGCCTGCTGTGTCGATGATCACGTCGAACGATCCGGTCTGCTCGGGGGTGGCGTCGTAGCCGAGGACCTGGTCGGCGCCGAGGTCGCCGAGGGTCTGCGCGTAGCGGTCCCGCGCGAGGGCGGTGACGTGCCCGCCCATCGCGTGCGCCAGTTGCACGGCGGCGGTGCCGACGCCGCCGGCCGCGCCGCGGACGAGGACCCGCTCCCCGCTCACCAGGTGCGTGCTGTCCCGCAGCGCGATCAGCGCCGTCGTGCCCGCGACGACGAGCGAGGCCGCGTCGGCCGGGGAGAGGCCCGCGGGGGCAGGGGCGATGCGGTCCGCGGGAACGGTGACGTACTCGGCCGCCGCCGCGGTGACGTGCCGTCCCCGCGGGTGCACCGTGCCCCACACCTGGTCGCCGGCCCGGTAGCCCTCCACTGAGGGGCATGTCGCGACGACGACTCCCGCGAAGTCCAGGCCGGTGCCGAGCGGGAACTTGCGGCCGGAGACCATCTTGAGCCCGCCGGAGCGGACGATCACGTCGTGCCCGTTGACGCTCGACGACTCAACCAGCACCAGCACCTCACCCTCGCCAGGATCGGGACGGTCAACCTCGTTGATCTTGAGGACGTCGGGCTCACCGTATCGGTCGATCTGAGCGGCTTTCATTTCCTGGTTCCTTCCTTCGCCTGTTGTCCTGGCGCCGATCCTGGCCCGGGTGGCCGGATTCATGGTCGTTCGCCTTTTCCTGGGACTGCCGGACCCACCCTCACGGACGCGCGATACTGGGGACATGGCGACCGATCCGCGACAGGAACTCGCAGAATTCCTCAAAACGCGGCGGACCAGGGTGCGGCCGGAGGACCTCGGCCTTGAGCCGGGCCCGCGGCGGCGCGTGGCCGGGCTGCGGCGCGAGGAGCTCGCCCTGCTGGCCGGGGTGAGCACCGACTACTACCAGCGCATGGAGCAGGGCCGCGATGTACGGCCCTCGGAGCAGGTGCTAGACGCGATCGCGGCCGCCCTCCGGTTCACGCCGGAGGAGTCCAGGCACCTGCACAGCCTCGCCGCCGCCGCGCGGACGCCTGCCCGGCAGCCCCGGTACGGGCCAGAAGTGGTGCCGCCGACCACCGTGCGGCTGCTTGAGACGATGAGCGCGCCCGCGCTTGTCGTCGGCCGGTTCCTTGACCTGCTGGCGTGGAATCCCCTGGCGGGCGCGCTGCTGGGCGGTTTCACACGCCTGCCGGTCGCTGAGCGGAACATGCTCTTCCTGTTCCTGCACCCGCAGGCCGACCAGACATGCCCGGACCGCAAGGCCACCGTCGCCGAGCTCACGGCGATGCTGCGCGCCCAGGTCGCAGCCGAGCCTGGGCACCCGCGCGCGGAAGAGCTCATCGCCGGGCTCACGGCCAGCAGCGCGGAATTCACGCAGCTGTGGGGCCGCCACGACGTTGAGGAGACAACCCGCGGCCGGATGCGCGTGATTCACCCGCTGGTCGGAGAGCTGAGCCTGGACTGGGACGCCTACCCGATGCCCGGTGCCCCCGGCCCGGTGCTCATCGTCTTCACTGCCCCGCAGGACGGACCCGACGCCGAACGACTCCAGCAGCTCGCCGGCCTGCTCGGCGAGCCCGGACCAGCACCGGTGCCGGCCCGGAGCTGACGAGAGCGGCCCCGGCCCGTTGACCGGTCACCGGGCCGGGGCCGCGCAGCGCGCACTCGTTCGGGATAATCCGATGGTTACCCGCGAGTAGCGAAGGGGCTGCGATGGATGCGGACGTGATCGTGGTGGGAGCCGGGCTGGCCGGCCTGGTCGCGGCGGCCGAGGCGGCCGACGCCGGGCGGCGGGTGCTGGTCCTCGACCAGGAGCCGGAGCAGTCCCTGGGCGGGCAGGCCTGGTGGTCGTTCGGCGGGCTGTTCTTCGTCGGCTCGCCCGAGCAGCGGCGGCTGCGGGTGCGCGACGACGTCGAGCTGGCCTGGAGGGACTGGCTGAATACGGCGGGTTTCGACCGGCCCGAGGACGAGTGGCCGCGCCAGTGGGCCCGCGCCTACGTCGAGTGGGCGGCCGGGGAGAAGCGGTCCTGGCTGGCGTCGATGGGGCACTCGGTGATCCCGGTGGTCGGCTGGGCCGAGCGAGGCGGCTACGGCAGCAGCGGCGTCGGCAACAGCGTGCCGCGCTTCCACGTCACCTGGGGCACCGGGCCCGGGGTGGTGGAGCCGTTCGAGCGCCGGGTGCGGGCGGCGGCCGCGGCCGGGCGGGTGACGTTCCGCTTCCGGCACCGGGTGGACGCGCTCACGGTCACCGGCGGCGTCGTCGACGGCGTGGCCGGCACCGTCCTCGAGCCGAGCGACGTGCCGCGCGGGGTGGCGTCCTCGCGTGCGGCGGCGGGCGCGTTCGAGTTCCGCGGGCAGGCGGTGATCGTCACCTCCGGCGGCATCGGCGGTGACCACGACCTGGTCCGGGCCGCCTGGCCGGAGCGCCTCGGGGCGCCTCCGGCGCGGATGCTGTGCGGGGTGCCCGCGCACGTCGACGGCCGGATGATCGGCATCGCCGAGCAGACCGCGGGCGCGGCGGTGATCAACGCCGACCGGATGTGGCACTACGTGGAGGGCATCGAGAACTGGGACCCGGCCTGGCCGCTGCACGGCATCCGGATCCTGCCCGGGCCGTCCTCGCTGTGGCTCGACGCCACCGGGCAGCGGCTGCCGGCGCCGCTCTACCCCGGGTCCGACACCCTCGGCACACTCGCGTTCCTGCGCCAGGCGGGCTACGACCACTCCTGGTTCATCCTCACCAAGCGGATCATCGCCAAGGAGTTCGCGCTGTCCGGCTCCGAGCAGAACCCCGACCTCACCGGTCGCGACCGGCGGGCCATGGTGACCAGCCGGCTCGGCGGCGCCGTGCCCGGGCCGGTGCAGGCGTTCCTCGACCGGGGAGCCGACTTCGTGACCGCGCCCGACCTGCCCCGCCTGGTCGCGGCGATGAACGAGCTGACCGGCGGGACCCCGCCGCTGGACGCGGCCGCCATCGAGCGCGAGGTCCGGGCGCGGGACGGCGACGTCACCCGCCCGTTCGGCAAGGACTTCCAGGCCAGCGCGATCCGGCGGTCGCGCGCCTACCTGGGCGACCGGCTGATGCGGGTCGCCCGGCCGCACGCGCTGCTCGACCCGGCCGCGGGGCCGCTGATCGCGGTGCGGCTGCACGTGCTCACCCGTAAGACCCTCGGCGGCCTGCACACCGACCTGTCGTCCCGGGTGCTGAACGCGGCGGGCGAGCCGGTGGCCGGCCTCTACGCGGCCGGGGAGGCGGCCGGCTTCGGCGGCGGCGGCATGCACGGTTACCGGTCGCTGGAGGGGACCTTCCTCGGCGGCTGCCTGTTCTCCGGCCGGATCGCCGGGCGCGCCGCCGCGGCCGCCACTGCCTGAGCTCGCCGGCAACTCGCACGTGCGTGCGGAAAACATCTGGGTACTAACCCTCACGTCTGGGGGAGGCAACCGGGTGAACCTGTGTGACCATTTCTTTCATGCGCCGGGGACGGCTTAGATGGGCGCGGCCGGGCTGGGCGGCGGGCGGGCGCTGCGCCCGCTCGACCCGCGGCTGCTGCGCCAGGCGGGCCGGGCCCGCGCAGCCATCGGCGGCCTGGCCGGCCTGGGCGCGCTGACGGCCGGCCTGACCATCGTTCAGGCCTGGCTGCTGGCCACGGTTATCGCGTCGGTATTCGTCGATAAAGCGACGCTGGCCGCCTCCGCGCTGCTCGCGCTGGCCGGGGTGACCGCCGCCCGCGCGGCGGCGGCGTGGGCAACCCAGGCGCTCGCCCAGCGGGCCAGCGCCGCCGTCAAGTCGCGGCTGCGCGGCGCGCTGCTGGCGCAGCTCGTCGCGCTCGGCCCGGCCTGGCGGCGCGCGCCGGGGAGCACCGCGCAGGACGGTACGGCCGGAGACGGCACCGCCGGAGACGGCACCGCCGGAGACGGTGCGGCCGAGAACCCCGGGCCGGCCCGGGACGCCGCCGCGCTCACCCAGCTGGCGACCACCGGGCTTGACGGGCTCGACGGCTATTTCACCAGCTACCTGCCCGCGCTGCTGCTCGGCGTCGCCGTCCCCCTGGCCGTGGTGGTCACCGTCGCCGTCGCTGACCCGCTAACGGCGCTGGTCATCGCGCTCACGCTACCGCTGGTGCCGCTGTTCGGCGCGCTGATCGGCATGGCCGCGGGCCGTCACGCGCGCCGCCGCTGGCAGGCCCTTGCCGGCCTCGCGCACCATTTCCAGGACGTGGTCAGCGGCCTGGCGACGCTGCGGGTGTTCGGCCGCGCGGGCGCGCAGCAGGCGCAGATCGCCCGGGTCACCGCCGACTACCGGCGCGCCACCATGGCCACCCTGCGGCTGGCGTTCGCCTCCAGCCTGGCGCTTGAGCTGGTCGCCACCATGTCGGTCGCGCTGGTGGCGACCGAAACCGGGCTCAGGCTGGCGGGCGGTCAGCTCACGCTGCGCACCGCGCTGCTGGTGCTGATCCTGGCCCCCGAGGCGTACCTGCCGCTGCGCACCATCGGCAGCCAGTTCCACGCTACCGCCGACGGCCTGGCCGCCGCCGGGCAGGTCTTCGCCATCCTGGAGACCCCGCCGCCCGGCCCCGTCGCGCCGGCCGCGCCCGGCGCCACCATCCGGATCGAGAACCTGAGCGTGCGGCACGCGGGCCGGGCGCAAGCCGCCCCGTCCGGCCTCACCGCCACCATCATCCCCGGCCGCCTCACCGCGGTGACCGGCCCCAGCGGCTGTGGCAAGAGCACGCTGCTGTCCTGCCTGCTCGGCTTCGCCGAGCCCACGGCCGGCACCATCAGCCCCCGGCCAGGGCACGGGGTGCGGCCCGGGCCGGAGGAACCGCCCGCCCCCCCCCCCCCCCCCCCCCCCCCCCGCCCCCCCCACCGGGGGGGCGCGCCCCCCCCCC